>Ga0137403_10002688_pt1 | contig 21610 bp, 21 predicted proteins | sample CZOMad2_1_16fung_FD_122057 | JGI IMG/M metagenome (GOLD analysis project Ga0137403, IMG submission 122057) | Vadose zone soil fungal communities from Angelo Coast Range Reserve, California, USA - CZOMad2_1_16fungal (Hybrid Assembly) | ecosystem: Environmental > Terrestrial > Soil > Vadose zone...
TTGTCTCCGCCTACTTCCTGCGTTAATGCCGCCAGGTCTGTAAGCGTAGTGATGACTTTGAGCTTCTTGGCTTCTGCCGCCGAAGACAGAAGAAGAGTGGCCACAAGCGTGGCGCTAAGAATCGCGCTGAATAATTTCGATTTTAATTTCATCAATATCTCCAAAATGATTGCTCCCAATCCCTCCGGCCCAAATGGGTTCTGCAATTTAGAATGGATGCGCGCCGTGCGCGCCGAGAGCGAACTGTAACTGTATAAACGCCTCGTGTGCGTCAAAGTTCTGCGCATAACGCGTAAACCTATACTGACCACGCAGTTGCGCGAATTCGCTGGGCCAGTAAGTCAACACAAACGAGCCGCCCTTGTCAGTCAGGGAGGCGTCAAATGGCCGGTCAGACTGGTCGACTCTTCCGCCCACAAACCAGCGGCGGGCGAACTGGTAATCACCTGACGCGTAAAATCCGAAAGCACGCTGGAAGCCGGTTCGCACAAAGGCCGGACAGGTAATCGTGGTGCAGGCGGTGATATCAGGCTGGTTCTGCTGCCGCCAGATAAACTCGCTCCGCGCCACAAAAGAGTAGTAGATCGAGCGCTGCAATGGCTTCCAACGCAACGTGGCATCCACTCCGTAGAGATGCGTGATGAAATCAGTGCCAAACAGATTGTGACCGCGTGAATACGAAGCGCCCACATCCATGTTTGTGCTTTCGCTCAGGTCACGGTAAGCCCGCAGATGCCCGACCACGCTCACGTCATTTTTGACAGAGGAGGTGAAGACATCGGCAGAATCGCCGCGGAAGGTCTGTCCCGTAAATTCGAGGAACCAATTCTTCGGTGCCGGGAGGATATGCTGAACGGAGAATCCGGCATCATCAATTCCGTCTTCGCCACCCACAAGGTTTTGCGACACCAACGGACGGTCCACCCAGGGCAGCACGTGATTGTGCAGCGTGTTCACCTTGCCGAAAGCCGCGCGCATCTTGCCTCCCTTGGCGACAAAGCCGGCTGGCAAAGCTGTGAACGTGATGTAGCCCTCTTCCAGGTTGACTCCGGTTTCGCCGAACGAAATAAAGAAGTCACCTCGCGCGTATGGATCGATAATCGCCTGCAAGCCTACTTCGGATTCGTGCATCTGGAACGTTGGCGTGGGATTAACAGGGTTATGGCCCAAGCCCGCGATGAAGTCGCCGATTACGCTGATGTCAGGATTCAGTGCCTTGGAAGCCGCACCGCCGGCACCGCCGAGCCGCACGTTCTCAGATTGTGTTGCCGCGCCGGCCGCACCTTCAGCTGCACCTACCTGAGTCTGGGGCGCGGCTGCAGGCGGGTTGGCTGGGGCAGCAGCGTTGGGGTTCTGACCGGGCTGGGCGCCTTGCGCCTTGAGCTGACGGATTTCGCCCTCCAGCGCTACGATGCGATCTTCAAGGTCCCGCAGCTTCTGATCCATTGCTGCTTTATCGTCAGACGCGGACTGCGTCGAGGGCGCGGGCGCGCTCTGCGGCTGTTGGGCCGTTGCAGAAAGAAACGCACAGGCCATCCCAAAAAGCAGAATATAGAAATGCTTCACAATTCCTCCTCTAGCGCATGAACCCTTTGTTTACTCGGCTTTCTTAGAGCAAAGCGATCAGGATCGGCATTAGAAGCAGCAGAGGCCCCGCCATGAAATCAATTGGGTGCTTTGCTGCTGATAGGGACTAGACAGAGAAAGGAGGGGGACGGATGAAGAGACTCAGTTCGGAAATTGTGCTCTTGCCTTCCGTTTCATACGGAACGGTAAACGATTCAACGGAATGGAAGACGAGCAGCAGGTAGACCGTTACCGTGGGCGCGTTGGCATGAACGGAAAGGCAAATGACACAAGGAGAAGAGTTGCGCGCGACCGCGGCATCCGAGTGGCTGTGGGTCGATTCCAGCCCAATCATAAACAAGGCAAGTACAATACAGACGAGCGCGACCAGGCGGATCAGCTTTCCGGCCCCGAGTTGACTTTTGACGGGCTGCATCGACGATTGCGGTTCCAGAGGCACCGCAGGCTTTCAAGATTCAGCTTACAGTAATTTCCACAGCCTTGCCAGAGTCAGTTAGGCTTGGGACAGTTCCAACTTTTTCGCATTGACGAAAGTGTTCTTTTTAGGACGTTCTTAGTGCGAAAGGCCAGAAATTGCATGACCAGAGCTGCTGTGCTAGCGTTGAAGTGTATTGAGAGGCGTTTTGCGAACCATTCCTTCAGGGCTGGACCGAAAGGAAGCTGAACTCTACAGCCAGCTTGATCCTCACCAGTTCCCAAAACATGTCGCGATAATCATGGACGGCAATGGCCGCTGGGCCAAACGCCGCCATCTGCCGCGTATCGCCGGCCACCGCAAAGGTGTAGACGCAGTCCGAAACGTGGTTACAACGGCGTCCAACATCGGTTTGCCCGCGCTCACGCTGTATGCTTTTTCAGCGGAAAACTTTACCCGCCGCCCCCCGACAGAAATAAATTTTCTGATGAAGCTGCTGCATCGCTATCTGAAAAACGAGCTGCCGCTGATGCATCGCAACAATATACGGCTGTCATTTATCGGGCGCAGCCACATGCTGCCGCAGGAAGTGCAGGAGCGGATGGCCTGGGCCAAAGAACAAACTGCCCACCATACCGGCATGGTCATGACCCTGGCTCTGAATTATGGATCGCGCTCAGAGATCGTGGACGCCTGCAAATCCATGGTGAACGCCGCGGCCAGCAATGGCGGCCTGGACCATCTTAAGATCGACGAAGAGAGCCTGAATCGCCACATGTATACCAGCAATCTGCCGGAGCTCGATCTGATTATCCGCACCAGCGGCGAGATGCGCCTGAGCAACTTTCTGCTATGGCAGGCGGCATATGCGGAGATCTACGTGACAAAGACGCTATGGCCAGACTTCAGTGGGCTGCATCTGCTGGAAGCCATCAAAGAATTTCAGTCGCGCGAGCGGCGCTATGGCGGCCTGAACGAACCTGCCCCAGGCAGCTCCAATTAAATGAAACGAGTCCTGACCGCGGTAGCGCTCATACCGGTGGTGCTGCTGATTTTGTTTAAAGCGCCCAACTGGTTCTATAGCGGCTTCATTGGGCTCATCGCCGTGCTTGCAGTCCACGAATATTTCGGCATAGCGTATCGCTATCAGCAAAAGCTGCACGCTTACATTATTGAAGTGGCGATTGGCTTGTATTTTCTGGGGCATTGCCTTCACGGCATCAATGCGTTTGGCATAGAGAATTTCGGGAACGGGTTTGAACGGTGGGCATTTGACGCGACCAGCGTCCGAGTGCTTCCTCTCCTGCTGGTAGTCATTGGCATGTTTCTTTGGCAGATGAGGGAGGTTTTACCAGCCGCGGCATTTTCTTACTTCGGGTTTGCCTATCTGGCGTACACCCTGGGAGAAATCTCATTGGTGGGACACCATGAGAATGGCCGCGTCATGGTGTTTGTATTTCTTATCGTCGTATGGTCGGGCGATATCTTCGCCTATTACTTTGGGCGCGCCTTCGGAAGCCACAAGCTTGCGGCGACAATCAGTCCGAAGAAAACCTGGGAAGGAGCCATCGCTTCGACGGCGGGAGCAATTCTTGTTTCGGTCATACTCTTCCGCTACATACATCCCATTGGAACAACATTAGTGAAGCTTCACGCGCTTCCTTCGCAGAGTCTTCTGTACACCGATATTCGGCTTTATGCACCTCCGTGGCAGCTCGCTGCCGCATTTGGCTTCCTGGTCAACATTGCTGCTCAGCTGGGTGACCTGGCGGAATCGGCTTTCAAACGGGGAGCGGACATCAAGGACTCCGGAACCCTGCTTCCGGGCCACGGCGGGTTACTGGATCGGATTGATGCGATGCTGTTTGCCGCTCCGGTATTATGGTTTTTTGACCTCGCTTTATATAGGGCACTCATCCATCAACCATGAAACACATTGCCATCCTCGGTTCCACGGGCTCCATTGGTCGCAGCACGCTCAACGTGATTGAAAATAACCCTGAGCGCTTCCAACTGCTGACCATGGCCGCGGGCTCGAACACTGACGCCGCGTTAAACGACGCGCGTCGATGGAAGCCGAAAATTCTTTCGCTCGCGTCAGAACAGGATGCTGAAAAAGTTCGCAAGCAGCTTAAAGCTGAAGGGCTGGGCGATATTGAAATTGTCTATGGACAAGCCGGTACGGTGCGCGTGGCGACGCATCCTCAAGTTGATTTCGTAGTGAGCGCCATCGTCGGCGTGGCCGGGCTCAAAGCAACGTATGAAGCTGTGCGCGCAGGCAAAGAAGTTGGGTTGGCCAATAAGGAATGCCTGGTTGCCGCGGGCGAGTTGATCACCGCCGAAGCCCGCAGGCAGGGCAAGCCACTGCTGCCGATTGACAGCGAACACAACGCAGTTCACCAGTGCATGCGTGGCGGCCGGATGAATGAAGTCGAACGCGTGTGGCTCACCGCCAGCGGCGGCCCGTTCCTGAACACGGCGAAATCTGACTTCGACAAAATCACGGTGGAGCAGGCGCTGAACCATCCCACATGGAAAATGGGTCAGCGTATCACGATAGATTCAGCCACGCTGATGAACAAGGGATTTGAAGTGATCGAAGCGTGCCGGCTGTTTGATATGCCGCCGGAGCGCGTGAGGGTCATCGTTCATCCGCAGTCCACCATTCACTCTCTGGTTGAGTTCAATGACGGCAGTATCCTGGCGCAGCTCTCAGTCACGGACATGCGCCTGCCTATTCTTTACGCGCTGACCTACCCGGAACGCATCACGTCTGACCTGCGTTTCAATGTGCTGGACTTGAAGCGGCTCGATTTTTCGCCGCCCGATCCTGACAAATTTCCCTGCCTGCGTCTGGCCTATGAAGCCGCTGCCGCCGGGGGCTCGAAGACCATTGCCTTGAATGCGGCTGATGAGGTCGCGGTGGCGGCTTTCCTTAAGCGGGAGATCGGGTTTAGCGATATTTCTAAGGTGGTGGCGCGCACAATGAATGAAACGCCGGACCGCCATCCTGAATCTATAGAAGTGGTACTTGCCATTGACTCCCAGGCCCGCAGCCTGGCGCTGGAGCAATTGCCGCGTCAGGTCGCACGGTAGCGAGCGGCTGCGCTTTAAAGCTACAATATCAAATCTACCTTCATATGCAGTCATCTTTGCTTAATATCGCGGCTTTTATCTTTGTTTTGGGCGTCCTGGTGTTTGTCCATGAGTTCGGCCACTATGCTGTAGCCAAGCTGTTCAAGGTCCGGGTTGAAGTCTTCAGCCTCGGTTTTGGCAAGCGGCTGGTTGGGTTCCGGCGCGGAGATACCGATTACCGCATCAGCCTTCTGCCTCTGGGCGGCTACGTGAAGATGGCCGGCGAGAACCCTATGGAGGCGCGGACGGGCGATCCCGGCGAGTTCATGAGCCACCCGCGCTGGCAGCGTTTTCTGGTCGCGATTGCCGGCCCGGCGATGAATATTATCCTGGCGCTTGCGGTGCTCACCGGCGTGTTCATGTTCCGCCACGAGTATCCGGCATATCTTGACAAGCCGGCGGTGCTGGGCTGGGTGATCGATGATTCTCTGGCACAGAAAGCCGGACTGCAGGCAGACGACAAAATCATAGCGATTCAGGGAAAACCGAACCCCACATGGGACGATGTCCGCTACCAGATCTTCGGCAACATGAACCAGAACCTAGCCATGGACGTGCAGCGTGGAACTCAGACCCTGCATGTGGGCCTGACTGCCCGGATTCCGGAGAAGGACGATGGGGGCGACATTCTTAGCGAAATAGGCCTGGTTCCTGAAGGGCCATCGATTGTAGGCAGAGTGGAGCCCGGCACACCGGCGGACAAGGCGGGAATTAAAACGGGCGACGAGATTGTCGCCGTCAACGGAATCAAGGTGCAGTCCGGCAACGCTGTGGGGCTGGCTGCCGTTCTGCAAAAAAGCAAGAACACGCCTGTACCAATCACCATCCACAGAAAAGGACAGACGCTCGACCTGACCGTGGTTCCACAGCTTATGCCTGGCGGATCACGCGACAAAGTGGCCTACAGGATTGGCGTGGAAGTCCCGCTGGATTTTCGAACCGAGAGGCTTCCTTTTGCGGCAGCCTTGAATGCGGCTACTGAGGATTGCAAAAAGAATTCATCCTTGATCTTCAAACTGCTCGGACAGCTGTTCACGGTGAAAGGTACCTTGAAGCAGTTCAGCGGACCAGTGGGGATCATGCAGGAATCCGGACGCGCAGCGCAGGCCGGCTTTATCGTGCTGCTTCAGTTCATGGCTTTGATCAGCCTGAATCTGGCCATTTTTAACATGCTGCCGATTCCCATCCTGGATGGCGGCCTGGTGTTGATGCTGCTGGTGGAATCGGTCATGCGTCGCGATATCAAGCAGGAAGTAAAAGAGCGCGTCTATCAGGCAGCTTTTGTCTTCCTGATTTTGTTTGCCGCCGTGGTGATTTTTAACGACGTCTCCAAGACCATTCACTTCAAGTAAGGCAGATCGGCGTTCAGGCCGCGATCAGCGTCTTCTTGTCCTTATCCCAGCGCCACGATGCGTTCTCTCCGGTGAGGTGCACGCCGCCCAGCCAGCGATCGACTTTGCCTTGCAACTTAATCCATTCAGCTTTGCTTTCCAGCAACTGACGTCCAGCATCTGTGATGGTGTACTCGTTCTTTGGCGATTCAATGAGCGCGGGATTGGGTCCCGCAGCGAGCCAGTCTAACCGCAAATACACTGAAGCGTCGCCCCATGGCGCATCTTCCTGCTTGCGCGACTCCATATAAATCTCTGCCTTCTTGCGCTTGCCGGCAGCGGCCGCCTGCAACACCTGCCGCTCCGTACGAGACAGCCCATCGCTAGTCCAGGGATACTCTTCAAGAAAGCGCTGAAGGGCCGCCGCAAGGAACGGCATCTCTTCGGTCTTTTGTTGCGAGATGGCCACCAGATCCGCGGGATCTTCGGCGCGGAACGCGCGCCAGGTCTCGGTGGCGATGCTGCGTTGCGTGTGAGTTACACGTTTGCGCATGGGAAACAGCCGAGCCAACTGCGGACCGCTAAGCTGTCCCAGTCCGTAAAAAGGCCTCACACCGGGATAAGAATCGATCTGGATCAGATCCAGATTGATGCCTTCGAGGTCTTGTTGCTCAAACCAATCCAGCAACTGGAGAAGTTGCAACTGGTCGTAAAGATCATGCTCGAACCAGAGCACAACATCCTGGTGCTTGCGGAAATCCTGGAGCGTCCGGTCGCGATTGGCAAAGTCGGCGCGCAGTTTTTCATAGTCACCCCAGCCAAAACCAGCGAGCGCTTGCGCGCGGACGTCGGACAATTCGCTCAGTGTCTCTGTCTGGGGCACGGGGCCGTCATGCAAGCTATCCTTCCAGGCAAGATAAGTTCCGGGAAACCTGACCTGCCGAAAGGTGCCGGTAACGGAATCGCCGTTGGTGATGTGCAACATCAGGAAAAGGCTAACATAGCGAGAATTGCCAATATCGCCGGAATTGCCAAAGACTGCCAAAATTGAAGTCCGTGTGATCCACCAATTTCGGCGATTTTTGGCAGTTCTGGCAATCTCCCTCATCAGCTAAACTAGTTATTCCGGAACAAGCCATGGTATTCGTCCTCGACAACTACGATTCCTTTACCTACAATCTGGTGCAGTATCTGGGAGAGCTGGGTCAGAAAGTGGAGGTCCGCCGCAATGACCAGGTTACTCCAGCCGAAGTCGAAGCCATGCGGCCCGACCACATCGTTGTTTCTCCTGGTCCCTGCACACCGCAGAAAGCTGGCATCAGCATTGATCTGATCAAGCACTTTGCCGGCAAGCGGCCCGTACTGGGCGTGTGCCTGGGACACCAGGCAATTGGCGCGGCTTTTGGCGGCAACGTGGTCCGGGCGCATCAGCTGATGCACGGCAAAACCAGCCGTATCCGGCATGATGGCAAGACGCTGTTCCAGAACGCGCCACAACCGATGACGGCTACTCGCTACCATTCACTGATCGTGGCTGAAGAAGGCCTGCCCAGCGAATTGGAGATCAGCGCGGAGACGCATGAAGCCGACGGCACGCGCGTGATCATGGGCCTGCGCCACCGCCACTTCCCCATTGAAGGCGTGCAGTTTCATCCGGAAAGCGTATTGACGGAGTCAGGACGGCTGCTGCTGGAGAATTTCTTGGGGATGTAGAACTTGAAAGAGCGAACCACGGATTTACGCGGATATTCGCGGATTCAAACCAATACCGACAACACCAGCTATTTGCATTCACCATGGCATTCTCTGGTCGACGTTCGGGTCAAGTATCTCTTTTTAATCCGCAATCCGCGTTCATCCGCGGTAAAAGTGAATTTTGGCAGGCAGAATATCCATCAAAAATCCGGCTACATAGGCTAGAATCAGGCCAACGACCCAAAGTATCTGGAGGCCAGCCATGGCACAACCTCAGCCGGAAAAAAGAAATACCCGGAGGTTTTCGCTGGATTTGCCGATCTCAGTAAAATTTCTGGATAACGGCAAGCGGGAATTGGCCGGGCATACGCGCGACGTAAGCTCACGCGGCGTGTTCATGTATCTGGACACCGAGATCACTGCCGGCGCACCCATAGAGTTTGTAATGACGCTGCCGACGGAGATTACTCTTTCTGATCCGATCCGCGTGCGCTGCACGGGAAAGATACTCCGCGTGGACAAGGCAGCGCATGAACAAGGCGTCGCCGTGGCGATCGAGAAATATGATTTCATGGGTTAGGAGTAGCGCGCTCTGACAATCTACCTGTCCTCAATCCAAAAAAAAACCGCACGGCTGGGCTGGGCTGCATCGTTATTGCTCACGGCGCCGACGTTTGGGCAAAACGTGCCTCCGGTGGGGGAGTTGTTTGCGTCGGACGCGAGCAGTCCCAGTTCCATGCAGCCCACCGGCTCGGGAATGAGCGTGTACTCCGGTTCGGAATTGTCGGCGGGAATTGCTCCGGCAACGCTCAAACTCGCTCGGGGGGGCCAGGTCCGCATCTGTCCACATAGCGGTTTAAGCGTGACTGCGAGTGGCGAGGGCTTGATGCTGGCCACAGGCGCAGGCGCTTTGGAAATTGATTACGTGTTGAACCAGCAGGCAGCGGACATGCTGATTACACCTGACTTCAATGTAGCGCTGGTGGGGCCGGGCACGTTCCATTTCGCGCTGGGCGTGAACAAAAAGGGCGACACCTGCGTGAAGCCTCTGGCCGGCAACGCGTCTGAAGTTACTTTCTCAGAGCTGCTGGGAACGGGCGTGTATAAAGCTGGCCCAGACCAGATGGTGGTGTTCCGTGGCGGCAAGCTGGACGCCAAGACCGCCCTCACCGGCGAATGCGGCTGTCCGCCCACAGCGCCAGTGATGCGCGCAGAGGTACAGCCCGCCCCGGCGCCGAAGGAAGAAGCGCCAAAGCCTGCTGAACACGTGGCCGTCGCCAGCAATGAGGCTACCTCACCCCTGCCGCCCGATAAGCCAGGCCAAGTCCACGTACAGGTGGACACGCCCTTTGTATTCAGTGCCCGGCCGGCCTCAGGGCGGCCTTACTCGGTGGCAAAAGTGCAGTTTTCGTCACTGCCGAATGTTTATTTTGTGCAAGAAAAGGTAGATCCGGTCGTTCTGATTGAAAAGCAGCAGCCAGAGGTGTCTCTAAAGGCGAACGCGGAGCCGCCCAAGGCAGAGGTAAAGCCCAAGAAAGAAAAGAAGGGCATCATGGGCCGCGTAAAAGGCTTTTTTGGCTCCCTGTTTCATCGTTAAGTTGTTGCACAGGAAAGAATTAGGTACACTAACTTTAGCCCCAGTACCATTGTGAAACTTTTGTAGGGACGTGGAGTCTAAAACTAGATAAACTTTATTATGCCTTCGCCTGACCCGAAAAATCCGAATCCGGAAAATCCAGCCTCCGGTGACTCTGAAGCGCCCCAGCAAGCGGTAGTAAAGTTTGCCAAGGATCTGCCCCTGAACACCTCTGTTATGCCCACAATGCTGGGAGTCGGATATGGCACGTATCAGCAGCGTCCGGAAAACTTTCTGCTGTCATTTGTGACCCACACGGCAGGCTTAGGGCTGATGTTTTGGCTGCTGCATTTAACCGTTCCCGCGAAGATTATTCCTCCCACCACGGCAAACTCCGTGGAACTTGCGCCTTATATTCCGATGAAGGTGGGCAAAGGCGGCCCCAGCGGCGGTGGCGGTGGCGATGCCAGCAAACTGAAAGCTTCGGCCGGAACGCCTCCAAAAGCGGCGAAACAGCAATTCACTCCGCCGACAGTATTGCCGCAGCAAAAAAGTAAATTGATGATGGAACCAACCGTGGTTGCCGATCTGAAGGTTCCGCAGAACGTCCAACTAGGAGACCCGCTCTCCAAGTTGATGACGCCCTCAAACGGAGTTGGCGTAGGCGGCGGCATCGGCAGCGGTAGCGGCGGCGGCGTGGGATCAGGACATGGCGGTCCTGGCGTCGGCCCGGGCATCTTTCACGTAGGTGAGGGCGTGAGCGCTCCACGCGCTATCTATACTCCTGAACCTGAATTTTCTGAAGAGGCCCGCAAGGCGAAGTATCAAGGCGTTGTCGTGCTGAATATTATTGTGGGTACCGATGGCCGCGTGCATAGCCCGCGCGTGGTCCGTTCGCTGGGCATGGGCCTGGATGAAAAAGCCATTGAAGGCGTGAAGACTTGGAAGTTCGATCCTTCAAAGAAAGACGGCCGCAATGTTGCCGTTGAGATGAATATCGAAGTGGCTTTCAACCTCTACTAAAGACAGATTGAACGGAAAAAAGGAGATGCCGAGAGCATCTCCTTTTTGTATTCAGTCGCGAAAGACCGCTACTCGTGGGCCTCTTCCAGTTGGCCTTTTTCCAGCTTCTCCTGGCACTCGATGCAGTAGCGCGTCCAGGGGACGGCTTCCAATCGCTTGGCATTGATCTCATTGCCGCAGTTCACGCACTCGCCAAAAGCACCCTCGCGTATGCGCTGAAGTGCCGTTTCGACCATCGCCAACAACTGGCGGTCGTTATTGCTCTGCGAGAATAGAAATTCCTTGGTGTAAGAGCTTGCCGCGCGATCGGCAATGTCCTGCGCCGTGTCCTGGTCAGCGATGCGGCCATCTTCCTCCGTGCGGCTCACGGTTTTGCGCAGAACCTGCTGGCGCTCTTCCAGTCGTTTTTTAAAGCCTTCCAGCTTTTTCTTGTCCATGTCTTTTGATAAACGATTCATATTAGTCGTCATATTTATTACCGTCAAATGTTGTGGAACGACGATTAGATGCATTGCCGCCCCTACTTGTCACCAACTGGACCAATGAATCTTCAGGGAAAATAAAAAAGCGGCCTGTTCACAGGCCGCTCTTTGCAAAGAGGCGAAGGAGGAAGGGAAATCTCTCAGGAAAGGCGATGCACGATGCAGTCCCGGCTTGCGCCAAGACACACGGATTGAAGAAGTCTCAATTCTTGGAAGAGGGTTGAAATCATTTTTTAGTTTACGTGCCTCTTTATTTGCTTTTTATATAAGCAACTCGGAAACCAAATGTTTCGCTGACGCATGTGGAATAAGAGGCAAAAACTAAGAGTTTTATTTTGTTTGATTTACGGGAAAATTCAGAGGAATCGAGTAGGCTTGAACGACCCAGGACAAGGAGCATTAAGTTTACCTCGAGTGGTACTCTAATACCACTTTTAGACCTCTTCATGCTTCAACTGTGTCTTGGTCTGCTCTTCCATCGCTTTCAACTTATTGAGGAGAGCCTTGTAACTGATCTTCAGTATCTTGGCTGCCTGTCGACGGTTCCAGCGCGTCTGCGCCAGAACGCGCTCAATGGCTTCACGCTCCGCCTGCATGGCCGCTCGCCTACCGATCTCCAACAATGACGGCATTTCAATTTCGACGCCATTGCTGGATTGCAATGCTGGAGCTGCCGCAGCCGTAGCGGCTGGCTGCGTTGTCATCCCGCCAAACGATGTGACAATTGGTTTGTGGGTGGCTAATTCCCGGATGATCTGCGCTTCATTGCCCACGATCACATAGCGTTTCACCATATTTTCCAGTTCGCGAATGTTTCCGGGCCACGCGTACTCCATCATCCGATTCACCGCAAACTCGCTGAACATGGAAGGCTTCTTGCCGTAGTGTTCGCTGTATTTTTCCAGAAAATATTTCAGAAATACCGGGATCTCTTCCCGGCGCTCGCGCAGCGGCGGAATATGGATGGTGACCACGTTCAGTCGATAGAACAAATCTTCGCGGAACACGCCTTCTTCAACGGCCCGCTCCAGGGGCTTGTTGGTCGCGGCCAGAACTCGTACGTCGACCTGTACATCACGTTTTCCGCCCAGGCGGGAAAATTCATGGTCTTGCAGCACATGCAGCAGCTTGGCCTGAAGGGCAGGATGCATTTCGCTTATTTCGTCGAGAAAAATAGTGCCGCCGTTAGCTTGTTCGAACTTGCCCAGCTTCTGCCGGTTGGCGCCGGTAAAAGCCCCGGCCTCATAGCCGAAGAGCTCGCTTTCCAACAGTTCATGCGGGATGGCGGCGCAGTTGACTTTCACAAACGGTTTCTCGCAGCGCGACGACTCCGAGTACACCATGCGCGCCACCACTTCTTTGCCAGTACCGCTTTCACCGCGGATGAGCACCGTGGCCGTGGTGTCTGCCACCTGCTCGATAGTCATCTTTACTTCCATCATTTTGGGGCTGGTGCCAAAGAGCATGGTGAAGTCGCTTTGGCGGCGCACCTGTTCGCGCAACTGGGTGACTTCAGTAAAAAGACGCTGGTTGTCCAGCACTTTACCAATGCGTATATCAAGCTCTTTAGGATCGACGGGTTTGGTGATGTAATCGTCGGCACCAAGCTTGGACGCCCGGAAAATCAACTCCGGGTCCTTGATGGAGGACAGGACCATGATGGAAACCGTGGGTTTGATCTGCTTCAGGCGCTGCAACGTGTCATTGCCGGCTTCGCCGTTCATAGAAGTTTCCACCAGCACCAGCACTGGATCAAAGGAGCGGAAGATCCGCAAGGCTTCCTGCTCGCTGGAAGCGACCGTAACCTCGAAGTTCCGGCGGGACAAATGGGCAGCCAGATACTTGGCCATAGCTACGTCATCATCCACGATCAACACACGGGTCTTGGGGTTCATTCGTGCTCCCAGCGGCAAAACAGCCCGCCTCCTAAATGGAAAGTCACAGCGGTTAAAAACGGAACGGAAATACCCACCGGGGACGATGGCATCCCGCAGACATTGTACTCCGATTCCATTTTCAGGTATTTGGATGCCTAACTAGCCCGGTTTGGGCAGGAAAAAGGTTGAAAGCCGCAGCTTTCAACCTTTGAGTAGTACTGATTTACAGAATTTTGGCTCAAATCCGATCAGGAGGACCGTTTCCCCGTAATGAAATGATACGGCGGCCAGGGACCGCTCATGACTACCTCAATCCCGGGAAGATGCCGGGTAGCCATCTGATAACGGTTCTGGTATTTCTCTACTTTTTTGTGGTCAATAAGGTGGGCGATATCAATGAGCATTCCGCCGGAATCGACTTTGCGACAGCATACGTCCTGATCAAGCGGGGAGAAAATCTTGTGGACCTGGACGGAAAGAGCGCGTGCTTTTGTCTGGCGCTCACGCTGTCGGACGGCCTTTTCCCGCAGCTTGCTCAAATACTCACTGCCGACCGTGGCGGGGAGCTCAATCTCTTCCATGGCCTCACGCAAGGAGCCGTCTTTAATCAGAAGTTTCAGGTGCATTTCGGCCTTGCCCTTGAGCTTGGTAACGCTCTCCAGGAAGCCTTTGCGATTGATGCGTACAGCACGGCGCAACGATTCATCGGTGTCAAAAACCGTGCCAAAACGGAAAGGCAGCACCGTGGTGCGCTTAAAGCATTCGCTGACCACATGTGCATGCTGGAGCAGGGCTTTCTGACCGAGATCGCCGGTGGGAATGTACTCGCTTACCAGGACGGAAAAGTCGCCGCTGGGGTACGCGAATATCTGGGCGTCTGCTATACCTTTAAGACCTTCTACGGGAACGGGGCGACGAGCGCGAATACCACCTTGGACAGCTTGTTGCTCAACGATGCAGTACGCGTACCATGCCATGAGGGAGCTTCTCCTGTCGGAAAAACGTTAGTGGGCCGGCGTGAATGTTAAATAATCGGGCGAAGTTTTACTGCGAAGAGCTGTTTATTCAGCGCCAGCGGGTTTTCCAGCGCTTAGACTTATCCTAAGCTGACTCTGAAATAAATGCAACAGAGACTGTGCACGAAAAAGCAAGAAATCGTGAGTTGCTGCTCCGAAATGGTAAACCTTACGCTGCGGAAGCTGCGTCCATGATTGGAATAAGAACATGAACCTGTTTGTTTTCATCGATTTGATTCGCATTCTTTAAGACGGCGGCGATGCGTGAGATCTCGGCGTCTGCCAGCTCGAGATATTGCAATGTTTCCGGATCAGTACTCCTGGAGGCCGCAAGGTACAGTGCATTGCGAATGGCCGCCAGTGGACTGTGAATTTCATGCCTCAACTCCTGGATGACTTCCTGGTTGCTTAGGGCCATGTTCGCACCTCCAAAGCCACTGATAATGCAAGTAGTCGGCCAGGCAGGCAGACCGGAACCCCTTAGCCCAAAATGGGACTAATCTGTGCAATCGGCCGCAATAAAGATGTATCGGCGTTCCGCACTTTGGTCCAACGGTTCCACAATGCCACTGGGCTTTTACCGACCATCCGCCAGTCCTGCCCTGTACATTTGGCCATTGGCAGGTAAAAAAAACAGAGCACTTCCGTAAGTTTCCCCAATGCGTCGCCCGGCATCTCACAAGAGGCTGAATGGGCCTGGCAGCCATGAGTTCTCCTAGAAAAATGTTCCCAATGCCATCTCCCGAACCCGCTGACCTTGGCTCGTCTCCCCCGGAGCGATTTGTAGTCGAGGTGTTTTCAGAGCTGCGTCCGGAGACCATCCAGAGGCGCTGGGAAGATGTAAATGTCATCCTGCGCATGAGTATGCTTACCGGCCTGCAAATGCAACTGGACGCTACGCTCAACCTGCTCTGTGATATGACCCTCGATATTTCTCCGTTTGATAAGGCCATGGTTTATTTCTGGGAAGAAGGCCGCGAGCTGATGGAGTTACGAATCGCCCGCAACGTGGAAAAGAAGACCAGCGAGGAAATCGCCAGCGGTAATATTCTGAATTTCTGGGCCATTAAATATGGACGCCCTTTGCTGGTAGAACAAGGCCACAACTCCCAGTCCGACGCGCTGATGCAAATAGTCAACACGACCTCCGCGCTAGTTGTGCCGTTGTTTGTCAGCAACCGCGTGATGGGATCGTTACAACTTTTCCGCGCAGCTGACAAATGCTTTACTAAAGAAGACGCACAGCTTCTATGGATACTTTCTCTAGTTGCTGAAAACCTGCTCACCCGCGAATATGCCAATGAAGGTCTTCTTCGTTTTGCCTTTACTGACTATCTTACCGGCCTGCGTACCCGCGGATACTTTGAGCAGCAGCTGGAGCTCGAGTTCAAGCGCGCTGAACGTAAGCAACAGAAGTTTGCCCTGTTGATGATAGATATCGACCATTTCAAAGTACTGAACGATACCTTTGGTCATCATGTAGGTGACCAGCTATTGCGCGACGTTACCTCCATCCTGATGAAAGACATGCGCGAAGTAGATACTGTAGCCCGTTACGGCGGCGAAGAGTTTGTGATCATCCTTCCGGAAACCACTCAAACCGCCGCCGTATTTGTGGCCCAGCGCCTGCGGCGCGCGGTGGAACAGGCCAAGTTTTTTGCCGGCTCGCCGCATTCTGTCCAGCATCTCACCATCAGCATTGGCGTAGCGGTTTATGATACTGACGCGCAGTTCAAGCGCGACCTGATTGAATTTGCCGATGCCGCGCTTTATGCTGCCAAACATGCAGGCCGTAATCGCGTAATGTGTTATTCCGAACTGAGCAAGCAAGGACGCGAAGTTTCATAATGAGTTCAAGCTCTTCTCTGGCGCAGCAGCAAGGACAATCCGACAGCACGGGCACTCTGCCCCGCTTCACCAAGACCAAAGTCTGGCGTGTGATCCACGCCTGCGAATATGCGCGCGACGTTCTCCCCGTTGTAGAAGGACAAGTCGCCGTCGGCATGCGTCCGTTTATAGTTACGCCGCAAGGCGCCGGCACTGCTGAGCTGTATCTTTCCGGCGGCAACCAGGACCAGCCGCGCTCGCTGTCGCTTCTCCGCTCCTGGCAGGACGTGCGCAACTGGCGCAAGTCCCTGCTCGATTGCGCCCCCGAAACCACCTCTGATTTGGTGCATGCGCATTGCTTTGCCGCCGGCATGGCCGCTGTTCGCAACTGCAGTTGCGTGGTTTATGACCTGGGCGCCTGCATTGAAGAAATGGCCATCTCCGCCGGTTTGTGTGAATCCGGCAGCTGGATGGGACGCTCCTTCCGCGTGGCTGAACAGTTTGTCCTTTCTCGCGCTGCTGCCGTCATCGTGCACTCGCGGGGCCTGAAAGAAGCTGCGCTGGAACGCGGCGCGCCGCCCGACGCAGTCTTTCTTGTCCCCGAACCTATCAGCGAAGACAACGAGCCTCCCGCGCTTTCCCAGGACATCGACTTTCTCACTCGACGCTTCGGCTTCGCGCCTGGCTCCGTCTCTTTCTTCGTTCCGCAGTTCGCTCTCGAAGAGCAACTTTCGCCCGCGGCCGTTTCCGTTCTGGAAGGCTTTGCTCTGGCTTCCAATGAACTGCCACAGTTCAACCTGCTGCTGGAAGCGCCGGAAAGCGCGCGCCGAGCCATCAATGAACATGCTTCGCGCCTGGGAATCTCGCTGCACGTAGCGCTGGTCCACCAGTTTGACGTGCCTGCAACCATGGAGAGCGCGCATGTCGTCGTCGCCATGGGTGAACTTCCCGCCAATCCCGTTGCCGCCCGGCAGCCCAATGAAATCTGCCTGAAAAGCCTGTGGCAGGGCAAAACCCTTCTCGCCGCCGACGTTCCGCGCAATCGCGACGCCAGCCCCGAAGGCCGTGGCTGCCTGTGGTTTGAAGCCGACAACCCGCGCGATCTCGGCTACCGCATGGCTTTCGTCGGACGCAAACCGGAATTTCGCGCTGCTCTGGGCGCCGCCGGCCGCATGTTCATCTATGAAACGCGCAATTTCGCCGCGATCGGACAGCAATACGACGAAGCCTACCGCTTTGCCGCCAGCCGCAAAAAATCCAGCGGCGTTGGCCCTAACATGATCCGGCTGGAGACCGCTGAAAACTGGGGATAGCTCTGGTCTGCTCGCCGAACTTTTTCTGCCAGCTTTTTCTGGTAGCTTTTTCTGTCCAACTCTTTCCGATCAGTGTCTGTGTTCACCAGTGGTGAGGTTTGCTTTTCCGATTTTGGCAATTCCCCCTGATCAGCACATCTGTGTTAATCAGTGGTAAGTCTGGTTTCCAATTTTGGCAATCTTGGCAGTTTCGGCGATTCTGGCTGTCCTTAAAATTACTTCACCCGAGACGTCATGCCGAACGATATTACGCTCGAAGAAGGATTACGTTTGAGCTTTTATTGCGAGGATGCAGACGACGAAGGCAAGCCGGACGAGCTTCTGTTTGAAGGAACAGTTCACTTCGATCCTGATAAGAAGGAATGGTACACAATCATCGACGAGAACAGCTACAGGCACGCGTCTGATATTCGCAGCTCAAGCGCGTCTGATATTCGCACCTCAAGATGGAGGCCAGACTGAATTCGCGCTCCCTCGGCCCGTTGCCCGGCTGTTGTTGTGCCCTCGGTGAAAATTTCCACTACTCGATCCTCACCACCCGTTCACTCACCTTGGGAAATTTTTCGAACACCGCTGGGTCATGCCCGGGGACGATCAGGCGGGGCGAGGCAGCGAGCTGCCTCATGCGGTCCTGGGCGCGGAGGTTGGACGCTGCGTCCAACGTCTGGGCGATGGGGACATGCTTTTCCAGATTCTCGTAGAGATACATGTTGTCGCTGGCCAGAATTACCCTGCCGGCTTTGGTGTTCACGCCCACGTATTGCGACTGGAACGTATGCTTGCCGCCGATATAGCAGGTGATGCCGGGAAGAATTTCCTGAGCGTCGCCGTTGACGAGGCTCACGCGCCCAGCCAGGTTGAGCTTCACGGCGGCCAGCACGTCGTCCGGCTCAATACCGCCGTGGGTGCGCGGGCCCTGCCACGCTTCTCCGGTGTAATAGGTGTATTCATCTTTTTGCAGCCAGATGCGCGCGCGAGGGAAAAGATCCATGCCGTCGGCGTGGTCCCAGTGCATGTGTGTGATGACCACGTCAGTGATGTCTTCCGGCTTGAGCGCGGGCTGGCCGGCGGGCATGATGCCAGGCTGGCCGACTGCTTCCGACGCTTTGATGAAGCCGTCAACCTTGAATTCTTTGAAGAACTGCGGGCGGTAGAAGCCGGAGTCAACCAGGATGTTGCGGCCGTTGCCGCGGATGAGCCAGACTGTCATGGCGATCGACAGTTTGCGCTGCGGATCGGCGCCGGCAATGAGCGCGTTCACGGGAAAGTCCGGGATGGAAGCGTAGCGGATGGCAAAGACTTCATACACCGGCGCGGCGGCTGTCGGAGAAGAGGTTGCAGACGTGGCTTGCGACGTTTGCGTGATGCCGGACATAGCCGACAGGAAAAACAACGCCGCAATAACCGATTTTGCTATCATTCTGGCTCCCTTTTGGGTCATGATCCGCCTATCGAAGAAAGTGTCAGGAAATAAGAGTGCATGAATAGCTCGCGAATGTCGAGAATTCCAAAAGTGCCTTCCCTGCTGCGCCGCATCAGCGTCAGTTTTCTGCTGGGGTTTGGCCTGTTTGTGCTGGGAGCGGGACTGCAAGGGGTGCTGGAGCAGCGCGGCATTACCCGCGCCACCATTTATCTTGACGACCTGCTGCTGGGGCTGCTGGCGGGATTGATGGCGTTTGCTTATGAGCATCGGCGGTCACGGGAGCTGCGGCAGAAGCTGGCGGTGATTTCCGCCATGAACCATCATGTCCGCAATGCCCTGCAAACGATTGCCTACGTGCCTTACACGGAGCAGGCGAAGCAGATGCTGTTGATCCAGCAGTCAGTGAACCGGATCCAGTGGGCGCTGAATGAAATTCTACCCGGAGAAAATCACGATTCCCGGAGTTTCCCGCCGACAACGGCCATCGCTGAGAAACCCTTGGAACCCGAGCCGCAGACAGGAACGTCGGCCAAGAGCTGAGACGGAAAAGGTAAGTTGGGTTGTGCGGAAGCGATAGTGAAGGCAAGCTGCTGCAAAATGCTCGCACACTGATACAATAGTTGAAGCCGCAACTTGAGGCAGTTTTGCGGGCGTGAGCGAGGCCTGGCCGAGCGCGAGCCCGCAGCCTAAATCCTGAGCGAAGTCGAAGGACCTCAAGAGAGATTTTCCCATCGCGTTTTTACGGAGAGGTGGCCGAGTGGCTGAAGGCGGCGGTTTGCTAAACCGTTATAGGGGCTAACACTTCTATCGGGGGTTCGAATCCCCCCCTCTCCGCCAGAAGATATTCCTCTAAGCCCACCTTTTTCAACTATTTAGATGGATAATTTTTCGCCTAAGGGCGAAAGTCGTGTACCTCACACGTACCTAAAAAATCCCGCTAGAAATGTCGTTCACAAAGCGCAGGAAACGCAGGGAAGAGCGGATTTTCTGAAAACTATCTCCCCCAAGCAAGTATGGCGCGGAATGCCTCTGCAAATGGGCGGCTGATCCCGGTTTTGAGTTCTTCTGAGCAGTTAGAACAAAATTGGCCAGTCTTGATTCCGCCTACAAGATCGGAATGATCTTCCGTAAAGTCCATCGGACAATTCCGGGTTTTCTGGTGGTAGCCGAGATCCAGGAAGTAATTCGCTAGCTCAGCTGTAATTCGATAGGCGAGCGCAATTTCGAGTGTCACACCTGCCTCTTGCGCGTACTTATGTAGATTTGAATGTGAAACAAAAAGGACCCGGGGATCACTGGGGGATGGCCCAGTAAGGTAGTTGTACAGTATCGAGTCATTTTCCTCAAAAGTAAGCAAACGCGGGGTAAGGCAGACCACACTATCCATATCCACCGGGCCAATTCGCTCGTAAAAGTTGCGCGGAAGATGCGAAATGTACAACTGTGGGAAATTATCAATCGTAGTCAAAGCTTGCCGTGGTGTGGGCAACGCCTTGGGTACAAGATGGAAGATTGACTGGACGTTGTTGAGACCACGCACAATTCGTTTGATTATAGAATTGCTGACGTTCGAATCGAGATTAACGAGTCCTACTTTGTAATGAAAATGCTTTGCCTCTCTCTGCGTTCGAATCTTTTGCAGGCCTTTGCTATCCAGCCTACCCTTAGTCGCTTTGGCGCGGCGCGAACCAGTACCTTGAGCACCATCTAACCCTTTGTCCCTCGCCGTGGGATCGTTATGTTTTTGGCTCCCAAATATGCGGCACAGCTGGGCGACTCCGTCCTTCCACTTGGGAAATAAATCTGCGTAATTTAATTCTTTTAATTCAGCGAACGGCATTGGGCAGTTATCGAGCCGAGTCGGGACCAGGTAAATCCAATCCTCAGGGAATTCTTTCCTCACCTCGAGCGCTTCGCGCAGCTCAGAATGGCGGACGCCGCGGGTCGCTACACTCTGGGTTGAGAGAACCGCGAGGAAATAATCTGATTCACGAATCGCCTTTCGAATCGCGGGCTCCCACTTTACGCCCGGCAAGAGATCTACTTGATCGAACCAGATGCGGACCGGAGCTAGGCGGCGTAAATCGTCATAGAGCTGGTTTGCCTTCTTACCATCCACACGTGCGTAGCTGAGAAACACCTGTTTCATAGAGGTGAACTCGTAACTGGGTTTGCGAAAATATACGCTGATAAACTGCGATTCTTGTCACAAGTGAATCTGGCAAAACCCAGTGTGATTGTCTGGAAGCTGATGCCTCGAAAATCCCGCGTTCCTATTACATACCTCGAAACCGCCAGTATTTCTCGTTTGTTCATCGTGACTCGAGAGTATTCTTTCCCCAAGCAATTTTCTCAGGGTTGCCGTTTTTTTACGCCTTTGTACTCGCCTTTTCTCGGAAGACGTTTGATGGCGGGAATGAGCTTAAAAAAATCTGCGGGCGGCATCGATAGCCCGTAGGAAATCCGCATGAGGCCCTCAAAAGAGACGGTGCGTTCAGCCCTTTCAATCCTCCCTATCTGGTTCGTTTGAAAATTGCATAGCTCCGCCAGCTTCTCTTGTGAGAGGCGGCGGCTCTCCCGCAACTTTCTCAGTTGTCTGCCGAACAAAACCAATGCGTTGGGCACGCCGTATAGAGTCTTTCGGCACTACCGCAAAAGCCACACCCAATTAGTACCTAGGCCTAATTGGATGTATAATAATCTTCAATTTTGTTGCGTACGAATATACCAGATATGTACTACGTGGCTTGTTGGACCGAGGACGATGGCATTTATTTCTGCGGTCATGAACATCACCTGATCGCAGACGCGATGAAGTGCCTTGTCCCGGACGGTGGGAACTTCATTCGCGCTTGTGAATCCGGGGTCTTCCGGTCGCTCGATAACGGGGAGTTTATTGATTTCCTGGAA
>Ga0137403_10002690_pt1 | contig 21605 bp, 19 predicted proteins | sample CZOMad2_1_16fung_FD_122057 | JGI IMG/M metagenome (GOLD analysis project Ga0137403, IMG submission 122057) | Vadose zone soil fungal communities from Angelo Coast Range Reserve, California, USA - CZOMad2_1_16fungal (Hybrid Assembly) | ecosystem: Environmental > Terrestrial > Soil > Vadose zone...
TCCATGCCCAGGCGCTCCATGATCCGCTGGATGCGCTGGCTGCCGAAGATGCGCAGCAGGTCGTCCTCGAGCGAGAGATAGAAGTGTGACGAGCCGGGGTCGCCCTGGCGGCCCGAGCGGCCGCGCAGCTGGTTGTCGACGCGGCGCGACTCGTGGCGCTCGGTGCCGACGATGTGCAGGCCGCCGAGCTCCACGACCTTCTGGTGCTCGGGCTCGGTGATGCGCCGCGCCTCCACCAGCGCCGTCGCCTGCTCCTCGGCCGAGGCGGTGACCGGGTCGACGCCCTTCTTCCTCAAGATCTCCTTGGACAGGAAGTCGGGATTGCCGCCCAGCAGGATGTCGGTGCCGCGGCCGGCCATGTTGGTCGCGATGGTCACGGCGCTCTCGCGTCCGGCCTGGGCCACGATCTCGGCTTCGCGCTCGTGGTACTTCGCGTTGAGGACCTCGTGGCGGACGCCACGCTTCTTGAGGAGCTTGGACACGGCCTCGGACTTCTCGATGGACACGGTGCCGACGAGGACGGGCTGCCCTTTCTCGTTGCGCTTGATGATGTCCTCGACGACGGCATTGAACTTCTCGCGCTCGGTCTTGTAGACGACGTCCGGGTGGTTGATCCGGATCAGATCGCGGTTGGTCGGGACGACCGTGACGTCGAGCTTGTAGATCTTGGCGAACTCCTCGGCCTCGGTCTCCGCCGTGCCCGTCATCCCCGCCAGCTTGTCGTACATCCGGAAGTAGTTCTGGAAGGTGATGGTGGCCAGAGTCTGGTTCTCGCGCTCGATGCGCACGCCCTCCTTGGCCTCCACGGCCTGGTGCAGGCCGTCCGACCAGCGGCGCCCGGGCATCATGCGCCCGGTGAACTCGTCGACGATGATGACCTCGCCGTCCTTGATCACGTAATCGACGTCGCGCTTGTAGAGCGCGTGCGCGCGCAGGCCCTGCTGCACGTGGTGCAGGATCGTGATGTGCTGGGGGTCGTAGAGGTTGTCGACGCTGAGCAGGCGCTCACAGGATGCGATCCCCTGCTCGGTCAGCGACACCGCCTTGGACTTCTCGTCGACGATGAAATCGCCCTCGCGCTGCTCCTCGATTTCGGAGAGCTTGCCTTCCACGATCGTCGCCGCGCGCTTCAGCTTCGGGATGATTCGATCGATCTTGTAGTACAGCTCGGTCGATTCTTCGGCAGGACCCGAGATGATCAGCGGGGTGCGCGCCTCGTCGATGAGGATCGAGTCGACCTCGTCGACGATCGCGTAGTGCAGCTCGCGCTGGACCAGCTCCTCGAGCGAGAAGCGCATGTTGTCGCGCAGGTAGTCGAAGCCGAACTCGTTGTTGGTCCCGTACGTGATGTCGCAGAGGTAGGCGGCGCGCCGGTCGATGGGCCGCAGCGCCGTCATGCGGATGTCGGGCGTGGTGTAGGCGGGGTCGTAGTTGAACGATGCCTCGTGCTGGATCACGCCCACCGACAGGCCCAGCGCGTGATAGAGCGGGCCCATCCACTGCGCGTCGCGCTTGGCGAGGTAGTCGTTGACGGTGACGATGTGGACGCCCTTGCCGGTGAGCGCGTTGAGGTACGCCGGCAGCGTGGCCACCAGCGTCTTGCCCTCGCCGGTGGCCATCTCGGCGATCGTCCCGTCGTGCAGGACCATGCCGCCGATGAGCTGCACGTCGAAGTGCCGCATGCCGAGCGAGCGGCGCGCGGCCTCGCGGCACACGGCGAACGCCTCCGGCAGCACGTCCTCGACCTCGGCGCCATCGGCCAGACGCTTGCGGAGCTCGTCGGTCTTGCCCCGGAGGGCGGCGTCATCGAGGGCCTTCATGGCGGGCTCGAGCGCGTTGATCTCCGCGACCACCGGCATCATCCGCTTGACGTCGCGCTCGTGCTTGGTGCCGAAGATCTTCTTGAGGATGGCGTCGATCATCGCAGGATCATTATACGCCCCGGCCTCGGGCGCTCCCCGCGCCGCGCCCGCGCAGGAGCGCCCGCGCGTGCTCGAGCGCGGCGGCCGCGGCGGAGGCGTCGCCGCCAAGCATCCGCGCGATCTCGGCCACGCGCTCGTCGCCGGCTACCAGGCCGGCGCTCACGCGCGTGCGGCCCCCGCGGACGCTCTTGGCCACGCGCACGTGCTGGTGCGCGAGGGCGGCGATCGGCGCCAGGTGCGTGACGCAGAGGACCTGCCGGCCGGCGCCGACGGCGGCCAGCTTCTCGCCGACCACCGACGCGGCGCGGCCGCCGATCCCCGCGTCCACCTCGTCGAACACCATGGTGGGCGCGCGCTCGTAGCCGGAGAGAACGACCTGCAGCGCCAGCATGCTGCGCGCCAGCTCTCCCCCGGAGGCGATGCGCGCCAGCGGCCGCGCGGGCTCGCCCGGATTGGCGGTGAAGCGGAACTCCACGCGCTCGGCGCCGCGCGGTCCCCAGTCCGCCAGCGCCACCTCGATCACCGCGACCTCGAACGTCGCCCGCTCCATCCCGAGCTGCCGCAGCTCGCGCTGCACGGCCGGCGCGAGCTTCGCCGCCGCCTCGCGCCGCGCGGTGCCGAGCGCACGCGCGGCGGTGGTCACCTCGACCTCGAGCTCAGCGAGCCGCCGCTCGTCCTCGCCCAGGAGCTCCTCGTGCCGCTCCAGGCGGTCCAGCTCGGCCGCCGCCTCGGCGCGGAAGCGGAGCATCGCCTCCTCGCTGTCACCGTACTTGCGCGCCAGACGCTTGAGCCCGTCCAGCCGGTCGTCGATCGCCTCCAGCCGTCCCGGCTCGAACACGATCGTGTCGCGCAGCGCGCGCACGGCGGCCAGCGTCTCGTCCACCTGCACGCGCGCGGCCTCCAGCATTTCTACCGGCGCCGCGAACGCCGGGTCGAGCCGGCCGAGGTCGGTCAGGACACGTGTCGCGCGCGCCAACCGGGCCGCCGCGGAGGCGGCGTCATCCTGCAGCAGCGTGCCGACCTCCTCCAGCCCGGCCGCGAAGCGCTCAGCGTGCTGGAGCCGGCGCCGTTCCGTCCGCAGCTCCTCCTCCTCGCCCGGGCGCAACCGCGCGGCGTCCAGCTCTGACACCTGGAAGCGCAGGAGATCCTCGCGCTGCGCACGGTCGCGCCCGGCGCCGCGGCGGCGCTCGAGGTCCTCCCGCGCCTCGCGGTGCTTGGCGAAAAGCGTGGCGAAGCGCTCGCGCAGCGGCTCGGCATCGCCGAACCGGTCCAGCAGGTCGAGCTGACGCGCGGGCTCGAGCAGCCGCTGATGCTCGTGCTGGCCGTGGACCTGGACGAGCGCGTCGCCGAGCCGCTCGAGCAGGCCGACCGTCACCGCCGCGTCGTTGACGAACGCGCGGTGGCGGCCGCTGCGCGAGAGCTCACGACGCACCACGATCTCGCCGTCCTCCACCGTCAGCCCCGCCTCGTCGAGCACGGCCGTCACCCCGCCCTCGGGCACGGCGAACACCGCTTCCACGGTGGCGCTCTCGGCGTCGGCGCGGATCACGTCGGTCTGGGCGCGGGCGCCGCGCACCAGGAGGATCGCGTCGACCAGGATCGACTTGCCGGCGCCGGTCTCGCCGGTGAGGACGTTGAGGCCGGGGGCGAAGGGGACCGTGACGTTTTCGACGACCGCGAAGTTCCGGATCCGCAGCTCGCGCAGCATCCGGCGATGATGCTAGGTCAGCAAGGCGTGGCGCTCAAGACGTATCTGAAAAGATGGGGGCCCCGACATGGCCCCCAAACCCCCCAACGGCTCGGGGCGCCCCGGGGAACCCGTGGCGCCCCTCGAGATCGCGCTAGCGCTCACCCCATTTAAGCTTCGTCCGGAGGACAGAGAAGAAGTCCGTGCGGGGGAAGCGAACGAGCCGCACGCGCGCGGCGGCCTTCTCGATCTCGACGACGTCGCGCTCGCGGAGCGGGACGCCCACCTGTCCATCGATCGTGAGCATGACCTCCTGGTCGGTCATCAGCGTCACTTCGATGCGCTGGGTCGCGGGCAGCACGATGGGCCGGTTCGTGAGCGTGTGCGAGGCGATCGGCACCAGCACGATCGCGTCCATGGTCGGAAAGAGGATCGGACCGCCGGCCGAGAGGCAGTAGGCCGTCGACCCCGTCGGCGTGGACACGATGAGGCCATCGGCGCGATACGCGGTCGCGTGCCCTCCCTCGACCGACACCTTGAGGTTGATGATGCGGCTCATCGCCGACTTGGTGATGACGACGTCGTTGAGCGCCGCGTACTCGCCCACGGTGGCGCCGCCGCGCACCAGGCGCGCCGACAACAGCATCCGCTCGTCGATCGCCATCCGCCCGGCGAGCGCGGCCTCCACCGCCGGCAGCATCTCGTCCAGCGTGGTCGCGGTCAGGAAGCCGAGGTCACCCAGATTGACGCCGAGGATCGGCACGGCGAGATCGCCGACGGCCCGCGCCATCGAGAGCAGCGTGCCGTCGCCGCCGAGCACGATGAGGAGGTCCACCTGCCCGGCCAGGTCGGACTTGAGCGCCGTCGGCAGGGCCGCCGCGGGCGCCAGCCCCGCCGTCTCCTTCTCCAGTACCACCGGCAGCCCGCGGCGGCCGAGCCACTGGATCAGGCGGTCGAGGGCGTCACCGGCCCCGGCAGCGTCGGGCTTGGCGACGAGGCCGACGCGTGTCACGCAAGCGCCTGCACGGTGCGGTCGATGATCCCCTCGAGGTTGGCCGCCGTCCGGCCGTGCATCGAGAGGTGCAGGAAGAACTCGCGGTTGCCCTTCGGCCCGCGCAGCGGTGACGCGGTCACGCCGAGCACGTGCCAGCCGCGGAGCACCGCGTAGCGCGCGAGGCGCTGCACCACCGCGCGGTGCTGCACGGGGTCGCGCACGACGCCGCCCTTGCCGACGTGCTCGCGACCGGCCTCGAACTGCGGCTTGACCAGCGTGATGACCTCGCTGCGCGGGGCCAGCACGTTGAAGATGGCCGGCAGCACCTTCTCCAGGGAGATGAACGCCACGTCGACCACCGCGAGCGTGGGCTGGTCGCCGAAGAGGCGCGGATCCAGCGTGCGCGCGTTCGTGTGCTCCATGACCACCACGCGCGCATCCTTGCGCAGCCGCTCGTCGAGCTGGCCGCTGCCGACGTCCACCGCGTAGACCATGCTCGCGCCGCGCTGGAGCAGGCAGTCGGTGAAGCCACCCGTGGAGGCGCCGACGTCCACGCAGATCCGCCCCTTGACGCTGATGCCGAAGTGCTCGAGCGCGTGGACGAGCTTCTCGCCCCCGCGGCTGACGTACGGCGAGCGCCCCTTCAGCTCCAGCTCCGCCTCCGTGGACACGAGCGCCCCCGCCTTGTCCGCGCGCTGCCCATCCACGAGCACGTCGCCGGCCATGATGGAGCGGAGCGCCTTTTCGCGACTGTCGAGCAATCCCTTCTCCACGAGCAGCCGGTCCAGCCGCATGCGCGTCGGCACGCCTTCGATTATAGGCGAGCGCTTTTCGGGGACGGGGGCCGGAGGAGGAACAGGAGCACCACGCCTGCCAGAAACCCGCCGATGTGAGCGAACCACGCTACGCCTCCAGTTTCCGCGCCTCGTGTCGAGGCGCTCACGGTGAGATACCCAAAGAGCAGTTGCATGACGACCCAGAGCCCGATCATGACCAGGGCCGGGATGCGCACGAACCTCCAGAAGAACGCGAAGCCCACGAGCGTCAGGATGCTCGCGTAAGGGAACAGGATCACGTACGCGCCCAGCACGCCGGACACGGCGCCGCTGGCGCCGATCATGGGCACCATCGAGCGCGGAGCAGTCAGCGTCTGGGCCATGGCCGCCGCGACGCCGGCGAGCAGGTAGAAGACGAGGAATCGGCCGTGCCCCAGCGTGTCCTCGACGTTGTCGCCGAAGATCCACAAGTAGAGCATGTTGCCCAGGACGTGCATCGGATTGAGCGAGTGCATGAACATCGAGGTGAAGACCGTCACCAGCGGGCTCGGGAAATCGTCCAGGCCAGCGCAGGCGCCGGTGAGCCGACACGGGATCGCGCCGAACTCCAGCAAGAACGCCTCGGCCGCCGCCGGACCGCCCCCCTCTCCGCTCCCGACGCCCAGCGAGACCTCATAGAGATAGACCAGCACGTTGAGGACGATGAGGACGATCGTCACCACGGGCACGGAGCGGTTGGTGACGTCGTCGCGCAGCGGGATCACCGCGTCGCCTCCGCCGGCCGCAGCACGATGACCGTCGGCCGCGCCAGGTAGCGCTCGGCGACGCGCGCGAGATCGGCGATGGTCACCGCCTCCACCGCCCGCGCGTAACGCTCGGGCCAGTCCCAGCCGCCGCCGACCAGCTCGAAGAACGCGAGGTACCACGCGTGGCGCGCGCTCGTGCGGCGATCCATCGCGAGGTTGCCGAGGAGCCAGGCCTTGGCGCGAGCCAGCTCGCGCTCCTCGACGGGGTCGCGCCGGAGCCGGTCCACCTCCGCCAGCACGCCGGCGACCGCGGCATCGGCGTTGGCGGGCGCGGTGCCGAGGTACGGCAGGAACAGCGAGGGGCCCGTGCGATTCGTCGTCAGCACACCGGTGGAGTACGCGAGCCCGCGCCGGTCACGCAGCTCGACGAAGAGCCGGCTCGACATCCCGCCGCCAAGCACGGCGCCGAGCACGCGCATCGCCGCGTAGTCCGGGTGCGTGAGCGGCGGCGCCAGGAAGCCGACAAGCACCTGCGCCTGGCGCGCGTCGCGCTCGACGAGCCGGCGCTCACCGCGCGGGGCGGCCTCGACGGCGGGTCCCGCGGAGGCGGCGGTGGCGCCGGGCACTCGCTTGAACAGGCGCTCGGCGGCGGCGATCACACGCTGCCGCGGCACGCCGCCGGCGACCGCGAGCACCATGCGGTCGGCGCGGTACGCGGCGGCGTAGCGCTCCCGCAGCGCCTCGCGCGTCAGTCTCGCCACGCTCTCGGCGCGCCCGAGCGCGGGCCACGCGTAGGGATGCCCGCCATAGAGATCGGCGAGCGCGGTGTCGAGGGCCCGCGGGAACGGCTGGTCCGCGCGCGTCTGGAGCTGGCCGAGAATCAGCGCACGCTCCTTGTCGATCTCGGCGGCGGGCAGCGTCGGCTCGAGCGCCACCTCCGCCAGCAGCGCCAGGAGGGCCTCCCAGTGGCGCGCGATCGCCGTGCCGCGGACCTCGGCGTAGTCCACGTCGCCCGAGGCCTCGAGCGCGCCGCCCAGCTCCTCGGCCGCCTCGGCCAGCGCGAGCGTCGAGTGGCGACTCGTCCCGCGCAGCATCGCACGCTGCAGGAAGTTCGTCACGCCGGCCGTGTCTGCGGTCTCGAAGGCCGAGCCGCTCCGGATGAGGAGCGACGCGGCGACGACGCCGACGGCCGGATCCTCGCGCACGAGGACGACCAGGCCGTTCGGCAGCACGTGGCGAACGATCACCGGGGGCTGCGCGGCGGCGGACGTCGCCAGCGCGCCGAGCACAGCGAGCGTCAGCATCGCCCGCCTCATCGCGCGTCTCCCGGCGGCAGCAGCGCCAGCCGCGTGTACCGCTCGGGATCGAGATAGCGACGGGCGACCGCGCGCACTTGCGTCGCCGTGACCGACCGTATCCTATTGACGTAGGCCTGCTCGTCTTCGATCGTCCAGATCGTCTCAGCGCGCCCCAGCGCGTTTGCGCGGCCTTCCGCCGTCTCCGTCTCGAACTCGTGCTCCGCCTCCGCGGCGGTGATGGCGCGCCGTAGCTCGGCGTCCGTGACGCCGGCGTCGCGGATGCGGCGGATCTCGGTGAGGATCTGCGCCTCGGCCCGCTCGAGGTTGGCCGGCGGCACCTGCGCGCTCACCGTGAGGGCGCCGGCGCCCTCCATCGCGGAGAGGGAGGCGCCGATGGTGACGACGAGCCCGTCGCGCTCGCGCAGGGCCTGCACGAGACGCGACGAGCGGCTGCGACCCAGGATGGAGACGAGGAGGTCGAGCGCCGGCGTGTCGGCGTGGTCGAGTCGTGTCGCGGGCCACGCCATTCCGAGGTGCGCGTGGCCTCCCGGATGCGTCAGCTGCTGGCGCTGCGGCCGGAACGGCGGCGGCGGCGCCACGGGGAGGCGTGCCACACCGCCGCGCGGGAGCCGGCCGAACGTCGCACTCGCAGTCGCGAGCACCTGCTGCGGGTCCACGGCGCCGACGACGACCACGGCGAATGCCTCGGGTACGTAGTGGCGCCGGTAGAAACCCGCGAGCGTGTCGCGCGTCAGGCCCTGCACCAGCTCGGGCGTGCCGATCACCTGGCGGCCGTACGGGTGGCCCTCGAAGAGCTGCGTGTAGAGCTGGCGGCCGAGCCGACGGCGAGGATTGTCGTCGCCCAGGCGCATCTCCTCCAGGACGACCTCCTTCTCCTTCTCGAGCACGTCGGCGTCGAGCGTCGCGTTCACCGCGATGTCGGCGAGCATCTCGAGCCCCGGCAGCACGCGCCGCGCGGGCAGCGTGACGTAATAGAAGGTGTAATCCCACGAGGTGCCGGCGTTCATGCGTCCCCCAGCGCCCTCGACGTCGCGCTCCACGAATCCGCCCGGGCGCGACGTGGTGCCGCGAAACAGCATGTGTTCGAGGTAGTGCGCGAGCCCGAGCTCGGCGGCGTTCTCGTCGCGCGCGCCGGCGCGCACCCACAGCTGCAGCGCGACGACGTCGCTGCCGCGATGCTCCTGAACGATGACGGGAATGCCGTTGGCGAGGACGTGACGCGTCGGTCCGGTCGCCGCGGGCGCGGGCCGCGTGACGGTCCGAACGGCGCCGCATCCCCAACTCATCGCGAGGACCACCAGCGCCAGAGTGAGAGGCGCCATCCGGACCATAAGCCCTAAAAGCCTATCACGGCAGGCATCTTTGACCTTTGCTTCCTCGGTCCGACCCTTCGCGGACGGCCGGGCATTTTGTCGGGCGACGCGATCGGAGCCCGCAGGGCACATCGCCCTCTATACCCGGGCGCCACGAGGACAACTACCTGTAATTTCGGGCGATATACCTCTCGATCGCCCTTGGCAGCGCCATTGCTCTCTACTCCACCGATCGTCTCCGGAATCGCAACAGCGTTCCGAGGATCGTAGAAGAAGTAGCGGTGACCAGATCGGGCGGCGGCCAATGGGGGTCGCGCCAGTCAACCCACCCTAACCAACTGGAAGGGACCCAATGAAGAGACTGCTTGCAGGCTTGTTGAGCGCCTTCGCGATCGCCACGTTTGCCACGGCGACCGTCGAGGCCCAGACCGCGTCGTGCCCGCCCGAAGTCGCGAAGGCCAAGGAACAGCTGAGCATGCGGACGGCGAAGACTGACGCCGTCCAGGCACCGCGCTCGCTCGCCGGTGCGCGCCAGATCGAGTCGCCACGCGGTCAGGATATCCAGTCCCCGCGTGGTCAGGACATCCAGAGCCCGCGGGGCCAGGACATCCAGAGCCCGCGCGGTCAAGACATTCAGAGCCCGCGCGGTCAGGACATTCAGTCGCCGCGCTCGCTCGCGGGCGCGCGCCAGATCGAGTCGCCGCGTGGTCAGGATATCCAGTCCCCGCGTGGTCAGGACATCCAGAGCCCGCGTGGCCAGGACATCCAGTCCCCGCGTGGTCAGGACATCCAGAGCCCGCGCGGTCAGGACATTCAGAGCCCGCGTGGTCAGGACATTCAGAGCCCCCGCGGTCAGGACATTCAGAGCCCGCGTGGTCAGCGTGTCGAGTCCCCGCGTGGTCAGGACATCCAGAGCCCGCGGGGTCAGGACATCCAGTCCCCGCGCGGTCAGCGTGTCGAGTCCCCGCGTGGTCAGGACATCCAGAGCCCGCGTGGCCAGGACATCCAGTCCCCGCGTGGTCAGGACATCCAGTCCCCCCGCGGCCAGGACATCCAGAGCCCGCGTGGTCAGGATGTGCAGTCGCCGCGGTCGCTCGCCGGCTCGAAGGCGGGTAGCGGCAAGGCCTTCAACCTCGTGAAGGAGGCTGAGGCGGCGTGCGCGAAGGGTGACATGACGACGGCGAAGGCCAAGGCCGAGGCGGCCCTGGCGGAGATGAAGTAACTCTCTCAGGCGTCTGAAGTAATCAAGGCTCCAGGAGGGCAACCTCCTGGAGCCTTTCGTTTTCCGCTACAATCGCGCTCGTGCGCAGTCTCGTCGGCGCGCTATTCCTGTTGCTCGCACCGTCGCTCGCCACGGCTCAGCCCGCGCTCTCTCTTCAAGAGGCGTTGCTGCGCGCAAAGCCCGCTGTCGCGCTCGTGGTCTCCGAGGTCGGCGGTGAGGTCGCCGTCCGCTGCGGCGCCGGCGCCGAGACGACCGTGACGCCGCCGCCCTTTCGCGAGACGGGCACCGGCTGGTTCGTCGCCTCGTCGGGCTGGCTCGTGACCAACGGCCACGTCGTCTCGCCGGCCCATCATCCGCCCGAGTGGCTCGCCCGGGAGCAGACCCAGAAGGCGATCAAGCAGACGTGCGGCGGTATCGCGGGGGCGGGGCGCGCGAAGCTCGAGCCGTCGATCTCCGTGCTCCTGGCCAACGGCGTGCGGATGCCCGCGACCGTCGTGAAGTACAGCCCGCCCGTCGCCGGCGAGGCGATGTCCGGTCAGGATCTCGCCCTGCTGAAGCTCGAGGCGGCCGACATGCCGGCGCTGCCGCTCGCCGACTCCGCGCAGGCTCGGATCGGCGACCGCCTGCACATCATCGGCTTCCCCGGCGTCGTCCTGAGCCACGAGCTGCTGAACGCGTCGGCGAAGATGGAAGCGTCGATCACCGGCGGCGCCATCTCCGGCTTCAAGCAGGATCGCGCGAATCAGCCCGTGATCCAGACGGACGCGTCGGCGGCGTGGGGCAACAGCGGCGGGCCGGCGGTGAACGACGCCGGCGAGGTCGTCGGCGTGCTCACCTTCGTCACGCTCTCCTCGGACGCGCAGAGCAACATCGTCCAGGGCTTCAACTTCGTCATCCCCTCGGCGGCGGTCACCAAATTTCTCGAGGGCACGCCGGTGCCGCGCGGCGAGCCGAGCCGCTTCAACGCGGCGTGGCACGCGGGGCTGCGCGATCACTTCGCCGGGAACTACCGCCGCGCGCGCGCGGAGCTGACGGAGGCCAACCGGCTGCTGCCGGAGCTGCCGGACGTGCGGCGGATGACGCTCGAGAACGCCGAGCGCCTCAAGCGCGAGCCGCTCCTGCCGTGGACGCTGGTGGCGATCGGCATGCTCGTCGTCAGCGCGGCGGGCTGGGCGGCGCTGCTGCTCCGCCGCTGGCAGCGCAACCGCTTCCGCATCCGTCCCTCGGAGGTCATGCGGCTCATCGAAGGGCCCGAGCCGCCGACGATCCTCGACGTGCGCGCCTCCGATACTTACGCGCGCAGCCCCGTGCGCATTCCGCGCTCGGTCCATGTGGCGCTCGACGCGCTCGCCGACGGCACCAGCGTTCCGGCGGATCCCGCCCGTGTCGTCGTGGCCTACTGCACCTGACCCGACGAGATGACGAGCGCCCGTGTGGCGCAGCGGCTGCGGCAGCTCGGCTTCCGCAACGTGCGCATCCTCAAGGGCGGGCTCGGGTCGTGGGCGAACGCGGGATTTCCCTTGGAGTCGAAGGCCTAGCGAGCCCGGCCGGCGCCGCTAGGCGCCGTGACCCCGCTGGCGTCCCGCCGTGAAGTGGAAGTGGACGTGGTACACGACCTGACCGCCTTCGGGCCCGGTGTTCACGCTGATGCGATAGCCCTTCTCGCCGAAACCCTTCGCCTCACCAAGCCGCCGCGCCGCGAGAAAGCAGCGGCCGATGACGTCGGCATCGTCGTCCTTCAGCTCCGCGATCGAGGCGATGTGGCGCTTGGGCACGATCAGGAGGTGCACCGGCGCCTTCGGATAGATGTCCTTGAAGGCCATCACGTGCGCGTCCTCGTACTCGACGTCGGCGGCGGTCTGGCGGGCGACGATGCGGCAGAAGACGCAGTCGGTCAACGGAACCTCCCGAACGTTGCTGCTATAATACGGCGTTCATCGAACCGCTTCGACGAAAAGGAGTCGCCGGATGGGCACGTGTCCGAAGTGCAAGCTACGCATTCGCAAGAACGGCAATCACGTGAAGCTCGGTGTCACGTGGTATCACAAGTCCTGCCCGCCGCGCCCCGCGAAGAAGTCCTGAGCGCGCCGACGACCACTCGCTGAGGGAAGGCGGCGCGCGTCAGGCCGCCGGCCTGTGGCGCCGCCACTGACACGGCGCCTCGGGCCGCGCGCGCAGCGTCAGCTCGTCGCCCACGACGAGCGAGTCGTCCACCCAGTCGGGCTCCGGGCTGTCGGGACTCGGATCGACGGCCACGAGATCCGAGCCCACCCACACGACGGCCACCGCGTCGCGCCCGCGCTGATACCGCACGATGCGCGCCTCCACGTCATCGCCGTCCTCCTGCTGCAGGACGATCGGCTGGAAGCCGACCACGGGCCAGCCGAAGAAGTCGCCGCTGACGCCCGGCGGAAGGCACGGCACGCTCGCGATGATCGTGACTCCGCGCGGCGCCGCGCGGCAACCCGCGAGGAGCAGCATTGCCGCCACCGCGACGAGCGCACGGCGCACGCGGCTACTTCACGAACTGGTCGCGCGCGAGCGGGGGCCGCACGTCGCTGCCGGAGAACAGCAGGGTCACGATGATCTCGACCGAGGCGCCGCCGCCCAGCCCCTGGCAGCCGATCGCCGCGCGCGTCGGCTTGCCGCGGTCGCCGAACAATTCGACCAGCAGGTCGGCGGCCCCGTTGATGACGCGCGGCTGATCGTTGAATCCGGGCGCCGAGTTCACGAATCCGAGCATGTGGACGATCTGCTGCACGCGATCGAGATTGCCCAGCGCGTACTTCACGGCCGCGAGCGTCGTGAGCGCCGCATAGCGCGCCGCCTCCCGCCCCTGCTCGAGCGTCAGATCCTTGCCGACGACGCCCGGCAGGTATCCCTGCCCGTTCTTCCGCGGCGTGGTGCCGGACAAGTAGAGCAGGTTCTGCACGGGGAAGTGCGAGACGTAGTGGGCGCCCGAGGCGTTCGTGCGGTAGAGGTCCTCGAGGTTCGGCAGCTCCAGCCCCAGCCTCGCGAGCTTCTCCTCGACCGTCATATCGGCCTCCTCGTCGGGTGGAAACAACGACGGCGGGTCGTCCGGCCGCGAAACTCAACGCGGCTCAACGCGACCCGCCGTCCGGCGTCGACAATGGTGGAGGGTAAGGGATTCGAGGTCTTGCCCATCAGTTTTCGCGGGCATTTGCACGACAGCGCGGTCCAAAACGCACCACATCAGCCCTGATCGTGGTCCCCAGTGGTCCCCGGCAGGGCCTCCTCTACCCACACGTCGCAGATGAGACTGCCGAGGTTGGGATCGGCAGGCAACGCTTCCATGACTCCCACGACAGCATCTGCTCCCCCGATCCCACGGTAGAGCGCCAACGCACCGTCGTTCAGGAACAGGCGGTCTCCGAGATCCCAGACCTCTATCGGCGTCTCTCTCCGCTCCAACTTGCCGGCGAATCCCATCTCCCTCAAGGTGTCGACACCGCGAGATGTCGACGCGAGCTTGCGTAGTAGCGCGTCATGCAATCGCTGGGCGATGTCTGTGCCACGGCGACCGGGAGCGTCCAGTTCGTGCCACACGTTTAGTTAGCCGCTCCCGGCATCCTGATCCGCATCTCGCGTAGCCTCGTCGTCTCGCCCGCCAGCGCGTCCGGTCGGCATGGATCTACATCGTAGAGCAGCCGGGCAGCGAGCGCGAGCATCGCGCGGCCGGCCTCATCGAGGCGCGACGCGACCGTCTGCAGGAGGCGCTGCGCCTTCACCAGGGCAGCGAGATCCTCCTCAGCCAATTCCAACTCAAGCCCGGCCTCGTCCTCGGCGACGGTCAGCCGAGCGCCGGGGTGCCCTTGCCGGCGCGCGAGGTCGACTGCGGCCAGCTCGCGCCGCGCCGCCCCGACGACCTCGCGCCACTCGGTGATCCGATCTGCCAGCATCGTGGCCAGCAGACCGTACACCGCGCTGTGTGGTCAAGGGCGCATCGGGCGCACCGGGACGCACCGCTGGGCGCGCACGACGCACCAGCTCACAGCCACCCCCGAACGAAGTGCCGCCTCGCGCGGTCGACTTCGCTCGGCGTCAGCACGCGGCGTCGGCGGCGCTCCGGGTCGAGCCGGTAGCGCGCGGGGAATCCTGCCCGGTTCCGCCAGAGGAACGTGCGGAGCGCGCCCGGCGAGCACGGGATCAGGACGGCGCAGAGCTGCAGGTCGTAGATCGGCTCGGCAGGAAGCAGGGGCTGGTGACAGCTCGTGCAGCGGCCCTCCATCATCGCGCCCCCAGCGTCTGAAGGAGCGCGTCAGGCACGACCGTCTCGCTGTGCTCGGGCTTCTTGATCAGCGCGCCGCGCCGTCGCTCGACGTCGAGTATGAGCGGCTTCAGCTCGGGGTGAGCTTCCAGCAACTCCTTCTCGGCCTTCGCGCGGAACCCGGCGACGAGCGCCTTCAGCATCTGGACCTTCCCCGCCCGTTCGAGCTTGGCGTACGTCTCGTTCTGCGTGATCAGGGCGTAGAGCGCGGGCACCAGCGTCTGGTCGCGTACCTCGACCTTCTTCGCGAACAGCACGAGGTACTCGGTGTACACGGCCGGCTCCAGGCGCACGCCCGGCACACGGAGATCCGGCTCCATGTTAAACATTTGCGCCTTGCTGCCGTCGATCACGTCGTGCGGCGGCTGGAGATCCGCCTGCAGCGCTCGGACCTCCTGCGCAATCCTCCGCTTCTGCTCGTCCGGCGCGCTGCGCGCACCGTAGAACGGGTTCAGGATATCGAACGTCTCCAGGCCCGTGTGCGGGACGTACGCCGGGTCCGCGAAGAAGTTGAGCTTCGGCTCGACGGTCTTCGACCAGATCGGCGTCCTCGCCTTGAGCTGGTCGACGTAGTCCCTGACCTCAGACATGGCCGGCGAGATCCCCCGCTCCAGCGTCGCCGCTGCGACCGGGACGCCTTCACCGGAGAGCTGGACCATGAACTTTCTCAGCGGCTCGTAGTTCTTCTTGCGCGCCTCCTCGATGGCGTTGGTGAACTCGCCGAGGTTCTGCACGTACGAGCGCGAGAAGACCTGATCCGAGAGCGCCGTGACAAACATACCCGCGACCGTGTGCGCGGATACTTCATCGAGGTAGGGCAGCATCTGGTTGATGTCAGCCGCGACACCGAGGTAGAGGCCGAATGGGTCCCAGCGCGTGAAGCTGAAGGAGATGTTCTTGCCGTCGCCGGTCGGGATGCAGACGGTGTTGGGCAGACAGTCGGCAGCCTGCGAGATCTTCTTCGCGTCGTTGTGCCCCGGGAACCCGCCGACGAGGACGCCGGAGACCGCGAGCCCCGCCGCGACGGACGCCATCACCGCGCCCGTCGCCATCCTCGCCTGCGCGTACTGCGCGCGTGCGCCGCCTGCCGCGAATTCACCCCGGAACACATCGGCTAGTTGGCCGTAGACCGGCGCGCGGTCGGTGCCCCACTTCAAGAGGTTGGCCGGCGCGGTGACGAACGGCACGACGGCGAGGCGCACGAGCGCGTTGGCCTGCTTCGCGCCCGAGGCCATGCCGCTGATGTTGCTCTGGAACGCGATCAGCGCGCCGTAGTCCTTCGCCGCCTGCCGTACCTCGGCACTCGGGTTCGCGATGCGACGCGCGACCTCCTGCTCGTATTCCTTGCCGGTGAGCCCCTTCAGCGTCGCGCTGCGGTGGGCCTGCGCGAAGATCTCTGCGTTCTCGTTCATGGCCCTGATCCATTGATCGAAGGCATCGAGCGAGCGCGTCGGCACGCGGATGACCGCGCCGATGGTGTCGAGGAACTTGCCGGCCATCCCGGCCTCATCGAGGCCGAAGGCGTGCGCAGAGACGGCCCGGCGCGTCAGCTCGCGGTCGGGCGTCAGGAGCTGCTTGGGGTTGGCCGCTGCGCCGGCTGCCGCGCCCAGCGCGACGTTCGCCGCGAGCTTGCCGTAGCTCGTCTCGCGGCCTGCGAGTTGATCGCTGGCGGTGTCGACGCCTGCGCCGGCCGCGCCGCCGAGGACGGCACGCGTCGCCGTCCTGAACTTCGCATCGGTCAGGGAGCGTCCATAGTTGGCGAAGGAGTGGTAGGCGACGTCCCACAGCCCCTTCGCGTGCCAGTCAGCCTCACCAGGGACGATGTGGTCGGCGGCGGTGCCGCCGCGCGAGGTGTACGCGCGCTCGGCCAGCTTGCGCTCGGCCCAGCCGGTGAACGTAGAGAACAACTCGCTCGGGATCTGCGTCGCCCAGGTCTGAGGACCCGAGAGCAGCCCGTTCATCACCAGCTCGACGCCAGCGCCCGGCAGCGCCTTCGTGAACGTCAGCACGCGCGACGTCGACCCGCTGCCGAGTGACTGCACGATCTCGGAGTACTGCTTCATCGTTAGCCCGTTGATCGTCGCGCCCGAGCCCTGCACCGCGCTCATCGTGTCGATGCCGGCGTCGGTCGCGCGCGCCGCGAGGCCCTGCGCCGTCGTCAGGCCGGGCACCGGCAGGCCGGCGACGCGCAGCGTGCGCGCGGCCTCGGACGTCGAGCCCATCATCTGGGGGACGAGCCCGTTGATTGCCGTCAGCAGCCCGAGCATCTCCTGCTCCAGCTCGGCCTTGCCCGGCACGCCGTCGGCGAGCGCGAGGTACCGAGCCGAGAGAGCCTCGAAACGGTCGCCCAGACGGCCGGCCGTCATGGCTGCGGCCATCTGCTTCGGCGCGTTCCAGATCTCACCCTTCGCTCGGGCGAGAAACTCGGCCACGTTGTGATCCCGGAGGTGCTCTCGCGCGAAGCGTGCGAGGGCGTCGTCGGACATCACAGCCTTGCCGTCCCACGCCTTCGCCGCCTTCAGCTCGGCCTCCAGCGTGTTGGCGACCGTGTTCAGCAGCGTGTCGACGTAGCCCGCGTCACCGAACGCGCTGAAGTCCATCCGGATCTTCTGCGCACCGATCACGAGATCCTCGCCGCCGATCAGCCGCTGCGGCACCGTCGGGAACTTCCCGTTCTCGACCTGCGCCCGCGTCGAGCCGGCAACGTCGCGCAGCTCTTCGACGGTCGCGGGCACCGCCTTCATCGTGCGCTGCGCGTTCGACGGTGCGGACTGCGCGAGCTGCTGCAGCTCGGGCACCTCGCGCGCCAGCACCTTGCCCAGCCGGATCGCGAGATCCGGCGTGATGCTGACGCCGAAGATCGCGAGCGCGTGCATGATGCGCTCATCCCACGTGTCGCCGGTCACGGCTCCGGTCGCCGCCGCGATGGCAGCGCGCGCGACGATGGTGAGCGCGTACAGGTTCACGCGCCCGGCCTCGTCCAACTCCAGCAGGGTCCGGGCATCGGGGAAGATCCCGCTTCGCGTGAACGCGGTCTGCTTGGCCAGGAGCTTCTGCCGGACGATCTCGTGGATCGGCGCGGTCAGTGCTTCCTTGCCTTCCTCCAGCAGTTTCGTCCCCACCCAGAGCGCCGCTTGCATCTGCCGGTTCGAGATGCCGAGCTTCGCGGCCTGATCGGCGATGACCTTCTCCATGAACAGGCGCTGCCCCGGCTTCGGCGAGTCGCCAGCAAAGCGGAATGCGCGCATCATCCAGATGTCGGAGACGATGGCGCTGTGATCACCCGCGAGCGCGGCGTCGAACGGACGCACCTTGGGTCCGCTCAGTGGCTTGCCTTCGAGGACGTTGAGCACGTCCTTCTTGTGCAGATCCTGCGGGTCGAAGTGGGACGCGATAGTCGCAGGCGTCAGCTCGCCGGTCGCCCACTTCTCGTACGTCTTCAGGGCGCGCGTGACGTTCGACTGAACCTCCGTGTTGGGCGAGTGCGCGGCGACGAAGCGGAGGAAGATCTTGCCGCGCTCGGGGCCGAACCAGCGCGTCGCGGCTGCGGTGACCTTCTCGTACCAGTCCTTCCCGAAGGAGCCGGCGCGCGCTAGCTTCAGGAGCTGCTCCAGGCTCGCGAGCCCCTCGGCGTCGAGCGTGCGCTTCATGAGCGACGAGTACTCGACGCGCGAAGCGCGCTCCAGATCATCGAGGTGTGGCTTGATCGCGTCACCGAACTCGTAGACCATGCCGCGTCGCCACGCCGCACCGGTCTCGCCCTGATGCATGATCGCCGCGCCGACGGAGGCGAGATCATTCCACGTCTGGCTGTTCTTCGCGAGCTTCGCGGCCACCGCGCCCCGGATCTTCACGCGCCCGAGGCCGATCACCGTGCCGCCGCCCATCGCGACGAGTTCCTGCTGCTGCTCGTCCGGCGAGAGCGCGGCGGCGCCGAGAGCGCCGGCCCCGACCACGTCTGCCTTGTGCTCCTTCACGAGGCGCGACCACGCGCTGCGCGCCGCGTCGCTGATCTGCTGGTCCATCGCGATGACGGCTTGCGCGCCGGGCGCAGCGCCCGCGACGACCGGCTGACCGACGCCCATGCCGGCCGCGAGGCGCTCCTCGTTGAACCTGTTCATCGCGCGCGCGTTCGCCGCCGACTCGGAGCGCATGAACTCGTTGCCGGACGTGACGGCACCGCGCACCGCCGCGTCAGCCTTCTGCGCGGCCGGGCCGACCATCGCGCCGGGCGGGAGCCCCATGCCGGCGAGGTTCTCGCCGAACGAGCGCGCGAACTGCGACAGCGGCGAGTCGATCATCCCGCGCTCGGTGTCCATGCCGACAAGGTGCGCCAGCTCAGCGCCGGCCGCGCCGACGATCTTCACGAAGTCCTCGGCCGCGCTGCCGGCGCCGACGACGGGCGCGAAGATCACCTGCAGCGCGAGGTCGAGCGAGCGGGCGGCGTTGCGTCCGACCTCGGTGGCGCTCGCGGGAGATCCGACGAGGCGTTCGAGGATGCCCTTCTCCCCGAGGGGCTGAGTGATGCCGAACTTCCGGAGCGTCGCCTTCAGCGCCTCCTTCATCGAGCTGATGTCGAGCGTCGGCGCGGCCTCGCCCGGCACGCGGCCCTCTTGCTGCGCGCGCTGAAACTCCTGTTGGATGAACCGGGGATCGCGGCCTTCAACGCCGACGAGCCCGGCATCACCGACGCGCGGCGCGATGGGCCGGCCCTGCTCGTCTACGCGCTGCTCCAGCTTGATGATCGGCACGCCTGCGGCGAGCAGCGAGCGGTCAACGTCTTCCTGCGCGCGCTGCTCGCTGTGGTCGAGAAGAGTTTGTTCGAGGTCGTTCACGGGGTCTCTCCTTTACTTCGGCAGCCGCTGCGGGTTCTTCGCGTTCAAGAGGGTCTCGATCAGACGGAGGTGCTCCATCATCGACGCAGCCTTCGCGCGCGCGTCAGCGCTGCGCGGATCACCGAAGAGACCGTTCTGTAGCCCGGCCTTCACCTCGTCTGGCGTGCGGAACTGCCGAAGCATCGGCTCGATGTCCTTGGCCTTGACGTCGATGTCCTTCGCGAGCACCGGGATGAAGCGCTGGGCGATCTCGTCGTAGACCTGGCGGATCTGCGCGATGTCCCTGACGCCGTTCACCCGGCGCTCGAACTCATCGAGCGCGCCGGCCTTCACGAGGTTCTCGACGGCCTTGTAGTCTTCGATCTTCGCGAGGATGCCGGGCGGGTTGATCGTCAGGAGCTTGTCGATGTAGCGCCGGCCGGCGTCGCGCGCCTCGGTCACCTGCTTGTCGAGCAGGGAGTCGGCCTTGGCCTGCTCCTCGGTCTTCCGCATACGGATGCGGTCGACCAGCTCGGCGCCGTCGGCGCTGTTGACGATGCCGGTGTTCATCAGCGCGGTGATCTGCGACGGGTTCCGCAGGCCCTGCGCGTCGATGGCGATCTTCATCGCGGCGACGACGGCGGCGTTGCTCTCGCCCGCGTTGCGGACTTTCCGCTGGGCGTCGTTGTAGGTAAGGGCGTGCTGAAAGTCTTCCTTCGTGAGGTACGCCTTGGCCGCGACGACGTCGTTCGTGATGTCCGCCTCGCGAGCCCGTACTTCGAGATCCTTCACGCGCTCCCCGGAGTCGCGAGCGAACTGCCGCTGCATGACGCCGTCCCGGTGCTCGGCGACCCGCGCCGCGTAGTCGTTCAGCTCGACCATCTTCGTGCCGTCGATCTTGCCGGCGAAGGGGTTCTTGCCCGAGAAGGTCCACATCAGCCACGTGCCGGGCGACGAGGCAATGAATGCCTTGGCCTGCTCGTGGAAGGCGCGCGTGTCGAAGTCGATCTGGAGCTTCGCGCGCTCGGTCTGCGAGATGACGCCCTGCTCGGTCTTCAGGTCGAGCTGGTCAACGACTTGCTGGCGCGTGGCATCGAAGCGTGTGGTGTCCAGCTCGCCGTTCTCGCGCACCGTCGGCGTCAGCGTGCCGATGGTCTTGACGGCGGTGTCGAGGCCTTCCGCGAGCTGCGCCTTCTCGTTGTCGAGGAACATCTTGAAGGCGTCCGTCTGTCCCTCGATGAGCTTGCGGCGGCGAACGGGCTCGAAGTGCTGCTGGAAGAGTCTGAGGGCATCACGGTTCGTCACGCCCTCCGTCACGCTGCCGCGCACGTCATCGATCACGTATCCGATGTTCTCCGCGTGCGTGTCCGGGTCGGGGTTCTGCTTCAGCTCCAACTCGCGCGCGGTGATCGCCGTCTCCGCGTCGGTGAGCATCTGCGCGGCCTGGGAGCCGGCTTCGATCTCCTGCCGCTTCTGGTAGAGCTGGGCGACGCGACCGACGGCGCGGCCCAACTCGTCGGCCCCTGTCTTGAGCGCGTCGTAACCCGGGTCGGCCAGAGAGAGCTGCGGGAGATGGCCGGCGCCCTCGGGCGCGTTGTTGGCGATCAGGATGGGCAGCTTCATACGGCCTCGCTTCCAGCGCGCGACTTCACCGAGTACCCTGCCGCCGTGCTGATGCCACTGAGCAGCGAGGCGCCAGCACCGAGGTAGCCGGCCTGCGCAGCGCGGTCACCGCGATAGCGCTGGATCTCAGCCTCAGCCAGCAGACCGGACGCGCGCGCGGCTCCACCGCTGCGGATGGCCTCGTAGTTCAGCGCGGCTTCCTTCGCCGCCTCGACTTCGACAAGCAGCGGGCTGCCTTCGCTGGTATCGACCCCAGACGCGGCGGCGTTCGCCAGCATCGCGGATCGGAGCACACGGTCGCGCTTGGCCTGCTGGTCGGCGTTGTACTGGGCGAGCTGCTGCTCGTAGGTCGCCCGGTCGGTGGCAACCTTCGCGTTGTAGCGCGCGTTCGCCTGGGCGGTTTGCCCGCCCTCGTACGACGCGTACGCGGAGACGCTGGCCGCGACGACCGCCGCCGCCATCGCGATGTAGATGGCCTCGGTCCCGTAGTGGCGCTCGCGCGGCCGGCTGGCAAGGATGCCGCCGACGTGACGGTGGCCACGAGCGTGTGGCGTGCGGCTGGGGAGGGAAAAGTTCACGAGGGGTCTCCCTTCGGGTTCTCGGATGTCCTGCGGCGGGGACGCCAGCGGGATCGCATCCTGCGTGGGGGCTCGCGCGGCTAGTTTTTCGGGGCCGGCGCCTCGCTCTCGCGCGACGGGGCCAGGGCTGCGTCGTGCGCGTCGCGCGGAGTGGAGGCGTCCGCCTCCTTACCCTCTCCTCGCGGTCGAAGTGCGCGTCAGCGCTGGGCGCGCCAGCCCACGCGCACAGCGCAGGGGACCAGTGGGGACCTTTCAGCCCCTCGCGAGGGCGGCGAAGGCCATCACCGTCCAGATCGCCGCGTGCGTGTACTGGCCGCCGTTCT
>Ga0137403_10002691_pt1 | contig 21605 bp, 21 predicted proteins | sample CZOMad2_1_16fung_FD_122057 | JGI IMG/M metagenome (GOLD analysis project Ga0137403, IMG submission 122057) | Vadose zone soil fungal communities from Angelo Coast Range Reserve, California, USA - CZOMad2_1_16fungal (Hybrid Assembly) | ecosystem: Environmental > Terrestrial > Soil > Vadose zone...
CATTGACGAGATAATTGACGTCGCCCTGGCTATAGACCGTGATCTTCCTGGTCTTGTGGCGCGCGACCGGCGCATAGCCCATCAGCTTGAACAGCGCGTGCAGTTCTTGCGGCCTCGGATGGGCGTATTCGACAAACTCGAAACCATCGGTGCCCATCGGATTGTCGGCGCTGACGGTGGCGGCCGGTGCATCGTGCGGAAACGGACCCATGGCGGAATCTCCCTGAATTGGCTGGGTCGAGTTTCCGCCATATCTGGCACAAAGGGCATGCAAAACGGAGCCTTCCTAGCTAGTATGATGCACGCTTTGTGCATCATATGGGTATTTTACGCATGATTCCGGTAGACGCCTTCGACCTCAAAATGCTGGCCGCGTTGCAGGACGACGGCCGCCTGACCAACCAGCAACTGGCAGACCAGGTCGGCCTGTCGGCCTCACAGTGCTCGCGGCGGCGTGCGCGTTGGCCTTGCTCGGGACGAGCGCGGCGGTTGCGCAGCAAAGGCCGAAGATCACCGTATCGAGCCTGACGCTGCCAGTTTTCAATCCGCTCGTGTGGAACATCATGAAGGCGCGGGGGCTCGACGCCAAGCACGGCTTCGAGCTCGAGGCCAAACCATATCCTTCGATCTCGGCCTTCTATGCAGCGTTCTCCACTGGCGAGACCGAGGTGGTGATCGGCGGGCCGACCATCTTGCAGAAGCTCTATCAGGAAGGAGTCCCGCTGCGGATCTTCGGCACCGGCTTCACCCTTTCCGATCTCGTCGTCTTCGCCAAAGATCCCAACATCAAATCGCTCGCCGATCTCAAGGGCAAACAGCTTGCCGCCGACATGGGCGGGTCGCAATTCCAGGTGATCAAGATTTACACCAACGCCAAAGGCATCGAACTCGGCAAGGACATCACCGTGGTCAATGCCAACTTCGCGGTTGCGCGCGCGCAACTCGAAGCCGACCGCGTCGATGCCGCGCTGGTGATCGAGCCGCTGGCCAGCATTACGCTGCGGCAGAATCCGGGCTGGACGATCATCTTCAATGGCGCGCAAGGGTGGAGGGAAATCACCGGGCAGGACGGCTGGGAAATCGTGCCTGCCATCCGCGCCGAGACGATCGTATTTGTCCAAGGCCCGAAGGACGCTCAACCGTCGCGCGCTATCTCCGTCGGAACTCAGACCAATTACGTCCATCAGACCATCAAGCAACTTTCGGCTGTTGATTTTCACGACGTATTGACCACGAGGAATCCCGAGAGCTTCCATGGCGTCTGCCGCCATCATACACATCTCGGCGTCGGCCGCTGGTGAAGCTGATCCAACAGTGTCCGCGTCAAACTGCATGAATTGGCGGAAACGGCCTGGTCCAGGTTTCTCGTTCCGATAGACGTAGCCGACGCGGTAGCTACGATAGGGAAGAACCAGACTATCTGTCCCGTACCTCTCTCCAACGTAGCGCGCCAGCGGCGCGGTCAAATCGTAGCGCAGGCTGATCCACTGCTCATCGTCGTCCTGGAACGAGAACACGCCCTCGTTGGGGCGGTCCTGGTCGGGCAGGAACTTTCCGAGCGCGTCGGTATATTCGAACGCCGGCGTCTCCACCGGCTCGAAGCCGTAGCGCTCATAGACGGCGCGGATTGTCTCCACCATCTGCCGCGTGGCGTTGATCGCGGCCGGGCCGCGATCCTCCAGCCCGCGCGGCAGGCGCGCCTTCAGTTTTTGCGGTTTTTTGGGTTTGTCAGCCATGGGCGGCGTTGGTACCAGCGGACGCGTGGCGCGGCAACCGGCGCGCGCTTCTTCACAAGTGCCAGATTTCGTCATGGCCGGGCTTGCCCCGGCCATCCACGCCTTTCTTTGCCATCCGCCCCCCAGAGAACGTGGATGCCCGGGACAAGCCCGGGCATGACGGTGAGATACGGACAGACGAAGCCCCGCCTTACGCAGCAGCCGCCTTGCCCTTGGGCTGCACTTCGGCGGTGTAATCGGCCATCAGCGCTTCCGAGATCTTGCCGGGGGTGAATTTCCACTGGGCGATCTCGGAGACCGGCGTCACCTCGGCGGCGGTGCCGGTGATGAAGCACTCCGAGAAGCCGTCGAGTTCCTCGGGCATGATGCGCCGCTCGATCACCTCGATGCCGCGCCGCTTGGCGAGATCGATCACGGTGGCGCGGGTGATGCCGGCCAGGAAGCAATCGGCGGTCGGGGTGTGGATCTTGCCGTCCTTGATGAAGAAGATGTTGGCGCCGGTGCATTCGGCCACCCGTCCCTCCCAGTCCAGCATCATGGCGTCGGCATAGCCGGCCCGCTCCGCCTTGTGCTTACTGATCGTGCAGATCATGTAGAGGCCGGCGGCCTTGGCGAGCGCGGGGATCGTGCGCGGATCGGGCCTGCGATACTCGGCGACACCGATGCGGATGCCCTTCAGCTTCTCGGCCGGATCGAAATAGCTCGGCCAATCCCAGGCGGCGATCGCCAGATGGATGGTGTTGGTCTGCGCCGAGACGCCCATCATCTCCGAGCCGCGCCAGGCGACCGGGCGGACATAGGCGTCCGGCAGATTGTTCTTGTCGACCACGAGCTGCTTCGCCGCGTCGATCTCGGCGACCGAATACGGAATCTCGAAATCCAAGATATTGCCGGAGTTCTTCAACCGCTCGGAATGCTCCTTGCTCTTGAAGATCTTGCCGCCATAGGCGCGCTCGCCCTCGAACACGCAGCTTGCATAATGCAGGCCGTGGGTCAGCACATGGACGTTGGCATCCTTCCACGGCACGAGCTTGCCGTCATACCAGATGACGCCATCGATTTTGTCGAATGAAACTCCCATGGGCCTTCTCCCGGATTTGGCGCGCCGGACACGTCTATCGCGCGGCCGGTGGGGTTGAACAGGGGCTGGACCGGCCTTACCACGCCAGCATGTCGCGGCTGACATGCTTTTGCGGAGTGCGGAAGTCCAGTATGTTTAGCGATCCGCCGGGCGACAATCGCACGGTAGATCAATTCACGGCTCTCGCCGTCTGGTTTGGCTCTCTCAAGTCGTTTTGAAACGTAATGACGTCCGAAACGATTTAATATTTCGCTGAACCTTCTCGTTTTGTAACATTGAACCCAAGATATGTCAATATGGCTGACATAAATTTCTCAAAGCCGATGCCGAACCCCGATTCGGGGACCGCCGCATCGCGGACGCCGGACCCGCGCGAAGCTGATTTGCGCTGGGACATCATCGAGCTATTGTTCTTTGCGTACCGCGATTTCGTCGGCGACGCCGACCATGAACTCGAGGCGTTCGGCTTCGGCCGGGCGCATCACCGGGTGATGCATTTTGTCTACAGATATCCCGGCCTCAAGGTCGCCGATCTCCTGGACGTCCTGCGGATCACCAAGCAGTCGCTCGGGCGGGTGCTGAAGCAGTTGCTCGACGAAGCCTATATCGTGCAAAAGACCGGCAACAACGACAGGCGGCAGCGGTTGCTTTATGCCACCGCCAAGGGCGAGGCGCTGGTGGCGAAGCTCGCCGGCCTGCAGACCAAGCGGATCGACCGGGCGCTGGACCAGATCGGGCCGGCCGGGGCGGAGACGGTGCGCGGTTTCCTGCGCGCGATGATCGATCGCGACGATCCGGACAAGGTGCTGGAGACCATCTTCAGCACGACAAGTACAAAGACAAGTACAAAGGAGTAACCGTGCCGCTCGCTGCCACCGCTCCGCGCACGCCGACGCAACCGGCCGACGACGCGCCGCATCTGCTCTTGGTCGACGACGACCGCCGCATCCGCGATCTGCTGTCGCGGTTTCTCTGCGGCGAAGGCTATCGCGTCACCACCGCGGCAAGCGCGAGCGACGCCCGCGCCAAGCTCGCCGGCCTGCATTTCGATCTCCTGATCCTCGACGTCATGATGCCCGGCGAGACCGGCTTCGATCTCGCCCGCTCGATCCGCCAGTCCTCCTCGGTGCCGATCGTGATGCTGACCGCGCGCCACGAACCGGAGAGCCGGATCGAGGGCCTGCAGATCGGCGCCGACGATTACGTCGCAAAGCCGTTCGAGCCGCGCGAACTGGCGCTGCGGATCGGCAATATCCTCAAGCGCACCGCGCCGCCCCCGGCCGAGACGCTGGAGCAGGTCGCGTTCGGACCTTACGTCTATCATCTCGGCCGCGGCGAACTGCGCCAGGGCGACGAGATCATTCACCTGACCGACCGCGAGCGCGAGATGCTGCGGATTCTCGCGGTCGCGCCCGGCGAGACCGTGCCGCGCGGCGCGCTGACCGGCAACGGCACCGTGAACGAGCGCGCCGTCGACGTGCAGATCAACCGCCTGCGGCGCAAGATCGAACGCGATCCCGCCAATCCGCTGTTCCTGCAGGCGGTGCGCGGCATCGGCTATCGCCTGGTCGCTTCGCCCTAGATTTTCGGCCCCAATTCCTGCTGACGGCCCGCGCCCCATGACCACGCTCGACACCGGCCTGACCCTGATCCGCAACGCGTCGCAAGTCGTGTCCGCGGCCAATGGGCGGGTGGGCAACGCGTTCAAGAGCTGGATGCCGACCGGCCTCTATGCCCGCGCGCTGCTGATCATGATCGTGCCGATGGTGGTGCTGCAGTCGGTTGTCGCCTTCGTATTCATGGAGCGGCACTGGAACACCGTGACGCGGCATCTGTCGGCCGCCGTGGTCCAGGACATCGCGGGCCTGATCGACGTCTACAAAACCTATCCGCAGGACAAGGACCGCACCCAGCTGAAGCGCATCGCGCAGCAGCGGCTCGGGCTGGTGGTCGATTTCCTGCCGCGCGGCGACATGCCGTCTCCCGGGCCAAAGCCGTTCTTCTCGCTGCTCGACCAGTCGCTTTCGGGGCAGATCAGCCGCCAGATCGGCCGGCCGTTCTGGATCGACACCGTCGGCCGCTCCAACATCGTCGAGATCCGTATCGCGCTCGACGACGCCGTAATGCGGGTGTTCGCCCAGCGCAGCGCCGCCTACGCCTCCAATTCGGAGATCTTCCTGTTCTGGATGGTCGGGACCTCGTCGATCCTGCTGATCGTCGCGGTCCTGTTCCTGCGCAACCAGATCAAGCCGATCCTGCGGCTTGCCGACGCCGCCGAAAGTTTCGGCAAGGGCCGCGAGGCGCCGAACTTCCGGCCGCGCGGCGCGCGCGAGGTGCGGCGCGCCGCGCACGCTTTCCTGGAGATGAAATCGCGCATCGAGCGCACGATCGAGCAGCGCACTGCGATGCTGGCCGGCGTGTCCCACGACCTGCGCACCATCCTGACCCGCTTCAAGCTCGAACTGGCGCTGATCGGCGACAGCCCGGAGGTCGACGGCATGCGCAAGGATGTCGACGAAATGTCCGGCATGCTGGAGGATTATCTCGCGTTCGCGCGCGGCGACAGCGGCGAGCATGCGCAGCCGACCGACATGACGCTCGCGCTCGAGGAATTGCGCAGCGACGCCGAACGCAACGGCCATTCCGCCAGCGTGGCGTTTCGCGGATTGCCGGTGGTCATCGTCAAGCCGGCGTCGTTCAAGCGCTGCCTTGCCAATCTCGTCTCCAACGCCGCCCGGCACGGCGAGACGATTTCGATCGTCGGCCATCGCGATCACCGCTATCTCACCGTCACCGTCGATGACGACGGACCGGGCATCCCGGCCGCGATGCGCGAGGAGGTGTTCAAGCCGTTCCTGCGGCTCGACGGCGCCCGCAACCAGGACGAAGGCGGCACCGGCCTCGGGCTTGCGATCGCCCGCGACATCGCGCGCTCCCATGGCGGCGACATCATGCTCGGCGACAGCCCGATAGGCGGCCTGCGCGCGACGGTGCGGATCCCGGTTTAGAGTTCGACTGAGAACGTTGCGCAGACGCTCGCAGCGCTCCTTCTCCCCGCGTGCGGGGAGAAGTGAAAGCAAGAGTCGCCGCAGCGTCGCCGGCACTATTTCGCCGGCACCAGGCCCTTCAGCTTTTCGGCGTCCTTGATGTTGAGCTTGAAGCCACCGGGCATCACGATGTCGCCGGGTTTCTGGTCCGGCTTGCAGGCGCCGAGCCATTTCGCCTCGATCTTGGTCGTGGTGTCGCGCGGTGGGCCGGAGGCGCCGCGATCGGCGTGCGAACTGCTCGTGACGGTGTAGGCGGAATTGAAATCGCCGACGATCTCGGAATGCGAGGTGATCGACATGCCGCCGACGCTGCAGACGGAATCGGAGACGTAACCGGTCGCTGTCTTCTGGACGTCCTGCTTGGAGCAGATCTGCTTGGCGAGCGGCGAGACCGAGTTGTTCATGTCCTTGTCGGTGGTCTCGTCGGTGCAATGCTGCATCGTCATGTCCGGGATCGGCGAGCCGGTCTTGACGACTTTCATCTCCCAGAGCCCCGCCTTGCGGACCGGCAGATCCTCGGCAAGGGCGACGCCCGGGAACAGCGCGGCCAGCGCACAGCACCCCAGGCACAAGGTGAGCAGCGTTCGCGTCATGATACGCATTCCAATCCGACCGATGACCGAGGCGGTCAGTACTTGGTCCGCAGCGGCTGCGCATTGGCGCCGTACGGCACCCAGCGGCAGGCGAACGACAGATAGCCGCCGTACTGCGCATCCACCGCCAGGAACTTCACGACCTTGCCATAGGACGCGCAATGCTCGGTCGCGAGCAGGCGCGCATCCGCCTGGCTCGCGAGCGTGTAGGCGATGATGCCTCCAGTATCGTTGCCCTTGAACGCCGGCACCCAATCGGCCCGGGCCGGCGCGCATGCCAGGGTTCCGCAGAGGGCGAGCAGGCCCGCGGCCATCATCTTTCGCATCATCGACTCCATTTCGCTTGAGCGTCATCTTAGGGGGCATTGCCGGCCCTGAAAAGAACGGCCGCAGGCGATGCACCGACTTAAGGCCGAGTGTTGCCGTGCTGCACTTGACCGCGTGCGGGCTTCGCGGCACGGTCCAGCCTTCAGAATCCGTCGACCTGCTTCCGTGGATCCAAGGCCATGCGCGACTTCACTAACCGCTTGAAACGTCTTGGCCTTTTGAAACGTATTGGCTTTATGCAGCTTTGGCTCGGTGCGCTCGGTGCCATCCTGGCGTTCGCTCAGCCGGCCGAGGCCGCAAACCCGATGGAGCTGAATTTCGGCCTGTTCGGCCCGAAATATGACGGCCGGGTGGCGCCCTGCGAGGCCGCGCTCGGGACCATCTCCTCGCAGTTCCAGGAGAAGGAAAGCACTTTCTGGAATTCCGCGCTGTCCATCACCGGCTACGGCAACATCCACGAGGTCGCGTTCCGGCCCTGGCAGTCGGACAATATTCCGCGCCGTTACTGCTCCGGCAGCGTGCAGCTGAGCGACACCAGCGTCCATGCCGTGCACTATTCGATCATCGAGGATGGCGGCTTCGCTGGCTTCGGCCAGGGCGTCGAATGGTGCGTCACCGGGCTCGACCGCAACTGGGCCTATAATCCGGCCTGCCGGGCCGCCCGCCCCTGATTCGCCCGCCGGCCTCCGCGGCCGGACGACGGCGTCTCCGCGCGCTCTGACGGCTCAGATTCCTCAAGGCAGCCTCCTCAACGCAGCCGTCCGGATTTTCCGGTCGGTATTTTGTTCTTGAAATGTTCCGATCGCCTGCTAGGTTCCCCGGCAGTCAGTAGGAGGGCATCATCATGTTTTGTTCAATCCGAGCCCGGCTCCCCATCGCGGTGTGCGCCTTGGTGTGCGCCTCGGTGTGCGCCTCGGTGTGCGCCTTGGCGACGCTTATCGCGATTGCCGCGGCCGGAACGGCCTCGGCGCAGGACCAGCGCCAGAACGCGCCGGGCGAATTCGATTACTACGTGCTGTCTTTGTCATGGTCGCCTTCCTTCTGCGAGGAGGCGGAGGAGCGCGGCAATAGCGGGCGCTCGCAACAGGCGCAATGCGGCGGACGGCCGTTTGCCTTCGTGGTCCATGGGCTGTGGCCGCAATATGAGCGCGGCTTTCCTGAATATTGCCAACGGCCCTCGCCCCGGCTGGACCGCAACATCATGACCTCGATGCTCGACCTGATGCCGGCGCCCGGCCTGATCTACAACGAGTGGGACAAGCACGGCACCTGCTCCGGCCTCGGCGAGCGCGCCTATTTCGAGACCATCCGCAAAGCCCGCGCCGCCATCAAGATCCCGCCCGACTATCTGCAATTGTCGGAGGCCAAGACGATCGCGCCCGCCGAGGTCGAGGACGCCTTCGTCAAGGTCAATCCGGGCCTGTCGACGTCGGCGATGGCGGTGACCTGCAACCGCACCCGGCTCAGCGAGGTGCGCATCTGCCTGAGCAAGGACCTGCAATTCCGAGCCTGCGAGGAGATCGACCGCCGCGGCTGCCGCCGCGACCAGGTGACGATGCCGCCGATGCGGGGTGGTTGATCTAGGATGTCATTCCGGGATGGTCCGAAGGACCAGACCCGGAATCTCGAGATTCCGGGTTCGCTCGCGCTGCGAGCGCCCCGGAATGACATCCCGCGCGTGATGTCGTACCCCTCTTCTCCATGAATTATCGTCACGCCTTTCATGCCGGCGGCTTCGCCGACGTCATCAAGCACATCGTGCTGGTGCGCATTCTCAGCTATCTGCATGAGAAGCAGGCTGCCTTCCGCGTCATCGACACCCATGCCGGCGCCGGCCTCTACGATCTTGAGGCGGAGGAAGCGCGCCGCGGCGGCGAGTGGCTGACCGGGATCGCCAGGATCATGCAGGCGCGGTTTTCGGAAGCCGCCGCCCCGCTCATCAAGCCCTATCTGGACATCGTCCGCGCCTTCAACCCGCAAGCCGCGCTGCAGGCCTATCCGGGCTCGCCGCTGATCGCGCGCGCATTGCTGCGGCCGCAGGACCGCCTCACCGCCTGCGAGGTCGAACCGGCCGCGCGCAAGCGCCTAATCGACGCGCTGCGCCGCGATCCGCAGGCGCGCGTGGTCGATCTCGACGGCTGGACCGCGCTGCCGGCCTTCGTGCCGCCGAACGAGCGGCGCGGGCTGGTCCTGATCGACCCGCCCTATGAGGCCAAGGACGAGTTCGAACGGCTGGCCGAGGGCTTTGCCGCAGCCTTCGCGAAATGGCCGACCGGCACCTACCTGCTCTGGTACCCGGCCAAGAGCCGCCGCGCCACTGACCAGCTTGCGCGGCATGTCGCGGACGTGAGCGCGTCGGTGAGGCCGCCCGGCAAAGGCCTGCGGCTCGAATTCAGCGTCGCGCCGCAGACGGCGGAGGCAGGCCTGTCCTCGACCGGGCTTTTGATCGTCAATCCGCCATGGACGCTGCAGGGCGAACTGAAAGCAATCCTGCCCGAACTGGAAAAGCCGCTCGGCCAGGGCGGCGCCGGCCGCTTCCGGCTCGAGGTGCCGAAGCGCTAGGCCATGCCGGCGAGGCCTCATCCGAGGGGCTTCGGATCAAGCTCCGCCGCGCCGAAACGTGTGAACAGCCTTGGCCGAAAATCCGTAGTCAATTTCCCGGGAACCGTATTATGCTTAGGCTGTTGGACTGGCTTTACGTTCCGCTTCCGCGAATGGTTGCGGCGGAGTGATGAAGGCCTTTAGAAAAATCCAGGCGGGGCGGCGGCGAAGGCCGGCCCGTTAAGGTGGCCAAGCTTTCCGGCTGTGAATGTCGGTCGAGCCGTTGCGCGAATTGCGCGTAGCGAAGGAGCAATGCGGGGGAGGATTTCCCGATGGCCATGACTGGTACGGTCAAGTTCTTCAATGGAGAACGTGGCTATGGCTTCATCAAGCCCGATGACGGCGGTCGCGATGTGTTCGTTCACATCACGGCCGTGGAGCGGGCGGGATTGAAGGATTTGACCGAAGGACAGCGTATTACATTTGAGGTCGAACCCGACAAGAAGGGCAAAGGCCCCAAAGCGGTTAATCTGGTAATTCAATCGTAAGCGTTTGTTTTGACGTTTGGCGCGTTCTCGTGACGTAAACCCTTATCCATCCCGGATCGGCTGCCGGCCAAGCTTCTTAGGGCAACGCTTTTCGGGATCAGGCTTTCGTTCGAGAGAGCGCACATAAAAATCCCGGCCGCGCCGCGGCCGGGAGTGGGTCATTCGTCTTTTTTTCTTGGCGTCAGAAGTATTGGCGTCAGAAGTATTGGCGTCAGTTTCTTGGCGTCAGAAGTGATAGTTCACGCCGGCCCGGATTTCGCCGAACCGGTATGCATTTGACACCCCTGTAATCGAGAAGGGATTGCTGCCGAGATTGACATAGAGATATTCGATCTTGCCGGTCCAGTTTGACCCGAGGCCCATCGGCGCAAGGGCGAACTCGGTGCCCACGCCGACCGTCCAGCCCGCGCTGGTGTGGGATTCCGGCAGTCCGAACGTCTCGCCGCGCAACTCGCCGAAGGCGAGACCGGCGGTGCCATAGAACATGACGTTGGCGAAGGTGTAGCCGGCCCGGCCGCGTATCGTGCCGAACCATGGGTTGGAAAACTTCCAGGGCGCGAAGGTGTCTTCTGCTCCGGTCACCTGGAGGTCGCCTTCGATGCCGAACACATAAGGCCCGTTCTGCCAATTGAAGCCGCCCTGAATTCCGCCGGCGAGGCCGGACGGCTTGGCCAGGTTGTTCTCGACGGTGCCCCAGGCGTAGCCGAGGTTGCCGCCGATATAGGGGCCGAACCAGCGATAGCAGTCGACAGTCAATGGATAGGCGACCTGTGGGGGTGGATAGGCGACCTGTGGGGGCTGTGGGAGCGGGGGTGGGGGGTAGTAATCGGCAGCGCTGACCTTCGCCGTCGTGCCCATGGCCAACAGCGCGATCACGCCCAAAACGAACCGTTTCATCTGAAAATCTCCGACGCAACTGACCTCGCGCACGGTTCACGGGCGCAGGCGCGGCGGGTAAGGCCGCATGGTTAGGGATCCCCAGCCCTTTCCGCTAAGAGTTATCGAGAGTTTTAAGTTAAGGGCCTGCTAAGGCGGGTTACCGCGTACTTAACGTCCTTAATGAAGCGTTATCTGCGTTGGTTATCAGACACTTAACAGCATTAATGAAGGTTAACCGGCAGGCCACTTCAGGTGAGTTACCAAAGCCTTAACGTGCCTCATGTTCTTAATGAACCGTTACCGCGGCAGCGTCATTTCCGGACCTCGCTGCGGCCTGTGGGTTGCGGCGTCCGGCGCTGGCGGCAGCTCCGCTGAACGCCTAAATTCGCCCCATGGATACCGACAAAACCGATCGGCCGAAGGCGCCAGGCCCGCGGACGGCGGAGGTTGGCCCGACCGCCGATCTGCCGCCCCTGGATCGGGCTTCCCAAGCGCTTGGCCCGCCCGATCTCGATCCGGCGACCTCGCCGGCCGAGGAGGACGAGGACGCGCGGCTGCCGGACTTGCCAGAGCAGGACTTGCCGGAGGACACGACCGAGGCGGTCGCCGAGGGCCCGCTCGCGGTCGGCCATGCCGCGATCGAAAACGCGGTGCGGCTCGCGCCGACCTCGCCCGGCGTCTACCGCATGCTGAATGCGGCCAACGACGTGCTCTATGTCGGCAAGGCCAAGAACGTCCGCAAAAGGCTGTCGTCCTACGCCCGCGTCAACGCGCCCCAGCCGGCGCGCATCCTGCGCATGATCGCGGCGACCGTGTCGGTGGAGATCGTCTCGACCTCGACCGAGACCGAGGCGCTGCTGCTCGAAGCCAACCTGATCAAGCAGCTCCGGCCGCGCTTCAACGTGCAGCTCCGCGACGACAAGTCGTTTCCCTATATTCTGATCACCGGCGACCATTGGGCGCCGCAGATCCTCAAGCATCGCGGCGCGCAGAGCCGGCCCGGCCGGTATTTCGGGCCGTTTGCTTCGGCGGGCGCCGTCAACCGCACCATCACGGCGCTGCAGCGCGCGTTCCTGATCCGCTCCTGCACCGACGGCTTTTTCGAAAGCCGCACCCGCCCCTGCCTGCTCTACCAGATCCGCCGCTGCGCCGGCCCCTGCACCCGCGAGATCGATTTCCCCGGCTATACCGAGCTGGTGCGCGAGGCCACCGACTTCCTGTCCGGCCGCAGCCATCTGGTGAAGCAGGAGCTCGCGGCCGAGATGGAGAAGGCCTCGAGCGAACTGGAATTCGAGACCGCGGCGCTCTATCGCGACCGCCTCGCGGCGCTGTCGGCGATCCAGTCGCAGCAGGGCATCAATCCGCGCACCGTGGAGGAGGCCGACGTGTTCGCCATCCACCAGGAGGGCGGCTATTCCTGCGTCGAGGTGTTCTTCTTCCGCACCGGCCAGAACTGGGGCAACCGGGCGTATTTTCCGCGCGCGGAGAAATCCTTCACGCCCGAGGAGGTGCTGGCCTCGTTCCTGGCACAGTTCTACGACGACAAGCCGCCGCCAAAACTCATCCTATTGTCGCATGCGATCGAGGAGTGCGACCTGCTCGCCGACGCGCTGTCGGTGAAGGCCGGCTTCAAGGTCGAAGTCTCCGTGCCCAAGCGCGGCGAGAAGAAGGAGTTGATCGCGCATGCGCTGACCAATGCCCGCGAGGCGCTGGGGCGCAAGCTCGCCGACACCGCGACCCAGGGCCGGCTGCTGGAAGGCTTGGCCGCAACGCTTCAACTGCCGCACCCGCCGAAGCGGATCGAGGTCTACGACAACAGCCATATCCAGGGCACCAACGCGGTCGGCGCGATGATCGTGGCGGGGCCGGATGGTTTCATCAAGAACCAGTACCGCAAGTTCAACATCAAGTCCGAAGGCCTCACCCCCGGCGACGACTACGCGATGATGCGCGAGCTGCTGCAGCGCCGCTTCAAGCGGCTGCTGGCGCCGCCGGAAGGCGATGCGGCGAAAGCGAAGGCAGACGATGACTCGTTTCCGCAATGGCCCGACCTCGTCGTCATCGACGGCGGCCGCGGCCAGCTCAACGCGGTGCGCGAGATTTTCGAAGGCCTCGGGCTCACCCAAGTGTCGCTGCTCGCGGTCGCCAAGGGGCCGGAACGCGACGCCGGGCGGGAAACCCTGTTCATGCCGGAGCGCGAGGCGATCAAGCTCGAGCCGCGCGACCCCGTGCTGTATTTCATCCAGCGGATGCGCGACGAGGCGCATCGCTTCGTGATCGGCTCGCACCGCAAATTGCGCAAGAAGGACATCCGCGAGGCCGGCCTGCAGGAGATTCCCGGCATCGGCCCCTCGCGCAAGCGCGCGCTGCTCATGCATTTCGGGACCCTGAAGGAGATCGAGCGGGCCTCGATCGCCGACCTCGGCAAGGTGCCCGGCGTCAGCGCCGAAAGCGCGCGCAAGATCTTCGAGTTCTTCCACTCGCAGGCCGGTTAGGCCGGGGCGCCCTGCCCACATCCATCCGCGCTGGAAAATTTACCCGGATAAAATATTACACAGATATTACCCGGGTGATATTAGGACCTTCGGGAGAACCAGACGTGAAGCGCGAACAGCGAAAGGCGGCCGTCGCCGCCTACCGGGAACGCAAGGCGACAGCCGGTATCTATGCCGTCGTCGGCCTCGGCTCGGGGCAACGTTGGGTCGGCCGTGCGGCGGATGTCGACACCATCCGAAACCGGCTGTGGTTCACCTTGCGGCACGGCAATTGTCCGCACCCGACCCTGCAGGCGGCCTGGAGTGCGCAGGGTCCCGCGGCGTTCGCGCTGGAGATCGTCGAGCGGCTCGACGAGGAGACGCTGGGTTATGTCCGGGACCGCACGCTGAAGGACCGATTGGCCTATTGGTGTTCGGCCCTCGGGGCGGAAGCGATCTAGCTTTTTGTTTTGACGCGTTTTCCTTACGCGAACCGGGACCCACTTCGCTGGAAAACGCTCTAGGCGCAATCCGGAAAAACCATCCTTTCGGACGACGACCCGGTCGGGACCGACTTTTTTGAAAAAGATCGGGCTCGAACAAAAACGTAACCCAGAGCCCCGTTTTTACGATGTCTGCGACGCGTTGTTGCCGTGGCAGCGTCAGTCCCTATCTTCGAAGGGTGGTGCCTGCGATTCGTGTAATATTGACGTCATTTCCAAGGGGTCGGATGCGCTGCACGGGTTGACCTTCCCACGACAGCGGTATTGGTACGGCGAATGAACATTGCAACGACGCGCGGGACGGCGAGGAGTTCGCTGTCGCTGCCGAATATCCTGACTTATGCCCGTATTGCCGCCGTCCCGGTGGTGGTCGGCTGCATCTACGCGCAATCGATCATGGACGGCCCATTGTGGCTGCGATGGGTGGCGGTCGCCGTGTTCATCGCGGCCGGCGTCACCGATTATCTCGACGGCTATTACGCGCGGATCTGGAACCAGCAATCGGCCTTCGGGCGGATGCTCGATCCGATCGCCGACAAGCTTCTGGTGTCCTCCTGCCTGTTGATCCTGGCCGCGGATGGCATCATCCACGGCTGGTCGCTGTGGGCGGCGATCGTGATCCTGTGCCGCGAGATCCTGGTCTCGGGCCTGCGCGAATATCTCGCCGCGCTCCGGGTCAGCGTGCCCGTCACCAAGCTCGCCAAATGGAAGACCACGGTGCAGCTCGTGGCGATCGGCTTTCTGCTCGCGGGCGAAGCCGGCGACCAGGTGATCCAGGTGATGCCGCTCGTCACCCAGATCGGGCTGCTGCTGCTGTGGGCGTCGGCGATCGTGACGATCTACACCGGCTACGATTATTTCCGCGCCGGCATCCATCACCTCATCAAGGAGGACGAGGGATGAAGGTCAAGTATTTCGCCTGGGTGCGCGAACGGATCGGCAAGGCCGAGGAGACGGTCGAGCCGCCGCCGAACGTTCAGACCATCGCCGACCTGATCGGCTGGCTGTCGGCGCGCGGCGAGAGCTATGCCTATGCGTTCGAGAAGCCGCGCGTGATCCGTGCCGCGATCGACCACACCCATGTCAAGCCGGAGACCGCGATCGCGGGCGCAAGCGAGATCGCGTTCTTCCCGCCGATGACCGGCGGCTGACAGGGCGTTTTCGAAGACAACGCGTCAAACAAAAGACCAGTAGCCCATGACCGCGATCGTCACCGTTCGCATCCAGGAAGCCGATTTCGACATCGCGCGCGAAATTGCAGGCCTGACCCATGGCCGGACCGACATCGGCGCGGTGGTGACATTTTCCGGCATCTGCCGCGGCAGCGAGGGCGGTGACGACATCGCGGCGCTGACCTTGGAACACTATCCCGGGATGGCGGAGGCCGAGATCATGCGCCATGCCGAAGAAGCGATGTCGCGCTGGCCGTTGAACGGATTGACCGTCATCCACCGCTTCGGCCGCATCACGCCGGGCGAAAACATCGTGCTGGTGCTGACGGCCTCGCAACACCGCCAGGCGGCGTTCGAGGCGGCCGAGTTCCTGATGGATTACCTGAAGACCAGCGCGCCGTTCTGGAAGCGCGAGGAAGGCGCGCCAGGAAACGTTGCAGGACACGCTGAAGGAACCGGCTGGGTCGAGGCCCGCGCCCATGACGACGCGGCCGCCGCGCGCTGGACCAAATCCTGATGGCCAAACGCGTCAAGGCGGCGGCGAGACGCAAACCTGCCGCGGCAACACGTCCCAAGGTCGTAGATGGCGAACTGCTCACGCTGCTCGACTTCGTCCGTTACGCGGTCAGCCGCTTCGTCGAGGCGAAGCTGACCTTCGCGCACGGCACCACCGATCCGGTCGCGGAGGCCGCGTTCCTGGTCTGCGAGGCGCTGCATCTGCATCCCGACCAGTTCGAGACCTTCGCCACCGCGCGCGTCACAGCCTTCGAGGCCAAGAAAATTCTCGACCTCATCTCGGCCCGCGTCACGACGCGGCAGCCCGCCGCCTATCTCGTCAACAAGATCTACATGCGCGGCCTGCCTTTCTATGTCGACCGCCGCGTGATCGTGCCGCGGTCCTTCATCGGGGAAATTCTCGAAACCCATTTCGGCGGCGAGGACGATGCGACCTCGCTGATCGGCGATCCCGCAAGCGTCGAAAGCGTGCTCGACCTCTGCACCGGCTCGGGCTGTCTTGCCGTGCTGGCCAGCCGGCATTTTCCCAATGCGCGCATCGACGCGGTCGATATCTCAAGGGATGCGCTCGATGTCGCCGCGCGCAATGTCGGCGAGCACAATCTCGAAGACCGGATCACGCTGCATCGTGGCAACCTGTTTGCGCCGCTCGGCGAAGCGCGTTTCGACCTGATCATCTGCAATCCGCCCTATGTCGACGCCGAGGGCATGGCGGCGCTGCCGCGCGAATGCCGCGCCGAGCCGAAGCTTGCCTTCGACGGCGGCGCCGATGGCCTCGACATCGTCAGGCGCATTCTCGACGAAGCGCCCGCGCATTTGACGCCGCAGGGCGGTCTGCTCTGCGAAATCGGACGCGGACGGGAACGGCTGGAGCTGGCCTTTCCGCAATCGCCGCTGCTCTGGCTCGACAGCGAGGACTCGGAGGGCGAGGTGTTCTGGATCGCCGCCTCCGATCCGGGCTGATTGGCTCCAACCTGTGCGAAATCCGCTCAGCTAAGCAGCAAATATCGCTGGCAATTGGCGTTTCCGTCGCGGCGCGAAGCTGATAGTTTGCCGTGAGCCCCCTTCCGAAACTGCAAAGAGGTCCCCATGCTGGACAAGAGCCCTGACGCCCCGACTGTCAACGTGCCGAACGACCTCGCGGCACATTGGATGCCGTTTACCGCCAACCGGGCCTTCAAGAAGGCGCCAAGGCTGCTCGCGGGCGCCACCGGCATGCATTACATCACCGTCGACGGCCGCAAGATCATCGACGCCGCCGCCGGTATGTGGTGCTGCAATGCCGGCCACGGCCGCAGCGAAATCGCATCCGCGATCGCCAAGCAGGCCGAGGCGCTGGACTACGCGCCGCCGTTCCAGTTTGGCATTCCGCAGGCTTTCGAGCTCGCAAGCCGCATCGCCGATCTGGCGCCTGCCGGTCTCGATCACGTGTTCTTCTGCAATTCGGGCTCGGAGGCCGCCGATACCGCGCTGAAGATCGCGCTCGCCTATCACCAGATCAACGGCCAGGGCGGCCGCGCCCGGCTGATCGGCCGCGTGCGCGGCTATCACGGCGTCGGTTTCGGCGGCACGGCCGTCGGCGGCATCGTCAACAACCGCAAGATCTTCGGCTCGCTGCTTGCCGGCGTCGACCACCTGCCGGCGACCTATGACCGCGAGAAGCAGGCCTTCACCAAGGGCGAGCCGGACTATGGCGCGAATTTCGCCGACGAGCTGGAGAACCTGGTCAATCTGCACGGCGCCAACACCATCGCCGCCGTCATCGTCGAGCCGATGGCCGGATCGACCGGCGTGCTGCCGGCGCCGAAGGGCTATCTGAAGCGGCTGCGCGAGATCACCCAGAAGCACGGCATTCTCCTGATTTTCGACGAGGTCATCACCGGCTACGGCCGGCTCGGCTTTGCCTTCGCGGCCGAGCGCTACGGCGTGCTGCCGGACATGCTCACCTTCGCCAAGGGCGTCACCAACGGCGCGGCGCCGATGGGCGGGGTGCTGGTGCGCGACACCATCCACGACGCCTTCATGACCGGCCCCGAGCACGTGGTGGAATTGACCCACGGCTACACCTATTCGGCGCATCCGCTGGCCTGCGCCGCGGGGCTTGCCACGCTCGACATCTACCGCGACGAAAAGCTGTTCGAGCGGGCCAACAAGCTCGAGCCGAAATTCGCCGACGCGGTGATGTCGCTGAAGGGCCAGCCCAACGTGGTCGATATCCGCACCGTCGGATTGACCGCCGGCATCGACCTCGCGCCGCGCCCGGACGCCATGGGCAAGCGCGGCTATGACGCGATGGTCGCGGCCTTCCACGAGAACGACCTGATGCTGCGCATTGCCGGCGACACGCTGGCGCTGACGCCGCCCCTGATCGTCAGCGAGGACCAGATCGGCGAAATCGTCGAGAAGGTGGGCAAGGTCATCCGCGCGGTGGCGTGAGCCTCGGCGCGAAGTTCTGGCCCGGCCGGCAACTGGCTCAGCTCGCTCGATTGGAATGACGGCCATTCGGCCGTCATTCCGGCAGAGCTCTTTCATTCAGGCAAGCCTGCCTTGCGCAGGCCATTCATGAACGTCTCGACGTGCTCCACCCGGCGAATCGGCAGCCATTCCCCGAGATTGGCGACGCGCAGCTCCGGATCGAGCGCGCGCAAATGATGCATGGCCTCTCGCGCCTGCTCCGTCCGTCCGGCCAGCGCATGACACGCCGCGATGACAGCAACCACCATCAGGAAGCTCGGCAGGTTCATGAACGCCTGTTCCGCCCATAGCGAGGCGGCGTCGAAGCGACCGGCGAACATGTGCGCCGCCGCCATTCCGGCCTTCATGCGATACATTTCCGGGTCGAGCGGACTGAGACGCATGGCCTGGGTGAAGCGCGCAACCGCACCGTCCGAATCGCCGTCCCAGACCCGCGCGAAGCCGCCGAGAAACCAGGCGGATGAAAGGTTCGGATTGAGCACCAGCGCGCGGTCGAGCAGCGCGATGCCGCCATCGATGTCGCCGGCAAGATGCAGCAGCGCATGACCGCTTCGCGTCAGCGCGACCGCGTCATCCCTGCCCAGCTCGACCGCCCGGCGCGCCAGCCGCGTGCCCTCCGCAGTCTCTTCGGCACGATCGGTCATCCAGCCGTTCACCTTGCGCCAGACATGGCACCATGCCGCCATGGCGTAGGCCGACGCGAAATTGGGATCGAGCTCGGTTGCTCTCTTGAACAACGGCAGCGCCTCGCCGATCGCCTCCCGGGTTCCCAGATGCAGGTTCGCGATGCCGCGCAGATAGCAGTCATGGGCGCTCGGATTCGCCGTCGCCCTGCGCTGCGCGCGCTCGATTTCCGCGCGCTCGAGCTGCGGCGACACCGCGCCGACCACGTTCGCCGCGATCTGCTCCTGCAGGTCGAAGATGTCGTCGGGCGCGCCGTCGAAACGCTCCGCCCAGATGTGCGCGCCGGTCTCGGCATTGATCAATTGCGCCGTGATCAGCACGCGATTTTTGGCCTTGCGCACGCTGCCTTCGACGACATAGCCGACGCCGAGTTCGCGCCCCACCCGCCTCACATCGACGGCTTTGTCCCTGAACATGAAGCTCGAATTGCGCGCGATGACGAACAGCCAGCGCACGCGCGAGAGCGCCGTGATGATGTCCTCCACCACGCCGTCGGCGAAATAATCCTGTTCGGGATCGCCGCTCATGTTCTGGAACGGCAACACGGCGATCGACGGCTTGTCGGGGAGACTCGGCGCCGGACCGGAAATTTCAGGCGGCTTCATTTCATGCGGTTCGGCGACCGCGCCCTCGCCGGAACGAAGACCGTCCGATGATTTCACTTCCGTGACGTCGGCGACGAAGCGAAATCCCTTGCGGGCGACCGTTCGGATCAGGCGTTGGTTCTGGCCGTCATCCCCGATCGCCTTGCGCGCGGCGTTGATATGGCTGGCCAAGGTCGATTCGGAGACGATGCGGCCGTGCCAGACCTCCTGCAGCAGATCGTCCTTGCTGACGACCCGCTCGCGGTTCGCGATCAGGCAGGCGAGGAGGTCGAAGACCTGCGGACCAATTGCGATCGTCTCCGATTGCCGCCTCAATTCCCGGCGCTCGGGATCAAACACGAAGTCTGCGAACAGCAGTTGCAAGTCGACACTCCAAGACCCCGCACGAAGACCCCGCGCGTCGGACGTTGGCGAGGCGGCTGATCAGGCTGTCAGCCCGGGCAAGCAGCGGAAATTGTCGAAAACGACTGCGCCCGTCATCGGCGGCAAGTTGGACGTAGAGCCAAAACTTGGACGTAGAAACAGGACAAAATCAAGCGAAATCCAAGCCCGCTGCAAGGCCTTCCGCTCTCATGACAGGCAGTATCCGCCCGCTCGATCGCACAGGAAAGCGGATCGATTGTCGCATGGAGAACAATCATGAAAATCGTAGTGATCGGAGGCAGCGGCCTCATCGGCAAACAGCTTGTGAACATCCTTCGCCAAAAGGGACACGAGGCCGTCGCGGCCTCGCCCGCATCCGGCGTCAATACCCTCACCCGCGAGGGGCTGGCGGAAGCGGTTTCGGACGCTCAGGTCGTCGTCGACGTGGCGAACTCGCCCTCGTTCGAAGACAAGGCGGTTTTGGAATTCTTCGAAAGATCCGGCCGCAACCTGCTGGCCGCGGAGGCCGCCGCGGGCGTCGGACATCACGTCGCGTTGTCCGTCGTCGGCACCGACCGCCTGCCGGACAGCGGCTATCTACGGGCAAAATTGGCCCAGGAGACGCTCATCAAACGCTCCGGCATTCCCTACACGATCCTTCAAGCCACGCAGTTTTTCGAGTTCATCAAGAGCATCGTCGAGGCAGGCGCCAGCGGCGACGTCATCCGCCTGTCATCGGCGCAGTTCCAGCCGATCGCCTCCGCCGATGTCGCCGCCGCGCTGGCCGATCTCGTGGTGGGACCTCCGCTGAACCGCACCGTGGAAGTGGCCGGTCCCGAACGCATCGGGTTCGATGCGCTGGCGCGGCGATTTCTGGCCGCCACCGGCGACAAGCGTCGGGTCATCGGGGACGCTGACGCGCTGTATTTCGGCACCAGACTCGACGACAATTCGCTGACGGCGGGCGATCAGGCGCGGATCGGGCCGACCCGTTTCGAGGACTGGCTCGGCCGAGCGGCAGCTTAGCCACGACGCGGCCGCTTACCTTGATCGCGAAAGAGGAACCTTCAAAACCCGTCCACGTTCATCCCTGGCGAGGCAATTCATGTTTCGCCAGCGGAGGAATACGCAGATGCTCGCGCCATCCGGCGAACTGCTACGGCGGGGCTCGGGCTCAAGCTCAACCAGGTCAAGATCGCGACCCGGTCCTATCTGCGCGACCGCACGCATCAGGCGACCGATAGCGTCACCTCATACGCCGTCGCAGCGGGCCTGTTCGCCACGGCCGGTATTTTCCTGATCGCACCTCAGAGCGCGTCAGCGAGGACCGGTTGCTGGCGACCGCGGCCGGCGTGGTGTTTTACGGCCTCTTGGCGATCTTCCCGGCCATCACCGCGCTGGTCTCCTCCTATGGATTGTTCGCTGATCCCTCGACGATCGGCGCCAATCTTCAAACCCTGTCGCTGATGCTGCCGGAGGGCTCGTTCCAGATCGTGCAGGACCAGATCGCCCGGGTGCTCGCCAAGGGCCCCGCCGCGCTCGGCGGAACGTTCCTGTTCGGCCTTGCCCTCGCGCTCTGGAGCGCCAATGCCGGCGTCAAGGCGATCATCGACGCGCTCAACGTCGTCCATGAGGTGCGGGAAACGCGCAGCTTCATCCGCCTCAACCTGCTGTCGCTTGCGTTGACGACCGGCGGTATCGCGGCGCTTCTCCTGATGGTGAGCGCGGTGGTGGCCTTTCCGCTGGCGTTCAATCACATCGGCCTCAGTTCAGTGGGCCGCTTCATCCTTGGCCTGGCCCGCTGGCCGTTGCTGTTTGTGATCCTGCTCGTCGCGCTGAGCGTCCTGTACCGGTTTGGACCGAACAGGCCTGCGGCGCGGTGGGAGTGGACCGGCGCCGGCACGCTCGCCGCGGCGCTGCTCTGGATCGCCGGCTCGGCCGCGTTGTCCTGGTATCTCTCGAATTTCGGCAACTACAGCGCGACCTACGGCTCGCTTGGCGCCGCCATCGGCCTGATGATGTGGATGTGGATGTCGGCAACGGTCGTGCTGTTCGGCGCCG
>Ga0137403_10002698_pt1 | contig 21578 bp, 20 predicted proteins | sample CZOMad2_1_16fung_FD_122057 | JGI IMG/M metagenome (GOLD analysis project Ga0137403, IMG submission 122057) | Vadose zone soil fungal communities from Angelo Coast Range Reserve, California, USA - CZOMad2_1_16fungal (Hybrid Assembly) | ecosystem: Environmental > Terrestrial > Soil > Vadose zone...
ACGCTGGTCTTCTACCTCGTCGGCGACAACGGGGCGAGCGCCGAAGGCGGGATGGTCGGGCTTTTCAACGAGTACACGTACTTCAACGGTGTGCACGAGGCCGTGCAGGACATCCTCAAGCATTACGACGAGCTCGGCGGCCCGACGACGTACCCGCACTACGCCGCCGGGTGGGCCGTCGCAGGGGATACGCCCTTCACCTGGACCAAGCAGGTCGCTTCGAGCTACGGCGGCACCCGCAACGGGATGGTGATCCACTGGCCGAAGGGCATCACGGCGAAGGGTCAGGTGCGATCGCAGTGGCACCACGTCATCGACATCGCGCCGACGATCCTCGAAGCCGCCGGCCTGCCCCAGCCGAAGAGCGTGAATGGGACCGTCCAGACGCCCATCGAGGGCGTCAGCTTGGCCTACACCTTCGCGGACGCCAAGGCGCCGAGCCGGCACACCACGCAGTATTTCGAGATCTTCGGTAACCGCGCCATCTACCACGACGGCTGGCTGGCCGGCACCGTCCACCGAGCGGCGTGGGAGTTCAAGGTCCGCAGGCCGTTCAACGACGACATCTGGGAGCTGTACGACACGCGGACGGACTTCAGCCTGGCGAACGATCTGGCCGCGAAGAACCCCGGGAAGCTGAAAGAGCTCCAGGACCTCTTCTTGAAGGAGGCGGTGAAGTATTCCGTGCTGCCCCTCGATGACCGACTTCAGGAACGCTTCGTCGCCGCCATGGTCGGTCGGCCTGACTTGATGGCCGGCCGTACTTCCCTGACGGTCTACCCGGGGATGACGGGGATGTCGGAGAACGTCTTCATAAACTTAAAAAATAAGTCGCACACGATCACCGCCGAGGTGGAGATCCCGAAGAACGGGGCCAACGGCGTGATCGTCGCCCAGGCGGGTCGTTTCGGCGGCTGGAGCTTCTACCTGAAAGACGGCAAGCCGACGTACACCTACAACTGGCTGGGCCTGCAGCGCTACACGGTGGCCGCCACACAGGCGGTACCTGCCGGAAAGGCGACCATCCGTTTCGATTTCGCGTACGACGGCGGCGGCCTCGGCAAGGGCGGTACGGGCACGCTCTTCGTCAACGGGAAAAAGGTTGCCACGGGTCGGATCGAACGAACGCAATTCGCTGTGTATTCGGCGGACGAAGGCGCCGACGTGGGCTCCGACGAGGGCACGCCGGTCACCGAGTCCTACAAGGTGCCGTTCAAGTTCACCGGCAAGATCACCAGCGTGACGATCGACCAGAAGGAAGTGAAGGCGGCCGATCACCACGACGCGGAACAGGCCCACAAGCTCTCCGTCCTCAAGAAGGCGCTGAGCGACTAGTCGAGCAAGGAGCGTCACCATGCACGAAGCAGGGGGAATTAGCGTGATGGCCGCCGTCGTGGCGAGCCTCGCCGCCCTCGTTCTGTGGAGGAGCGCGATGCACACCGCAGGCAGACTACTGACGATATTGACGGTCATCCTGCTCGGCTCGACGACGATACCCGCCGTCGCCCAGCAGAAGCCGAACATCATCCTGATCCTGTCAGACGACTTCGGCTATGGCGACTCGGGACCCTACGGCGGCGGGCCGGGGCGCGGCATGCCCACGCCCAGCCTCGACCGCCTGGCAGACGAGGGCATGACGTTCTTCTCGTTCTACGCCCAGCCGAGCTGCACGCCCGGTCGCGCGGCGGTGCAGACCGGGCGCATCCCCAACCGCAGCGGCATGACGACGGTGGCCTTCCAGGGCCAGGGCGGCGGCCTGCCGGCGGCGGAGTGGACGCTGGCGTCGGTGCTGAAGACCGCCGGGTACCAGACGTTCTTCTCGGGCAAGTGGCACCTCGGCGAGGCGGACCACGCGCTGCCCAACGCCCAGGGCTACGACGAGATGAAGTACGCCGGCCTCTATCACCTCAACGCCTACACGTACGCCGACCCGACCTGGTTCCCGGACATGGACCCGGCATTGCGCGCCATGTTCACGAAGGTGACCAAGGGCGCGATGTCGGCCAATGCGGGTCAGCCGGCACGCGAGGAGTTCAAGGTCAACGGCCAGTACGTGAATACGCCGGCGCAGGGTGTCGTCGGGATCCCGTTCTTCGACGAGTACGTCGAGAAGGCCTCACTCGAGTATCTCGACCGCGCGGCAAAAGGCGGCAAGCCGTTCTTCATGAGTGTCAACTTCATGAAGGTCCACCAGCCGAACATGCCGCACCCCGACTTCATCCATAAGTCGATGTCCAAGAGCAAGTACGCCGACTCGGTGATTGAGAACGACACGCGGATCGGCCGCATCGTGGACAGGGTGCGCGCCCTCGGTCTCGACAAGAACACGTACGTATTCTGGACCACCGACAACGGCGCCTGGCAGGACGTCTACCCTGACGCCGGCTACACCCCGTTCCGCGGCACCAAGGGCACCGTGCGCGAGGGCGGCAATCGGGTTCCGGCCATCGCCTGGGGCCCGAGGATCAAGGCCGGGTCGAGAAACTACGACATCGTCGGCGGCCTGGACTACATGGCCACTTTCGCGGCGCTCGCCGGCGTGAAGCTGCCGGACAGGGACCGTGCCGGCCAGCCCATCATCTTCGATAGCTACGACATGTCACCGGTCCTGTTCGGCACGGGCAAGTCCGCGCGCACCTCCTGGTTCTACTTCACCGAGAACGAGCTGACCCCCGGCGCCGCGCGCGTGGGCAACTACAAGGCGGTGTTCAACCTGCGCGGCGACAACGGGGCGTCGACCGGTGGTCTGGCGGTCGACACCAACCTGGGCTGGAAGGGCGGGGAGAAGTACGTCGCTGTGGTTCCCCAGGTGTTCGATCTCTGGCAGGACCCGCAGGAGCGCTACGACCTCTTCATGAACAATTTCACCGAGAGAACCTGGACCATGGTCACGATCGCGGAGTCGATCAAAACCCTGATGAAGACCTACGTGGAATATCCGCCACGCAAGATGCAGAGCGAAGGGTACACGGGCCCGGTCACGCTCTCGGACTACGAGCGGGTGCAGCACGTCCGCGAACTCCTTCAGAAGCAGGGGATCCAGCTCCCGATGCCCACGGGGAACTGATCGTGCGACGCCGCGTGACCTCCGGCGTGGTCCTGGTATCCGGATCGTTAATCGTTGAAAAGGCGCTGCAGATGCTCGAGGCCGGAACTTGCCGCGGCGGCGAATAACGGAGGCCGATGATGAATGCTTTCATCCGCGTTGCCACATGTGTGTTCGCGATGGTCCTCGTTGCGGGATGTGCCTCGACGAAGACCACCTCGCTCCAGCCATACGAGGGGCCAAGGATCGCTCGGCCCGATCGCATCATCGTGCATGACTTTGCCGCGAGTCCTGCCGACATCCCGTCGGGATTCGCGGTCGCGGGCCAGTACCCCGTATCGAGCACGCCGCCGACGGCGCAGGAGATCGAAGTGGGCCGCCAGGTGGGTGCTCAGGTCGCCAAGGAGCTGGTCACGCCGAGCTGACGACGCTCGTCGAAGCCTACCTGATGACGGACAAGGGGCTGCGGCGCCTCGGATCCGGCGACGTCGACTCCGCGGGTGGCAAGGCGCCGGGGGCGCTGGTTCCCCTTGCGCTGGCGGTCGCGAGCGGAAACCCCATCGGCCTCATCGTCAGTAGCGCGGTGAAAGTGCAGGGCGAGATGTCGGGCCGAACGACGATCGAGGGCGCCGCCAAGCGGACGGCCGACGAAATCGCCGACAAGCTACACGTGGCCTGTCAGAAACAGGGCTGGATCTAAAGGACGCGAACGCGGCGGAGCTCTTGAGAGATCCAAAGGAGGGAATCAGTCCATGAGATCAAACGCCAAAGCGTGGCACCAGGCATTCTGGACCGCAGGCCCAGCCGCCCTCTTGCTGGCAGCGGGCCTCGCGTACGCGCAACAGCCCGCACCCGGCAAGAAGGCGCCGGCAGCAGCCGCCGTGACCGAGTCGCAAGCTCAGGCAAGCGCAATTCTGATGCGCATGGCGGACTTTCTCGGAGGAACGCAGCGCTTCAGCGTCAGCGTGCGCGGGGGCTACGACGCGGTACAGCAGTCCGGGCAGAAGGTCGAGTTCGGCGAAATGCGCAAGGTCATGCTGAGTCGGCCTGATCGATTGCGCATCGAAGGCGAGCGCAGCGACGGGGCGAGGACGCTCACCGTGTTCACCGGCAAGGAGATCGTCCTGATCGACGAGGCGAGCAACGTCTATGCGACGGCACCACAGCCTGGCGGAGTGGACGACACCATCGTCCATTTCGTGAAGGATCTCGGCATGCGGCTGCCGCTTGCCGTGCTCTTGGTAAGCCAGCTGCCTGCGGAACTGAAGGACCGCGTACGGTCGGTCGACTATGTGGAGAAGACGAACATCCACGGTTCCACCTCCCATCATCTCGCCGCGCGCACCGACACGGTGGATTTCCAGGTTTGGGTGGCCGACGGCGACACGCCGCTGCCGCAGCGTGTCGTGATCACCTACAAGAAGGCCAAGGGCGAGCCGCAGTTCCGGGCGCAGTTGTCCGACTGGAATCTTGCGCCCGCGATCGAGGATTCGACGTTTCTGGCGAACCCGCCGGACGGGGCGCAGAAGGTTGCGTTCGCGGCGCAGCTTCCGCGCATATCGCCGGCGGCTCGCAAGCCATCTGCGGATAAAGGAGCCAAGCGATGAAGATCACGTCGTGGCGCGGTGTCGGGACGGGACTCGTTGCGGGCGTTTTCATGCTGGGCCTCGTTAGCGACGTGGATGCGCGAGGAGGACGTGGAGGCGGCGGTGGTGGCGGAGGATTCTCCGGCGGTCGTGGCGCAGAGGGTGGCGGCGGCTTCTCCCGGGGCGGCTCCGCCGCGGGTGGGGGATTTTCCTCCGGTGCCGAGCAGGGCCGTGGCGGCGGTTCCATGCAGGGCGGAGGCGGACAGCGGCAGGCTGCCGCGAGCGGGCAGCAAGGGCAGGGTCGCGGCGGCGGTTCCGCGCAGGGCGGAGGCGGGCAGCAGCAGGCGAGCGCTGCGCAGTCAACATCGAGCCAGAATCAGGCCCAGCGCCAGGATGCCTCGGGCCAGAACCAGGCCGCTCGGCAGTCCACGGGAACGGAGATGCAATCCAGCTCCCAGTCCGCCCAGGCCACCCGGCAATCCTCGGTATCGTCGACCGTAACCAACACACAGACCAACTACTACGGCGGTAGCGGCAGTAGCGGCGGTTGCTACAACTGCGCGAACTGGGACAACAGCGACGCGGCTGCCGGCTTCGTGGCTGGAGCAATCGTCGGTGGTGCGGTGGTCGCGGCGGCGAGCACGCCAACCACGCCGACAGTCGTCATGGCGCCTGCGCCTGCGCCGCCGACAGTCGTCATGGCGCCTGCGCCTGCGCCCGCACCCGTAGGCCCACCGTGCAACGTCGCCCCCATTGCCGTGAGCGGCGTGCCGTACTACAGGTGCGGCCCGACTTGGTACACGGCAGGCTACGCAAGCATGGGTGTGGTCTACATGCCAGTGCCGCCGCCGCCGGGATGGAGTTAAGGGAGCGCGTTGCCTCTGCCGGATCCTTCCAAAGATCTGAAACGTGCCAGAAGCAGGGCTGGATCTAGGACCGAACAAAGCGGGCGGCCCGATTCGGGCCGCCCGCGCGGTTCCGTCTCGTGAATACAAGGTCGCTCTTGATCGTGACCGCTCTGGTCGAGGTGGGAACCGCGATGGGGCTGCTCGCGACGCCGTCTCTGACCGTTGAGCTCTTGCTCGGGACCGGACTCTCGTCGCCGCCATCGCTCGTCGTCGGGCGCGTGACCGGTGCTGCCCTGATCGCGCTTGGTGCCGCGTGTTGGCTGGCAAGGAACGGCTGATGCATGCCGCGATCGCCTCCGTGATGCGCGGGATCGCGCTCTGGCCGGCGACCGTCGTGCACGTGGCTCTGGCGATCTGGTGTGTCACATGCCTTCGATCGCGCGTGGAGAGGAGCCGACGATGAGATCTGCGCCCGAGCAGGTCGTCGGCAGCGCCGGCCATCTGAAGCTCGAGCTGCGCGATGGCACGCCGGACTCGTGAAGCTGCCCGAGCTCAACTTCATCGACGACAAGGCGGGTAAGCCCGGGAAAATGATCTTTGCCCTGAAGGGCCAGCGCGACTAGCGCGTCAGAAGGTCGGCGTATCGACGGGCGGCTTCGGTGTCGCCCCGTTCGAGGAGATAGCTCGCGAGCGCCGCCAGGACGTCGCGATCGGCGGGCCGGCGCCGGTGAGCCTGCTCGAGCACGGCGATGGCTCGAGCCGGCGTACCCGTGTCGTGCAGGGCCACGGCGTACACATAGGCGAAGCGCGTCGATTCCGGCGCCCGCTCCGAGGCGCGACGGAGAAAGTCGATGGCGGCCGCGCGATCGCCCTGGCGCACGCGACGCAACCCGAGGGCGTGCAGCGCCTCCGCGCTGTCCGGCGCGACCCGGAGGGCCTGCTGCAGGAATCGCTCCCCTTCGTCGTCGCGCCGCAGCGTTCGCATGAGATCGGCCATGTTGACCATCGCGGGCACGAACCGGGGATCGATCACGAGCGCCTGCTTCAGTTGCGACTCTGCCTCGTCGGGACGGCCGAGCCGCGCATGGAGCGCGGCGAGGTTGACGTGAGCCTCGGGGCGGTCGGCGTTCACGTTCTCGGCGGCGATCAGCTCGGCGACGGCCCGATCGAGGCCGGCGTGCTGCTCCGCGGAAAGCGATTCTCGCGGAGCATCCGCCAGCGCGTGGGCCGCGGCAAGCCGGACCGCGCGCACGGGGTCGCTCAGCGCGGCCACGGCCCGCGCCGGCCTCTCCGCGGGCGGCAGCGCCTCCAGTGCGGCGACCGCCGTCGCCCGCACCAGGGGATCGGCATCGCCGACCGCCGCCTCCACCGCCGCTCGCGAGCGCGGGCTCAGGTATCCGCGCAAGAGCTGCAGCGCCGTCGCCCGGGCGATGCCGGGCTCGTTCGGATCGCTGGCCAGTGTCGCGAGCGAGGGCTCGGCGTTCGCGAGGCCGCGCCGCCCGGCATCGATGGCCTGGCCGAAATGCGGGCGGCGGGCCGCGGTCACCGGCCCATACCACCGCACGATCTGCTCGGCCGCCCACACCGGCCGCCGGTCGCGGTGGCACTGCGTGCACGTATCGGGCGTCTGCAGAGCCGTCGCCAGGTCCGGCCGCGGAATGCGAAAACTGTGATCGCGTCGCGGGTCGACCACCATGTAGGTCCGCGACGGCATGTGACACGAGACGCAGCGCGCCGCTTCCGAGCCCGCCGTGTGATGGTGGTGCGCCGGGCTGTCGAACCTCGCGGGAGCGTGGCATTGCGCGCACACGGCGTTGCCCTCGGCCCGCAGCGCGAGCGCGTGGGGCTCGTGACAGTCCGAGCACGTCACGCCGACCTTGAACATGCGGCTCTGCACGAACGACCCGTACTCGTAGACCTCGCCCTGGATCTGGCCGTCGGCGTGATAGAGCCCGGCCTCGAGCAGTGCCGGAACGTGCGTGTCGAGCAGCGGCCGGCCGTAGCCGTAGGGATCGACGATCGGCCGGCGACGCGCGTGGCAGCGCGCGCACGCATCCGCTTGCGCGGTCGTGCGGGGCGCGCCCGTCCACTCCGCGATCCCGCGCGCCGGGTCTCGCACCGTCCAGCTCCCGTCGCCGCGGTCGAGGCGTACGAGCAGTCCGGTGGTGCCGGCGGCCGGCTTCGACGCGGCGGCGGCTCGCTGTTTCGCCCAGGCGACGTGCGCCGACCCCGGCCCGTGACAGGCCTCACACGACACCGTCACCTCGGCCCATGCGCTCGCGTACCCGTTCCGCTCCGCGTCGTAGTTTTTTCGGAAGTCTGTCGAGTGGCACTCGGCGCACTGGTAGTTCCAGGTTTGCTCGCGCCCGGTCCAGTGGATGGGATCGCCAGCCGTCAGACGCTCGCCCGGATAGAGATGCAACCAGCGCTGCCCTCCGGCGCTCTTGGGACGCGCGTCCCAGGCGATTGGGAGAGCCTGAAATCGACCGTCCGGAAAGGGAACGAGGTATTGCTGGAGCGGGCGGGCGCCGAACGTGTACGCGATCTCGAAATCGGCGAGCTTCCCGTCGGGGCCGTCGGTCCGGACGAAGAACTTCCCGTCGCGTCGCGAGAAGGTCGACGTCACGCCCTGCTGTGAGAATCGGGAATTCCCGAAATCACCGAGCACCGTCTCCGCAGTAACCGGCTGCATCGCCCGCGCGTGATCGGACCCGCGGTAGGCCGCGGTCTCCTTCGGATGGCACCCGGCGCACGCGGCCGTACCCACGAAGACGGGTGGCGTCGCTGTCCTGGGCGCCTCGGCGCGCTGGCAGCCGAGCGCGAGGAGGCTGATGAGCAGGACGTAGGTCCGATGGCTCAGAACAGGGTCCGTTCCCAGTTCAGCGACAAACGAAACTGGTACCCGAGCTGCCTGGCGTGCTCCTGATCGAGGATCGCGCCGCGCGCGCGGAACCACAGGCCCCTGAGGAACGTCGGCTTGAGCCAGGGCGGGTGATAGTCGACCGTGAGGTCGTATTCGGCCTGGTCGGGCGCTTCGACGCGCGTCTTCGGGTTGATCGCGTCCGAGCCCCACGCGAGGTTGGCGAAGGCACTGAGCCCGGGCGCCCAGACACATGAGAAGTCGTAGGCGAGCCCGAAGAGCAGCGCCTTCTCGTTGGCGCGGTCGAAGTCCTGGTCCATCAGGGAGAGGTAGCCGCGGCGTGCAGCGTCCAGTTTTCGGCGATCTCGCCGTAGTGGTTGCTGACATCGATCCTCAGATCCTTGATCGGCGTCAGCCTCACGCCCGCGAGCCCGACGCCGTCGTGATGCTTCTTGACGCCGGCGGCGGAGGCGATGCCGACGAACGTGTCTGAGTTTCGCGGCTTGATGTTCCAGAGGTAGCCCGCGAGGTACTGAGCGACGCCGAGCTTGCCGCCGAGCGTAGTCCCGGTACCGCAGCGCGCCCCAGGCCTCGCCCGGCACGTAGTACCCCTTCTGTCCCGGCTCGAGCAGGAGCGTGCCGTCGCGACCGTCCGGCGCATGGAGCGGCGCCGACCCGTACAGCGTCGCGCCGATCGCGAACGTGTCGAGCAGCCAGGTGGACCGGTAGCCGATCCAGCCGCCGGTGGCCAGGGCCTCGTTGTCCGCACCGTCGGGCTTGTGGCGGTTGAAGTAGAAGGTCCGCAGATGCAAGATCACGTCGGAGTCACGCAGGAACGGTGGAAGCGTCGCGACTTCTTCTTTGAGCTCGGGGAAGAGCCGGTCGAGCACGGGCGCCAGCGGTGGCGGCGGGGCGTCATCGGCCGACGCCGGCCCCGACCATCCCATTGCGCAGACCAGCACGCCGAGGACGAACGCCGAGCGCATATCCGCGCAGATGGTAGAGGGTCGTCGGAGCGGCCTTCCAGTCGGACCTTGGTCGCATGCTTGCCATGGGACGAAAGTCCGATCGCCAGGGCCTTCGCGCCGGGTTATTCAGCAGGCGCCAAGGAGGAGATCATCGTGAAAGCCATCATCTTCGTTGCTGCGCTGCTCGTCTGCGTGTCCATCGCCCATGCCGCGCCCTACGACGGTTCGACGCCGATGACGTGCACGATCCAGGCCGTGATGGTCTGCAACGAGCCGTCGGCGTGCACCCGCGGGACTGCGCAAACCATCAACTTTCCACCGGCCGTCACGGTCGACGTGGCAAACCGTCTCATCAGCGGGGCGGCCACCGGCCGAACGGCCCGCATCACCTCGGTCGGCCGCGGCGGCGGGCGGTTGATGCTCCACGGTCAGGAGCTCGAGACGCTGGGCAACGCCTGGGACGTCGTGGTCGAGGAGGCCTCCGGTGCGATGTCCGGCGCCGTCCTGTCGTTCGGCGGCGGATTCCTCATGTTTGGAGCGTGCGCCGCGCCCTGACGCAACCGCCGAGTACACCCTCCGCCGGCGAGGTGTCGAGCGCCACCGGCCGGCGGAGGATCGAGCCTATTGCTTGCGCAGCGTCAGCTTCGCGGGGTTGAGCCCGTTGATCGTGCCGGTGATCTGGTTGCCGTTCACGGTCAGCCGGCCCGTGGACGGCTCGTTCAACACGATCTCGTTGCCGGTCACCGCTCCCGAGACGTTCGCGGTGCGGTTCAGGACCGGACCGGTGACGTCGAAGTTCCCGGAGAGATGCGCCCCGTCCTGCTGGAAGCTCCCCCGCACATCGCCGGAGCCCTGCTGAACGTTCTCGTACTGCCAAGTCCCCACCCAGTTGCCGGTGACGTTGGTGGTGGGGGGAGCGAGCGGCGCGGTGCTACAGGCCGACACCACGATCATCACGCCTGCGAGGAGTAGTCCGACGACGGTCTTCATGATGCGTCTCCCTTGTCTGTGCAGTTGCGTTTTAGGGCTCACGACCACTGCGGCGTGTTGCATTTCGCGCCAATGGCCGCCGCGCGGCAATCCGTCGTTCGTCCTACGGCGAAGGTCCTATAGTCGCGACGAGGCGGCCGGCTAGTTGCCGGCCCGCTTGTCGAGCGCGATCGCGAGCGCTCGGGTGTAGGTGATCTGCACGAGGTCGCCCTCCTTGAGGCTCTCGAGCCCGCTCGCGTCCTGCACCTTCACGGTCTCGGTGCGCCCCAGCGGTCCACGGATCGTGACCGTTCGCGCCCTCGCGTCCACGGCGGACACCGTTGTCGTGAGCGTGACCTGGCTCTCGAGGGCGCCCGCGGGAAGCTCGCCGGGCCTCGAGCTGATCATCGAGTCCTGGGTCGAGAGACCGGGCGTCGCGGAGCGCGCGGGAAGCACCTTGAGCACGATCGCCTCGTAATACTGTGCGACCACGGGATCGCCGACCTGCACGGCGTCGAGCTTTTGACGATCGCGGACGGCCATGACGAGCACGCCGCCCTCGGGACCCACGAGCGCGACGGTACCGTCACTCCTGTCGATCGCGCCGACCGTTCCGTGCAGCGTGAGCACGTCCAGGCTGACGGCGGCGGCCTTGGCATCCTGGGCCTGCGCCGTGGTTGTCGAGAACAGCATGGCAGCGGCGGCGACGGCGATGGTGATGTGACCTCGAACTCTCATGGATGTCCTCCTCGCGGATGTCGATCGGTGCGAGCGTACCGGCGCGAGGTGTGGCCGGCCATCGGACCTTGGGCTGCCGGGATCGGACGAAGGTCCCATGGCTGCCGGGCGGCGCGTGTGCGATGGTGCGCCCGTTGCTCGGGGCACGTCATTCCTCAGCGGGGCGAGGGAGACAGCGATGAGGCTCACACGCAGTCAGGTCGGGATGGTCGTCGCTGTCGCGATGCTCGGCGCAGGCGCCGCTCCAGCCGCGGCGCAGACGTTCGTATACCCCAGCCAGGGCCAGAGTCCGCAGCAAGAATCGATGGACAAGGGCCAGTGTAACCAGTGGGCGGTGCAGCAGACGGGCATCGATCCGACGTCGCAGGCCTTCGCCGCGCAGGCGGGGCCGCCGCCGTCCGCGCCGCAGCCCGGATCGGGCGCGATGCGTGGCGCCTTCCGCGGCGCGGCACTCGGCGCCGTGGGCGGCGCCATCGGGGGCGATGCCGGCAAGGGCGCGGCGATCGGCGCAGGCGTCGGTGGGCTCTTCGGGGCGATGAGGACGCGGGAGGAATACGCCTCTCAGCAGCAGGCGTACGGGCAGCAGCAGCAGCAGGCGCAGGCGATGAACGCGCAGCGTCTGGACACGTACAACCGCGCCGTGAACGCGTGCCTGGCCGGCCGCGGCTACACCGTCCGGTAGGAGGATCCCCCATGCGAGCGCTCGTAGTCTCGGTGCTGTCGGCGGCTCTCACGTTGTGCGGCGCTGTCGGTGCGCAGGCGCAATCCTTGCTCTGCGCGGTCGTCAACGTCGTCGAGTGCACCGCGGCCGGCGCCGACTGCCAGCGCGCGACGCTCGAGAGCGCGAACGTCCCGCGCTTCCTCAAGCTGAACCCGGCGGCCAAGACCGTGGGCGCCACTGGCGACGACACGCGCACCGCGCACATCCAGAGCGTCGAGCGCATGGACGGCCGCTGGATCATGCACGGCGGTCAGCACGGGCGGGCGTGGAGCGCGACGGTGGGCGAAAAGACGGGCGAGATGTCGGTGGCCGTGGTGGAGGATCAGGTGGCGTTCGTGATCTTCGGCGCCTGCACACCCGCCGAGCGGTGAGCGTCGTGCGAATCGCCCGGCTCTGGCTCGCGCTCGCGCTGCTCGCCGCCGGCGGCTGCGCGAGCTCGGCTTCGACCGAGCCCGGCGCGGCGCGGGATCCGAAGAGTCGTGACACGCTCGATTGCCTGGATCAGGCGCGCGAGATGTCGCCGGGCAGCCCCGGCCTCGGCGGCGCCGGCGGGCCCCGCATGACCGTCAACCAGGACCGCTACCAGGCCTGCATGCGCGCGCGGGGTCACGCCACCAACCCGTGACGTGGCTGCAGCGCTACCGCGCGCGCTACTTCATCCGGTATTCGTTCTGGTTCGTGCCGGCCCTCTGCATGCTGGCGGCGCTTCCCGCCGTCCGGCTCGTGCGCTGGCTCGACGATCGCACGGGATGGCCGTGGCTCGACTTCACGGCCGAGGGCGCGCGGGGCGTCCTCGGCGGCCTGTCGGTGTCGATGCTGACCTTCATCGTCTTCGCGGTGTCCGCCCTCCTCCTCGCCGTGCAGATCGCGAGCGGCCAGCTGACCCCCCGCGTCATCGTTCTGGCCTTCTCGAGACCGATCACGCGATTTAGCGTCGGGCTCCTGGTCTTCTCGTACACGTTCGCGCTGGGCGCGCTCGGCCGGATCGAGCAGGCGCGCGTGCCGCAGCTGCTCGTCTTCGTCGCCATCGTCACGAACCTCGTCAGCATTGTCGTGTTCTTCCGGTTCGTGCAGCAACTCGGAACGAGCCTGCGGCCCGTGTTCATCTTGCAGTCGCTGTGGGATGCGGCGCGCCGCGTCGTCGACCGTGTCTATCCGACGCAGCTGCGGCCGGACGGCGGCCCCCGGACGGCGCCGGACGGAGTCGTGCTCGCCCCATCGCGCGTTATCGAGCACATCGGCAGCTCGGGGACCTTCCTCGCCTTCGGCGTGGGCGAGCTGGTGGCCGTCGCGGGACGCGCCGACTGCACGATCCAGGTGGTTCCCGAGGTCGGTGATTTCGTCTCGAACGGTGACGCCCTGTTCCGGATCTGTCCCGCCGGCGCGCGCCTGAACGAGGCGGCGCTGCATCACTGCGTCGCCTTCGGGCCCGAGCGGACCCTGGAGCAGGACCCGGCCTTCGCGCTGCGCATCATGGTCGACATCGCGTCCCGGGCGCTGTCGCCCGCGATCAACGACCCGACCACGGCCGTGCTCGCCCTCGACCAGATCCACCGGCTGCTGCTCTACATCGGGCGCAAGCGGCTGGATCCGGGGCGGGTTCGGGACGAGCACGGCCACGTCCGGCTGCTCTACCCGACGCCGGGGTGGGAGGACTTCGTGGCGCTGGCCGTCAGCGAGGTGCGACTTTTCGGCAGCGGCAGCATCCAGATCCCGCGGCGACTCAACGCGATGCTCGAGCATCTCATCGTCGCGCTGCCGGAGCCGCGGCGGAGCGCGCTGCGGCAGGAGTTGGCCCTCGTGCGCCGGGCGGTGGAGCGGGGATACGACGAGGCCGAGGATCGCCAGCTCGCGCACCGCGCGGATCTACAAGGGCTTGGCGGTTTGCCGTCCGCGGATACCGACAGCCCGCGACTCGGGTGAGCGTCACGTAGCGGGAGTGTAGCGGGTGGCCCGGTGGATCGCCTCGATCAGCGCATCGTCCTCGAACGGCTTCCGGAGATACTGCACGGCGCCGGCGCGCCGGGCGCGCTCGCGCGTGGCGACGTCGTCGTGGGCCGTGATGAAGATGACGGGCGGCGGCGTCCCCGCGGCGAGGAGACGTTCGTGCAGCTCGAAGCCGGTCATCCCGCTCAGGCGCACGTCGAGCACCACGCAGCGGGGCGGCACCCGGTGCTCGGAGTCGAGGAATTGCTCGGCCGAGGTGAACGCCTCCACCGTGAATCCCGCCGCTCGCAGGAGCCTGCCGAGCGCGCGCAGCAGGGAGGCGTCGTCGTCGACGACCGAGACGAGCGGGCTCACGACGTAAGAGAAGTTCTCAGCCAAAGGCCTCGATCTCCGCTGATCGGACCCACTGTATTTCGTGAGCGTGACGTCGCGCTATGGGGCCTTGGTCGTAGTACCGATGCCTTTCGACAGGCCGACCCGCTCCGCCATGCGCACGAGGTCGGCCACCGAATTCGCCTGCATCTTCTGCATCACCCGGCCCCGGTGGATCTTGATGGTCTTCTCGGCCGCGCCCAGCTCGCCGGCGATCTGCTTGTTCAGCAGCCCCTTGACCACCAGCTCGAAGACTTGCCGCTCGCGCGGCGTCAGGATGCTCAGGCGCCGCTCGACCTCCGTGCGGACGGCGCTGTCGGAGCGCCCGTGGCGGCTCATGGCCAGCGCCCGCTGCACGGCGGCGAGCACCTCGTCGTCGTTGAAGGGCTTCTGTAAGAAGTCGACGGCGCCGCTCTTCATGGCGCGCACGCTCGTGGGCACGTTGCCGTGGCCGGTGATGAAGATGATCGGCAGGGTCTGCTTCCGTTCCGCGAGACGCGCTTGCAGATCCAGGCCACCGAGCCCCGGCATCCGCACGTCGAGGAGCACGCACGCCGGCCCGTCATGGGGGGGATGGTCCAGGAACGCCTGCGCGGACGGGAAGGCGATGGCATCGAGCCCGACCGAGCGGATCAGACGGCACAGGGAGCGACCCACGGCTGCGTCATCGTCCACGACGCACACGAGCGCCTCGCTCACGCGGGGGAGCCGTTTTCTTCGCAGGGCAGCTCGATGTGCATCGTGAGGCCGCGGTCGTCGTTGCGCGTCGCCCAGATGCGCCCGCCGTGCGCCTGCACGATCGACCGGCTGATGGACAGGCCCATGCCCAGGCCCGTCGTCTTGGTGGTCACGAACGGCTCGAAGATCCGGTCGAGGTCGGCCTCGCTCACGCCGGAGCCGCCATCGCGGACGGTGATCTCGACCGTGCCCGGATGGCGCTCGGCCGTCTCGATGGTCGCGTATGCTCGCCCGGGCGACGCGCCGGCCATGGCCTCGGCGGCGTTGATCACGACGTTGAGGATGACCTGCTGCAGCTGAATGGCGTCGCTCAACACCGGCGGCAGGTCCTTGCCCAGCGAGAACTCGAGGCCGATGCCCTTGTGGTCCATGTCGCCGTGCAGCAGGGTCATCACCTCGAGGATCAGCCCGTTGACGTCGACGGCCTTGGGCTCCGTCCACTCCTTGCGCAAGAGCGCCCGCAGCCGCCGGATCACCTGCGCCGCACGCCGAGCGTCGTCGGCGATGTCGGTGAGCGCGCCGCGCAGCTCGCTCTCGTCGCGGTGCTCGCTCGCAAGCACCAGCCGGGCCGCCTGCGCGTTGCTCACGATCGCGGCCAGCGGCTGGCTGATCTCGTGCGCCAGGGAGGCGGCCAGCTCGCCGAGGGTGGTGACGCGTAGCGCGTGGGCCAGCTCCTCGCGCTGCCGTCGCGCCTCCGCCTCGGCCCGTCTCCGCCGCGTGATGTCGAGGTGCGTGACGATGACGCCGCCTTCCGGCCGCCGGAACGGCTCCACGGTCATGTCGAACCAGCGTTCCTCGGAGCCCACGTGCGTCACGTACTCCAGCGAGCCGCGCGGCCAGCGCCCGTCCAGGACGGATCGGATGCCGTCGCCGGCCTGCTGCGCGGCGGCGTCGCCGCCGGCCGCCGCGTCGTGAAGGGCGGCGACGTAGTTGGCCCCGACCGGCGGGCGGATCGCGTCGCCCGTATTCATCTCCGCGAACCGCGCCCATGATTCGTTGACGGCCACGATGATGCCGTCGCGGTCGAGGGCCGCGACGTGTCCGTACAGGGATCCGAAGATGGCGCTGCGCAGCGCCACGCTCTCGAGGAGCTCCTGCTGGGCGGTCTTGATCTCCGTGATGTCGGTGCAGGCGCCGACGTAGCCTCTGAAGGTGCCGTCCCGCGCCAGACGCGGCACGCCCTGATCGACGAGCCAGCGGTATTCGCCGTCTCGGCGGCGCAAGCGATACTCCAGCACGAACTCCTGCCGCGCATCGAAGGCCTTCCGGTAACCGTCGAGACAGGACTGGAGGTCATCGGGATGAACGCCGTGCGCCCAGCCACTGCCCAGCTCCTCCTCCATCCTGCGGCCGGTGAAGTCGAGCCAACCTTTGTTGAAGTAGGTGCAGAGACTGTCGGTCCCGGCCATCCACACCATCACCGGGGCGGAATCGGCGACAAGCCGGAACCGATCCTCGCTCTCGCTGACGGCGCCTTCCGCCTGGCGGCGCACGAGCGCATTGGCCAGAATCTCCCCCAGCAGCCGCATTCGCTGGATCAACACGTCGGGCCAGTCGGCCGCGGCAGGGCGGATGTTGGCGAACGATACGCAGCCGAGGACGGCACCGCCGACCTGCAGAGGGACGCAGACGAGGGCGTGGGTGCCGATGGCCAGGAAGCTCGCGCGGTCGACCGCTCCCTCCGCCGGGATCTGGTCCAGGGCCGTGAACCGCACGACCTCGCCACGTCGTAGCCTCGCCAACGCCCAGGGGTACCGCTCGACGGCGAGTTTCTCGGGCAGCGGCGGAACGCCCGGCCCGGTCACGGAGCGCGTCACGCGGAGGACCCGTGGATCGTCGGTGAACTCGATCAGGCTGCCCCGGTCGAAGCCGAGCTCTTCGTACACGCGGTACAGCGCCGTCCGGACCTGTGCGTCCACCTCGCCTGGGGGCACGCTGGCCAGGGTGTTCGAGAGGTCGGATACGAGCCGCTCGAAGCGCAGGCTGCGCGTCAGGGCGGCCTGCGCTCGCCCGCGCTTCCTGCGCTGCACGAGCAGCCGGGTGATCAGGAGGGCCTGGAGACCTACGAGCGCCAGGCCGCCGGCGATGTGCCAGCGGTAGAGATCCCACGCGGTCGGCTCACGGTACAGGACGACGCTGCCGGCAGGCAGCCGGCTCTCGCTGATCGACCAGCGCTTGAGCGCGCGCGCGTCGAACATATAGAGGTTGGTACCCTCGCTGCTGGCGTCGGCCGGTCCGAGTCGCTCGCCGCGCAGAACGCGCAGTGCGAGCGCGGCGGCACGCCGTGCCTGTTCCGGGTAGCTCACGACGTAACCGCCGACGGAGCCGCGACTGACATGCGTGTCCGCGACCGCGTAGACGGGACCCGGGGCGACCCGCGCCACCTGGGGAACCACGTCGGCGGTGACGAAGCTCCGTCCGGCGCCGTCGCGCAAGAAGAGGCCGACGATGATCACCGTATGATCAGGCAGGGCCGCGGCCCGCTTCAGCACCTCTTCGATGGGAAGATCGCTCAGCTCGATCAGCTCGAGCCGGTCGCGATAGGCCGCGAAGGCTTGCTTGAACTCCACCGCCGGAGACGGACTCACGCCCGCTCCGGAGACGAACGCGATACGGCGTGTCTCCGGGTGCAGTCGCAGAACGAGCGCCACGTTCGCCCGCCAGTCGCGAACCATCCACACCCCGGTGACGTCCGGTGGGAGCGGTGCGCTGAGCGTCGACTCGCGTCCGGCGACGAAGACAATCGGAACGCCCGGGAAGATCGTGGAGCGATGGAGGAGCGCGAAGCGAAGCGCGGGCGGCCCCACGGGAATGACCAGAGCCAGCTTGCGGTTCCCGTACTTCAAACGCAGCAGGTCGAGCGACGCGCGCTCGACCGCCTTGTCGGGAAACCACGAGAGGTCGAGGGCCTCCGTGTAGAGCCGAACGGGAGTGGCCGCGTCCGCCTGAAGGGCCGGGCGCAACTCGCGGTCGATGGCGGCGTTGGCCGGAATCAGGAGCGACTCGGCATAGATGAGCAGGACGTTCTTCGCGGCCGGGGCCTGCGCTGCCGCGATAGTGGGCAGGAGGAAGACAAGTGAACCCACGACGCCGGCGAGGCCTCTGCCGGCACGGGCCACGAACACACTGGGCCAGCGTACCACCCGATGCAAGTATCACTTCCGGATACCGTCTTCAATCGTGGAGGGCCGTTATAGGACCAAAGTCCCATCCGGCTAGCGCTGGGCGTCGAGATGCGCGCTCAGGATCCGCCGCACCTCGAGGATCGTGTCGGGATTGCTCTGCATCGAGTGTGACGAGCGGACGATCTTCTCCGAGGCAATGCCGTCGAGGTGCGCGCTCCGGTAGGCGACGAGCCCGTCGTTCCGATCGAGGACATCACCCGCACCCTCCACCGCGACGATTGAGTGCGCCGTGACGCCCGGAGCCAGCGGGCTTGCCGAGAGGCTCCGGACGAACGGATCTCCGGGCCGCATGTTGTCCAGGGCGGTCAGCATCTTCAGCGCGCCGATCTGCGCGAAGTCCTTCGCGAGGGTGAGCGGCAGGGTGACCAGCCGCCGCATGATGCCCAGCACGAACCCCGTCATGCGGAAGCTGCCGCGGTGCGGGGTGGCCATGAAGACGACCCGGCTGACGAGGGGCGACCGCTCGAAGAACATCGCTCGCCGGAGGGCGTCGCGTGTCGCCGGCGGCAGCTTGACCTCGTCGAACGCCACCGGGGAGACATTGTCCCAAAACCGGGTCCCGCTGTCGGTGACCATGAGCCGAGTGAGTAAGCCGCCCTGGCTGTGGCCCATCACGACCATGCGCCGCAGCGCAGCATCCCGGTCCTCGGGATCGAGGTCACGCGTGACGCTCCGGAGCGCGTCACGTAGCCGGCCGGCGGAGACCAAAATGGGATTGCTGGAGTTGTACGTGAAGAGCCACAACTGAAACCGTGTACGCAACGAGGGGTCGTTCTGCACCTCGTTGATGATGTCCGCCCAGCTCGCCGGTCTCGACGCCGTGCCGTGGACCAGCACGACGGGAATGCGGCCCGCACGGTACGGATGGAGCATCACGAGACCATCGCCGAAGACCGGCCGGTCGCCCCGCAAGAAGCCGGCGATCCCGGTGTCCCACACGGGCGTGCCCTCGAGCATATAGGCGAGGCTCGTGGTCGTGTCCAGCTCCAGCGGAAGCGTCACGCCGGCGACCTCCACCGTCGTCGCCTCGTCGGCCGCATGGACCTCGATCGTGCCCCGCACGTGCCCGTCGGCGACCGCTTGCAGGATGTTGTCGAACCGCACGAATGCCGTGACGGGAACCTTGATCGTGGGCGGGACGCGCTTGCTGGCGGCTTCGACCAGGGGTCCGCTCCCCATCGGTGCCACCTCGGCGGCGAGCGGGACACCGATCCCGGGCTGGCGGTAACGGTTGCGCAGCCCCCGGATCTTGTACTCGGTGAGCGGGATGAAGCGGGTCAGGCGATAGCTGCCCCAGCGGAACTGCTCGGGATCGTGGCGCAGCTCGAGCTCGCCGAAGGGGAGCGAAAGCGTACGGTCGGCAAGGATCCCCTCGTCGGGATGCGTCACCGTGAGCCCCAGCGTCAGTCCGACGTTGTAGAGGTCGGCGGCCAACGGAACACGCGGATCCGCCTGCGGCGCGACGGCCCCCCTACGCTCCCCGGACACCAGAAAGGCGTAGGCGTACAGCGCCGCGGCGAGGTAGCACTCGCGCTTCTGGGCACGGCCGCCGTGCAGGAAGTAGAGCTCGGCCAGCGCGAACAGGCGATCGTGGTCACGGTCGCGGCTCGTCTGTGTGCGACGCAGCTCGTCGAGGAGCTTGTCAGGCTCCTGCTCGTATCGCTCCTCGAGCCCGTGCCGCCTGAGGAACTGCTCCGTGAACGCCGACGGCCGATCGTCGGACAGCACACTTCGCGTGAGCGAGCGGTAGAGCAGTTTGGGGTGTTCTCGGGTGACGCCGACCGGCGTGGCACACGCGGTGAGCGTCACGAGCACGACCAGCCACGTGCAGATTCCTTGCCCGACCGTGGTGGTCGTCAATAGAGGATCTGGATGACGCTCGCCGTGAGACCCCTCATGGGTCGTGACCTCCTGGCGTGGTGATCGTTCCGTGCGCGCCAAGGGTAGCGCCGCGTCCGTCCGGGCCAATCGGACCTTGGTCCGACATCGGGGAGAGTGCCGCCGCGGGCTGTAATTCCTTCTCGACCCCATCGCCGTTGGCAGCGGGCAGGGAACAGCCTCATAATGGAGGCTCGATGGCCAGTGATCGGATCGTCGTGCGTGGTGCTCGCGAGCACAATCTCAAGAACATCGACGTGGAGCTTCCCCGGGACCAGCTCGTCGTCCTGACGGGCCTCTCGGGTTCGGGCAAGTCGTCGCTGGCGTTCGACACGATCTACGCCGAGGGCCAGCGCCGCTACGTCGAGTCGCTGTCCGCCTACGCGCGGCAGTTCCTCGAGCAGATGGAAAAGCCCGACGTCGATCTGATCGAAGGCCTCTCGCCCGCCATCTCCATCGAGCAGAAGACGACGGGGTCGAACCCGCGATCGACGGTCGGCACGGTCACTGAAATCTACGACTACCTCCGGCTGCTGTTCGCCAACATCGGCGTCCCGCACTGCTCGAACTGCGGCAAGGAGATTTCCAGCCAGTCGCTCGAGCGGATCGCCGACATGGTGATGCTCTATCCGCAGGACGAGCGCATCAACGTGCTGGCGCCGATCGTCCGCGGCCGCAAGGGCGAGTTCAAGAAGGAGCTGGCCGGCCTGCGCGTGCGCGGCTACACCAAGGCGCGGATCGACGGCCAGTTCCGGGCGCTGGAAGAAGACATCAAGCTCGATCGCCGGCGCAACCACACCATCGAGGTCGTGGTCGATCGCGTGATCGTGCGCGGCGGGGTCGAGCGCCGGCTGACCGAGTCGGTCGACGTCGCGCTCAACCTCGCCGACGACATCGTCGTCATCAACACCTTCGAGGGCGGCGACCGGCTGTTCTCGCGGCGGCTGGCCTGCGTCGACTGCGGCCTGAGCATGCCCGAGATGACGCCGCGCGCCTTCTCGTTCAACTCGCCGCACGGCGCCTGCACCGAGTGCCAGGGGCTGGGGTCGATGATCGACTTCGATCCCCACCGCGTCGTCCCCGACGAGAGCAAGTCGCTCGCCGACGGCGCGATCGTCCCGTGGGCCAAGGGCGACCGCAAGTTCGTGAAGGAGGCGCTGCAGTCGCTGTCGCGCGACTTCGGGATCGATCTCAACGTGCCGTTCTCGCGGCTGCCGCGCAAGTCGCGGGAGGTGCTGCTGGTCGGCGCCGGAAAGGGATTCGAAGGGCTGCTGCCGAACCTGCGCCGCCGCTACGACGAAGGCAGCTGGGCGGAGCAGTCGGATCTGGACGCATTCCGGACGCTGCGTCCCTGCACGGCGTGCCACGGCCAGCGCCTGAAGCCGCAGAGCCTGTCGGTCAAGGTGAAGGGCCGCACCATTTCCGACTACGTCAATCTCCCGATTGCCGACGCGGTGGACGTATTCGACGGCCTCGAGCTGACCGATCGCGAAACGATCATCGCCGAGCGGATCCTGAAGGAAATCCAGGAGCGACTGAGCTTCCTGAACGACGTCGGCGTCGGCTACCTGAGCCTCGGCCGCAGCGCGGCCACGCTCTCGGGCGGTGAAGGGCAGCGCATCCGTCTCGCGACCCAGATCGGCGCGAACCTGACCGGCGTGCTGTACGTGCTCGACGAGCCGTCGATCGGCCTGCACCAGCGCGACAACCGCAAGCTGCTGG
>Ga0137403_10002700_pt1 | contig 21575 bp, 18 predicted proteins | sample CZOMad2_1_16fung_FD_122057 | JGI IMG/M metagenome (GOLD analysis project Ga0137403, IMG submission 122057) | Vadose zone soil fungal communities from Angelo Coast Range Reserve, California, USA - CZOMad2_1_16fungal (Hybrid Assembly) | ecosystem: Environmental > Terrestrial > Soil > Vadose zone...
AAGAGCTACGGGCGATTCGGGCTTTCCAGGGCTTCGGAAATGGCAAAGCCTGTAACGAGCGCGGAAACTCCGATTGCGGTAATCAGGAAGTAGTTGCGTCCCGCGTGAAGCGGCGAGCCACTCATGCCCCGTCTCCGATCCTCTTTATGCGTGCCGGCGCCTTCGGGACCCTGTGCCATTGTGGGTGGCGGGTCAAACATCACGCGATACGCGGCGCCGTCCGTGATCACTTCCGTTTCACCATCAACGGTGATTGTCAGCGGCCCGCGCTTGCTGACGACAAGAAGTTCCTTCTCGTTCAGATAAGTTACCTGGCCGATTGTTGGCCCGTCCGATTGCGCGCGGATGGCGGCTCTGGACGCGAACAGTGTGAATGCCTTCGAATTGCCGGTTGAAAACGTCGCCGTGCCGTGGACAAGTTTTGCGGAGGGCGCGCCTTCGGTGTCGTTCAGCGTGGCGGTGCTCGCGTTCTGGAGCAGCAAGCGGGCCGCGCCCGCGCGAATCTGCACGCTGCCTTCGCGCTCGGTCGCTAGGCGGTCGCCACTGAATACCGTGGTGCCGGCTTCGGCGGAGGAATCGCCTACGCGCGCGTGTTCCGCGGTGACGATAGTACCCAGCGAACTAGCCGTTTTCGGGCCGCCCCATGCCGGTGCGACCGTCAGTCCGATAGTCATCAAGGTCGCGAGCGGTGCGCGCAAACCTCGCATAGAGTCCTCCATAGGCCGTGCAGCAAAAGCATACTTCCCCTTCAGAGCCCCCGTCAATCGCTAAACCTTATACGGCGTCCGCGGAGATAACACTTTACGTGCCTAACCTGGCTAATGCTTCTCTGCGGCTTCGTTCAACAGGTGATCCGCCAAAGCGTTGGCCGTGTCTCTAACCGGAGCGTCATCCTGGTTCGAGAGCACGACAATCAACAGATGTTGATCGGGATACCGGGCCTCGAACGCCGCAAAGCCCGGGTCACCACCCTCGTGATAGATTCTTCGCCGCGGAGTGGTGTCAACAAACCATCCGTAACCATAATTTCCCGGCGGATGCGCGCTGAACATTAAATCCAACGAGCGGGCGGAGAGGAATCCGGGTGAGTCGAGCGCCTTATTCCAGAGAAGTAGATCGTCTGTGGTCGTGTAGATGCCGCCCGCGCCAACCTCAAGTGAGCGGTCAAAGTAATCTCTATGGCGTAACCGGCCTTCCTCTGCCGTGTAACCCTCTGCCATGTCCGGAATGATCGCCAGACTCGATGCAAATCCTGAATGAGTCATCTTCAGCGGGGTAAAAATGTGGCCGGCCAGATATGCGCCATACTTCTCGCCCGAGACGCGTTCGATAATCCAAGCAAGCAGGTAATATTCGGTGTTGGTGTAGGCCCATTTTGTTCCCGGGGCAAAAGCCAGGGGCCTGCTTCGGAACGTCTCGATAAGTTCATCCGGGGTGTAAGGGGTTGCGATCCCCTTGGGAAAATCGCTGATTTCGTTATTCGGGATGCCGGACGTGTGAGTCAAAAGATGGTGGATTGTGATCCCCTGCCAGTTGCGAGGCGCGTCCTTGTAAAACTTGCTGACAGGGTCATCCTCACGGAGTTTACCGGCGTCCACTAATTGCAGGATAGCGGCGGCTGTAAATTGCTTGCTGAGCGATGCGATTTCGAATTTGGTGCGGGATGTGTTCGGGATATTCCATCCCTCCACGGCGAGTCCGTAGCTCTTTTCCAGGATGATATGGCCGTCGCGCACCGCTACGATGTTTCCCCGAAAGTGTTTTGACTGGGGGAGATCTCGCACAAAGGTATCCATCCAATCGCCCACTTTGGTTTGCTGAGCGTGGACCCCGGTACAAGCGAGTAAGAGAAGGTAAGCTGCAATTCGCTTCACGATCCAAAACTAGCACAGACCTGAGTTATCTGGTCCCACCGGAATTGCATTCGGTATGGCCGACTGGAAGCGGGCCACCGCACAGGAGTTATAATGTTGGCGGGAAGTGGGCGGGGAGGCAGCTATGTCAATGCGAGCGGTGAAATGGATAACTATATTCGCTCTAGCCATAGCTGCGGTTTCGGTTGCGAGCGCGAAGAAAAAAGAAAAGACGCATCTGCCGGCCTACGTATTGAAGGCACAGACGGTGCTGGTAGTGATCTTGCCAGATTCGGGCGAGCCGATCGATGACATCACCGCAAACCGCAAAGCGCAAGAGGAAGTGGAAAAGGCCTTCCTAAAGTGGGGAAGGTACCGATTGGCGCTGGATACGGACCAGGCGGACCTAGTGGTTGGGGTGAGAAAGGGAACCGGGAAGATTGCAAATCCGACCATCAGGGGTGGCCCGGTAGATTCGCGCCCCGGGACGATTGAGACCACGGACAGCCAGATTCGCATCGGTGTGCAGCAGGGCCATCCCCCCGATGTGACGGATCCGGGAACTACGACTGGGTCGAACGGACCGAATGATAGAGCTCATACTGCGATGCAGGTTGGAGCGGCCGAAGACACTTTTCAGGTTTATCAGGGAGGCGTGCAGTACCCGGTGGATAATCCGCCCGTATGGAAGTACATCGCGAAAGACGGATTGAAGCCGCCCGGTGTGGCCGCGGTGGAAGAGTTTCGTAAGGCGGTGGAAGAGTCGGAGAAAGCGGCGCAGCAGAAGCAGCAACAGGCGCAACAACAGGGGCAGAAGAAAAATCCATGAGGCGTCAGGGTAGTTCAGTCAATTCCTGATTGGTCCACAAGTCCGAGACTGACCCACGATCAAATCTTCCGTTTCGTTGGCACAAGGTCACATTCGCTGCTAGAATGCCTTCATTGTATGGCCGACTGGAAGCAGATCACCGCGCGAATCCGCAGAGCACGCACCGGAAAAGACCCCGCGGCACAATTGACGAATCTTTTCACCAAAACTCGCGACGCAATGGTCGCGTTCGAACTGGCGCGCTATCTGGAATCCATCGGAAATTCCGCTGATGCCGGCAGGTGGTATCTCACCGCCGCCGAACGCTTCCGCCGCTCCGATTGGAAGACCAAGGCGCAGGAAAGCGCCACGCGGCTGGGAGCCACCGAGCCTGCGGAAATCCCGGCCGGAGTCACCAAGCCGGCCGAAGAACCGGCTGCTGGCGAAACGAACGAATCGAACGAAGCGGCTGAACCCGAATCGCAACGCGAGCAGGCTGAAACCCAAGCCGACGCCCCTGCATCCGAATCCCCTGCCGCACCGAGATCCGTCCCGTCCGATCGGGGTTCCCGGCACAGGCGTGGACGGCGCGGGCACGACTCGCACCGTTCTTCTCCCCGCCGGGCTGACCACTCCACCAGCCAGCGCGAATCACGGCCGCTTGGGCCCTCCCGTGGCTATACGCCCCCACCGGCTTCCGAAGAGGAGGCGCCAGCTCCCATTGAACGTTCTTCGCGCTCATCGTCTGAAGATTCCGCGGAAATCTCCGCGCCAAGCCTTCGCGGGCGCTATGGCGACCCCGGCTTGGCTTCGCGGCTTTCGCAACTCGAAATGAATTTTCGTCGGCTCCTGGCGTGTGCTCCCACAAAATTGGACGATGCGGACCGTGCTCCGGCGGGACCGGGCGTTTGGGTTCTCACCGACTCTGATCTGACCACATATTATTACGTCGAAGCCTGCCAGACTTTGCGCGTGGCTATTCCCAATATGGCTCGCGGCGGCACAGCTCGGCGCGGCGGCGAATCCATCAAGCCGAAACTTGCCGAGCACTTGGGAATTGCCGAGACTCGCGTCTCCAAGTATCTGGCGGATCATTGCGTTGTCCGCTGGTTGCAAATGGATGAAGGTGCTTCGTACTTCGCGCATTTCCTGATTGCCGTTCTGCACCCCAGCCTCAACGAATAGCAACATTAGGTTTGCGGTTTGCTGACCGACTCCCGCAAAACCTTCAGTACTTGCTTCCTAGCAGTAACCCCCTTTTCTTACCATCAGTTAGCCCCGTTCGCTGGCCTCTTGCGCCGTTCAACCCCCCTTTTTCACCGTTCACCGCATCCCTCTGGTGTCTCCCCCCTTAGCCATTCAAACTATCTATGCTCAAGCACTTAGAGCTCACGCTGCAACGCGTGATAGTTTGGAAATGCCTATGGGGGGCAGTTCCATTTAGGCTTGTTTGGGGCTTTCAACCGAATACCAAGTTTTGTTTGCACGACTCTGAAAGAGAGGCTACAGCTGTATGCCCAATACGATTAGCACGCAGATTTTCCGGTCCCTTGACTGGGTGCTTTGCAAGACAGCTGGTATCACCTTCGATACCATTCAATATTTCAACAAGAAGAATCCGAATCCTTCGGTCACCCCGCAGTGGTCCGATAAACCATTGCTGAAGTCTTGGGAAAAGACCAGGCCCACTCTCGGCTTCCCGCGCCAGACAGACTCGCTCTGCCCGGCCTGCGTGAAAGAAGCGCGCGAATCCATCATCAAGGGCGAAAAAGACTGGCGCGACCTGATGCACGAGAAGGTCGGCGAGATTAAAGCGCAAATCATCGAGCGCGACGGCCAGGTCTGGATGGTGAAAGACTGCCCGCTGCACGGCCACTATGAAGACATGATGGCCATTGATTCCGACTTCCTGAAATGGATCGAAAAGCAATTCCCCGGCCGCGATATTCCCGCGCACAACGACGAAGGCCTGCACAAGCACGGCTCTTCGAACGTCCGCTATGGCCGCGGCTCCGTGCTCACCGTCGACCTCACCAACCGCTGCAACATGATGTGCGATCCCTGCTTCATGGACGCCAACCAGGTTGGCTACGTCCACGAACTCGGCTGGGACGAAATCAAGGAAATTCTCGATAACGCGCTCAAGATCAAGCCGCGCCGCCAGATGTCCGTGCAGTTCTCCGGCGGCGAGCCGACGATGAGCCCGAATTTCCTGGAGGCCGTCGCTTACGCGCGCAAGATCGGTTACAACTCGGTTCAGGCCGCGACCAACGGCATCGAGTTTGCCAAGAGCAAGGAATTCTGCAAGAAGGCGTTCGAAGCGGGTATGCGTTACGCCTACCTGCAATTCGACGGCATCGGCAATGACGCCAATGGTCACCGCCAGATCGGCAACCTGTTTGACGTCAAGCTTCGCGCCATTGAAAACATGCACGAAGCCGGCATCGAAATCGTGCTGGTCGTCACCATCGTCAACAATGTGAACAACGATCAGGTTGGCACCGTCGTGAAGTTCGCGATGGAAAATCCCAAGAAAATTTCTTTCGTCAGCTTCCAGCCGGTTTCCTTCACCGGTCGCGACGAAGACATCACGCCGGAGCGCCGCCTCCGCCAGCGCTACACTCTTTCGCACCTTGCGAAGGACGTCAGCAATCAGGTCGGCAAAGTCGAACCGACACGCGACTGGTTCCCGATCTCTTTTATTTCGACGTTCGCGGGCTTTGCGGACATGGTCAAGGGCAACGAATCCCAGTGGGGTTCGCTCTCCTGCGGCTGCCATCCCAATTGCGGGGTCGGCACCGCGCTCATGATCAACAAGGAAACCAAGGAGTGGGCGCCCGTACCGCGCTTCCTCAACGCCACTCAGCTGACGGCAGACGTTACTGCCATCACTGACGCGGCTCGCGGCAAAGTTTTCTCCAACTTTATGATGGCCATGGCGCTCTTGAAGAACTATCAGCCGTTCCAGGGACCCAAGGGCCTCAAGCTCTACGATCTCTTCAAGAAGTTTGACAAGACCTGGGCGCTCACCAAGAAATCCACCACCAAGTACGGCCGCACTTCACCCGAGCGTACCTATGAAGACGCCATGAAGCGCCGCCAAACCGACCCATGGAACTTCCTCTTCATCGCTGGCATGTGGTTCCAGGATCTTTTCAACTACGATTTCCGCCGCACCGAAATGTGCATTATCCCCTACGCCACCCAGCAGGGCGAAATCAGCTTCTGCGCCTACAACACGGGCGTGGGCTGGCGCCAGATCATCGAAAACATGCACAAGAACGCGACCGTTGCCGAGTGGTACAAGAATCACGGCAAACACGAAATCTACGCCAAGGGCAAAGCCGTCAATCTCGCAAGCTTCGAACACTCGCTCGTCATTGACGCCAATGACGCCGCTCGCGTTCGTCACCTCGAGCACGACGTGCCTCTCACCGCCGCCGAAGAAGATCGCGCGCGCCGCAAAAAGGCTTACGAAGAACAGGCCAAAGTTCGCGCCATCTACGAAGAACTCGTTCTCAAGAAGCCGCAGCCGACCGTCGTCCAGATCGGCTCGCTAACCGACATCAAGCAAGCCACTCCGGCCAACTTCGCCAAAGCCAACTCCGGCGCCCCGGTCAACATCGCCCCGGCTCCCCAGCAGGAAGCCGAACCAGTAGCCGGCGATTAGCTCCTAACATAGTCCGCTCTTCCGAACGGCCCTGCGCTAGCGGGGCCGTTTTTCGTACAGGCCAAAACGGTGGACATCGCTGAATTGCATCAGAGAGCTGAGCAAGGCAATGTGGTGGCTCAATCTCTTTTGGGGCTTTGCTACCTCTCTGGAGAAGACGTAAAGGTCGATTACGCCCGGGCTCTTCACTACCTGTCATTGGCCGCAAGCGAGGGCGCCCCTCGCGCTATGCTCAATCTTGGCCGAATGTACGCACAGGGCCTGGGAGTTTCCCAGAATGCGGCCAAAGCCATCCACTTTTTTGAACGGGTGACGACTAGACCAGATCAATTTTTTGCGCAGATCGAACTTGCGCGAGTATTTGCGGATGGATTAGGCGTGCCTACTGATTGGAAGGCGGCACTGGAATGGTATTCCAAGGCCATAGCCAACGGAGAGGATCTTGGAAATTGCGAAGAACTGGCCGAAGCGAAGGCTTACGTGGCGAGTAAGCCATAGAAAGGTCCCCGAGTGCAGGGCGCCCCTCACGTCGATCTTACGTGTGGGTTCGTGTCCCATTCCCTCTATACTCCCTGCTCGAGAATCACACGAATGTTGGCTCTAAAAGACCGCATCGTTCTCGTCACCGGCTCTAGCCGCGGCATCGGCAAAGCCATCGCGCTCGCGCTAGCCGAAGCAGGCGCCGACGTAGCCGTCAACTATCACAAACAGGCCACCGCGGCCGAGTCCGTCGCGGCCGAAATCAAGAAACTCGGCCGCCGCTGCATCACCGTCCAGGCCGACGTCTCCGAATCCGCTCAAGTCGATCGCCTCTTCACGGATGTGGAAAAGACTCTCGGGTCGGTCGACGTTCTGGTGAATAATGCAGGTATCGCCACCGCACTTTCTCCTTCACAAGTCGCCGAAGCTGATTGGCATGAAACGATCCGCGTCAATTTAACTTCCGTCTTTCTCGTCACCCAACGCGCGCTCCCCGCCATGCGCGCAAAACGCTGGGGCCGCATCATCAATCTCTCTTCCGTAGCAGCGCAGTACGGCGGCATCGTCGGCCCGCACTACTCCGCTTCCAAAGCAGGAATCCTCGGCCTCACACGCTCTTATGCTTACTTCCTTGCCAAAGAGGGAATCACCGTCAACGCCATCGCTCCAGCGCTGATCGAAACCGACATGATCGCTTCGCTTCCCGCTCTCACGCCCGACCGCCTCCCCGTAGGTTCCTTCGGCTCCGTTGATGAAGTTGCCCGTATCGCCGTTCTCCTCGCCCAAAGCAGCTTCATCACCGGCCAAACCATCAATCCCAACGGCGGCGTCTATTTCTCCTAAGGTCCCCTCATCTTGGCGGTTACCGTGTTTGGCGGTTATTTGTTGCCTTCCCCCTGTGCGTTGTTGATGGCGTGGTGGGAATTGGCTCCGTATCAGTGCAATCGCGCCGCATCTATCGCCTCGCTTCTTCTCCTCACTTTGGCGATTTCCGTCGTGGATCGATGCGCTAGTCCGAGAATTGCGGGGCGACGCTTCATGTCTATTTTCAGCGCACAGGTCGGCCGATGGTCGTCGTTGGCCTTCTACCTTCTCCCGTGTTTTGCGGAAGATAAATCTAGGAGATATCTGCTCATGGGCGCCGCAGGACTTTGCTACTTCTACGGCATCGGCATCGGCATCGGAGAACTATCTTAAGCCACCTCTGACGTGACATCTGACTACTTGCTATAATGAAAGCGTAACTATTAGGAAGAACTATGCCCATCTACGAATACATCTGCGACGACTGCAAATCCCAATTCGAAAAAATCGTCATCAATCGCCAGCAGGAAATCTCCTGTCCCAAGTGTTCCAGCAAAAAAGCCACGATTCAGCTTTCTGTTTTCAGTTCTGCGATCGCAGGCGGCTCCCCAAAATCCTCCTCCGGCTCCTCAGGCGGCGGAAGCTGTTGCGGCGGCGGTTGCGGCTGCCACTGATTCTTTCTCCCTGAATGAAACGAGAGGGGCTCTGATGCTGATCAGCCATTCTTCTCTGTTGTTGTTTGTCACCGGCGCCGCGGTCCTTCTCGTCATTCCTGGCCCGGCGGTAACGTACGTGGTCAGCCGGAGCATCGGCCACGGACGAGCCGCAGGGCTCGTCTCGGTCATGGGCATCGTTGTGGGAACGCTCTTCCACGTTCTGGCAGCCACGCTCGGACTCTCTGCTCTACTGGCCTCGTCCGCCCTCGCATTCCAATTCGTGAAGTATTTGGGCGCCGCATACTTGATCTATCTCGGCATTCGTACCTTAGGCCGCGACGATTCCGAATTGCTGCAAGCCGCCCATGGCGACCGCAGGCTTTCGCACATTTTCGCTCAAGGCGTGCTGGTCAATCTGCTCAACCCCAAAACCGCGCTGTTTTTCCTCGCTTTTCTGCCGCAATTCGTGGACCCGTCCCTTGGACATCCCAGCCTGCAAATTTTCGAACTGGGAGTCCTGTTTGCCTTGATGGGTTGGTGCAGCGATTCGGTCTGGGCCCTGCTTGCCGGTACTGTAGCCGACCGTTTTCGTTCGAGCTTCCGTCTGCGTCGTGCCCAACGCAATATCTCTGGCGGCGCCCTCATTGCCCTCGGCTTGGCATCTGCCTTTTCCGGCGCCAAAACCAAGTAAAGTTGTATACTCCAGACCTCATCACTCTAGGAGGTACCTTCATGTCGGCCTCCCCAGCAGTTTCCACACTCGATCAAAATAAGCGGCTCACGATCCGCTGGTTTGAAGAAATTTGGAACCGGGGCAACCGCGACGTCATCGCTCAACTTTTCGCGCCAGACGGTGTCCTCTACGATGGCGCGACAGTGATTCGTGGCCCCGCCGAGTTCGAACACTTCTACGACCGCCTGCGCGCGCAGTTCTCTGAAATAAAAATCTCGCCTGTTCTGGTCTTGGCAGAGGGCGATCTCACCTGCGTCCACTGGTTTTCTGAGGTGAAGCACACCGCCACGGGCAAATCTGCTCACATCACCGGGACTTCCATCGTTCGGGTCAAGGACGGCCGCTTCGTCGAGGCCTGGCAGAACTGGGACGCCGCGGGCCTCGCCACCCAACTTTCCGGTCAACCGCCAGCTCCGCTCTTCTAAGCCACTTCGCCAGACACGGCCAAAGGTCGTTTGCTCCGGCTGCAATAGTTATCATCCTTGCGGCAAATCGAAAAAGTCAGCTCGCCAGGAGCTTCATGACAGAAATGGTATCCCTCTGTGGACTCAGTATCTAGCGAGATTCACGTTCTAGAATTCCGAATGTAGTGCCGGGCTTTAGCCCGGCTTCTGTCTTCTCTTGGCTTCGACTGGAGAACCTATGATTTAGGACTGCCGTTCCGCGAATAAGCCGTCACATTCTCAGGTACCGCAATCCCCGGTTTCAGCCGCGTGTCCGCAATGGGTGCCGCAGGCGTTACCGGCAGGGGAAGGACCCCGGCCCACACCGGCAGCCCGTAATCTTCTTCGTCATCCACCGGACCGCCGGTGCGCACCTTCGCCGACACTTCCTCTAGTGGCAGCGCCAGCACTGTCGTTCCTTTCAACTCCTGCTCATTCGGCTGACGAATCTGGTCCCAGCGCCCCTTCATGATGTGCTCGGTGAAAAGCCGCAGTGCTTCCATTTTTTCCTTGGGATCCTCCACCAGCCGCGCCGTTCCCAGAATCACCACCGAACGGTAGTTCACCGAATGATGAAACGCCGACCGCGCCAGCACCAATCCGTCGATCAAGGTAGCCGTTACACAAACGGGAATTCCTTCGCTCAGTGTGCGCAGCATTCTGCTTGCGGCGGACCCGTGCAGGTACAACGTCTCACCCACGCGCCCGTAATTCGTCGGGATCACGTACGGCTGCCCCTCCACTACAAAACCCACGTGGCAGACAAACGCCTCATCCAAAATTTTGAAAACAGTTTCGCGGTCATAGGCCCCCCGCTTCGGCAACCGCTTCACTTGCGTCCGTGGTGTAGGTGTAAATGTGCTCATGAATCGAGGCTATCTGCGGCCCTTTGCACGCGCAAGAGCCAATCTGGATCCTAAGATCCTCTAAGGGCACGATATATCGTGCCCTTCGATGAGTTACCACCATGGTTCAATCATTTCGGGCTGACCGGCGCCGCCTTCGCCTCACCGCGTACCACGCGGAACCCAACATACTCCGGCGCAGGCGTGCAATTCGATTTCACGTCCGCGGGACAATCCGCGCTGCCGCCGATCACTTTTCCTTTGCCATCGCGCGTCAGCACCCACTCGGCTACGTTGCCGCCGAGATCGTAGATCGGATCTTCGTCATCTTTGCCCTGTCCGCGGAAGCTTCCAACTTCTTTCAGAAGCGGCGCACTTCCGCCGAGCTCCTTCGCTTTTTCACGCAACCGCGTCGCATCCTCCGGATTCGGCGCATACCCCGCCCAATAATCGAGCGTGTTCTCGCCATCGCGATGCTCGTACAACTCTTTCACTTCGTCTTCGTACGGAATGCGCCAGACCTGCCCAGTGAGTTTCGCCAGCCACTCTGCGTAACCTTTCGCATCCTCTACTGTGACGGCGTTGATTGGACGGTTTCCATAGGTCGATGTCAAACGAACTGACTTGCGAAACTCTGCGTACTGAAATCCAGTCAGCTCGAACCGACCGATTTCCAGGTCGCCCCACTTGACGACTTCAGGGACAAGGACGGAAGCCTTCTTTACGTCGAGTTTCGAACCGAAGTTTCCACCGCTTCGGGCAACATTCTTGTTGCGGAGAATGCTCTCCAGCGGCGAGCCTTTTTTCACGGCTTCGCTGGGTGGCGGTTCCGTCTTGAAGAAATACTTATCGAACCAGGCGGCTTCTTCTTCCACTTTGCGCATCTGGTGCGTCAGCTTGCGTGGACCGTGCGGCTCGCCGGGAAACACCACGAATTTCACTGGAACCGTTCCGTAATATTGCAGCGCGCGGAAAAATGACCAGCTCTGTGCCGGTGGAACATTTGTATCCGCCGTGCCGTGGAAAATTAGCACCGGCGCTTTCACTTTGTCCATTTTGAAAAACGGCGATTTGCGAATGTAAAGTTCGGGATCTTCCATCGGAGATTTGCCGAAATAATACGAATCGAACGAATCGCCAAAAACCACGTTGCCCCAGTCGCTGATCCATTCCACATCGCCCGCTCCAACGCTCGCCACTTTGTAACGATCGGGATACGACGTGATCAGGCTCGTCGACAAAATCGAACCGTTCGACCAGCCAAGAGTCGCCACGCGCTCAGGATCGACAAATCCCTTCGCGATCAAATAATCCACACCTGCGTTGATGTCCGGCGTTTCCAGGTCATAATATTTTCCGCAACAAATCGACTCCACCCACTTTAATCCGTAGTTGTTGCTGCCGTGATAATTCGGCTTCAATAGAAACGCGCTACGCTGCGTAAGCAGATTGTTCGGATAAGCCCAGCTGTCCTCCCACGCGTCAGCATCATGGCCAGCGGGGCCGCCGTGAATGGCCGTGATCAACGGATATTTTTTCCCCGCTTCGTAATTCGCCGGGTAGTAGAGAATCCCCTCCACCTCTTCGTCGTTTGCGCCCTTCCAGTGAATCACTTCGGTTTTCGCGAACGTGCGATTCTTCACCAAACCTTCATTCAGTTTCGTTACCTGCACGGGAGAAACGATTTTCGTTCCATCCAGTTGTGCGCGATAGATCTGCGGCATCTTGCTTGCCGTGGAATGGAAATACACCATCGTCTTGCCGTCTGCGCTCACTTCAAAGAACTGAATATTGTTCGCGTGCTCACCTTCGAGCACCGTGGGCTTCCAGCTCCATGTGTCTCCCGTCTTCGTTCGCAGATAGCGCGACGTTTCGTAGTGTGCGCCCGCCGCCAGCCCCACCACAAACCCATCCTGCGTCGCCGCCAAATCTGAGCCGATTCCATTCTCCCAACCAAGCGGCACCTGCACGCTTTTGCCAGTTGCCATGTCATAGAAATAAAGCTGCTCAATCGTCGCGGTAAGAAATTTCGGGTGCGTCGAATACGGCGCCCACGCATAAAAACCAGAACTATCCGGCAACCATTCAAGTCCACGCGGATAGACGCGGCCTTCAGTAAAAATGAATTTTTCCGTTCCATCACTCAAATTGTGCAGAATCGTTGTCGGCGGAACTTTTTGATCGAAAGTGTAATGCAGACTCTTCTCATGAACCGCGGCGACATACTTTCCATCCTTTGAAACCGACCAGTTGCCGATCCAGTCCGTGTTGTTCGTAAGCCGCGTGATTTTCTTGTCCTTAGCGCTGATTTTGTAGAGACGTACTGGCGGCTCATGTTCCGCATCGTTCACCACTTCCGAATCATCTTTCTTGCGCTTCAATTCCTGTTCGTAAAGTGCAGGATCTTCCTGCGCGCTGAAAATAATCGTGTCTTTATCAATCCAATCGACATGGCGCGGAGCGCGTGCAAGCTCTGTAAGCACCCACGGTTCGCCGCCGTGCGGATTGATCAGCCAGATTTGTACCGGAGCCGTGTCAGGTTTTGCGCCAAACCGCGCCCGGTTGCTGGTGAACGCCACCAGCTGTCCGTCGGGCGACCACTGCGCCTGCCCGTTGTTGTCGCTGCCTCGCGTAAGTTGAATTTCTTTGTTTTCGGTCAAGCTGGACAAAATCAAATTAGAAACGCGGGCATCCTTATCTTTGTCCCCGGTGAACTTCACCCACACAAGCCATTTTGCGTCAGGAGAAATGCGTGTTTGGGGCTGTACGGACTCGGTGTAAATGATATCTTCCGGCTTCCACGGCTCTTTTTTCTCCGCGCGGCTTGCCGCAGCGTTCTTATCGACGCCACGCGCCGCGTCCTTCTGATTGACGCCGCTTACCGCGACGTTCTTGTTTTCTTCGCTAGGAGCGCCCGCCTGTGAGGGCAGCTTGAGGTCGTCAGCGCGAACTCCATCGAGGGCAGGGAAAACAAGCACTCCCGAAAATGTGAGAACGGCAAAAAATCGAATCGAGAAAGTCGAGGTTCGCATCCACCTGTCCTTTGTGAAAAATGAATGAAACTTCACCTGCCGGCATTTCGCAGCAGCCGGAAAGCATAGTCGAATTGACGCGAATAGGGAATGCGTTATCCTGTTGCACTCCTCTAAATGGAGCAACGCATGCCCGCCGCAAAACCCATCTTTACGAAAGAGATTTTTCAATTCTTTCGCGAACTCGGCCGCCACAATAAAAAAGTGTGGATGGACGCGAACCGCGAGCGTTATCAGGAAACGGTGGTACTGCCGTTTCGCCGCCTGTGTGAGGAATTGTCTCCGGCAGTGCTAAAACTCGATCCGCGCTTCGATGCGATGGGACGCCGTGGCGCCAACTTTTCGCGCATCAATCGCGACATCCGTTTCGCAAAAGACAAAACGCCTTACCGCACACAAATGTATTTGAAGTTCTCTGTGCCTCTCCCAGGCGAAATGACGAGCGGTCAGCTGTATACGGGAATCTCAGCCGAAACTGTGACTGTCGGCTTTCGCATTTACGCGGAACCTAAACGGAAACTGTCTTCTATTGCGCTGATCGGGGAGCCGCGAGTCGCAGAAAATCCGAAGTGGCTCGCACAGCAGAAAAAGCGCTTGAGCAAAAAATACGAAAGCTACTGGTACGCAACAGTGAAGGGGGAATGGGTACAAAACGATGGCTGGCCCACGGCCGCGGATTGGCCAAAACTCCAAGCCTGGATCGTCCGCAAAAAACTCTCACCCAGCGCAGCAACTCGTGCCTCCTACCCGGCTGACGTGGCCCAAATCTTCCGCGACCTCTATCCTGTCCTGAAGTTCGTGTCGCTCTAAAAAAGTTTTTGGTCCCCCGCATTTTTGTTGCAATGTGTCGCATAAACGCGTAAATCTTTTTTGCGGGTTCATGTCGAAGCGATTGTATGAACCGGCGGAGACAAACAAACCGAGAATAGATGGATATTTTCAGCATCGGATTTCATCTGTTTTTTGTGTTGATAGCGCTCGGAATTTGGAAGTCCCTCTTCTTCCCATCAAGACCTCTTTTGGCAAACCGAAAGACGATCGTCCTGTGGCTGACGTTTATGTTTGTGTGCGCGTCAGTGGTCTACGTTGTTCTGACCAGATGGTCCGCGCCTTCCGTTCGCGAAGACTCAGGAGAAGTTGGTTTTTATCTGGTCTTCTCGATGATCTGGATCGCTCTTGCACAAGGTGCATTCGCGTTTCTCGGCATCAGTCTTCGCGACGATGTGGTAGAGCGCGGTAACGCTGCGGCCGTGTTCGCTGTTATCGGTTTGACGATAGGCGCAACCTTCTGCGCTGCTGGCGCAAACATTGGAGATGGACCTGGATTTGAAGTTGTACTTTTCTGCGCAAGCCTTGCGACTGGAACCCTGCTTGCACTGTGGGCGGTATTCGCTCTGGCTTCCGAGGCGGCGGACAAGATCACAATCGAACGAGACCTCAGCACCGGAATCCGCATTGGCGGATGGCTTGCCGGAAACGGACTCGTCCTCAGCGCGTGCGTTGCCGGTGATTGGATTTCACTTTCCGGCACGCTGAAAGATTTCGTGCGATGTTCCTGGCGGCTTGCAATCTTCGCCTGTCTGTATGCCTTCTTCGAGCGCACCTTGCTGCAGCGCGTGCTTGTTAAGCAATCCAGTCTGACGATTTCGACATTTTCATCGCTGCTGATGGTCGCGGCAGGCGGACTCTACGCGAAATGGATCGCAATCCACTAATGACGTTCCCTTTTCAGGCAGGTCCGAACCTTTCGTACGAGCAATGGAGCCGGCTGCGATTGAGGGCCATTTTCGATCATTGCAAATGGGACCCTCAATGCGGTGACCATGCAGTGCTCAGTCGATTTCCGCTTCTGTTCGAAGCGCAAACAGCGAACCAACTCGCAGACCTGGCAGAGCGCCTCACGCGCGAAGCGCTCGCTGCCGAAGTCGAAACTCTGGGAAATCCGGAATTGCTTTCGCGGCTTGCAATTCCCAGTCGGATCCGAAAATGTCTCGCAAAGGCAGAGCCGGATTTAAGCAAAAAAGATATCCGCGTAATGCGGTTTGATTTTCACTACACGACTCACGGTTGGCAGATTTCAGAGGTGAATGCGGATGTGCCTGGCGGGTACATCGAAGCGTCCGGTTGGAACGAATTGTTCGCTGATCAGGTAGAAGACTTTAGCGCGCCTTGTAGTCCCACGAAAGCTTTCGCAAGAGCAATTTGCGAGGCCGCACCGCGTGACAGTCTGATTGCTCTGGTTCACGCCACAGTTTATAGCGAAGATCGGCAGGTCATGGTCCATTTGAGCCGTGAGCTCGAACGACACGGAATGCGGCCTCAACTCGTTAGCCCAAGAAACTTAGCTTGGGACGATGGCGAGGCGAAACTGGCGACCGCATTCGCATCTGGCAATCCGGCCGTCATCGTTCGTCTATCTCCAGCGGAATGGCTGCCCAGCATGTGCGACGGAGATGACTGGGAACCGTGGTTTCGTGAGAGCCGGATGGCACTCAGCAATCCTGGACGAGCGTTAATCTTGCAGTCGAAGCGCTTTCCTTTGATCTGGGACGAATTGAAGACGGAGTTGTCTACGTGGCGTAAGCTTCTGCCCGAATCGGCTTGTCCGTCGCAAATCAAAAACCTGGATCAGGATGCTTGGGTGTTGAAGCCCGCGTTCGGCCGTGTCGGTGAGGATGTCGGAATTCGAGGTGTAACTGAGGCGAGCCAACACCGCGCAATTTTGCGGGCTGCCAGAAAACGAGAAAATCTGTGGATTGCTCAGCAACGATTTGAGGTCGTGCCAATTCCGACTGAGAACGGCGATGTGTTTCCATGCATCGGCGTTTTTACCGTAAATGGAAGAATGGCTGGCCTCTACGGCCGTGCTGCGCATACGGCGCTGATCGACCACAATGCTTTCGATGTCGCCGTGCTGGTTCGGCGTGAGACTACAGGGAGGCTCCAGTGAATCCAGAAGAAGTGTACTTGAGCTGGGCGCCTCCGGAGTCGGTCTGGTCGCCTTGGGCGATTCCGGTTCCCTTTGCCCAAATCGTTTGCGTGCCGCTTGAATTGGAGAGAGAACTCGCCGGCATCGATTTTCTCGCGCACGGTGTCGTACCCGAATCTGATCTGGCCGTGGTGTTGGATCTCCCGGGTGATCAAGCGGTGCGATTGAGCCTCGCGTTGGCCCTGCGTGGATTCCGGCCCGTGCCTGTGATCGATGGTTCGCCCGGACCGGACATTCTTGGGACCTCACGAGCGAACTTCGTTGTACAACCCGCAGTTGCGACACGCGTTGCGGTCGCTGTGGACATGAGTCAGACACTCCGTTGGCTGTGCATCGGTGCTGAGCTGTTACCGTCACTCAAAATTTCGGCTAACGCGAACCCTGTGTTTCTGCTCGATGCCTTGAGAACGGGCCGCGCAGGTTCGTTCGGTGCGGAGTCATTCGACAATCGCTGGAAGACCTTTCCCCAGGATTTTCCATCCGCACGGTTCTTGAAAGAGCACGGGATTCGCAGGGTTCTCTCGATTCAAGAGATTGCCGGCCAACCCAGCGAGGACTTGGCACATGTGCTTCTGCGGTGGCAGGAAGAAGGAATTTCCATTTACGTATCAAATGTAGCGGCGGCCAGCTCATCCGAATTGATCCGTGTAAATCGACCGTCCCAATTTCGTGCTTTGTGGCACCGAGCTCTGGCGTTAATTGGCTTGAAGAGGGCAACAGTGGGTGGATTCGGAGCGTGGCCACAAGGTTCTGGCGGTTCCTAATTTGCGCAATAGATTGACCGAAAGCGTGGGGTCGAATACGATTTCGCGCGTGCGAATTCGGTTGCGTGGTGGGCGTTTGGAGCGGGAGTGCTGATGAATCGATTTAGGCGAGGCTGTATTTTTCTAGTTGCGATAGTGGTGTTCTCACTTGTTGCGAATGCGCAGCAACAAAGTCCGGGCGAGAAGTCCGGTGAAAAGTCGACTGAAAAAGCCGAAAAGAAGCCTGGCGATAAAGCCGACGAAAAGAGCAAAGAGGAGAAAAAGCCTGAGGAAAAAGTTGTTCAGACGAAGCACACGATCAAGATTGGCGGGCAGGAAATAAAATACACCGCTACTGCCGGAACGATTTTGCTGAAACTTGAGGATGGCACGCCAAAGGCCAGCGTGTTTTACGTCGCGTACACCAAGGACGATGTAAGTGACACCTCCAAACGTCCGGTGACGTTCACGTTCAATGGAGGACCCGGTTCCGCTTCCATCTGGCTGCATCTTGGAGCGTTTGGTCCGCGACGCGTGGAGATGGGCGATGCGGGGGCGCTGCTGCCGCCGCCATACAAGCTGGTCGACAATGAATATTCGCTGCTTGACGTGACGGACCTGGTTTTTATCGATCCCGTTTCCACGGGCTACAGCCGCGCGGTCCCCGGCGAAGCGCCAAAGCAGTTCCACGGGATTGAAGAGGATATCCAATCGGTCGGCGATTTTATCCGGCTCTATGCGACGCGCAACAAGCGTTGGACATCGCCGAAATTTCTGGCAGGTGAAAGCTACGGAACAACGCGTGCCGCGGGACTTTCCGGTTATCTGCAGCAGCGCTATGGCATGTACCTGAACGGAATTATCTTGATCTCGTCGATTCTGAATTTTCAGACGGCGGAATTCGATACCGGCAACGATCTGCCTTATATTTTATTTTTGCCGACGTACACCGCGATCGCCTGGTATCACAAAAAATTGCCTGGCGATCTGCAAACCGATTTACAGAAAGCCATCCAGGAATCGCGCAACTTCGCGGCTCATGAATATGCGGACGCGCTGATGGGTGGTGACAGTTTGCCGGCCGCGCGCCGCGCGGAGATTGCCCAAAAACTTTCGCGGCTGACAGGGCTTTCCGCGGAGTACATCGAGCGCAGCAACCTGCGCATCGAGATCATGCGTTTCGATAAGGAGCTGTTGCGCGACCAACGCCGCACCGTGGGAAGACTCGACGGTCGCTTTACCGGAATCGACGAAGATGCGGCAGGCTCGCGGCCCGATTACGATCCAAGCCTCGCGGCGATTGTTGGCCCGTACACCGCAACCTTTCACGATTACGTGCGTGGCGATCTGAAGTTTGAGAGCGATCTTTTTTACGAATACCTGACCGGTCGCGTGCAGCCGTGGAACTTCGAGTCGTACCAGAATCGGTACGTAAATGTCGCCGAGACGTTGCGCAACGCAATGACCCACAATCCGTTTTTGCGCGTGTTCGTGGGGAAAGGCTACTACGATTTAGCAACGCCGTTTTTTGCGGCGGAATATACGTTCGATCATTTGAGCCTCGATGAGTCGCTACGCAGGCATCTTTCCGGCGGATACTACGAAGCCGGCCACATGATGTACGTCCACCAGCCGTCGCTGGCAAAACTCAAACAGGATTTGGCGCAATTCGTTCAGATGAGTGCCGATCAGAGGACCGGATCACAGAAGGCCGCTGCAAAATGAAACGACTGCTCATCGCCGGAGTCTGGATTGCGATCGCGACTGGCGGCGCGATCGCGCTGGGCAAAATAGCGCTATATCGCGGTGAAGCAATCAGCGCGACCTGGTTTGTGGTTGCGGCGATCTGTTGCTACCTGGTTGCATATCGTCTGTATTCGGCGTTTATCTCCGCGAAATTGCTGGCTCTGGATGATACGCGCGCGACTCCTGCGGAGCGACTCGATGACGGCCGCGATTTTGTGCCGACCAACAAATGGGTGCTGTTCGGGCATCACTTTGCAGCAATCGCCGGTCCAGGACCGCTGGTAGGACCGACGCTCGCCGCGCAATTTGGATATTTGCCAGGAACGCTATGGTTAATTGCAGGTTGCGCGTTCGCGGGATGCGTGCAGGATTTCATCATTTTGTTTTGCTCCATTCGCCGCAACGGAAAAACGCTGGGCGAAATGGCGCGCGATGAAGTAAGCAAACGCGGCGGTTTTATCGCGCAACTCGCGGTGCTGGCGATCATGGTGATTTTGCTAGGTGTAGTGGCGCTGGTGATCGTCAATGCGTTGAAGTCTTCGCCTTGGGCAACGTTCACGTTGGCCATGACGATTCCGATTGCACTGCTGTTGGGACTGTATTTGCGATATTTTCGGCCCGGCAGGGTGCTTGAAGCGTCGCTCATCGGAGTTGCCCTGGTCTTGTTCGCGGTGGTTGCGGGACAGTGGGTGGCCGAAGCGCCTTCGTGGGCGCACGTATTTACGCTGAGTGGCGTGGCGCTTGCGTTTACTTTGATGGCGTACGGATTTGCCGCGTCAGCGCTGCCGGTTTGGTTGCTGCTTGCGCCGAGAGATTATTTGAGCGCATTCATCAAGGCCGGGGCAATCTTTTCCCTCGCCGCGGGAATCCTGATCGTGCGGCCTGAAGTACACATGCCCGCACTGACGAAGTTCGTGGATGGAACAGGGCCTGTTTTTGCCGGCAAGATTTTTCCATTTTGTTTCATCACCATTGCGTGCGGCGCGATCAGTGGCTTTCATTCACTGATTGCAAGCGGAACTACGCCGAAAATGATTCAGCGCGAGGGACATGCGCGATTCATCGGTTATGGAGCCATGTTGCTGGAATCTTTCGTGGGCATCATGGCCATGGTCGCGGCATGCGCGATGCCGCCGGGAGTCTATTTTGCAATCAATTCGCCACCGGGAGTGGTGGGAGCCACGCCGCAGGTCGCGACCGCAACGATTTCGAGTTGGGGCTATCCCGTAGATGCCGCGACGATGGCAGGTTTGGCTCACGCGGTCGGCGAGCAGACGTTGATGAATCGTACGGGCGGCGCACCCTCTCTGGCCGTGGGCATGGCGCAGATTTTTTCAAGCACGATTGGCGGCGAACGACTGCTCAGCATCTGGTATCACTTCGCGATCATGTTTGAGGCGCTGTTTATTTTGACGGTGCTGGATGCGGGGACACGAGTCGGCAGATTTATGGTGCAGGAACTCGGGAGCCGGGTGTGGAAACCGTTTGGACGAACCAGTTGGCTGCCCGGAGTGTTGATTTCGAGCGCGCTGATTGTGGGTGCCTGGGGATATTTCCTCTACCAGGGCGTGATCGATCCGCTCGGCGGAATAAATTCGCTCTGGCCGCTGTTCGGAATTTCGAATCAACTGCTGGCAGCGGTTGCGCTGGTTGTGGCGACGACGATTTTGCTGAAGATGGGAAGGCTCCGCTGGATCTGGGTGACGCTGGCTCCGATGGCCTGGCTCGTGACGATCACGATGACCGCAAGCTGGCAAAAAATCTTTCATCCGAATCCACGCATCGGATTTATTTCCGCGGCCAACGCGATGGCCGCGGAAATCGCCGCGGGAAAAGTTCCCGCCGAGAAAATCGTTGAGACACAAAGGCTGATTTTTAACCAGAGGCTCGACGCAGTGGTGACGGCAATACTCGCGGCGATGATTTTGGTTCTATTGGTGGAAGCCGTGATTCAGTGGGCGGCGCTCTTGAGCAAGCGGCGCGAACCTCTGCTGCACGAGAGTCCCTACGTTGCGAGCGCATGGACCGCGGAATTGGAGGGCGACTAATGCCCAGCGTGAGTACGACATTGCAATCATGTTTGAAGGCTGGTGCGCGTCGAATCTGGCGAGGCATCCGCGAGTGGTGCGGGGACGCGGCATACGAGCGATACGTGCAGTCGCACGCGCGAAATTCTTGCGGGCTGTCTTTGCTGAGCCGCGAGGAATTCTATATCGAGCAATTACAAAAACGATACTCCCGCGTGAGCCGCTGCTGCTGACTCTGTACGCTACCGCTCCTTGTTTTCGCGAGAACGCGGACCTACAATTCGTCCACTCAGGTCGTTGCCAGCGTCCTTCCACCAACACCGCGTCAACGGAGGAAACAACATGGCGATCAATGAACAGAAGCTGAATGAATTCCTGGGAAAGGCCATTGTTGATTTTGGTGCAACGTTTCATGCTGCGCTGATCAATATCGGCGACAAGCTGGGCTTATACAAAGCGCTTGCCGCGGGCGGACATCAGACTTCGGCAGAGCTGGCCAGACGTACGGACACCTCCGAACGCTATGTTCGCGAATGGCTGTGTAGCCAGGCCGCAGGCGGTTATATCAGCTACGATGCGGCGAGCGGCAAATTTTATTTGAGCGAAGAGCAGGCTTTTGCGCTGGCTGATGACAACAGCCCGGCATTTTTGCCGGGAGCATTCCAAGTAGCGCTGGGAGCGATTCAAGCGAAAGACCAGCTGGAAGAACGGTTCAAGAGCGGCAAGGGAATGGGTTGGCACGAACA
>Ga0137403_10002701_pt1 | contig 21575 bp, 19 predicted proteins | sample CZOMad2_1_16fung_FD_122057 | JGI IMG/M metagenome (GOLD analysis project Ga0137403, IMG submission 122057) | Vadose zone soil fungal communities from Angelo Coast Range Reserve, California, USA - CZOMad2_1_16fungal (Hybrid Assembly) | ecosystem: Environmental > Terrestrial > Soil > Vadose zone...
CCCGATTCAATCACGCCCACGTGCCGCTCGATTTCGTATTCCAGTGCCTGCTTGATAAAGCGAAATGAGTTGACGTTCTTGACTTCAGTCTTGGTGCCGAACTCCTTCTGTCCACGAGACCGCACGCTAACGTTGGCATCGCAGCGCAGTGAGCCCTCCTCCATATTGCAGTCGCTGACGCCCGTATACAGAATGATCTCTTTCAGACGCGTAAGATATTCGTAGGCCTCATCGGGCGACCGCATGTCGGGTTCGCTCACAATCTCGGCCAGCGGAACGCCCGTGCGGTTCAGATCAATGGCTGTCTTCTCGGCCGCGTCGGGAAAGCCCTCATGCAGACTCTTGCCCGCATCCTCCTCAAGATGAAGGCGGGTAATTCCGATTTTCTTCGCGCCGCCTGAGGACGGAATCTCGATCGATCCGAATTCGGCCAACGGCTTGTCGTACTGCGAAATCTGGTACCCCTTAGGCAGGTCGGGATAAAAATAGTTTTTCCGGGCAAAAATCGAAGTCTCGTTGATGCGGCAGCCAAGCGCCATCGCCGCCAGCGTAGCGAACTCCACCGGCTTTCGATTCAGTACCGGCAGCGCTCCCGGCATGCCAAGACACACCGGGCAGACGTTAGTATTAGGAGGATCTCCGAAACGAGTCGAGCAGGAACAGAAAATCTTCGAGGCAGTCAGCAACTGGACATGAACTTCCAGCCCGATCACCGCCTCATATTTCGCAAGGATCTCCTCTGAAATGGCTGGAGTAGTCGCCATAGAGGAAGATTATAGACGCGCTCAGGGACCGTTCGTATCTGGAGGCTCGTATAGGTTCGTTCAGGACAGGTTCGTATCAGGGCACCTCTTCAGCCGTGCCGCCCAATTCACCAAAGATGCGGGCTTTAGCTCCTGAGGTTCGCATTGCGACATCGATACCTCAGCTACCGTGACCGGTTCTTGATCCAGATCGGCGTCCCCATAAACCCGAACGCCGCGCGAATCTGATTCTCAAGAAACCTCTGATAGGAAAAGTGCAGCTTCACCGGACGATCCGTAAACAGAATAAATGTCGGCGGAGCCACCGCCGCCTGTGTCATGTAATAGATCCGAACCCGTTTACTCACCGGAACCGAAGCGCGATCGAAATCAACCGTCTTCAGGAACCGATTCATCTCGCCGGTCGAAACCCGCTTGCGCCGCTCTTTCGCAACATCCTCGATCAGCGGAAGAATCCTCTCAGTCCCCTTGCCATTCTCGGCGGAGATAAACAGCAGTGGTGCATAACTCAAGAATTTCAGCCCGTAGCGCAACCGCTCCTCGTACAGCTTCCTGTCTTGAGGACGCCGCGCCTCCTGAATACGCGCCGCCTTCGATTGGCTCACCGCCCGCTTCTCGCCGCTAGTAACCAGATCCCACTTGTTGACGATGATGATCACCGACCGCCCGCTTTCGTCCGCATACCCGGCAATCGAAGCGTCGAGACCGCTCACGCCCTCGGTAGCATCCAGCAGGAGCAGCGCGATGTCGGCGTCTTCAATATTCTTTCGGGCCATCACAACCGACAGCTTCTCCGCCATCAGATGTGTCTTTCCCTTACGCCGGATACCAGCCGTATCAATAAACCGAATCTTGCGCCCATTGTGTTCGATGACCTCGTCCACCGAATCCCGAGTAGTCCCAGGAATCGGCGAAACAATCGCGCGCGCAGTCCCCGTCAGCCGATTAAGCAAAGTAGACTTGCCAACATTAGGATGCCCAATGATCGCCACCTTAATCTCATGCGGCTCCGCCTCAGCAGCAACCTCTTCCCCCGAGCCTTCCCCCGTGTCCTCCTCCGTGTCCTCCGTGACCTCCGTGGTAATGCCTTTGACCTCAGGTAGCACCGCCAGGATCGAGTCAAGCAAAGCATCCAACCCGCGAGCATTCTCCGCCGACACCGGAAACACATCCCGAATTCCCAACCGATGAAAATCCCCAGTCATCCCATCCTGTTTGCCGCTGTCAACCTTATTAGCCGCAAGAAAAAGCGGCTTTCCCGTCCGCAGCAGAAGCCGAGCCAACTCCCGGTCGGGCGCGGCGATCTCAGTTCGCGCGTCGACAACCATGACGATCCCCGCCGCCTCATCAAACGCAACCCGCGCCTGACGAAAGATTTCCGATGGAATGAACTCCTTGTCGTCCGGGACAATCCCGCCAGTGTCTACAACCCGAAACTCGTGCCCCCGCCATTCCGCCAATCCATAGAGACGGTCGCGAGTAATGCCCGGTTCATCTCCGACAATCGCCCGGCGCGAACCCGTCAGACGGTTGAATAGCGTGGACTTCCCCACATTGGGGCGGCCGACGATAGCAATTAAAGGAAGTACAGCGGATTGCACAGTAGATTTCGGCATCATGCGCCAGCAAGTATTATAGAGACTCTGTGGCTTCGCGCTCCCAAGCTGTCTCTCCGGCCGCTGGATCCTCGCTCTACCAGTTCTTCGCCCCCGGAGGCCTGCTCTCAAAAACGCACCCCGCCTACGAGTTTCGCCGCGGCCAACTCCAGATGGCCCAATCGGTAGAAGAGGCAATCGCCGAGAAGCGCCACCTGATCGTCGAAGCCGGCACCGGCACCGGCAAGACGCTCGCCTATCTTCTGCCAGTGATTCGCTCGGGCAAGCGCGTGATCATCTCAACCGGCACCAAGAATCTCCAGGAGCAGCTCTTCCACAAAGACGTGCCGTTTCTAGAGCGAGCTCTCTTCGCGGACGGCGACACCAAGCTAAGCGTCTGCTACATGAAGGGCCGCAACAATTATCTCTGTCGCAAGAAACTCTACGATCTGACAAACGAGCCGGTGCTGAGCGGCCTGGAAGAGATCGAGCAATTCGGCGCCATCGCGGCATGGGAGAAAACAACCCACACCGGCGATCGCGCCGAACTCGCCGAACTGCCCGAGGCCAGCGCGCTCTGGCACAAGCTCGACGCCCGTGCCGATACCTGTCTAGGACAAAAGTGCAAACAGTATGACCGATGCTTCATCACCGAGATGCGCCGCCGCGCCGCCGAGAGCGACATTGTCATCGTCAATCATCATCTGTTCTTTGCCGACCTCGCTATCAAGTTGGAAGCCGAGAACGCACCTGACGCCGGTGTGCTACCCGAGGGCGGAGTCGTCATCTTCGACGAAGCCCACGAACTCGAAGAAATCGCCGGAAACTATTTCGGCATCTCCGTCAGCAACACGCGCATGGAAGAACTGGCGCGTGATATCGAAGCCCTGCTACAGCGCGAAAAGCTCTATACTCCAGGCATTTCGAGCGCAATCGGTTCGCTCCGGGAGCGCTCACAGCTTTTTTTCTCACTCGTCCCTGCCGGAGAAGGACGCTTTTCCTTCGACGGGCGCAAAGAGTTCCTCGAAGAAAATGGCGAAGAGTACGACGCCCTGAATCAGGCTCTGCGCAGGATCGGCGCGGAATTGGACCAGCTTCCTCAGAAACCGGAACAAGTCTTCAGCGTCACGCGCCGAGCGCAGCAATTACAGGTTCAGCTCAGTTTCGTGATGGAGGACGAGAATCCGAACACCGTCTTCGTCCTGGGTGGCGACTTCCTGTCTCCCTCGGTCGAGTCGACGTTTCTCCACGGTGCCCAGATGGTCGCCGCGCTGAACGCGATCGGCCTGGACTACGCGACGCTCGGCAACCACGAGTTCGACTTCGGGCCGGCCGTGCTCGTGGAGCGGATGAACGAGTCGAAGTTCCGATGGTTGTCCGCCAACGTCGTCGACCGGCGCTCGGGTCGCCCGTTCGGTGGCGCCTCGACCGAGGAGCTGCTGACGCTCGGGGGACTGCGGGTCGGCTTCTTCGGCCTACAGCGTCGCCGTGCCGAGCTATCTCGTGCGGGGCGGGGACGGCTACACCGCGTTCGCGCGCGCGAAGGTCGTCATCGACGAGGCGAGCGGTCCGCGGGTCGCCCAGACGATTCTGGACGCGATCGTCACGCGGGGCACGATCGCGCCGACGACCGACGGGCGCATCGCGACGGGTGCGCGCTAGCGGCGCGCTTATCCACTTATCCCCAGAAATTCACAAAATGAAAATCGCACGGCGCGGCGCGGCTCGAGCGACGGCGCCCCTTGAGAACACAGCAAAGTCGCGCTCGCGCGAGCGCGCGAGCCGTCGCGCCGTGTCGACACGCGGTCATCGCGCGCTCGAGACGGCGAATCCCGCATGTCTCGCGGCGATGTTCGTCATTGATCTCTCCGCGCTCGGCACTCTACGGTACTGCAATCGTGCTCAACCCGCCGCGCGTCCTGGTCGTCGATGACGAGCGATACATCCGTGGTCTCCTGAGCGAGCTGCTCACGGTCTGGGGTTGCCAGGCCGACGTGGCCGCCAGCGGCACCGAAGGTCTGCGGCTCTTCAAGCAGAAGAGCTACGACCTCGTGCTGACCGATTATTCGATGCCCGGCGGCTCCGGCCTGGAGCTGGTCGAGAACGTCAGGAACAGCGACGCCGCGGTCGGCGTCATCATGCTGACCGCATCCGGAGCGGACCTGGATGATCACGGCCAGCGGCTCGGATTCAGGCTGCTCAGGAAGCCGCTCCAGATCGATCGTCTGGAAGCGGCCGTGAAGCAGGCGCTGGGCGACCGGAAGAGCGAGGCCTAGACGCTCGGTCCCGGCCTCACTTGCCGAGGACCTTGCGCGGATCGAGGGCGTCCCGCAACCCGTCTCCGATGTAGTTGATCGAGAGCACGGTCAGGAAGATCGCGGTCCCCGGGAAGATCGCCCAGTGCGGGGCGAAGTCCAGGTTGTCCTTGGCGTCGTAGAGAATGCGGCCCCACGTCGGGATGTCCGGAGGGAATCCGAGTCCGAGGAAGGACAACGTCGACTCGGCGATGATCGCCGCGGCGACGTCGATGGTGCCGGCGACGATGACCGGACCCATCGAGTTCGGCAGGATGTGACGGACGATCTGACGGATCGGCGGCGCGCCCAGGCTGCGGGCCGACTCCACGAATTCTTTCTCGCGTAGCGACAGGAACTGAGCCCGCACGAGCCGGGCCACCGGCATCCAGCGCAGGCCCCCGATCACCGCCACGATCAGGATGAAGACGCCGGCCTCCGGCCCGAACATCTTTCGGAGCGAGTCGCGGAACAGATAGACGATGAGCAAGAGGAGCGGTAAGCCCGGCAGCGAGAGGAACATGTCGGTGACCCGCATCAGCGTGTGATCGACGGTGCCGCCGAGGAATCCCGACGTCGCGCCGACCGCGGTCCCGATCGAGATCGCGATCAGCATGGCGGCGATGCCGACCGCGAGCGAGATGCGCCCGCCGTAGAGCATGCGCGCCAGCACGTCCTGCCCGAGATCGTCGGTGCCCAGTGGATGGGTCCACGACGGCCCCTTGAGCTTGGCCTTGAAGTCGATGTCGTTGATCGGCAGCCGCCAGACGAGCGGCCCGACCAACACCGCGAGCACGAGCGCCAGGAGGATCACGCTGCCGATCATCGCGAGGCGGTGGCGCCGGAAGCGCCGGCCGGTCTCCCGCCACAGAGAGGTCCGCGGCTCGGCCGCAGCGACCGCGAGCTTCCCGGCGACGGTCGAGGCCACCCGGGCCGCCATCAGCGGTACGAGATCCGCGGGTCGAGCCACGCGTAGAGGAGGTCGGCGGCGAGGTTCGAGGCCAGGACGAGGCACGAGAAGATGAAGGTCACCGCCATCACCACCGGTGTGTCGTTGGCGAGGATCGAGGCGATCAGGAGCGAGCCGATTCCGGGAACCCGGAAGATCTGCTCCGTCACGATGGCGCCGCCGAAGATGCCCGGGATCTGCAGGGCCACGAGGGTCACGACCGGGATCAGCGCGTTCCGGACGACGTGCTTGACGAGGGTCGTGCGCTCCGACAGCCCTTTCGCACGCGCGGTGTTCACGTAGTCCAGGCGGATCACGTCGAGGACGGCGGCGCGCATGAAGCGCGTCATCGAGGCGGCCTGAAAGAGACCCAGGACCGCCACCGGCATGATCGTCTGGCGCAGATGCTCCCAGTACCAGCGCCAGCCCGTCGAGCTGATGTCGGATCGATAGATGAACGGGAGCCAGTCGAGATGGATGCTGAACAACAGGATGAAGAGCAGGCCCGTGAAGAACGTCGGCAACGAGAAGCCGATGAACGCCAGGGTCGTCGCGACCTGGTCGAAGATCGAGTACGGTCGTAACGCCGAATAGGTGCCGATCGGGACCGCGATGAGGATCGCCAGGACCAGCGCCGAGCCGAGGACGGCGAGGGTGGCGGGCAGCCGTTGCAAGATCAGGGTGTCCACGTCGACGCGGCTCACGAACGAAAACCCCCAGTCGCCCCGCACCATCGACACCATCCAGCGGACGTAGCGCACCGGGAGCGGATCGTCGAGGCCGAACTTCGCCCTTAGGTTCATGCGCACTTCGGGTGGCACGTTGGGATTGGTCGCCAGCTCCTCGAAGGGATCACCGGGGGCCATGGCGAGGATCGTGAACAGCGCGATGCTGATCCCGGCGAGCACCGGGATCAGGATCAGGATCCGCCGCACCAAGTACTTGGACATACGCTGCCGGCATCAGAGGGCCGGGCGGCTCGAGCCGCCCGGCCCCGTCCCAGACGTCTACGCCTTGGACCAGTACGCGAGCGCCCAGAAGTCGCTGTCCCACCCGCTCTGGACCGCGTCGCGCAGGCGGTTGGAGATGGCCGCGACGCGCGGGCGGAACACCACGGGGATGACCACGACGTTCTGGATCACCAGGTCGTTCATCTTCACGAACAGCGCCGCGCGCTTGACCGGGTCCATCTCGGTCTCGGCGGCTTTCCACGTTTTGTCATACTCCTCGTTCCGCCAGCGCGTCTTGTTCGTCAGCGCGAACTTGTTGTCCTTGGCCGAGACCTCCCAGGACGTGAACTGGTCCATGAACCGCTGGGGGTCGGGCTGCGTCATGGTCGTCGTGTACATCTGAAGATCAGTGTAGAAGTGCGAGTAAGTGTCCGGGTTCGCCGGATCCGACGAGAAGAAGACGTTGGCGGTGATGGCCTTCAGCTCGAGCTCGATCCCCGCCTTGGCGCACGCCTGCTTGACGATCTGCTGGGTCTTCTGTCGCGGGTTGTTGATCGAGGTCTGGTAGACGAACTTGAGCTTCTTGCCGTCCTTGGCGCGGACGCCGTCGCCACCGCGCTTCCAGCCCGCCGCTTCGAGGATCTGGTTCGCCTTGTCGACGCTGAACTCCCACTTCATGTTCTTCGACACGAACCGCGAGGGCGCGTTGACGAAGTTGGCGGTGGCCACGCCGGTGCGTCCGTAGATCTCTTCCTGGATCGAGCCGCGGTCGACCAGGAGGTTCAGCGCTTGGCGCACCGCCGGGTCGCTCAGGATGGGATGCTTGGTCTTGGCCGACGACCGCTCGCCCTCGACCTCGGTCCACGGATCGGTCGTGTTGACCTGGATGTGCTCGATGTTGCCGCCAGCGACGATGTCGGCGCGGCCCTTGCCGCCTTGCTCCAGGCGCTTGAGGATCTCGTCCTCGACCTGCATGTTCCAGGCGTAGTCGTACTCGCCGGTCTGAATGACCGCGCGCGCGGCGCCGATCGCGTCGCCGCCGCCCTTCATCTCGACCTGGTCGAAGAACGGCCGGTTGGGGATGTGGTAGTTCGGGTTCAGCTCGCCCCGGACGGTGTCGCCGGGCTTGAAGTCGACGAACTTGTAGGGCCCGGTGCCGACCGGCTTCAGGTTGTTGGGCGCCTCGCGCGACTTGTCGCCCTTGAAAGCCTGGAAGAGGTGCTTGGGAATGATCACGCCGTTGGCCGCGCCGCAGAACGGCGCCGCCCAGAACGGCGCCGGCGACTTGAAGACGATCTTCACGGTGTGGCTGTCGAGCTTGTCGATCCTCACGATGTCCCGGTACGGCCCGATGGTGACGGCGGCCGTCCCCGGGTCCATCACGTACTCCCAGTTGAACACCACGTCGTCGGCGGTGAACGGCTTGCCGTCGTGCCACACGACGTTCTTCTTCAGCTTCCAGGTCACGGACATCCCGTCCTTCGCGACCCCACCGTTCTGGAGGCTCGGCGCCTCGGCGGCGAGGACCGGGATGATGTTGCCGTCGGGATCGTACGAGGCGAGGGGCTCGTAGAAGATGCGGCAGGCGTCCTGGTCCTTGGTGCCGTTGGCGAAGTGCGGGTTCAACAACGTGGGCGCCTGCCACCACAGCGCCCTGACGGGACCGCCGCCGCCGCGCTTGGTGGGGTTGAACGTCCACTTGGTCTGGGCCTGCGCGACGCCGGCGGAGGCCAGCATCTGGGCGGCCAGCGGGGCCGTCAGGCCGAGCCCGACCATCGTCTGCACGAAACGACGGCGGCTCAGCGCTCCCGCCTTCACCTGATCGACCAGCGCCCTCAACTCACGCTCTTCCATTGAATCCCCTCTCTCGCCCGGCCCCGCGGCCGGGTGGTTGGCTTTCTTACCGTTCACGCGTCGGGGTGTCAAGACTGCCGGTACCAGTACGCGAGACGCCACAGGTACGAGTCCCAGCCCGACAGATCGTTGCCCTTGAGGCGGTTCGAGACTGCCGCGACGGCGTTGCGCCACACGATCGGGATGACGACGACGTTCTGAATGATCATGTCGTTCATCCGGATGAAGAGGGCCGCGCGCTTCGCCGGATCCATCTCGTTCTCGGCGGCCTTCCAGAGCCGATCGTACTCCTCGCTGCGCCAGCGTGTGGTGTTCCGCCGCGCCCACTTGTTCTCCTTCGAGCAGATCTCGGCGGAGGTGAAGTTCGCCATGAACGTCTGCGGGTCGGGGGCATTCGGGCCGACGTTGTACATCTGAAGGTCGGAGTAGAACTTGGTATAGGTGTCGGGGTTGGCGACGTCGGACGAGAAGAACACTGACGAAACAACCGACTTCAGCTCCACTTCGATCCCGGCCTTCGCGCAGGCCTGCTTCACGATCGCCTGGGTCTTCTGGCGCTCCGGGTTGATCGAAGTCTGATAGATCATCTTCAGCCGCTTGCCGTCCTTGCCCCTGACGCCGTCGGCGCCGCGCCGCCAGCCGGCTCCGTCGAGGATCTGGCTCGCCTTGTCGACGTTGAACTCCCAGCGCAGATTCGGCGAGCGAAACCGGGTGGGGCCGTTGAGGAAGTTCGGCGTCGCCTGACCCAGGCGGCCGTAGAGCTCCTCGTGGATGGCGCCGCGGTCGACCAGGAGATTCAGCGCCGAGCGCACCGCGGGGTCGGTCAGGAACGGGTGGGTGGTCTTGGTGGACGACCGTTCCCCGTCGACCTCCTTCCACGGATCGGTGTTGTTGAGCTGGATGTGCTCGATGCCCCCACCGGTGGCGATGTCGATGTGGCCCTTGCCGCCCTGCTCGAAGCGCTTGAGGACCTCGTCGGCGACCTGCATGTTCCAGGCGAAGTCGAACTCCGCGGTCTGGAGCACCGCGCGGGCCGCCGAGGCGGCCTCGCCCCCGCCCTTCATCTCGAACTGGTCGAAGAAGGGCCGGTTGGCGACGTGGTAGCTCGGATTGATCTCACCCCGGACGATATCGCCGGGCTTGAAGTCGACGAAGCGATAGGGGCCCGTGCCGACCGGCTTCAGGTTGGTCGGCGCCTCGCGCGACTTCGCGCCCCGATAGGCGTCGAAGAGGTGCTTGGGGATGATCATGCCGCGCGCGCCGCAGAACGCGTCGAACCAGAACGGCGTGGGGTTCTTGAACGTGAGCTTCGCGGTGTGGCTGTCGACCTTCTCGACTCGCTCGATGTCTCGGTAGGTCGTGATCGTGACCGCCGAGGCCGCCGGGTCGGCCGCGTATTCCCAGTTGAACACGAGATCATCGGCGGTGAACGGCTTTCCGTCGTGCCAGCTGACACCGCGCTTGAGCTTCCAGGTGACCGACCTGCCGTCGCGCGCGACGCCGCCGTTCTCGAGCGTCGGAATCTCCTGGGCCAGGACCGGGAACAGGTTACCCTCGGGATCGAACGCCGCGAGTGGCTCATAGAACACGCGCGAGCCGTCCTGATCCTTGGTGCCGACGGCGAAGTGCGGGTTGAGCAGGGTCGGGGCCTGCCACCAGAGCACCTTGAGCTGGCCGCCTCCGCCTCGACGCGTCGGGACGAAACCGTCGGTTCGCGGTTGGGCGCCGAGTCCGGCGGCGCCGAGCATCTGGGCGGCCAGGGGGCCGGTGAGGCCGAGGCCGATCATGATCCGGGTGAACGCGCGGCGCGACAGGCGACCGGCGCGCACGTCCGCGATGAGACCGTGGATGTATCGCTCGTCCATGAGGTCGTCCTCCTCCGGTGGCCGTCGGGCGCCCGTGGGCGGGAGCGTGCCTCCGCAGCCGGGTCTGCTCGTCGGTGAGGACTCGCGCGGGCCAGCCAGGTCCGCCTACTATAGCAAGCGACCCGGTCTGAGCAAATCCGCGACCGGGATGTAGGGGTATACTTTTTCGGGGTTTGTGGGTGACGACGAAAGGATGCCGGGGACGGACATGCGAGGCGGGCTGATCGTGACGGGCGCCGTGATGGCGTCTGCCGCCCTCGTCGGTGTGGCGCTCCTCTTCGTGATGACCGAGGGGCAACGCGAGCCGGCCTCGGCGTCGACCGAAGCCGCCAACCCCGCGCCGGTTTACACGGCCAGCGTGAGCGGCGTCGACGAGGCCGCGCGCGAGCTCGATCTGATCCGCCCCTCGAAGCCCAAGCAGGCGTCGGACTTCACCGTTTCTCTCGTGAGCGGCGACACGCTGAAGCTCGCGGGACAGCGTGGGAAGCCCGTCCTGATCAACTTCTGGGCGACCTGGTGCGGGCCCTGCAGGGAAGAGATGCCGGCGATGGAGCGCCTCTATACCAGGCACCGCGAGCGCGGCTTCGTGCTGCTCGCGGTCTCCGTCGACAGCGACGTCGCGCTCGTCAAGCCGTTCTTGCAAAGGCACAAGCTCACGTTCCCGGTGGCGCTGGACGCGAAGATGGACCTCGCCAATGCCTACGGGGTTCGCGCCCTGCCGGCGAGCTTCGTCATCGACCGCAACGGCTACCTCGCCGCGCTGGCGCTCGGACCGCGCGCCTGGGACAACCGCGCCGCCAACACGCTGGTCGAGGGCCTGCTGGCGCAATGACGGGGGAGTCGCTCGGCGTGGCCGTCGCCTTCAGCGCGGGGCTCTTCTCGTTCCTGTCGCCGTGCGTGCTGCCCCTGTTTCCGTCCTACGTGTCGTTCATCACGGGGATGTCCGTCGCGGACCTCACCGCGGATCTCTCGCCGGCCGCGCGCCGGCGAGTGCTGATCCACGCGGTGGCATTCGTCCTGGGCTTTTCGCTGGTCTTCGTCGCGCTCGGGGCCTCGTTCAGCGCCGCCTCGCAGTTCTTGCTCGACTATCGCGAATGGATCCGCCGCGTCGGCGGCGTGCTCATCGTGATCTTCGGGCTCTACATTGCCGGGCTCCTGAAGATCGGCTTCTTCGGACGCTCGCAGCAGTGGCAGCTCAAGGAAAAGCCGGCCGGCTATCTCGGCTCGCTCGCGGTGGGCATCACGTTCGCCATCGGCTGGACTCCGTGCGTCGGGCCGATCCTGGGCGCCATCCTCTCGCTCGCCGGCACCGCGGAGACGGTCCAGCGAGGCATCGGCCTGCTCGTGGCCTATTCCGCCGGGCTCGGGCTGCCGTTTCTGATCTCGGCGGCGGCGCTCGGTCCGTTCCTCGCGTTCTTCAAGCGCTACCGCCGATTCATTCCCGTGGTCGAGCGGGCGGCCGGCGTCGTCCTCATCGTCGTCGGCATCCTCGTCTTCACGAACTACTACGTCGTCCTGAATTCCTGGGCGATCTCACTCACCCCGGACTGGCTCCTCAAGCGGCTGTAGCCGCGTGCGCGTCCACGTCCGCGTTCCCGCGACGTCAGCGAACCTCGGACCCGGCTTCGACGCGCTCGGGCTCGCGCTCGCCCTCCACAACGAGGTCATCGCCGAGGAAGGCGACGGCGTGAGCGTGAAGGTCGAGGGTGAGGGCGCGGATCGTCTGGCGCGCGACGGGGGCAACGTCGTCGCGCGCGGCGTGAAGCTCGCGTACGAGGCGGCCGGGCGTGCGTTCAAGGGCTGCGCGCTCGAGTGCGTGAACCGCATCCCGACCTCGCGCGGCCTCGGCTCGAGCGCGGCGGCCTGGGTGGGAGGCCTGGTGGCGGGCAACGCGCTCCTCGGCTCGCCTCTATCCCGCGACGCGCTGCTGGGTCTGGCGGCGCGGGCCGACGGCCATCCGGACAACGTCGCCGCGGCGCTCTTCGGGGGCTTGACCGTGTCGTGCGGCACGCCCGAGGGCGTGACGACGGTCACCCTTCCCGTGACGAAGAGCCTCTCGTGGGTGGTGCTGGTACCCGAGGTCACGAGCGCGACCGCCGAGGCGCGCGCGCTCCTGCCGCGCTCGGTGCCGCGCGAGGACGCCGTCTTCAACGTGCAGCGGGTCGCGCTCTTACTGGCCGGGCTTCAGGCCGAGCTCCCGGCGGCGCTCTCGGTCGCGCTCGAGGACCGCCTGCATCAGCCTTACCGCCTGAAGCTCTTTCCGTGGATGCCCGCGGTCGCGACGGCCGCGCGCGCGGCCGGCGCTCTCGGCTGCGTGCTGAGCGGCGCGGGTCCGTCACTGCTCGCCGTGGTCGCGGGCGACGGTGGAGCCGTCGGCCGAGCCATGGAGGATGCGCTGAGCCGGGCAGGGGTCCGGGGCAGCGCACGTACCCTCGACGTCGACTCCGCGGGCGCTATCAGCAGGGTCTCCTAGGTCGCCCGCCCATTCTCGCCTCGCGACGCGCCACGATCGTCTTCGTCGTGTGGGTGGCGCTGGCCGTGGGCAACGGTCTCTATTTCTCGTTCTCGGTATTCCTGGATCCGCGTGCTTCTGGCTGGCTCAGCGACGCGTGCCTTGACGGCCCGCGCACGCGATGCTAACTGGATCGGGCATGAGTGACGGCGTCCTCTCGGATCGCGAGCTGCGCCTGGCGGTGCGCGACGGCTGGATCGTGTCGCCGGTCGCCATCGAGGACCAACAGTTCCAGCCCGCCAGCCTCGACCTCCGCCTGGGGCCCGACGCCTACCAGCTCCGCGCGAGCTTTCTGCCGTTCCGAGAGAGCGTGCAGAGCCGTCTGGGCGAGCGCGGCCTGCTCGAGAGCGATCTCGTCATCGATCAGCTGTCGCTGACTGGTGCCGGAGCGACCCTCCAGCGAGGCTCCGTATATCTGGTCCCGCTGCTCGAGTCGCTCGCGCTGCCCGCAGACGTACGCGGGCGCTCGAATCCGAAGTCGACCACGGGACGGCTGGACATCTTCACCCGGGTGATCACCGACGCGACGCCGCGCTTCGACGAGATCCGCGCGGGATATCACGGCGCGCTCTATCTCGAAGTCTCGCCCCAGTCGTTTCCCGTCCGCGTGCAGGCCGGCGCCTCGCTGAATCAACTGCGGCTCCTCTCCGGGCAGACCTCGATGTCCGACGAAGCGCTCGAGGTCCTCTATCGCGAGCGGCCGCTGCTCTACGACGACGACGAGCGACCGATTCCGCTTGGGCGCGCCGTGGTCAGCGAGGGGCTCTGCATGGGGGTCGATCTTTCGGGACGGCTGACCGACGGCATCATCGGCTATCGAGCCCATCCCAACCCGCCGGCCGTCGATCTGAGCCGGATCGGGTTCTACGATCCCAGCGAATTCTGGGAGCCCATCAAGCGCCCCTCGCGCGACTCGTACATCCTGGAAGCGAACCGGTTCTATATCCTCCTCTCCAAGGAACGCATCCGGGTGCCCCCGGAGTTCACGGCCGAAATGGTCGTCTACGACGCCGGGGCCGGCGAGATCCGCACGCACTACGCCGGGTTCTTCGACCCCGGATTCGGCTGGGGGGACGGGACCATCCTGGGCACCAAGGTGGTCATGGAGGTCCGGGCCCGCGAGGTACCATTCATGGTGTACGACGGTCAGACGTCGTTCAAGGTCCTGTTCGAGCGGCTTCGATCCCGCCCCGAGCGGCTCTACGGGGCCGGTCTCGGCTCCTCCTACCAGCGGCAGACGCTCACCCTCAGTAAGCACTTCAGACGCTTGTGAGAGAGGGCGTGTTAAAATGCGTTCAGTAGTGGTTCCGGGTGTCTTGCGACACGGCCCGTTGCCCCATGGAGGGCGAGATGGCAGAGCAGAAGAAGAAAGAAGTCAGGCCGACGAAGCCGGCGGAAGGTGGAGACGGAGCAGCACCGAGCCCTGAGCTGGCCAAGAAGGGCAAGAAGATCAAGGAAGACATCGACAAGCTCCTTGATGAGATCGACGACATCCTCGAGGAGAACGCCGAGGAGTTCGTCAAGAGCTACGTGCAGCGCGGCGGCGAGTAGGAATGCCCATCTACGAGTACCGCTGCAAGCAGTGCGAGCAGGAGTTCGAGAAGTACGTTCCCGGCGCGACGACCGCGGTCGCGTGCCCGGGCTGCGCCAGCGAGCAGGTGATGCGAAAGCTGTCGGTGTTCGGCCTCAAGACCGCCGGCGCGCTCCAGCCGTCCGCGATGTCGGGCGGCGGCGGATGCTGCGGGGGCGGTTGCGCCTGTCACTGAGTAGCCCAGCGACTCCTGTCTCGCTCTGATGGATCTTCGCCGCCTCGAGATCTTTGCGAAGGTGGCCGAGCTCGGGAGCTTCTCGCGCGCCGCCGAAGCCCTGTTCCTCACCCAGCCCACGATCTCCGAGCACATCCGCGCCCTCGAGGATGAGCTCGGCGTCCAGCTGCTCGACCGCCTCGGGCGGGGCGCCACCCCGACGCGCGCCGGCGAGCTGATGCTTGGCTACGCGCGCCGCATGCTGGCCCTCTCGCGAGAGGCGCGGCAGGCACTCGATCAATTCCAGGGTCGGCTGAGCGGCCAGCTCGTCGTGGGCGGCTCCACGATTCCGGGCGAGTACTTGCTGCCCGGCCTCATCGGTCAGTTCAAGGCGAAGTACCCGGACATCTCGATCTCGCTGCTGATCGGCGGAAGCCGGCAGGTGAGCACGTGGGTCGAGGACGGTCGGGCCGAAGTCGGCGTGGTCGGCGCGCGTCCCAGTCTCCGCACGCTCGTCTCCCGCGAGCTGATGCCCGACGAGCTCGTGGTCGTCCTTCCGGCCGAGCATCCCTGGGCGGGACGCAAGAGCGTCGGGCTCGCTGACCTCAAGCGCGAGCCCCTGATCGTCCGCGAGCAAGGCTCGGGGTCGCGCGAGGCGCTCGAACACGCGCTCGGCGAAGCCAACGCCGACCTCACCGCGTTCCGGGTCGTCGGCGAGATGGGCTCGACCCAGGCGATCAAGCAAGCGGTGCGCTCCGGAGTCGGGATCTCGATCATCTCCCGGCGCGCGGTCGACGACGAATGCCGTGCGAACCTGCTTTCGTGCGTGAAGCTCAAGGATCTGCGCGTCTCCCGATTCTTCTATCTGATCACTCACCGCGACCGCAGCCGCTCGCCCCTGGCTCAGGCCTTCGTCGACTTCGTGGAATCCCAGCTTCCCGCGCGCGCGTCCCAATAGGTCGATGACGGAGCACAGCCACACCGAGGTCCGACTCACTTCCTACGCCTCCTGCGCCGGCTGAGCGTCCAAAATGGCTCCTGGAGATCTCCAGGAGGTGTTGGCGGTCCTCAGGCCCGGCGGCACGCCGCCGCCCGCGGATCTGCTCGTCGGGCTCGGCGCGGCGGACGACGCGGCGGTCTATCGGCTCGCGCCCGACCTGGCGCTCGTCGAGACCGTCGACTTCTTCCCTCCGGTCGTCGACGACCCGTGGACGTGGGGCGCGGTCGCCGCCGTGAACGCGATGTCGGACGTCTACGCCATGGGGGGCGAGGTGCTGTTCGCGCTCGCGATCGCGGGGTTTCCGCGCGAGATGTCAAAAGCGATCGTCTCGGAGGTCTTCCGCGGCGGCCGGGACAAGGTCGCCGAGGCGGGGGGCGTGATCGCTGGAGGGCACACCGTCGTCGACGCCGAGCCGAAGTATGGGCTCTGCGTGACGGGGCGTGTTCATCCCGATCGCATCCTGGTCAAGGGCGGTCTGCGACCCGGCGATCGGGTGTTCCTCTCCAAGCCGCTCGGCACGGGTGTGATCACGACGGCGGCGAAGAACGGCGTCGCCGGCGCCGAACGGCTCGCGGGCGCGGTCGCGAGCATGCTCCGACTCAACCGTGTGGCCGCGGTGGTCGCGCGCGAGAGCGGGGCGAAGGGTGCCACGGACATCACCGGCTTCGGGTTCCTCGGGCACGCCGGTGAGATGGTCAAGGCCTCGGGGGCGGGTCTGCAGATCGACGCCTCCCGTCTGCCGGTGCTCCCGGGTACGCGCGAGCTCGCCGAGGCTGGACAGTTCAGCGGAGGCATGAAGCGCAATCGTCGCTACGTGGATGACACGTTCGGAGCCGCCTTGACGATCGAGTCTGCCGTGCCGGGCTATCTATCGTCGTTGCTCACCGAGGCGGAAACCTCGGGCGGACTGCTCTTCTCGGTCTCCGCAGACCGTGCCGGTTCCGTCGTAGAGGCTTTCCGCCGACAGGGCGAAGAGTGCTGGGAGATCGGCGTGGTCCTGCCCGAACCGGTCATCCGCGTCACAGCGTAGCCCTCAGCGGTAGCTCCGTCTGCGCGGACGCTATCGGGATCGTCCATGAGCCACCCTGTCGGAATCGGTCCTACCGATTTGTCTTCGCCGTGAATCTCGATATTGTCGAGGGCCACCGAACGATCAGCCGGTGAGGTCGTCGCCGCCAGGCGCGGCCTGTATGAGATCCGAGGACAAAGAGACGCGATGAACCGACGAACATTCTTGCGCGCCGCTGCCTCGCTCCCTGCGGTGGCCGCGGCTTCACGCATGGCTGGTTTCGTGACGCCGGCCCGGGCTCAGCAAAAGGAATTCTTGCCGCGGCCCGGTACCTGGCGAACCTTCGAGATCACGACGCGAGTCGAGATCCTGGAGCCGACGGGCGTGAGTCGCGCCTGGCTACCCATTCCGTCGGTCAAGTCCGACTTTCAGAAGCCTCTCGGCGATCAGTGGTCGGGCAACGCGAAAGTGATGAAGACGGTGAGCGACGGCGTCTACGGCGCCAACATGCTCTACGCGGAGTTCGCCGCCGGCGAATCCGCCCCGGTGGTCGAGCTGACGAGCCGCTTCCAGACTCAGGATCGCGCGATCGACTGGTCGAAGAAGGTCGCCGCCGATGAAGACCCGGCGATCATCAAGACGTGGACGAAAGCTACCGACCTCATGCCGACCGACGGCATCGTCCGCGAGACGGCGCTCGAGATCACCACGGGCAGGACGACCGACGTGGAGAGGGTCAAGGCGGTCTACGACTGGATTCTCGCCAACACCTACCGCGAGCCCAAGGTGCGCGGCTGCGGTGTAGGCGATATCAAGGTGATGCTCGAGACGCGGAACTTCGGCGGCAAGTGTGCCGATATCAACGCGCTCTTCGTGGGTCTCGTGCGTGCCGTCGGGGTACCCGCCCGTGACGTCTACGGTATCCGCGTCGCGCCGTCGGCCTTCGGCTACAAGTCGCTCGGTGCCGGAAGCGCGAACATCAGCAAGGCCCAGCACTGCCGCGCCGAGGTCTTCCTGAAGGATTACGGCTGGGTGGCCATGGATCCCGCGGACGTGGCGAAGGTGGCCCGCGAGGAGACGAGCGAATGGCTGAAGGTCGACCATCTGCTGGTCGAGGCCGTGCGGCCCAAGCTGTTCGGCGGGTGGGAAGGTAACTGGGTGGCCTTCAACACCGCTCACGACGTCGCGCTGCCGAGCGCGACTCAGGGCGGTAGGCTCGGCTTCTTCATGTACCCGCAATCCGAGACGGCACAGGGTCGGCGCGACAGCCTCGACCCCGACAACTTCAAGTACACGATCACCACGCGCGAGATCAAAGCGTGACATCGGGATCGCGGCGGGCGCCGTGACCACCGTCACGGTGTCCGCCCGGTCCGCGCGCCGGCGTCGTTCGATCGTCGCCCGACTCTCGATCCTGATTCTCGGCGGCATCGTCTGGGCTGCGCCCTGGCTCGCCGGGAGCGTCAGCGCGGACCGCGCTCGTTTTATCACATCGAAGGAGCCGTCGGCGCCGCCCCTGGCCCTCAGCGACCTCACCGGCAAGGCCCACACGCTCGCCGACTACCGGGACCGCGTCGTCCTCGTGAACTTCTGGGCGACGTGGTGCGAGCCATGTCGGGCCGAGATGGCGTCGATTCAGACGCTGCAGGAACGTCTGGCCGGGCGGCCGTTCGCGGTCTTGCTCGTGAACTACGGGGAAGCAAGGGCGCGGGTGGCCGACTTCGTCAAGCGCGAGCCGGTCGGGGCGACGATCTTGCTCGATCCGAATCAGGACGCGCCCCGGGCGTGGCGAGTCCGGGTCCTCCCGTCGAGCTTCCTGATCGGCCGGGATGGTCGTGTGCGCTACAGCGTGATCGGCGAGATCGACTGGGCGAGCGAGGACACCATCGAGGTGGTGCAGGGTCTCTTGAGTTAGGAACGGCTGCGAAGAGAGCTACGCGCTCGGGCGGCGGGCGGCGGGATTTCGTAGGACCGCTAGCAGGCGTTGCTTCAGCTCCGACGGGATGTTGACCTCTCTGAGCTTGGTCGCCGCGTTCACCGTGCCTCGGTAGGTATTGACGAACGCGACACAGGGCCCGCAGCCTTCGATGTGCCACTCGAGGAGCTCACGCGTCGATTTCGGAAGGCTTCCGTCGAGATACTCGCCGAGGAGGTCGGCGATCTGCCGACACTCGATCGATGACGGGCTCGGGGCTCCACAGTCTGGCATTGCCGTACATTATAAGTAGATGCTCGGCTTGGTGCGAGGGATTCGCGCCGATTGGCTGGGCGCCTTTTACGCAGTGCGCCGTCGCGCGCATCGTGACGCCGATGGCCACCCTCGCCTGGTGAGTCTCTGCGTCTGCCGCACCGCGTCGAAGGACCCACTCGGGGGTCGTCCTCTCCGAGGCCGTCGCCAGCCACGACGATACCCCGAGCCTCGAGAACGAGCCCGGAGGCCCGCGGCGATCGCCGTTCCAGAAATCGGCGCTGGGGTGCATAGGGCTCCGAGCTCGAACTTCCGCCAGCGACTTCGCGAAGCGGGAACTCGCGACGCTCCTCTCGCGATTCTTTCCTGAGCGCGAGATCTGCGCGACGCCGCGCCAGTCGTCGGCATTGTGACGGCGACGTCACCGGGCGAGCGCCCGGCGATTGAGCAACGACACGGTGAGCGCCGATTCGCGAGGCACGGCCGCGCAGGAGGCCACTGATTTCGGTGTGATTCGGCGGCGAGATTTCGCCCCGCAATTGGCAGCCAACTTGCTATCTCATCGAGTAGTATGAGACCTACATGGTCGCGAGAGAGGGCGGTAACGCCATCGCTTGACGGCTCTCTATAGAATGACTGCTAGGAACGCGCGAGAGGAGAGCTCGATGAATCAAGATTTGCGGGTTCAAGCGTTCGTCACCGCCTTCGAGGCCCTGCGCGCCGAAGTCGAGAAGGTCATCGTCGGACACCGAGAAGTCATCACGCACGTGCTCATCGGGATGTTCGCCGGCGGCCACGTCCTGCTCGAGGGCGTTCCCGGCCTGGGCAAGACTCTCCTGATCAAAACGCTCTCGGAAGGGCTCGACCTCTCTTTCTCGCGTATCCAGTTCACGCCCGACCTGATGCCGGCGGACATCATCGGCACCAACATCATCATCGAGGACGCGGACGGCCGGAAGCACTTCCAGTTCCAGCAGGGTCCGATCTTTGCGCACATCCTGCTGGCCGATGAGATCAATCGCGCGACGCCCAAGACTCAATCCGCGCTGCTCGAAGGCATGCAAGAGAGCGCCGTCACGGTGGGCGGCGCCACGCGCCCGCTCCCGGCTCCGTTCTTCGTGCTCGCGACGCAGAACCCGATCGAGATGGAAGGGACGTACCCCCTGCCGGAAGCGCAGCTCGATCGCTTCATGTTCAAGCTGCGGGTCCGCTATCCGCAGCTCGAGGAGCTGAACGCGATCATCGACCGCACGACACAGCCGCGGACCGCGACGGTCAGCCGAGTCCTGAGCGGTCCGGAGGTGCTCTCGTTCCGTGAGCTGATCCGTGAGGTGCCGATCGCCTCACACGTCCGCGACTTCGCCTCGGGGATCGTCATGGCGACGCACCCGCAGTGGGAGCAGGCGCCCGACATCGCGCGCCGCTTCGTGCGCTACGGCGCGAGCCCGCGCGGCGCCCAGGCGCTCGTCCTCGGCGCGAAGGTGCGGGCGCTCGCCGAGGGCCGCTACAACGTGAGCATCGAGGACATCAAGGCGATGGCGGTGCCGGCGTTGCGCCATCGAGTGATCTTGAACTTCGAAGGCGAAGCCGAGGGTGTCGACACCGACACGTTGGTCTCCCGAGTCGTCGCCGATACCGAGGCGGGGGTCGCTCAGAGCCGCGAACCCTTTCTCCGCTAGCCGCGGGAGGACCTCATGACCGAGTCTCCACGGATCGAAGGGCTCCTGCGGCGCATCCGCCGGGAAATCCGCCGCCGGCGGGCCGAGTATTACGGGCTGCGCGGCGCCTTCTGGGGCGCCGTAGCCGGCGTCGCGGTGATGCTGGCCAAGCACGGGATCGGCGCGAAGGCGCCCTGGATCGCCGGCGGTCTGTTGATCCTCGGTCTCCTGGTGGGCCTCGCGTACGGAGCGGCGCGAGGCATTCGGCGCGGTGACGTCGCGCGGGTGGCGGATCGGGCCTTCGGTCTCGACGACCGCGTCGCGACGACCCTTGAGTGGGCGGACCGACCCGATCGCACGCGGCTCGTCGACGCGCTGGTCGTGGACACCGTCGCGCGCGTGGGGAATCTCCAGCTCAAGCGCGTCGTCAAGCGCGTGGTTCCGCGTGAGGGCCAGCTGCTGGCGCTTCCGGTCCTCGCGTGTCTCGTGCTGGCCATCACGCCGCCGATTCCGCTGCCGTCGGGCCGCCTTCCCGACTTCTTGTCGTCGACCGAAGAAGAGCGTGAAGAGCGCGCCAGCTCGTCGATGCTCGAGGAGACCACGCGCCAGCTCGCCAAAGACCCGCTCAAGCGGCCGGCGTTCGAGGAACGCGACTTCGCGCAGCGGGCCGGCGGCAGCGGCGCCACCACCACCGGAGATCTGTCGGCCATCTTCAAGGACACCTCGCTCGCGAACCAGCGCCCCGATTTCAACAGCTTCATGAAGAAGGGTGACGAACGACTCCGGATGCTGGAGCAGACGGATCGCATACCCGACCTCCAGTCGGACGTCACCAACAGCCAGTACAAGATGGTGTACCGCAAGTCCAAGGCGCTGACGGGCGGTCTGCGACCCGATCAGATCTCGCCGCAGAAGCTCCGCGAGCTCCTCGAGGAGATGGAGCGACTCGGCCGCAAGGGCGGCGGCAATTGGAGCGGTGACGCGATGGAAGGGATGGAGGCTCTCGAGGGCGGCCAGAGCGATCGGGCCCTCGAGGCGATGCAGAAGGCGCTCGACAAGATGCGGGCGATGGACGAGGCGCAGCGCTCGGGCAAGGGCCTGCGGGGCGGGCGTGAGAACGAGCGCGGTGGGCGGGGCAAGGAGCGGTCCCGCGGCGACGGGATGGGCCCGGAGGATCAGGACTTCGGCGAGG
>Ga0137403_10002702_pt1 | contig 21571 bp, 17 predicted proteins | sample CZOMad2_1_16fung_FD_122057 | JGI IMG/M metagenome (GOLD analysis project Ga0137403, IMG submission 122057) | Vadose zone soil fungal communities from Angelo Coast Range Reserve, California, USA - CZOMad2_1_16fungal (Hybrid Assembly) | ecosystem: Environmental > Terrestrial > Soil > Vadose zone...
GTTAATGCGGGTCCGCGCGACCCGTTCTATTTCTGCTTCATCTTCAGCTGAGAGGTGCTCTTGTTCCGCCGCAGCGTAAGAGAAGAGCTTATCGCGTTTCAGAGGGCCTCCAAGTGCGACTCCGGGTTGCACGCGGCGGAAGCGCAAGGGGCTGGCTGGAGGCGGATCGGAAAAAGGTTCGCGAGCATTGAACCACTCGTTTTGGAAGAAGGTGAAAGCATCGCCGTGGAATTCATTCTGCCCTACCCTGGTGACGACGTTTATGGCTCCGCCTGCTGCGCCGCCGAACTCCGCCGATAGACCATTGTTAACGATCTGAAATTCGCGCACAATCTCGGGCGAAAGCGCAACGCGCGCCGCCCCGGTCGTCTCATCTGTATTGTCCAAGCCATCAATCGAGATCGAATTGCTGCGAGGGCGCAACCCGCCAAAGGCGAATCCGCTGTCAGCGAGCGGTGAGCCGGATGTTGGGTTACTACCTCCCGTGTTTTGTTGGTTTGACGGCGCGACTCCGGGTGCGAGCAAAGTGAATTCCAGATAGTTGCGGCTGTTGACCGGCAACTCCTCAATGCGCTCTGGATCAATTGACGTGGTAACGGCTGTCTGTGTGGCATCAAGCGCCGGCGGACTATCGGTGACCGTGACTTGCGCATTTACGTCTCCGGCAGACAATGAAATGTCGAGTGCTGTCGAGCGGCCCAGTGCGAGCGTTACTTTCGGGTTGAAGTACGGCGCAAAACCGCTCGCTTGTGCTTTAACTTCATAGTCGCCTACCGCCATCGCAGTAGCTCGATATCTGCCATCCGCTTCACTTGTCATGTTTCTGGTTTGATTGGTGGTGAGATTGCGTAGCGCGATCGTTGCCCCTGGAATACCGGCTCCCGCTACATCTCGTACCATGCCTGTGAGTGTGCCCGTAGTGGCCGAATCCTGAGCCTGCGTAGCGGGAGACGCCAAGACGAGCAACGAAATTACTAACAGCGCGATGAAAAGGCTTCGCACAAATGATTTATGCACTTCTTTTGAGGCCCTCTGATCGTTAGTTCGCCTTCCGACACAATTTGCTTACTTCACGACTTTAATTTCCGCCGGCTCAGTGAGTTCAATTTGAGCTTTGCCGTGATAATCAATGAACTTCCCGGAGATAACTATTTCCTTGCCGTCGAGTGTCTTCACGTCCGGGAATTTCGGGAAGTCAGGATTCCTCAACACCGCCGTCAGCGCGGTCCGGTAGTTAGGGTGAAAATCGAATACGATCAAGTCCCCGTCGCGCTCCTCAAACAATTTGCTGACAGTCCCTTTGAACGATCCCTCCTTCCCAATTAGCTTTTGCGCGCCCGCCAAGTCATGTGCATCCAGCGCGTTGTTGTAAGCCACGTCGTCCTTATCCACGGTGCCGAACTTGGCTGTCTTCGAGGCCACTACGTGCTGAAGCGGTTTCATCGGGTCCCGATCCTGAGGTGCATTCGCATTTCGACTCGCTCTCACTTTATCGAGACTCCAAACACCCCAGGTGCTTGCCACGATGATCACGAAGATTACCGTAAGCCTCGTGATTCTCATCCTTATTCCTCCTCTGAACTCTTTGTTGTCTGGAACCACAATCATCAATTCCGATCACCCACTAAATTTGGGACCACGCGCCGCCTTCGCCCAGGTAATATAAGGACACTGTTGTCGCACGCGTTGCTGGGGTGCTCTAAAGGTAGACGACAACACTTATATCAGGAACCTTGCTTGAACCTTTCGTGAACATTACATCCATGAAAGGTTCGTCAAATTGGAATGAAATTAGTGAAGCTCGACGGGCAGATAAAGAGTAAAAAGAGAACCCGCGCCTGGTTTGCTGGAGACTTCAATGCGTCCGTTGTGAGCTTGGACCACAGCTTTTACTAAACTCAGGCCAAGTCCAAGTCCCCGTTGTGAGCGACTCTGATCGCCACGATACAGACGATTCCATATTTTCGGAGTGTCTTCGGAAGAGATCCCTGCGCCAGTATCTTTGATGGTTATGACAGCCTGATGGTGGCGTTGGAAAGCGTCAAGATCTATTCGTCCCCCGCTCGGAGTGTACTTAACAGCGTTATCCATCAGGTTCGCCATCACCTGCCGCATTCGGTTAGCGTCGGCACTTAAGAAAAGATCGTCTGGAGACGAGGCGTGAAGCGATACGTTTTTGTCCTCTGCTACGTGCGCGTACAGTTCAACCGTATCCTTTATCAGCTCCGAAATGTTTATGTTCTCCATCTGGAGCTTCATCGCGCCCGTTTCGGCTTCGGAGATGTCCATCAGCGTATTCAACATTGTGAGAATCCGATCCGCTTCCTCCACACAATCCGCCAGCGCTTCTCTGGAAGCATCTTGAGTCTGCTCTGATCGTAAGGTCATCTCGGCAGTGCCGCGCAGTCTTGCGAGTGGAGTGCGCAAATCATGAGCTACGGCATCGAGTGAGCCGTGCATGCCTTTGATGAGCGTCTCTATCTTCTCCAACATCGCATTGAACAACGTTACCAGCTCGTCTAACTCGTCACGGGTCTGGCTGGTCGGCACACGAGCATCCATTCTGCCGGTAGAGACTGAGCGAATAGTTTGAATGAGGCTTCGGACTGGACGTAGCGCGCGATATGCGAGAAACGATCCTCCCCCTATGCCGAGGATGACTGCCGGAATCATGAACCCAGTGAATACTTCACGAAACGTCTCCAGGAGAGCTTCCTGCTCTTCCGTACTCTGGCCTACTTGCAGAACGCTCCCGTCGGAGAGAATTGTGGATTCGATCTCCAACCCCTTCTCTCGATCGCGGGTCTGTAAATAGACTGGTTGCTGACTTCTATTGCGAGAGTTGCTATCAAGTTGAGTAAGGTCGAAGTCCTTCCAGCGATCAGGAGCGTTCAGAAAGACTGTGGTGTTTTGGGGTCCGACGAGTCGAACGAATAAAGGATCTTCTTTACCGGATCTACCTTCGAGACTTACTTCCTTCATTAGCGCCTCGATGCCGCCCGTTTGATATTGAGCCGCATACTCACCGAGTTTCTGATGGGTTTCTTCCCGGTCCTTCTGCCGCACGGATGAAGACAACAGAAAATAGGCAAGGACAAACAGAAACGATGTGCTCAGTATGAAAAAGACGGAATACCACAGGATCAGCCTGAAAGTGATTGTTTTGCGGAGCGCAACAAGGTGTTTGGGGCTAAGATATTTTAAGAACATATCCAACTCCACGAATGGTATGGATCATCTTCTCCGCGAAGTTCTTGTCAACCTTACTTCTCAACCGGCAGACGAGCACGTCAACCACATTTGTTTGCGGGTCGAAGCTGTAATCCCAAACGTGTTCCAGGATCATGTTCTTGGAAACCACCCGGCCGGCGTTGCGCATTAAATATTCCAGCAGGGCGAACTCCCGCGCTTGAAGCTCTAGCTTCTCGCCTCCGCGAACAACCTCTCGCGACAAGAGATTCATGGAGAGATCGCCAATCTTCATCCGAGTTGGTTCGGCTGCTGCATTTCCGGTTGCGCGCCGCAGCAACGCTTGCACGCGTGCAAGTAGTTCTGAAAAGGCGAACGGCTTGACCATGTAGTCGTCGCCTCCCGCCTGCAGGCCTCGAACCCTGTCGTCGACTGAACGCTTGGCGCTCAGAATCAACACAGGAGTATTGATTTCTTGAGTCCGCAAGGTTTCGATGACGGAGAGGCCGTCCAGTCGGGGTAACATCAAATCTACAACCGCGGCATCGTAGTGCTCAGTTGAGGCGCGATGAAGCCCATCTTCACCATTAGCGGAATGATCGGCTGCGAATCCAGCCTGCTTGAGACCGTTGACGATAAACGAAGCGATCTTATCGTCGTCTTCTATGACCAGCACTCGCACGCGAGATTCCTCGATTCAGGATGAACAGTCTGATGTTCCAAGCTTTCGATTTTAGACGATATTCATTGTTGGGGGCTACGAGCCAGTGGTATAACGCATCACCGCGAAACGGCAAGGCAATCTCGAACACGCCCGAGCCTAGACCTCGCATAGGCGCGACTAATGCCTGGCGTTGGGTGCTGGCTAGTAAATCTATAAGTTGAGAAAAACATTGTGAAACTAAATGTATGCATCGCTGGAGCTACAGGATGGGTGGGTAAGCCTCTTTGTATGGCTGTGTCTGAAGCAGACGATTTGAGCCTCGTTGGTGCTGTCTCTCGTGCCTATAGAGGTTGTAACTTGAAAGATGTCTTTGGCGACCCGAACATTGATCTGATAGTAAGCGGATCAGTCGCAGAAGCCCTTGATACACCGACCGATGTGTTAGTTGATTACACGAAAGCAGATGTCGTGAAAGCCAATGTGATGACCGCAATCCGCAAAGGCGTTCATGTGGTCATCGGTTCTTCGGGTGTGACGGATGAAGATTTTATCGAAATCAACCAAGCCGCTTTGAATAACCAAGTCGGCGTTATAGCTGCCGGTAATTTCGCTATTACTGCGATGTTGCTCCAACGCTTTGCATGTGAAGCGGCAAAATATTTGTCTCATTGGGAAATTATAGATTATGCGTCAGACGCTAAAAAGGATGCGCCTAGTGGCACGACTCGCGAGTTGGCCTTACGGCTTTCAGACATCAGAAAACCGGAAGTTACACACCCGATTAGTGAAACGATTGGAGAGAGAGAAAGTCGGGGGACAACCTTAAACGGGAGTCAGATTCATTCAATTCGTCTCCCGAGTTATGTTATCAGCGTTGAGGCAATTTTTGGCGCAAAGGATGAGCGGTTGATTATTCGTCACGATGCTGGAAACGGCGCAGAGCCGTACATACAAGGTACTCTTTTAGCAATTCGTGAAGTGAGAAATCACGTTGGGCTAATAAGAGGCCTGGATAGGATTATGAAATAATGCGCCCGACGCCGCACCTAACAACTCATGCAACCGGAGCGCAGGATAGCGTGGCGGCATGATTCTTCCTCGCGGTTAGATTGAACGCCTTTCGCCTCCACCCGGTAATTCGGGCGTTAGAGCCCAGTCACTGTCATAATTATCGCGTACTAAGGAGACACAATGCAGAAGCGCAAACTAGGAAATAGCAACTTGGAAGTCTCGGCCCTCGGGCTGGGCTGCATGGGAATGAGCTATGGCTATGGTCCGGCCGCAGACAAACAGGAGATGATCTCACTGATTCGAACTGCCGTCGAACGCGGTATCACATTCTTCGATACCGCCGAAGCCTACGGCCCATTTACGAACGAAGAACTTGTGGGCGAAGCGCTCGCCCCCTTTCGCGGTCAAGTGGTGATCGCCACCAAATTCGGTTTCAAATTTGGTCCCAAGGGCGAGCAGAACGGCACGGATAGCCGGCCGCTGCACGTAAAGGAGGTCGCCGAAGCCTCGCTCAAGCGACTGAAGACCGACCACATCGATCTTTTCTATCAACATCGCGTTGATCCTGACGTGCCAATCGAAGACGTGGCGGGAGCGGTGAAGGACCTGATTCAAGAAGGTAAGGTCAAGCACTTCGGACTTTCTGAAGCAGGGATGCAAACCCTACGTCGCGCGCATGCAGTCCAGCCGGTCACTGCACTGCAAAGCGAATATTCGCTTTGGTGGAGAAAGCCTGAACGGGAAGTGTTGCCGACGTGTGAGGAACTGGGCATCGGCTTCGTTCCATTTAGTCCTCTTGGTAAAGGCTTCCTCACGGGAAAGATCGATGAAAACACTACGTTCGACAGTTCCGACTTTCGCAACATCGTTCCACGCTTTACGCCCGAGGCTCGGAAAGCGAATCAGGCGCTGGTTGATCTACTTCGGTCGATCGGAGAGCGCAAGAATGCGACACCGGCCCAGTTAGCGCTTGCCTGGCTGCTTGCCCAGAAGCCATGGATTGTTCCGATCCCCGGCACGACGAAACTGAATCGCCTGGAGGAGAACATCGGAGCAGTTTCAGTCGAGCTTACCTCCGACGATCTCCGCGAGATTGATAGCGCCGCTTCAAAGATCGAAGTGCAAGGGGCCAGGAATCCCGAAGCGCTGGAGCGAAGGACCGGTCTGTGAGCGTCGTCTTCACAACCGCCGCGTCAACTCAAACGCTATGATTTTGTACGGTCCGGATAGCCCTGGATCGTTCTCGCAATCTCATACGTTCGTGGTCGGTAGGTGCCGATCACGTGACGATGCAAGCGGTCGATGAGAATCAGATGCTTGGAAGTCGTATCAAACTCGTTGCTGTCGCGGCCGGTGAGAAAAGATGAGGCGAGGCCTGCGCCTAGCTCCAGATTGAAGACCTCAAATCTCAGTTTCAGAGCTGCGTCGACCTCTTCACTGGTGCGCGCCAGGCGAACGATAAATCTTCCGCTATTGATTTCCTGATTAGAGAAGAGGCTGGCGTCCACCTGCGAGAGACTCGAAGCAATCCTTAACGGCGTGGCTAAAGTTGCTGCGCTCATTCTGACCTCCTGAGCTGTGATCGTCATACGGGCTCCCCGGAGAAGAGTCAGCCAAAAGAATGAACTGTTGATGTGAGATCCTGATTAATTGGTTCTTACTTTGAGATTAACTTAGGAGGAAAGACTATTGGGATGTTTCACGATCACGGAGACGGCGCTGGAACAATTGATGTGCAGTTAAGAATCCAGTAACTCTAAATTAGCATCGATGCGTAATGATCTTCCTGCATTTCAAAAAGGTTGTCCGTAACAGGATTTTGGGCTGTGTGAGTCGAGGGACTTACACAGTTTTTTTTCTTCCCATCGGTCTTTCGTCATTTATTGGCGGTTTTCTGTTGACCCCGTGCATTTGAGCCTCGGATACTCGCTCGCTTTTCGTTCCTTTTTTGATCTATAAGAGCGGTGTTCGACCAGAACGCGGAGGTTTAGATGGGAACTCGCACGATTGTAGTTGGAGATATTCATGGGTGCTACGACGAACTGGAGGACATGCTGGCGGAAGTGCGCTTTGGCGCGGGTGACCGTCTCGTTTCAGTAGGCGATCTCATTACGAAGGGACCGAAGAGCCGAGAAGTGCTGGATCGCTTTATGACCGAGCCCCAGTTTGCTGCTGTGATGGGCAACCATGACCTGGCGTTGCGCCGACGTTGGAACGGCGAAAAGTTTACGTTGAAGGATTCACAGAAACCCACGCACAAGGAGCTGAAGAAAGACAAGGAGCACTACGTTTCCTATCTGAACTCGCTCCCATTCGTGATTGATTTGGGGACTCATTTGGTGGTGCATGCAGGAGTCCGACCTGGCGTGGCGCTGCATTCTCAGACTACGGAGGATCTTACAGAGTTGCGCAGCTTAGGGTCAGATCGCACTGCTCGCGATGGGACCCCCTGGTACGAGGTTTATGACGGCGAGAAGGTGGTGTTGTTTGGCCATTGGCCAGCGCCAGAGCCGCGTCGGGGAAAGAGGGCTATCGGCCTCGACACTGGCTGCGTCTATGGCAACGAGCTTACCGCTTACATCATCGAGACGGGGGAATTCAAAACCGTCCCCGCGCGACGCGCCTATGACCCTTCTTGAAACTCTTGACATGATCGGAACCGCACGACCCGTTTTAGATCTCAGGGCCGAGGTAGTCTGGATGAACTCGAAAAATCTTGTTAACTTTGAAACTTCTTACTGGTAAATTGCGCGTTAGAAGGTAAAGTCATTTCGAAACTCCAGACCTTTCCCGCAAAATACGGAGCTGAACCAGGATGAATGACCCAAAGCAAAGCTTGCCGGAAGAAGTCGAGGCCTCACTGACGCCTGAGGTGATAGAAGCCGGCGGTCGGCCCTCCCTTGCTCGCATTGGCAGGATGCCGCTTTCGAATCAGCCTGACGATGAACATTTTCTTGCATGGTCTGTTTTTAATCGAGATTTGAGCCAGCTTGAGTTTTTCAAACGCGTGCTGGAAGAAGCCACCGACGAATCTGTGCCACTGCTCGAGCGCTTGAAGTTTCTCGCCATCTTCACCAGCAATCTCGACGAGTTTTTCATGGTTCGAGTTTCAGGTTTGAAGGAGATGCTGGATATCAAGGATCTTCAGCCGATGCCCGGCGAACTTATGCCTGCCGACCAGCTGAAAGTGATTCGCGATCGCGTGCTGCCGATGGTTGCGGAACAGGTGAAATGTCTGCAGAGCAGCGTTCTGCCTGAGCTGGCAAAGCAGGGAGTGGAAATCCTGGAGTACGACTCGCTATCTGCACGCGAGAAAAAACTGCTTAACCAGTATTTCATGAAGAATGTTTTCAGAGTGTTGACTCCGCTAGCCGTGGATCCCGCTCACCCGTTTCCGTTTATCGCTAATCTCAGTCTAAATATTGGCTTGACCGTTGAGGTCGACTCAGATCCTAACGAGCCGATAACCATGGGAAGTTTGCCGCGGTTTGTTCGAATCAAGGTGCCGCCAGTTGTGCCGCGCCTGGTGCCTGTAGGAGACAGCGGACAAAAGTTTGTTCTCCTCGAAGAACTGATCGATGCGAACCTGCATTCTGTGTTTCCCAGCATGCGTCTCAGCAAGAGTCATTTGTTTCGCGTGACGCGCGATGCCGATGTGGAGATTAGAGACGATAAAGCGTCCGATCTCCTTGAAAGAATAAAGGAGTCGCTACGCGAGCGCCGCTTTGGCAATGCGGTGCGCCTTGAGGTTTCTGAGACAATGCCGCAGGCGACAGTCCGATACTTAACTGAGTCACTTCGCATCGAGGACGACGACGTCTACGTGATGGGTGGGATTCTGGGCGTAGGCGACTTGATGCAACTCTACAGTTTGGACAGGCCGGAACTGCGAGACAGGCCGATCCGAATGACGGTTCCTGCACCACTAAGCAAGAAGAAGCAGGTGTTCGACGCCATAAAGAAGCAGGACATTCTGCTTCATCATCCATACACGGCATACACTACGGTTACAGAGTTTATTGAGGCTGCGGCAAAAGACCCGAAGGTGCTGGCGATCAAGATATGTCTCTATCGCACCGGCAAGGATTCTCCGATACCGCAGGCGTTGATTGAGGCGAGTGAACGAGGCAAACAGGTTACGGCAGTAGTTGAGATCAAGGCGCGCTTCGACGAAGAGAACAATATCGAATGGGCAGGTCGGCTCGTCGAAGCCGGGGTTCACGTAGTTTACGGGCTGGTGAATCTCAAAACGCACAGCAAAGTGGCGCTCGTTATTCGCCGCGAGGATCAGGGGCTGCAAACCTACGTTCACATCGCAACTGGTAATTACAATCCAACGACTTCGAAGGTTTATACCGACCTGGGCCTGCTAACAGCCAACGCGGAGATAGGCGACGACGCGACCGACTTGTTTAATTACATGACCGGGTTTTCGAGGCCGCGCGAGTACACACACTTCATGGTGGCGCCCGTGAATTTGCGCGAGCGTAAGCTGGACTTGATACACCGAGAGATTGGCCACGCGCTGGCCGGACGACCGGCGCGCATTGCAGCCAAGATAAATCGCCTGACAGATTTGGAGATCATTGACGCGCTCTATCGGGCATCACAGGCGGGCGTGCCGATTGACCTGATAGTTCGCGGCTCCTGCATGCTGCGCCCGGGAGTACCCGGACTGTCGGAGACCATCCACGTGAGAAGCATCGTGGGCCAATTCCTTGAGCATAGTAGGATCTTCTACTTTGCCAACGGAGGCGACGACGACGTTTACATCGGATCGGCTGACTGGATGACTCGCAATCTTGATCGACGAGTCGAAGTTGTGACGCCGATTCTTGATGTGAACCTGAAACGGCATTTGAAAGATGTCGTCCTCGGCGCCTATTTGAAAGATAACGTAAAAGCGCGAGTCTTGAATGCCGACGGCATCTACCAACGTGTTCCAATGGCTCCCGGAGAAGCTGCATTCAACAGTCAATTGCATTTCGAAGGAAGTATAAGTTTGAGTTCTTAAGCTGGTTTGAACTGCTCCATAGGGAAAGGACCCGTCTATGTTTCGCAAGCCAATTCAGGCGTTCGTCTTTATCTTGCTCTATATTTTCCTGGCATCGCCGGCTGCAGCGCAAAAGTCTTGTTTCACTTCGGAAGCACGGGAACTCGCCGAACGGACCGCGAAAGTCTTTGCGGCGCCCGATCCTGGCTACGACCCGGTCCTCGGGTTTAATCCCAAGGCCGGTCCTCGAGTTGGCGCTCCCAAAGGCGATTCCCAAGGGCTCGCTGCGCCCATGATGTGCGTCGCCAACAAGAAGCCGAACGAAGGCACGGGCACCACGCCGAAGTTCCATTGCTCCGTGCCACGCGTAGTCGACGAGCACGGCGACCTCATACGCTACAAAGTGAAGCCTCATTTCAAGGGTCAGGCAAGAGACAAGAGAAACGGCGAGGTCTACGGCGAGTTCCTTTCATCTCGCTTCTCGAAGGCGCTCGGTTTCTTCGCGGATGATGAGTGGGTAGCGGATGTCACCTGCCCCGACTGCGAGAAGAGCCTGAACAAAGGCTTCCAGGGAGCGAGCTTCACACCCTTCCAACCGGCGGCCGGAATCGAGCTTCCATTGGGCGATGGTATCGATGTGAAATGCAACAACAGAGACTCCGGGGCGCTTGCCGGAGCGCTGTCGAAGTTACTTGAGAATGGCGCGCCTCGCGCCGAGATCGATGCCTTCAAGCTCTGGCTTGCCTTCATTGATCATGGCGACACTAAGGCGGACAACCAGAAGTTTAGCTGCCTCAACTCGAAGAAGAATGCCGACGGCTCGCGGTTATGCAAGCCGGGCCAGGCGGTATACTACGTGGGCGACATGGGCTCGACGTTTGGCTACAACAGCTCCAGCGAGAAGAAGGCGACGCTGGCCGCGTGGAGGGGCAAGGATCCGATAAAGGTGAGCGGCGGTCGCTGTTCCACCACAGCCAGGAGCGTTGGAGATACAAGCGTCAGCGAAGGCGGCCGACAACTTCTGGCGAATGGTCTTCAAAGGCTGCTCGACGACGAGAAAACCGACAACTTAATCACCAGGGTGTTTCGCGCCTCGCGCAACCACGAGCGCGACCAGCCGCCGGAAGCGTGGACGGCAGAATTCGTGCGCAAGGCGAGGACGATCATCGACGCGCGCTGCTCGAACTAGAGTCCGGATAGTTTCCAGGACGCTGATATCAAAAGGAGCCTTACGCCATGAACAAACAGCTGCTCCGCCTACTGGTGGTTTTCGTCGCTGTGTTGCTCGGCAGCGGGCTGCTCGTTTACGTTCTGCTTCAGGGCGCAGCAACGCCAGTAAGGAATTCAGTCACTGAGCGGTCATCGACATCGGCAGATCAGCCAACCAACACACCGACACCACCGGAGGGTTCTGTTAAGGTTCAGAATGGCGGTAACAACTCAATTATTAATGAACTCTTCGGACTTGAACCTTCCGACGGCAGGGCTACTGCCGAGGCGAGAGGAGTGGTTGCTGCTCGAGTTTTTCTCAGATTCCTGATTGCCGCATTTCTTGCGATGCTGCTGGCCTTTCGCTGGCGGCGCGGCGTCTCCGTTACCAAACGTAATCCTTACGTGGCCCAGACTCAGATATTGCTGGCGGTGGTGGCCGCTGCGATGATGATTATCGTAGGTGACAGCGCCGCTCGAGCGTTTGGCATCTTCGCGGCCGCCTCACTGGTTCGCTTCCGCACAAACATTCGAGATCCGAAAGAAACCACGGTGCTTTTGATTTGTCTTGGGGTCGGGCTGGCATGCGGCGTCGGACGTCTGGATATGGCGGTCATACTCACAGTTTTCGTACTTGTCGCGCTGTGGATTCTGGAACACTTCGAATCAGCACAAATATTTCGGGCCATGGAAGTGCGAGTTGAAACGCGCAACCTGGATCAGACTCGTCAGGTGCTCAAGACGCTTTTTGAGAGACACGGATGCACTTTTGAACTGCGACAGTTGGAGCGCGCGGCGGGCGAGGGTGAAAACGGGAAGATTGTATATGAGTTGAGCCTGGGCTCCGCTGACCGCACTGATCAGCTTAGCGAGGAGATACTTGCTGAAGACTCGCAGAACATTGCCGGGCTTGAGTGGGAGCAGAAGAAAAGCTCGACCTATATTTACAACTAAGAGTGTTGAAGCGGACCAAAAGCAAAAAGGCCACCCTGGGATTGGGTGGCCTTTGGTCTTCGCGGGAGCGAGCTTTAGTAAATGCTTCTACTGAGTGTGAACCGAGGTGCTTTGAGTTCCCGATGACGCTGACGATTTGGCCATCTGCATCTTTTCATAGTAGTCCTTCACGAAATCTTTGAAGGCGCCGTGGCCCCAACTGGTGTAGAAGTCATACTGTTTCATCTCAGCGTAGACCTGTTCAAAGTTCCAATCGTAGAACTGGTAGCGATAAACGGCGCCCATGGCGCCCGTGCGATGTCTGCCACCCGCACAGTGGACGAAAAATTTGCCAGTGTCCGGATCGTTGGCAACTTTCAAGAACATCCTGGTTGCCTCTTCCGTCGGATACTTCCTGTCGATCATTGGAATGTTGATATATTTCATCCCAAGAGACTCGACCATTGACTTCTCGTAATCCTTTGGTTCAGCTTGCAGGTCGATTACCGTTTTGATTCCTAAAGCCGCCAGGTCTTTGTAGTCCTGTTCTTTGGGTTGGGCGCCCCGGTAAAAGCGCTCATCCATCTGCCCGAAATTCTTTATTTTGACTGTGGAATTTTTCTGGCCTGCGACGTCTTGCGCTTGAGAAACGATCGAAAACGTGAGAACCGCGAGCACCGCGCCAGCGAAATTACGAAAGGACTTTCCAGTGAACTGCATCGCGTTCAAATCTCCTACTACAGTCGTCGGAGTTGGAATGTAGCGAGTACAGAAGCCAAATCCGGATGAAGCCCCCTATAGCTTCCCCAAGATTAGCACCACCAGAGCTGAGAGCTCAACCCTTTTCAACTCAAGGTTAAGGGGCAAGAACTGAAATGCGGTCCGGAACCCCAAATATTCGCCCACAATCTTCGTCAACTGATGCCGCCGGGCTGAAAGTTTTCCCCTGCTTCTTTGCTCCTTCGATAGCTTTACAACTTGAGTGTTAGGAGAATACTCTATCTTGCGATCAACGTTCCCGAAGTTCTTCCCCCTGAAAACCAGTACCCTGTTTGTTGAATATTTGTGCTACGCGTGCGCGCACAGACTGCTAACTGTCCTGATGACCATAAAACAATGGCTCGGAAACGCTGATCCAAAATGTGAATCGAATGCTCGGATGTGGTTTGGCAACGACCGTGATGGAATTTGAGCCTCAAACCGTCTAAGGCGCCAATAGACAATGAAACGCCCTGTGATTGTTGCAGTCAGTGGTTTTAGTTCTGAGGTGGGAAAGACTACCCTCATGTGCGATTTCCTGCGCGCTTTTCCCGGATGGGAGGCAATCAAAGTGACGCGCGGACATTACCGATCCTGCGGCAGAGATCCCCATGCCTGTTGCGTTAGCGATCTGTTGAGTGATCACCCGGTGATTCGTTCAGGCCGGGAACAGAATTACGCGCCTGGCAAAGACACCGGCCGCTTTTGGGACGCGGGGGCCGCAAATGTTCACTGGGTGATCGTAACCGATGAGCAGGTAGAACAGGGAATCAAACAAGCTGTGGCGCACGTTACCGCGCCGGGAGTGTTTATCGAAGGCAATGGCATTCTCGATTTCATTCAGGCTGATTTTGTATTGATGGTTTCCCGGGCCAGCGGCGGGACGGTCAAAGGCTCCGCGCGTCGAGCGCTTTCTCATTCTTCGGCGATTTATCTGTCGAATATCACAGAGGAGGAAACTGATGAGCGACAGAAGTTTGCTCTCTGGCGGCAGCAATCTGGTATGGACAAGTTGATAGCTGACCTTCCAATCTACACACGAGAGGATTTGCCGGAGTTAATCGCTCACGTGCAAAAAATCGATTTGAGTGCAGACATTGCTACCGGCTTTGCTGCTGCTGGACAGAGCAGCTTACTACCGGGCCGACGATGACTGCGAGATCCGAGTCCTGGGATACCCGATTACATCGTGCCGAGGAACTCGCTCGCAAGGCTGACCCAACCAAAGAAATCCTCACGTTTTACGCAAAGCTGCTCCAATCTCAAAAAGAAGTCGACGAATTCCTCCGCAGTCGTCGAGACTGGCTTCCTTCAGGGTCTCTGGCTGACGATCTCTCTGTAGTCAGAGACTGCTTAGCCACCGTGTTGCGCACAGTGGAGGCGAATGGGCCGGCCCCACTTGCAGACGAGGCGCGCAGTCTTATGTCCGCACCTTGCGGAACAGTCGACGAGATGCTTCTGGAGTATTGGCGCAGTCCCTCCGACACGCAGTTTTTTGCGAAAGCGTTCTTGCAGCCTTATGCGCGTTGGCTGGCAGAGTCTGGCGGGCACCCCCTTGATCGAGCGTTTGAAACGACGGAAAGGCGCTGTCCATTCTGCGGCGGTATGCCGCAAGTGAGTTTTCTTCAGATCAGAGAACCGACATCGGAGAGTGGCAACCGAAACCTTGTATGTGCAACCTGCACGATCGACTGGTCGTTCAGGCGCGTCGCCTGCGCTTATTGTGGTGAAGAGCGGCCAACAAAACTCGGGTACTTTCACACACCCCAATTCGACCACATGCGCGTCGAAGCCTGTGATACCTGCAAGCATTACATTAAAGGTGTGGACCTGACGCGACTCGGGTTTGCCATTCCGTTGGTAGATGAAGTTGCGGCTGCGGCGCTGGATGTTTGGGCGTGCGAGCATGGCTACATGAAGATTGAATTGAACTTAGTAGGCTTGTAGAAGGTCGCTCAAGACTTTTCCCCCGGCGTAACAACTACTGGGTCATATCACCCTATTCTGTTCAAATCTTTTTTACACGTTTTCCTAAAATTGATGGTTGACATCAATATTCATTGAGCATAGTCTTCGAGCGTTAAACCCCTAGTGCATTAAACCGGAGATGAGAAAGTGAGCCGATATGTTTCCGCTCACACACATCTACGCGTTGCTCCATCAGGCAAGTAGCAAACGCTATTGTCCCGCGGCTTCTTCTTCGTCAACCACACTCGACTTACTTCAACTCATCACTATCCATATAACCCTGTGTCCGATTCGGAGGTAGGCCATGGAAGTTTCTCGACGAACGTTTATCAAGACCACGATTATCGGAGGCGCGGGGCTTTCAGCCTTCGGCTTCAACCTTGCTCCGGTCTACGCGCAGACGCAGGGGCTGAAGATAGCGCGCACGACAGAGACGCGCAGCACTTGTCCATATTGTTCCGTGAGCTGCGGCGTAATCATTTACACGCTTGGTGACAAAGCCAAGAACGCCATTCCACAGGTCGTGCACGTTGAGGGCGATCCCGATCATCCGATCAATCGCGGTACACTCTGCCCGAAAGGCGCTTCTCTCGAGCAGGATATTCTCAACGATCGCCGTCTGCTCAAACCGCAGGTGCGCCGGCCAGGCGCGGACCGTTGGGAAGACATCTCCTGGGACGATGCCTTCAACGAAATCGCACGCAAGGTTAAAGAGTCGCGTGATGCGACCTTTGTCGAGAAGGACGATAAAGGAAACACGGTCAATCGCTGTGAAGGTATCGGATGGATCGGCGGTTGTACCGACACCAACGAGCTGAATTATCTTGCCGTTAAGACAATGCGCAGCCTGGGGGTCTGCTATTTCGAAACGCAGGCCCGGGTTTGACACGGCCCTACGGTCTCCAGTTTGGGGCCCACATTCGGACGCGGCGCAATGACCAACGGTTGGATCGACATCAAGAACACCGACATGATGTTGATCATGGGTGGTAATCCGGCTGAGAATCATCCCTGTGGGTTTAAGTGGTCCATCGAGGCAAAACTAAAACGTAACGCGAAAATGATTGTCGTCGATCCGCGCTTCACCCGCACGGCGGCAACGGCAGATCTCTTCCTCCAGATTCGAGCCGGAGCTGACATCGCCTTCCTCGGCGGGTTGATCAACTACGCCATCCAGAACAATCGGATCGCCAAAGACTATCTCATCAATTACACCAACGCGGCGTTTATCGTAAAGGACGGTTTCAAGCTGCCCGAAGATGGTCTTTTCTCCGGCTTTGACGGCAATAGTAACTACGCGAAAGAGACTTGGAACTATGAAGCAGGCGGCAATGTCGGACCGAAGGCGGAAAGTCCCGGCGTTATCGGTGCCGCAGCCAGGCCGAAGGCCAGTGCATCGTCTGCTGTTCAAAGCGGCAATGGAAAGTCGGCGGCCGGAGGAGTGATGGAGAGCAATACCGGCGGGGGCCATCAGGCGGCAGGTGGGCCGGGCGCCGCGGCGCAAGGCGGGCCAAAACCACCTCCGATGCTGCCGGCAGATGTTGCTTACGATCTCTCGCTGCAACACGAGCGCAGTGTGTTTCAGTTGCTCAAGAGACAGTACTCGCGCTACACGCCTGAGATGGTTGAGCGCATCACGGGCATTCCCAAAGATCAGTTTCTTAAAGCTGCAGATATGTTTACGTCCGTTCGCAAAGACGGTGACATGAGAAAGGCCGCAACGATCATCTATGCGGTCGGCTGGACACAGCACACAACCGGCACCCAGATCATACGCACGGCCGCGATCATCCAACTTCTACTTGGCAATGTCGGCCGCGCCGGTGGTGGCGTAAATGCCCTGCGCGGTCACTGCAATATCCAGGGCGCCACCGATATGGGCGGAGTCTTTGATATCTTTCCGGGATATCTCAAGATACCGGTACCCACCGATGCTGATCTAGCGACTTTTCTAAAACGCACCACGCCTACACCTTCCAAGCCCGGCGAGTGGGACTCGTACAACTACTGGTCAAACACCCCGAAGTTCATGGTCTCGTTTCTCAAGGCTCTCTATGGCGATGCGGCCAAGAAGGAGAACGATTGGGCCTACAACTACCTGCCGAAAATCGATAGGAAGTATTCGTGGACCGAGCTCTGGGATTTCATGTACAACGGCAAAGTCAAAGGCCTTTTCGCTTTCGGTATGAACGGCGTAATGATCGGCCCAAACTCCCGCAAGAACATCAATGCCCTGAAGAAGGCCGACTGGCTTGTGGTCTGCGACCTTTACGCAGAAGAAACGAGTGAATTTTGGAAAGCTCCCGGCACAACCAAAGATGAAATGAGCAAGATAAATACAACTGTCTACCGTTTGCCGGGCGCTGGTTTTGCCGAGAAAGACGGCACGTTCGTTAACTCAGCGCGCTGGCTTCAGTGGAAGTACGTTGCCTTGCCTCCTCCGGGACAATCCAAAGTGGATCAGGAAATTCTCGCACGCATCTTCTTGAAAGTGCGCGATCTTTACCAAGCCGAAGGCGGGAAGTTTCCCGATCCGATTGTGAATCTCTCCTGGTCCTACACGACCCCACCGACGCCATCATTCACGGAACTGGCAAAGGAGATTAATGGGAAAGCTTTGGCCGACCTAACAGATGAAAAGCTGCTACCCGGACAAACCATCAAAGCCGGTCAACAACTGCCAGGCTTTGCCTGGCTTCGTGACGACGGAACGACCGCGTGCGGCAATTGGCTGTATTCCGGTTCGTGGACTGAGGCAGGCTCGCAAGCGCAACGGCGTGGCACAGAAGACCCATCAGGACTTGGCATCTATCCGAACTGGGCCTGGTCATGGCCGGCGAATCGCCGAGTCATGTATAACCGCGCGTCTTGTGATCCGTCCGGCAAACCCTGGGATGTGGAGCGTAGACAAGTGTGGTGGAACGAAGCGCAACAGAAATGGGTGGGCAACGATGTGCCTGATTTCAAGGTGGACTCTAACCCGAAAGACCATATGGGTCCGTTCATTATGAACCCGGAAGGAGTGGGCCGAATCTTTGCCCCGCTAGCGGCTTTCGCCGATGGTCCATTTCCAGAGCATTACGAGCCAATGGAGAGCCCTATCGCTAATCCGCTGCATCCTAATCAATCAAACAATCCGGTGGCGAAGAAATACAAATCCGACATGGACAAGTTTGGAACGGTGGATGAGGGCTTCAACGTCGTTTGCACCACCTACCGGTTAACAGAACACTATCACTACTGGACCAAGAACAATCCAATGAACGTACAACTCGTGCCCGAGCCTTTTGTCGAGATTCCGGCCGAGCTTGCTGATGATATGGGAATAACTGGTGGCGAGACGGTGAAAGTGTCAAGCGCACGCGGGGTGCACATCGCGAAAGCGATGGTAACCAAACGTATCAAGTCGATGATGATCGATGGGAAGAAGACTTACCAAATCGGTGTGCCGATTCACTGGGGGTATCGCGGCATCAAGGAGGACGAAGGCAAAACTTCTCTCACCCTTGCTAACGACCTATCCCCGGCGGCGATTGATCCGAATGCTTACACGCCGGAGTTCAAAGGCTTCCTCGTAAAGATTGAGAAGGCATAGTCCGACAAACTTCAGTTTGTCGTTGACGCCTGAGAAAAAAAGGTGGAGTGACAACGAAGGCAGACGACAAACTGAAGTTCGTCGGACAGGAGCGACGAGATGAGTAATCCACAGACATTTCAAATTCAGGAAATCTCCGCCCACCCTGGTCCGGTTCCAGGCCAAGGCACTCGCCGTGAAGAGGAAGTCTGCAAGTATATCGATGTAACTACCTGCATCGGCTGCAAGGCTTGCGAAGTAGCCTGTGTCGAATGGAACGATCATCCATTTCGCGAAACAACTTTCGACGATACCTATCAGACGATGCCTTCGACTGAGTGGAACTACTGGAACCTGATCAAGTTTGTCGAGCACGAACGCGATGGAAACCTGATGTGGCTGATGCGTAAGGATCAGTGCATGCACTGTGAAGATCCCGGCTGTTTGCGGGCGTGTCCTGCTGATGGAGCGATTATTAAATATGAGAACGGCATCGTCGATTTTCAGCAAGACAACTGCATCGGATGTGGCTATTGCATCTCTGGCTGCCCCTTTGATATTCCAAAATTCAATCCCAGGACGAAGAAGGTTTTTAAGTGCACGCTCTGTTCGGATCGGGTGGGCCAGGGACTCGAACCGGCTTGCATCAAAGCCTGTCCTACCGGTTGTTTGCACTTCGGCACAAAAGCCGAGATGGTACAGATCGCGAGCTCGCGCGCAGCACAACTGAGGAAAGAATCTGCTTTCCAGAACGCCGGTGTTTATGACCCGCAATCGATAGGCGGTACGCATGTAATTTACGTCTTGCACGACATCACGAATCCCGAATTGTATGGCGGTCTACCGTCCAATCCCGTGATTCCACCAAGTTATACCGTTTGGAAATGGTTGGCTAAACCCACTGGCTTGGTGATGGCTGCCTTCGGCATCCTCGCGATCTTTTTTCATCGCCTTGCGGTTGGTCCCAAGATTCCCCAGCCGGAACCCGAACCAGTGATCACCAGTCATCCTGACGAGGTGGAAGCGGCGAGAAAGGAGAAGCCATGAGTAGTTCTGTCGAGCGTTTTGACGATAAAGCGCGACGTAAGTTTAGCCGTTACGGGCAGACGGTAGTGCATCGAGGTGAGCTATTACGCCATCCGGTCTATACGCGCATTCTGCACTGGTCCGTTGCCATCTCTTTCATACTTTCGCTTCTGTCGGGATTTGCGATCTATTCGCCCTGGCTTTATCGCTGGCTCACGCCGCTTTTCGGCGGTGGGCCCATGACGCGGTTTCTCCATCCATGGTTCGGCCTCATTTTTGACATCGCTTTTTTCTTTCAATTCCTTAACTGGTTTACGCCGATGCATTGGACCGTCGTGGACAAGCGCTGGCTGCGAGATGCTAAGGGCTACATAACCAATAGGGAGGCGCTGGCCCCGGAGGACACGGGCTTTTTCAATGGTGGTCAAAAGCTTTACTTCTGGACCATAGCAGTAAGTGCCATATTCTTTCTGCTGACGGGGCTATTAATGTGGTTTGACAACGTGGTGCCGCGATGGATCGTGGCCATTAGCTACGTTCTACACGATATTGCCGCGCTTGCGATGCTGGCTGGCTTCATTATTCATGTCTATGAGGGCACTGCCGCGCAGCCCGGTACATTCCAATCAATGACTAACGGAACCGTTACGAAAGAATGGGCCTGGACTCATCATCCAGGTTGGTATGCGGAAGTGACCGGTCGTGATCCACGCGAGGATTACGAGCAAGCGCGCCGGCGTCAGGCTGAACGCGAGGATGGGGAGAGAGAGCCCGAGACGCGCGAACAGTCCTCACACTGACAAAGCCTGATATCCAGGTTTCCATCCTTGTTTGAGAGTTGCCCGGTTAACTCTTGTTCCTTCTCAACTCTGTTTGATGAAAAGGAGTGCATCATGTTTAAGCTGATCCGTCTTTCTGTCTCTACCGCTTTGTCTCTGGTAGCGATCCAATTTTGCTTTACTTCGGCGTCAGTCTCTTACGCGCAGTCAAACTCTTCGAACGTGGATCAGGCTTCGGTCATGAAGAAGACTGAGAGACCCGCGGTGTCCGTTGAACCCAGGGGCGCGATTGAAAAGAACACCACCGTGATCACGGATCCGCTCGTGCGTGTACTAATAAGCAAAGGCGTTTTAAACGAAGATGAAGGTCGCTCGATCAGCGCAAGCGGAACACCATCTGAGGAAAGGGATCGCCTGGCAACTTTGTTGCGAGATAAAGGTCTGCTTTCAGCTGGCGAGTACGAGGCGGTGCGAATGATCCCTCCAACTGAATACACGACGCTTGCATCCGCGTCCGGAGGTGCCGGTCCAGCAAAAGCGGAGACTGCGAGCAAAACACAAACGCCTGCACCTGTGCCAACGGTAATCGCTGCGGTCGCACCGGTGCGTCTGCTCAGTATCGATCCGCCGAAGCGCGAAGGACTTATTCCTGATATCAAGCTCGGCAGTGGAGCGCGACTCAAACTCTATGGTTTTTTCAAGACCAGCATCATCCACGATTCATCATCGCCCCAGGGAAACGACTTTCCACTCCCTTTGTTGGCCGCGGACACCGGGCCCAGGAGTTCTCCTGAGTTTCATCTTAAAGCGCGCGCCTTTCGCTTTGGCGCGAATTTTGAATGGCTCGATGCGGCTCCGAAGACTGTAATTACCGGCAAGATAGAATTCGATTTCGAAGGTAACTTCACTCGCGTTAATAACCGCAATATTTCTTCAATTCGTTCGAGCCAGCCTTCGATTCGCCTTGCCTGGGCGCGGATTGATCGGAGGCTTTCGGAGAACGTCACCGGCTTCGCCCTGTTTGGTCAGGACTGGACTCCCTTTGTTTCGTCTACCCTCCCAAACACAATTGAGAACACTAATTTCGGCGGCATCGGTTATGGAGCGGCTTATGAGCGCGCTCCCCAAGCCCGCTTTGGTCTTAACTACAAAGCGGGTGGATCTCGAGCCTTCAGCTTACAACCGGAATTTGCCCTTGTCTTTCCCGCTTTCGGAGATTTGCCAACCAATGTGGCCGATCAGTTAGGGTTCGGCGAACGACAGGGCGCCGATTCTCAACGCCCGGCGTTTGAAGGGCGGTTAGTTGCCCAGTGGCAACTTGACAAAGCTCCAGGTGTGGCGCCGGCACAACTGATCGTTAGCTTTGAACACGCACGCCGCACTGCGATTGTTACTGCGGCTGGTGTGCCTGCCGCATTCCGATCGGCGTTCCCTAGCGGCGTGGAGGTTAGCAGCGACAGCAACGG
>Ga0137403_10002705_pt1 | contig 21561 bp, 14 predicted proteins | sample CZOMad2_1_16fung_FD_122057 | JGI IMG/M metagenome (GOLD analysis project Ga0137403, IMG submission 122057) | Vadose zone soil fungal communities from Angelo Coast Range Reserve, California, USA - CZOMad2_1_16fungal (Hybrid Assembly) | ecosystem: Environmental > Terrestrial > Soil > Vadose zone...
GATGGAAAGTTGGAAAATGTAGTGCGGCTGACAGGCGAGACGAAGAGTGCTCTTCGTCGCTACTACTACAGCGCGTATGACATGGAAATCAATCCCGTGTGGACAAGAGACAGCCGGGAAATCCTGTTCGTCTCGAACAAGGGGCACATCCATGGAACGGGCGGCTTCTGGCGGATGAAAGCGGAACCCGGAGCCGAAGCGCGGGAGATTCACTACGAAGAAACGAATTGGCGGGCGCGGCCCGATTTTTCGCCGGATGGCTCGCGCATGGTCTACAGCTCGTATCTTGGGCGGCAGTGGCACCAGTTGTGGCTGATGCCCGCAAATGGTGGCGATGCTTTTCCCATTTCGTACGGGGACTGGGACGAAACCAGCGTGCGGTGGTCGCCGGATGGGAAGCAACTTGCGTTTATCTCCAATCGAAACGGAAATACCGAGTTGTGGGTGCAAACGATCCCCGGCGCCGGGCAGCGCCAAATCGAGGTGCACGAGCGCCATTTCCTCGGTCCGACGGTGACGGTGGTTTTGCAAGTAACCGATCACGATGGCCACCCCGCGCCTGCCCGAGTCTCGCTTACCTCCGAAGATGGACGCTTTTTCGCTCCGAATGCCCGGTGGATTCATGCGGACGATGGCTTCGACAGAAAAGAGCGGTCGTCTGAGGCGCATTATTTTCATGCTGCCGGCGATGATACGGTTACGATGCCGTCTGGAAAGTTTCATTTGGAAGTGATGAGTGGATTTGAGCGCCCGCTTCAGGCCGAGCAAGTGATTACAACGTCGGGCACAAATCGTTTTGTCCAGGTTCAGCTCGGACAGAAATGGCGGCTTGGCAAGGACACAGAACGCTGGATTTCCGGCGATCTGCACGTGCACATGAACTATGGCGGGGCGTATAAAAACGCGCCGGCGCATTTGGTGCAGCAGGCCGAAGCCGAAGACTTAGCAGTGGTGAACGACTTGGTTGTGAATAAGGAACAGAGATTCCCGGATATTGCATACAGCGGAAAGGGCCTGGACCCGGCGTCCGAGCCCGGCGCAATGGTGATTCACGGACAGGAGTTTCACACAAGTTATTGGGGTCACCGGGGAATATTGCGCCTGAAAGATCATTTGCTTTTGCCCGGGTATGCGGCGTATCCGAATACGGCGGCGGCAAGCTTATATCCGATGAACGCGGATGTGTACGACATGGCGCATGCGCAGGGCGCGCTGGTCGGGGCGGTCCATCCGTTTGATGCAGTACCGGACCCGTTTGCGAATCCACCGCAGAGAATTACCGATGAGCTGCCGGTGGACGTGGCGCTGGGAAAGCTGGATTACATGGAGATCGTGGGATTCAGCGATCATCGCGCGACGGCGGCGGTTTGGTACAAGTTGCTGAATCTAGGGTTTCGGATTCCGGCGGGCGCCGGAACAGATGCGACAGCGAACTATGCGGCTCCGATCCGCGGCCAAGTTGGAATGGATCGCGTTTACGTGAGGGTACCGGCGGGACCTGTAAACTTAGACGCCTGGATGAGTGCTCTGCAGAAAGGGCGAACATTTGCAACGAACGGGCCGCTGATCGAATTCTCCCTAGGCGGTCAAAGTGTCGGCGACGAATTGAAGTTTGATGCACCCCAGGTTGCGGTTTCCTTCACCGCAAAGTTACGTTCGATCGTGCCGGTGGATCATCTTGAACTCGTTTGCAACGGGCACGTGGTGCAATCGTTTTTGCTGGATGGACCGAAGGGTTCCGCTGATGTGAAAGGTGCGATTCCACTGAAAGAGAGCGGATGGTGCGTGCTTCGCGCATCGAGCGACAAGGCCGAGTATCCGGTTCTCGATAACTATGCGTATGCCACGACGAGCCCGATTTACGTGACCGTTGGCGGCAAACCGCCGCATGCTCCGGAAGATGCGAGGTATTTTTCGGCGTGGATCGATCGTGTGATGGATGCAACCTCACACCACCCGGACTGGAATTCTCCTGAAGAAAAGGAACACGTCCTGCAAAGGCTTCGCGACGCGAGGCAAATCTTCGAAGCTATGCGATAGCCTTTGGCCCCGCGACTCGCAGCAACAAGCCGGCAGCGAACAATGCGCGCCGCAATAGTGCCCTCGGCAATCCACAACGTGGAACGCGGAACGTTGTAAGCTACAATCCGATCGAACATTTATCTTCCGACTGCCGCGGCTTCACGAGCGACTCCTGCCTCGCCTCTTTCGCGAGCCAGATATTGGTCGTAGATCCAACGATACGTTTTTTCGAGACCTGTCCGCAGTGAAGTGTCGGGCTCCCAACTAAGATATTTCTGGATGAGAGCGTTATCGCTGTTCCGCCCATTAACTCCCCTCGGCGCGCTAAGATCGTAATTGCGCTTCAACTTGATTCCAGCAATCTCCTCCGCCAAATCCACCAGCTGATTGATCGTTACCGCCTCGCTCGATCCTAGATTGATCGGCTCCAAAATATCCGAGTTCATAATCAAATCGATGCCCTTTAAACAGTCATCGATGTACATGAAGCTGCGAGTCTGATTGCCAGGCCCCCAGATATCGATTTCGTGTTTACCGGAGATCTTCGCTTCAATCACCTTCCGGCAGATCGCCGCAGGAGCCTTTTCTCGACCGCCATACCAAGTACCCCAAGGTCCGTAAACGTTATGAAAACGCGCCACTCGTGTGTAAAGTCCAAAATCCTCTCGGAAGTGCCGGCACATGCGCTCGGAAAATAGTTTTTCCCATCCATAGCCATCCTCCGCCAGAGCGGGATAGGCATCTTCTTCCTTTAGCGACGGCGCTTCGTACATCTTCTGCTTATCTGCGTTGTACACGCACGCCGACGACGAATAGAAAAATCTCCTCACCCCAGACTTCACCGCCGCCTGTAGCATGTGGGTATTGATGAGCACCGACAGCATACACAGTGCTTTGTTGTGCTCGATGAACCCCATTCCCCCCATATTGGCCGCCAGATTGTAGATGTCGCTGGCGCCCTGGGCGGCCTTCTCACAGTTTTCCTTGAGATTCAAATCCAGTGAAAGATTCTCCACATCCTCGAAACGCTGGTACCACTCATCAATCGGCTTGACGTCCACCGCCCTGATTCTCTTGCAGCCCCGGGCTCGGAGCTCCGTGACAAGACTCCCTCCAATGAATCCACCAGCGCCAGTAACGAGAACTAAATTTTGATTATCGTTCATTAGAATACTCCCTCCGAATTTACGCCAAACATATCAAACTCGCCGAAAATCCGGGCGACATCCTTCCCTCAGCGAGCTTTCTTCAGACCTAGTGATTCAAGCAATACCAACGCCACAAATTCCGCCCCATAAACCAGATAGCGCCGCCACAGCCGCCGCGGTTCCATCGTCAGCCGGAACAGCCACTCCAAGCCACGCTCCCGCATCCACTCCGGCGCCTGTGCGATGCGCCCCGTGTGGAAATCGAACGCCGCCCCCACCCCAACCAAAACGGGAACCTTCAACCGTTCGCGATGCTCGTACATCCAACGCTCCTGCTTCGGCGTGCTCAATCCCACCCACACAGTGTCCGCCTGCGCGCCTTCGATCGCTTGGTTGATTTCGTCATCCTCCTCGCGCGTCAGCGCGCGAAACGGCGGGCTGTATGTCCCCGCCACGACCATGCCAGGGAACCTCGCGACAAATCGCGCAGCGAGCTCCTCTCCAACGCCCGGCGCACCACCGTAAAAAAAGTGCCGGTACCCTTTCTTGGCTGTCTCTTTGCAAAATGTCTCCATCAACTCCGGCCCATACACCCGCCGCCGCATCCCGAACCCATGCCGCCTTCCGATCCACACCAGCGGCATCCCGTCTGCCACCACCAGCCCTGCCGCGTTCAGAATCGTCTTGAACTCCCCGTCATGCTGCGCTTCCATCACCCCGTGCATCCCCGTCACCGCCACGTACCGGCAACCATCCCGCCGCGCTATCCACTCCTCCATCCGCCCCACCACCTCCGGGATCTGCACCGCGTCCACCCGCACTCCCAGCACTCGATACGACGGTTCGCCGCCGCGCTCAGCGCATCCCTTCACCGGTTCGCCTGGAAGAAAAACTTCTGTCGCCATCGCCCTATCTCGCCGCCATTAGCTCGGCCGCCTCGGAAACCGGCTTGGCCATCGCCGTCTCATAAATTTCCATCAGCCTTCTGTAGTTCGCCGCGCTCGTATACTTTCCTTCGAATTCGCGCCGCGCCGCGCGCCCCATCTCTTCCATTTCCTTCGCGTGCGCCCATGCCCACTCCACCTTCGCGGCCAACTCTGCGTCATCGCTCGCAGTAAAATGCAGCCCCGTCTTGCCATCCTCGACGATCTCCGCCATCGACCCCAGGCGCGACGCAATCACCGGCACGCCACATGCAAATGCTTCTACGATCGTCAGCGGAAATCCCTCATACCACACGCTCGGAAACACCAGGAATCGCGCGCCGTGCAACAGGCCAGCAATCTCCTCGGAACCCACTTGGCCCAGCAGCTCCATTCCGTTGAGTCCCTTGGCCCCAATCTCTCGGCCCAGTTCCTTTTTCAACGGACCATCGCCGGCGATCTTCAAAGGAACAGAGCCACCTAACCGAGCCCAGGCTTTGAGAAGAACATGCGGTCCTTTCTCTTCCGACAGCCGTCCCACGTACAACGCGTACTCACCCCTACCCCTCTTCGCTCCGGGATCGCTCGCCACGAAATTTGGCTTCACAACGACCCGTTCCGCTGGAAGCCCGCCTTCCACAAATTTCCGCCGCGCAAACTCCGTCAGCGCTACGTACACATCCACTTTTCTCCGCCACGTCCCCATCGCTCTGTGCACCGCAAGCATCGACGCAACGGCAGCCGTTGCCGCTCGACTCCCGCGATAGCATCCGTGGACCACCCCCGGCCAGGCCACGCTCCTTCCCAGGCACGCTTCGCAGACTTTTCCATCGCGCAGAAGTGTCGCGCTGGGGCACAGCAACCGATAATTGTGCAACGTCTGCACCACCGGCACATTCGCTTCCGCGCACGCGTAGTACACCGCCGGTGAGATCAGCGGAAATGTATTGTGGAAATGCGCCACGTCTGGCTTCTTCTCCGCGATCAGCGCTTTCACTTGGCGATACGACCGCGATGCCCACACCGTCTCAAATCCCGCTCTCACTGATGCGAAACCGTGCCGGTCACGCAGTTCATCGTTATGTCGCTGATAGCGGACTACGCTGTGCCCCTGTTCTGCCAGCAGTCGTGTCTCCGCCTCCAAGGCAGTGTCCTCCCCGCCTCGGTGCTGATAGCCGTTATGTGCAACCAGAATTTTCACTTGCGTTTCACCACCACGCCTAGTAGCACATCCTTATCGCGCTCCTTGACGACCAGCACAATTCCGCGTTCCTTGCCTGCTCCAGATCGACAAACGCCGCGTTCACGTTCCCCTGCACAACCTAGGCCGCTCCAGCTCTCGCTGGCTTGCGAGCCACGAGGAAGAGGTCGTAGCGTAAGGATGGGTGAAGCGCAACCGTCAACAGATACAAACCTCGAACGATCTGGTTCAACGACTTAGGCCTCCAGCCCCTCTCCCATTTTCCCCCAGGCCTTTTTGTGTTCGTCTGCGATGCATTGCTAGCGCACAGAAGCTCAATCACATATCCATCGTGCTCGAAGACCTCACGCAATTCTTCCCTTGTCAGTTCCCGGTAATGTCCGAAAAATTCGTCACTAAAGTATTCTTTCCAGTGATGCGCATGTGGACTCTGCCCGAGCAACAGGCGAATCCTGTTCCGAAGATTCGCAGTATTGGGAACCAAAATAACCACTAGTCCTCCGGGCCTGAGCAACCGGGTGATCTCGTCGAGCAGAATGCGGGGGCGGGGAAGATGCTCAAGTACTGAAAATGCGGTCACCAAATCCTGACTTTCGTCCGGCAACGGGATGCGTTCGGTGAGAAAATCGCAGCTGAAGTAGTTGACGCCAAACTGGCGAAATCGGGAGAAGAAGTCATCTGCCGTTCCCATCTGATTATCAAACTCCGACGCATACTCAGACCATCGATCAATCGCGTTGACGCGATATCCCCGCTGCGCCATGACAAGCGGAACCACTGCCGCTCCCGCACCGATATCGCAAATCTGTGCATTTTCCCGAAGACCCCGCAGGAACGGTTCGAGCTTGTTGAGAAGGAAAACATACTGGTTCCAATTTCTGTTTATCCCCCTCTCAACGATATGCTCAGGAAAGGTCGAAACAACTCTTCCCAGTCCTTCCAGAAGCCGGCCTTCGTCGAACCTATGGTTTTCTTGCACTAGGAGTATGTCCTGCCGCATGCTCACCTCGATTCTAGATGACAATATTGTTAATCTGAAAGGGCTCTGTCCAACTTCGCTACAACGAACATTACCCCTCAGACCCGCATTGCCGAAATGGGCTGCGCGCCATAATCCTCACTTCGCCTTCACCGCAATGCCCACGAGGGAATCTTTATTCTGTTCCTTGAAAACTGCGGAATGGCTGACATCTGGTCTGGTCGACAATTCCAAGAAAGCAGAATTCCGCTCGATATCGTCCGAGACAAGCACACCGCCCGGACATAAGGCAGGCCACGCCACGTCAAACTCGTCACGCATGTTTCGGTAGGTGTGCAAGCTGTCGTGAACAAACAAATCGATCTGCCCCAATTCCCGAAGCAGCGAGGGCAATAGCCGCCGGGAACTGCCCCGGTGCAGCTTCCAACCCTCGCGTAGTTCGTTGGGCACCAGCCATCCCACGTATTCATCCCCATTCTTGCCGAGCGGTGGCAAGTCGATGCTGTGCAGACGCCCCTCCTCGTTCACTTCCAGCGCCTGCAGCAAATACGAAGAAGTAACGCCATAGCACACACCAGTCTCTACAACCAACATGGGTCGTAGCGAGCGGGCCGTTGCATAACAGATCCGCCCCAGCAGCGAATCGCCGTTGTGAAATGAGCCGAAAGGTGCATCCCTCGGCAAATCCGCCTGCCCTTCCCCAATTCGCGTCTCTACCACGGCTAGAGCTGTTTCCTTCAGCCATGCATCGCAATCGAAACCCAAACTGCAAGACAGCAACCGAATGTCTTCCTGCGCTTTCAAAGCGTGGTGCCATGCTGCCCTGCCACGGGACACTTCCCATCGCACCTCGACTATCGCGGTCAGGCGGTCATAGAATTCCCCAGGTTTCTGCGGAAGCAAGGACAGTAGCTGCAATGCTTTAGAGACCATCCGATTTCCTCAAGACCCAGATATACCGACTGCAGAACTTCCGGGATGAAAAGTTATTTCTGAATTCGTATTGAACCCGCGGCCTCGCTTCTTTTCCACACGGACGCAGCCCGCAGCAACCATCGACGTCAGCACCAAGCTATAACCGATGCCTCCTGGCGATGCAGAATCCGCTAGAACGTTTTCGACCGTTAAACTGAGCAGGAGCGGCACGCAAATCGCGAGAAACGCCCAGGCTTCCCGGGATCTCTTCTGGGTGGCCATTCTCACACCCACATTTATTAGTTCTGTTAGGAACAAAACAAAGAACAGAAGTCCAAATAAACCCCACTCATAGATCGATCGCAAGAACTCATCGTGCAAAGACCGATTTGGATCAACAATGTCCTCTTTAAAAATTCCATTTTCTAGTATCACATTAGCGCCGCTACTGGTCCCCGAACCCGTCAGTAGCATTAGCAATTTCCGATTCGCAAGCTCGTCAACCGTTTTCTGGTACAACGCAAACCGCCACCCAAAAGTTCCCACGTCCTCGAGCGCAACATTGGGCGATACAGCCGCAGCTATCATTTCGTTCAACCGATTCTCAGGAAGAAAGTTGACTACAAGCGCCCCGACACACAGAATCCCTGCAACACTGAGAGCACATTTCTTTGCAATTAATCGGTAGTTCAGCTTGCGGCCGGAGCCCGCCGTCAAAACAATCCCCCCCACGAGTACGATCCAGATAAACCCCAAGAAAATGGAGCGGCTCCCTGTAAGAACCAGTCCGATGGAACCACCGAGAGTGGTGATGAGCACCAGCGGGCCCCACTCCTCAGAGAACAGCAATAGCACAAGTAAAGAAAGGAGGAACGCGGCGAAGCTTTGAGCGCTAACAAATGTAGTGAAACGGGATCCAAATTCTGGATTCCCATACTCGTTGCCTAAAATATATGTTTGTATGCTTGCAATAATAAGAGAGAGCCAGATCACAAATGCAACGCTCGTGGCTCGGAACCACTGCCTACGCCACGCCGCCACAAAAACAACGAAGAGAGCTGAATAGGCATAGAAATATCCCAACATCTTTATTGCAGAGAGCCGGTATGGGCTCCAGGCAATTGCGACTGCAGCATAAGCTGAGAGCAGAAGCCACAAGTAACTTAATCTTTTAAATCTTGGCGCAAGCGATTCAATGGGCCTCACCCGAATTAAAAGGAGAGTCGGAACTACGACAACTTTTATTGCGTTCTCAAATCCAAGGGAACCAATCGAATAGTTTCCGATTCCGCTCAAATCAAATTGCACGAGAAGAAGGTAAGCAATCACTGACCATCGAACCGGAAGCACAACCGTGCCCACAAGAAAAATCCAGAAGAGACATTGAGCGACCAATGTCGTCTCATGATTCATGGTTGCCTTCTCGCTTGGTTACCTTGGCACGCATCCACAGCGCGACGTATATACTAAGCGCCGAATTCCATTTGAGCTTCATCGACATACTCCGAAGATCCGAAATGTTGTCAACTCTCTTCCAAGGCTAACCGAGCCTGAACCCAATCAGTCGCGATAATGCTTGTGAGGAAAGCAACTTTAGTTACTGAATTCATAAGAAGGGTCTATTTTCTTGGCGGATTGAGGCGATGTACGATAAACGCAGAACGTGACTACCGCATAAATTGCAAAGCTCAGCCCCATGCTGGCAGCGGCGCCCGCCAAGCCCCACCAACGCATGAACCAGACTGCCGAAACGACTCCGACCGGGGCGGCAACGGCGTTCGCGAGGAGGTCAAATTGCGGTCTCCGCGAAGCACGCATTCCCATGGAATAACCCATGGAGAATCCAGCGCACACTGGGATCAATGCGAGCACGGGCATCAGCCACGCATAGGCCGCATATTTTCCTCCGAACAACAGATGTTCCATCCTGCCGGCAAGAAGTCCCAAGATGGCAGCAAAGGAAACTGTCCCAACGGTGAGGCTGGCACTCACGAGCATCACCTTATGCCGCAACCGTTCCACTTGCCCCCGCCCGAAATCGTAAGAAAAAGCGGGAAGAACCAGGAGGCCTGCCGCCGTAGTGACCTGCATCATAACCAACGATGGGATTTGCATGGCGCGAAGAATTCCCGCAGCACCCAGGCCAAAAAAGGCAGCGACCAGAAACGTCTGCGTCTGGCTGGAGATGGAGTACAGCACCATGCTGCCAATAAGCCACCGGCCATAAGCCCAGTTCTCCCGCAGTGCCACACTCCATGAAACACTTGACTCCGCGCCTGGCTCGCTCTTAATCAAACGAAGCCGCCACAGCAGCAGCCCCGCCGCAGCCAGACTTCCGCAGCCCATCAGCGCGAATGCCGTGAACGGCCCTAGCCACCCAAGGTGCCCCAGCACAAAAAGTCCCGCCGCCACAAACACCAGATAGAGCGCGCTCCCCGTCACCGCAATCGAGGGACGCTGTACCACGTAGCACATCCTCCGCACCAGCCACAGCAGCAGCAGTAGCGGCAGCGTCAGCCCTGCACCCAGCACCGCCCCAACGAGCGGACTACTCGGGACAATCCGCCACAGCACCCCACCAGCTAGTATCGCCGCGGCGGAAAGCACGCCCACCAAAACCACATGCACTGCGATCTGCGCGCGGAAGTATCCCGGCAGCCTCTCCCCATGCAGCGAGGGTCCCATCACGCTCATTGGCTCAAGAAGCAGGACGCTATGAAAGCCCGAAACAAACACGAAGCCCGTGAACGCCACTGCGAACGCGCCGTACACCTCCGGCGTCATCCACCGCGCCAGTAGCAGGTTCACCGCGAAGCCCGCCCCGGACGTTAACCCCTGGTCCACCAGTGACATACCCGAACGCCACCCCCAGACGCGGAGGTTCGCAGGCGTCAGCAGCAATCCCATGGCTCTCTCCGCTACCGCCATTCCTTATCCTTTCCCTGCCGCCATCCCTGCCAAATCCACTTGACCTCTATTAACGCCCTTGACTTCTGTTAACGAATGTGCTATCATACTACGTGATTTACTCGAAGCCAGCTTCCGTCCCGCCGCGAATTCTCCCAAGTCGTTTATCTGCAACACTTGCGAATTCATCCTCCGTAACTCCTTTAGCTGCAACACTTACAAACGACCTCCGCGTTTTACCGTGTTTTGGCCGAAATCGCCTTCCTGTAAATCCTTTATCCGCAACATTTACGGCCCATCTCGTAAGTGTTGCAAACAAAGAACTTGTGGGAACGTTAAGCCCTTTAGATGCAACACTTACAAAAAACATGGGGGGCCCCCATCCCTAAAGTCTCACTTCAACTTCCATTCGCCCTCGCAACCACGGGGATCGTTTTCAACAGAATCCGCAGGTCCATCCGCAGGCTCCAATTCTCGATGTACTCCAGATCCAGCGTCATCGTCGTGTCGAACGACGGATCCTGCCGCGCCTTCACTTGCCAAAGTCCAGTCACCCCTGGCTTCACGTCGAGTCGCCGGAGGTGCTCAAGTGTGTAGCGCTCGTAATCGTCCACCGGATGCGGCCGGGGCCCCACCAGGCTCATCTCCCCCCTTAGTACGTTCACTAACTGCGGCAATTCATCGATGCTGTACTTCCTCAGCCACCGCCCGCACCGCGTCATGCGCGGGTCTTTCTCCATCTTGAAACACGGCCCGTTCCGTTCGTTTGCCTCGCGCAATTTTTCTTTTTGCGCGTCCGCCTCTTCCACCATCGTCCGCAGCTTGTAGCAGCGGAATCTTTTCCCCTTCTTTCCCACGCGCAGCGCCGAATAAATAACCGGCCCCCGCGAATCCAACCGTATCCAAACCGCCGCCACCGCCAGCATTGGAGCCGAAAGAATGAGCCCGACGGAGGCCACCACAACATCGAGAACGCGTTTCACAGCTAGCCCGAACGCGGGAATGGGTTGCCCGTGCAATTCGATAATCGGGAAACCACCGATTGATCTTAGGGGCGCACGCCACCCCAGTCCGTCGTAGATGTCCGGCACAATGTTTAGATTGAGACGCAATCGCCGTGCTTCGACCCAAATCTCCTTGACGACTTCGCGATCCGCGGGCAGCGTCACAAACAATTGGTCGACGAACTGCTCGAGAGCGACCTTCTTTAGATCGTGGATTGATCCCAATACACGCGCATCGCCATTTGGATGCGCATCCAGAAAGCCGCAGACCGAATAACCTAATTGGCGGTTATTCTCGATCCAAAGAGCCAGCGTCTGCCCCAGTCTTCCCGCCCCGATGATCAAGGCGCGTGATACTCCTTCACCGCGGCGTGCACGCTTTAGAACATAAAGCCGCTTGGCGTAACGCCAGCCGGCTAAGGTGCCGATATTTGCGACGCCAGCGGAGGCAACAACCATGCGGGAGATTTCCTTGTTGCCAGACACGAAGACGAAAAGAACCAGCAACACAGTGGCAAATCCGACTGCTTTGGCCACCTTGAAGCTTTCTTCCAACGCTCTAATCTCTCTCGACGTGCGGTACAGATGCTGGCTCATGCAAGCCATCACGACCAGCGCGACATAAAGCATTAGAAAGGCGGGGTAGGTGTGGGTGTATGCCTGATGAATGAGCTGGCGAGCTGAAGCGGTCTCTATGCCCAAATGGTGCGCGAAACCGAAACGTGCACCATATACGACAATTGCTACAAGACAAACCAAGAAAACATCGATCGCCACATAAGATCCCTGGCGAAAGTATCCTATTCGTCGACGCTCCGACCTTGCTCGGACAGCGAGACTGTCTCCTGCATCAAGCCAGGTATCTGACGCAAATTCGCCCGACGGAGCCCATGCTCCCATCTGCGACGCTGGTGATTGGCGTGCGGCTGTACCGTTCATGGCTTATGACTCATCACGACCTTGAGAGAGCATTACGACCTAACCCATTTAGAATCGAAGGCCTACTTCAGCAAGGTGCGTTCATCTGCGTCTGAACCCCGCTGGATACCATCCAAAAACTTCTCACCGCCGGCATGGCTCTCCGAGCCGTTGCGCGAGAACTGCGGAAGGCGCCCCTTCACCGTACTGAAAACTTCATGAGCCAGGATCTTTCGCGGATCGTTCGAGTTCGTTTCATCCCATGCCCCCTTTCCGAACACCCATGTGATTGCCACAGCAACGACAAATGCCGTCCCCAAGAGCATGATCACAAGACGCGGAGGAAACGACTTTTTTTCCGGAATGTTCGGATGGTCGAGCACCTTAACTGTTGGAATTTCTTTCGCTTCCTGAACTTTTGCCAACTCATATTGTTTGGTCAAAGTCTCGAAGACCGCTTCTTGCACCCTTGTGCGGCGGTAGAGGTCCGCATAGGTAACTCCGAGCAGCGGTAGCTTGCGTATTGACGGATACAGGTAGTCCGCTGTCTGACCGGATGCCTCTGAGGCTTCTTCACCCTTTCCGCCGAGTTTTTCGAGTTGGCGTTTCAGCTCCGCAATGCGCGCTCTCACGGACCGGACGCGCACGTTGTTGTCGGTGTAGACCTGTTTTAGCCCTTCGAGTTCTGATTGAGCCGCGATGTACTGTCCCTGCAGGGTGGCGGCCGCTTCCACCATCGCTTTGCCCTGTTCCTTGATGTCAATCGCGGTGTTCTTGCTCGCGAACTGACTGAACTCCTTCTCTGCCGCCTCCAAATCTTGACTCACGGCCTTCAGTCGCTCGTCTAGAAAGATGCGCTCTCGCCTGGCAGATGACGTGCTCAATTCCGCGACAAGTCGGTTGAGCTCGGCGACATACGCTTCGCCCATAGCGGCGGCGCGTTTAGGGTCATGGTCAGTGACAGTCAACGTAATAATTTGGCTCTTGCGGTCCACGCTAATGCCAGTGTGCTCCGCCAGGTCCTTGCGTGCGTCTTCCATTCGGCGGTCCCGATAAAGTTTCTTCAAGTCGAATGCTTGGATCATTTTGTCCTGGATCGTGCGGCTCGAGAGGATGCCGACAAAGATTTCACTTGTGCTCTTGAGACCCAGCGCGTCGCTGGCAATACTTCCGAGCCCGCCAGCACCCCCAGAAAGCGCAGCAGCTGCCATAGCTAGTCCCCCTGTCTGACTGCTATCGGGAGGCATGAGGCGCGCAGTGGATTCGTAGCGCACTGGGATGAGAAATGCCAAAAGCGTGCTAGCGAGGAGTCCGCAAAGGACAACCCGGGCGAGCAACCGACGGTGCTCCCAGAGAAGCCGCAGGTATGCGACCGAGTTTCCACTATCTTGCGGCGTTTCCTCAGGTCCAGGCGCGACGGGGAGATCGTGTTCCGGCAGCTCGGGCACCGGCTGGCGAGCAGGAGCGCTACCTGTGTAATTCATGGCCGGTCTCTCGGAGCCACTACGTTTCCCGACGCAGTTGGGGCAGAATGCTGGAACAATTTATGCGGCTCAAACAGAATTTGTACTGTGGCCGTCACATTTCGGGAAACATTCGGCTGAATCACGGGAAAGAGCCAGCGCTCATGTTGCACAGTGGCGGAGAGGCCGAGATTGGGGCGCATTTGGTAATCCCAGCGCACGCCAACATCGGTCAGCGTGCCTCCTCCGGGAATGAACTCCTGACTCACCTTCTGGTGCCGGAAATTGAGCTGCACACGATCGCGTGCGTTGAACCAGTAATTCGTCCACGCTTGAGCGCCCTGGCCCTGGCGGCCAATCCAACTGCCTAGCAAATTGCCGTTGTTCACGTATCCGTTGAGGTATCGAAAGTTAGAGTAGTAGAAACCGGAAACCTGCTGATTATTCGCCACATGAAAGTCCGTGAAAACGCCCTCCAAGCGGAGGTCAAGTTTCGGGAGTTTCGGCAACCGCGGAGCGTAAATCCCGGCACTCCATACGGCCCTCTCCGGATATCCGGTCGGCAAAAAGATGATTTGATCGTTCGCGAAACCGTTCCCGTAAAGCGTCAACCTATTTCGAAGTTTTGGTAGTCGGTACGAAAAATCCAAGCCGCTCAGGCGATCTCCAGGGTAAGCAGTGGATCCGTACGCGCCTATGTAGTGGCTTGCATTGAAAAGGCTGTGCAGGAACTTGTGAATGGTAAGGGGATCGCCAGAGCCGGCGAAGATCGTCGTGCGCGAGATGCCAAATTCAAAGTTGGGAGTGGGTTTGAAGTTGAGCTTCTCGCCATGGAGGAATGGCTGCGGACTCAGCGGCTGCGCCCAAGAACCAACTACGCTGAAAGGTCCTTGCACAAAGTTGTGTCCCTCAAGCTGTCCAATGAAAAACTCCATTCGCATCGGCCCGAGCAGGCCCAGGATGCTCGGCAGCCGGAACGGCGAAACCCGGCTGATGCGGAACATGTTGACGGGTTCCGCGTTATCACTCAGCATCATCGGGCCGCCTTCTCCGGGACCCCACCACAGACTCTGTTTGCCAAACGTGAGTTGCCAATTCATCAGATTCATCCCGACATAAGCATCCAGGAGACGAAACCGATCCGTCTGCGCAATCGGTGTCGCTGGGGGAGGTGGGATAAGACCAAAATCCGCAAGGCTGATGACTTGCCGCGCCGAATCAGGAAGCGCCGGGGCCGGTGGAGCATGCTGGTATTCACCGCGGACATAGAGGACAAAAGGGCCGCTTGACGCCGACGCGGAGAAACCCGTCACATTGTTCCAACCTTCGCGGTAGGGCCGCCCATAATCGTTGATTTGTGTTTGCGCGAAATGGTAGCCGTCGTTCAATGGCATACCGGAGATGTGTTCCGTGCGTGTGTAGATAGACTCCAAACGAAATGCCCGGTTAGCGCCGCCACTCGCCGATTCGAATTCGGGATGAAATTCGCGCTCAAGGGAGAGGACGAGCTTGGCGGCTTCGCTCTCCTCGTCCGCCCCCTCCGCGAGTTTTTCATTTGCTTCGTTGACGAGTCGAGCGCACTCTGCGCGAGTCCAAGGGCGCATGCCCACAAACCCGCTATCAATCACACCGAGCGCAGCGAGGCGCTCGAATGCCGGATAGATCCAGCTATCCAAGGGGACATAGGAAGAACCTTGATTCGCGGGAGAAGAGGTTCCATCACCTCGAAAGATTTGGCTGATCGATCTCCATTCGCCACCACCGAGATCTGGATCGTGATGCCGGCTGTAAATGTTCTGCGCGACGAGGTTGCCGATCACGGTACCAACAAGCACGTCCGATGGAAAATGCTGGTGCGCTCGCACGCGCGAAAAGCTGACCATGGAGGCCAGGCCATACGCCATTATTTTTGTGAACGGGCCTGGATACTCGTGTGCGATTACTCCCGCCACAGACCACGCAGCGGCCGCGTGTTCCGAGGGAAACGAGGTTCCGCCCCTGTGGAAGAATGGCCCGCTGCCGTCGCCCTGAAACGGTCGTTCGCGCCGCAGGGTGTACTTGAACGACTCGACCGCAACCAAACTGTTCAACGCCGCTTCGCCAGCGAGGAAGCCGGTCTCGCTCCAGTGTTCATTGTGCTTGGCGTGACCCAGCAACCACATCCCCCCTGCTCCGCCGATCAGTGCTGCGATCCCGGCGTCTGACAACGTCTTGTAATGGCTGATCGTCGAAGGATTCTGCGAGAGGTGCCTACTGTAGCTGGCGTCGGTCACAAATAATCCCGCAGTGACACCGCTCAGTGGCACAAGCCACTCCGTATCGGAGAACCGAAGTTTCGCAGGACTCGTCCAGATTTCTCGCTGATCTCGCACAAATCTTCCCACCAATCCTGTTCGCGATTCCTCAGACGTTTTCGCGACCACGGACGGTTCTGGCGTCGCGTTCGTCTTTGAAGTACGGTTGTCCTTCTCCGAAGCGGGCTCGGATGCCGCAAGCCCCGCCCCTTGTTCCTGTGCGTACGACACACTAACCTTTCCAACGCTGAACAGAAGAGTTGTTCCGAGAATCGCCGTCAGACGCATCATCCTCATCTGTCCTTACGGAATGGCAACAGCCGCAACCAATGCCGCGGACGACGCGATTTGCGCGACCGACAGAACATTTTTCAACTTACTGCTTCCAAGAACCGGCTTCTCCGGCACAACAATCGTGTCGCCCGGACCCATGGTCGCCGAGGTCACACTTCCGGACCAAAGGCCGCCCTGATTGCCACTCGTGACCGAACCGTCCGCGCGGACGATGAAGATTGCACCTTTGTTTGCAAGCTGCGTCGGGCCTCCCGCGCGTGAGAGATACCAGCCGGCATTCCTTCCCGGGGTATAGGTAAGCGCATTCGCGTTGTACACCTGTCCGACAATCAGAACGCCTCCGGGCTGCTTCGGGATTGTTAGCGAATCGCCGGCGCGAAGCTCGATATCGTCGGGCGAGCCCACAAAATCTTTGCGGTCCGGCCGAAGATGAATCACTAGCCGCCCCGATACAGGAGCTTTACGGAGCCCGTCCAAAACGCGCTGACGCTGCAGGATGGCGGCCTGTTGCAGTGCAGCTTCTTCCGTTCCCGTCGTGGACGCTGAGGTCTTCACCACTGTGGACTCTTGTTCGAGCCGCTGGATCAGCTCCTGGCGACTCTTCTGCTGAAGTTCGCGTACTTCGGTCCGCTCGAACACGCTGGCCCGCGGATAAGCGGTCGGAAGCAACCCTCCTGCACGGTTCAGTAGCGAACTTAGCCGTTCACCCGAGCGAATACCGTACACACCGGGTTTGCGCACTTCTCCACGCAGTGTGACCACTGCGCCGATGTCGTTCCAACTCGCCTGCTGCGGCACGGTTAAAACATCGCCATCGCGGAGAGGTAGATTCTGGTCTTCCTTTCCCGCCTGCGCGGCAGCTAGATTCAAGCTCTGATGTCCAGCCTCCACACGCTCTCCGGAGGAATTGGTGATCGCATAATGGGTTAAGTCGCCGCTGTCGGGATTCGCGCTTCGCAGCAAACCTCCAGCAGAACGCACTAGGTCTGAGACGCGCATGTTGGCTGCGAGGGGATAACGTCCCGGCCGCGCCACATCACCTCTTACATACACGCTTGCCGGCGAAACTTGTTCCGGCTGGCGATGCACGAGGATCCTGTCACGCGGCTCGACCAAAACATTATTCAAAGGATCGCCTGCGAGTGCATCGTTTAAGTTGATGCTAAAGACTCGTGTGGTGCCATCTGGCTGCCGGCGGAATAGCTGTGCCGAGTCGAGCCATGCATCCGGCGTAACGCCCCCAGCCTGAAATATCGCATCGCGCAAATGCTGCCGGCCCGATGTGCGATAACGCCCCGGCGCGCGGACTTCGCCGGTAACGAGCACCTCGGGATCCGGCTCAAAGTCGAACTTCCCGAAGATGCGCACCGTATCAAGAGGTTCAAGCTTCGGCGCCTTTTCAGGGTGTTCGAGCGAGGCTGCCAAATCAAAAGTCTCGACCACCGGATGGTAATCGGGTGCATGCAGCCGAATGATTTCGGCGTAACGAACGGAAGGCTCGGGAAGAAGGTCCGCATACGAAGCCACGAGATCCGTGAGCTTCATCTCTGGCTTGTACGAGTACCGGCCCGGTCGCAGCACGTGTCCTTGGAGGTAAATCGATGCCGAGTTGTAAGGCGCGATCGGGAAAATGTGTATCTCGTCGCCATCCTGCACTTCAAAGCCGCTCATTTGCGCGCGAACCGCTTCAGAATCGCTGGTGTCACTGATTTGGACACTCAACATCGTGCGTTTTTCATGAGCTACTAAGCGTTGGACTTCAATGTGCTGCAGTGCAGCCGCGGGGAGAATTCCTCCGGAAAGATCGAGTACCTCCAAGAGGGTCTTCTCTGCGCGTAACTCGTAGACTGCTGGGCGGCGCACCATGCCTTCCACAGTCACGATCGGACCAAGCGGTGGAACCATGAGGGAATCGCCGTTCTCGAGTCGCTGTAGCTCCCCGCGAATGCCGTGGAGCAGCAGATCGTAAGCGTCCACCTCTTCGACCAACTGCTTTCCTCGGTAGTGTTGAAGCCGCCGCAGAGAGCCTTGTGGTGTCACACCGCCTGCAACGAACAGCGCATTCAACGGAGTGGAAAGCGAACTTACGTCATACGCGCCCGGTGAATTAATATCACCCACCACATACACACGCACCGTGCGCAGCCGGAGCAATGATACGTCCGCGGAAATATCACGGAATTGTGTTCTCAGTGCATGTTGTACAATTTCCTGTGCATCACCAAGCGTTCGCCCCGAGACCAGGACCGGCCCTGTTTCCGGGAGAGCCACGCGCCCCTCACGGTCAACTGTGCGGACCAACCGCTGAGAAACCCCACCCCAGAGATCGATCGAGAGACTGTCACCTGGGCCGACCACATAGCTCGGTCCAACGGGAAGATCCATGGGAATGTAATCCGGATTTGTCGCGCCCTTGCGGAAAACATCTAGGCCGAACCTTTCGAGTGGCCGATTGGTCGCACCCGCCTGCACGTAAAGATCATATAAAGAAGGCACATCGGCGTAGGGATTCGGTCGACGCACCATCCGCACCGGCTCTATCGCGGCAGTGCTCGCAGTGGCAGAATTTCGCCCTCCCGAGTATCGTTCGAAGCTCCGGTCTGGCCTTGGCATTCCGGTGTCCGTCGACAATTGGTTCGGCTGTGACATCGAGAGTGATTGCAGATCTGGCTGAGTGGCCATTGGAGCCGAGAGAGTGTCCCCACTCCCGTATCCACGCATGCGTGACGTGCCGTTCAGTGGAGGATTCATCTCGACACGCGCGGAAGTGAGCATGGTTTCAGGGGAGCCCACGTTGGCTGGATATCCTGATCGTTGGTCATCCGATAGGGTCGTGCCATCCGGACGCGTCGTCTGATTGGGCGAAACTTCTTCCGCCCGTTGAAGCGGTGCCGACGAACGCGGCGCTCGTCTCGGTGGAATCGAGCCCGGCGGCAAATTCCCACGATCCTCCGGTAAAGACGACGGGAGTGCACACTCCGAGTCGGTACGCGGATCACATCCAGCGTTATGGCCTGCACCTGTGGTCTCACCTAGACTGTCGCGGCGCTCGGAGGCGCGCGCGAGCATCTGCGCCCGCTCTTGCCGCACGAGCTTTTGCTCCGCTTCAAGGTCCGAATCGGGATTCAATCGCGGAACGAGGTAGCCATACCGTTGAAGCAGTCGCGTTGCGAGCACCCGGGCACGCAGGTCCGACCGCAGACGTTCAGATACCGCAACATCAGTCAGATCGGCCTCTTCCAGAATCTGCCCGCTCACTCCTGCGTCCTGCGCGAGTAAGCGCTTCAGCTCGACCATCAAACCAGCCTCTTTGTTGACGACTTCGAGGATCTGGTCAGCTGACGCCGCCACCCGGTCAAGGTTGTCCGAAATGATATCCGGCGAGTGCAAAGGTACACGCGCAGGAGTTTCTGTTGCGGAACCTTGCGCGGCACTCCCCTGGGTTTGCCGCTGTGAGTAAGCCTGCGCGCAAAGCAACAGAGACAAGACCAGAGAGCCGATCATTTTGCACTTTTTTTTGTGGTCAAACATGATTTCACCTATGGGCTGGAATTCTTCAAACTGCTCCATTCGCGACCATCCTGGTTCGCATTGCACTCAAAATCCCTTCTTCGGACGCTTCTATGTCGTTCGAATGAATGTTGAGCGAGGCCCAGTAGTAGACGACGAAGTTTTTTTCCGGCGCAACTGCAATGACTCGCACCTCTGGATACTCGCGAAGCAACTCGTCACAAATGGCTGGCCTTCTGCCGGGGTGGTCGAGCGCGATGACCACGAAATTTGGCAGGGTTCTCTTTATGCTCTCGAAAATCTCCGACTCCTCGCCGACTTCGCCGACAATTTCGATGTCGGGTTGATCCGCGAACGTTGTGAGTATGAGCTCTCGCATGAGCCGAGGACGGTTCGCCACGAGGACCCGGATAGCTTTCTCCATTGCGTACTCCCCCGAATGGCTAGAGTCGGTCCAACTGATGGACGGTGGGTAAATATCCCTTTTTCATCTGGTTAGGGGAAGGTTCAAAAAATGGCTATTGCAAGAGACCAGTACGCCTTGGGCTATGTACCAAGCAGGAATCGATGGATACCAAGGCTGACCCAATCTAATGTACCTAGCGCTCGTTTTGGAACTGTCTGCCAAACGCTACAGTGTCGCCCGAGGACTGCGGTATCATGGGGACTAAGCAAACATTGCCGGGGCAATTTCAGCATCACCACAATGCACAAAACGGTGCAAAACGGCTCCCATTTAGGTGCGTAAGGAGTGCACTATCAGTTCTAAATCGATTTCAGTAATGCGATAAATTTCACTTGACAGCGTTAGGCATCAAGCCTACCTTAATCGCCTACCGACCATGATTGTGTTATTTCGTGACTAGGCCAACGCTCTCGGTCGGAATACCCAGCATCCGAGAAAACTATGGATCCCGTGAGCGAATTCGTCCCCTGCTCCTCTATCCGCGTATTTTTGATGATGGAGAATCGCCTGCTGCGCGAAGCGTTGATTCGGCTGTTTCGCAAGCGCTCTGACTTTGTCGTTGTCGGTCAAGACGGGCCAGTAAACCCAACCGCCTGCCAGGTCCTTGACACTCAATTTGACGTGCTCCTCGTCGACTCGTTTCAAACCACATGGCCTGCAGCAAAGATTGCATGTGAAACTGGAGGCCAGGCTACCTTCAAGGCCGTCCTGATCGGCATGGAGCCTGACGAAGAACTATTCATGGCTGCCGTCCGTTCCGGCGTGATGGGCTATTTGTTGAAAGATGCTTCTGCTTCCGAACTCGTTGCCGCGGTGCGCGCTGTCTACCGGGGGGAGGCCGTCTGCCCTCCTCAGCTTTGTTCCACCTTATTCCACTTTGTTGCTCACATTATCGAACAGATGCCAGTCAAGCGATCCGCCCCAAGACCGGATCTCACTATGCGTCAGCAGCAATTGATGGTTTTCGTCGCCAAGGGTCTCACAAATAAGGAAATCGCTTCTAGCTTAAATCTTTCCGAGTTTACAGTGAGGAATCACATCCATCGAATCCTAAAGCAACTGGATGCCGGTAGTCGAAGTGAGGCCGTGGAAGCTATTCGCGGCCACGGCTACGCAATCAGTCCGTGACCATCCCTTGTCATTCCTGACCAGCCGAAGCGGGTTATAATCCTGCAGGAATTCGCGATTGATAAGCTGTTTGATCTTTTAGGAGTTTCTTTGTAGATTGTAATTATTGCTTTGTTGCTTTTGGCGCTCTTGCCCCTCGTTTATTACCTTCTTTCTCTCTACTGCGTGATTGTCTATTTCCCCGGCCTGCGCAAACCTTCTCCAGCAAGAACGTCATTCATCCCTGCTGCCAGCATCGTAAAGCCAGTGCGTGGTGAGGAGAATGCGCAAAGCGGGAAAACCAACTGATTGCAAAATCAGGACTTAAGAATTTGTTGGTGGGCCCGCTAGGATTTGAACCTAGGACCAACGGATTATGAGTCCGCTGCTCTAACCGCTGAGCTACGGGC
>Ga0137403_10002706_pt1 | contig 21560 bp, 17 predicted proteins | sample CZOMad2_1_16fung_FD_122057 | JGI IMG/M metagenome (GOLD analysis project Ga0137403, IMG submission 122057) | Vadose zone soil fungal communities from Angelo Coast Range Reserve, California, USA - CZOMad2_1_16fungal (Hybrid Assembly) | ecosystem: Environmental > Terrestrial > Soil > Vadose zone...
GTCAAGGCCAAGACGCCCGACAGCCTCAAGCATCTGGCCTTCACGCCCGAGGAATTCGACAAGTACGTCTATGTCCCCGACTTCAACGAGGTCCTTACGCAGCAGGATGCCTGGACCAAGCGCTGGGAGAATGACATCGCGCCCCTGCTCTAGAGTGGCGGGCGGATTGCCGTGAAACGGGAGTCGCGGAAACGGCCAATGCAAGCGGGCCGCGGCTCCCTTCCTCTCCTGCTGCCGGGCTGTGCGGTCTTCCTGGGCTTCTTCTTCCTGCCCATGGCCGGGCTGTTCCTGGAAAGCTTTCGGCTGTATGTGCCGGGCAGCATCGGCTCCAGCGCCAATGCTCCCCTCACGTTCGCCAACTACGTCGAACTGCTCACCCCGGCCTTCGCCAGTTTCTTCTTCGAGACGCTGCGCGTCAGCCTGCTCGCCTCCCTGGCCGGCCTGCTCTTCGCCTTTCCGCTCGCCTATTGGATGACGCGCAGTCTGTCGGCGCGCTGGCGCGCAATTGCGGTCGGCTTCTTCGTCACGCTCATGTTCCTCAGCGTGCTCGTGCGGACCTACGCGCTCGAGCTCACCTTCGGCGCGGCAGGCCCGTTGCGGCCGTTGCTGCTCTCGCTCGGGATTTCCCCCAACGGTCGTGGCTATATCGAGTCGCTCGTCGGCGCTGGCCTGCTGCACTACATCGTGCCGATGGCCACTCTCACGCTGTTGGGAACGATCCAGAACGTCGATCCCCGGCTCGTCGACGCCGCCCAGGCGCTGGGCGCGCCGGCGTGGAAGGCGCATCTGACCATAACGCTGCCGCTCTGCATGCGCGGCCTGCTGGCCGCCTTTCTCTTCGCCTTCACCTTCTCGATCAGCGCCTTCGTCATTCCCATGATCCTCGGCAAGGGTCGCGTGCTGTTCATCTCCAACCTGATCTACAACCGCTTCAGCGAAATTGCCGACTACCCCAGCGGTGCCGCGATATCGATCGTACTGTTCGCCGTCGCCCTGACGATCGTCTACGTCATGTCGCATCAAGTGCTGAAGCGGTGGAAGTGATGAACGGCCGATTGCTCGACAATGGCTTTCGCCTGCTCGGCCTGGTGATGATCGGCGTGATCCTCTGTTTCCTGCTCACGCCCATCATCGTGACCACGGTGATGGCCTTCGACGCCCGCGCCTACCTCGGCCCGCTGCCGCCGCCGGCGCTCTCGCTGCGCTGGTTCGCGCAGTTCTTCTCCGACGACTATTTCCTGCGCGGCTTGAGCACGAGCGTCCAGCTGGCCGTCCTCTCCGTTACGATATCGCTCTGCGTCGGCGTGACGACGGCGTTCGCCGTCGAGCGCGCGAGTTTCGCCGGCAAGGAAATGCTGATCTCCCTCTTCCTTTCACCCCTCCTGGTGCCGCCGGTGGTCACCGGATTCGCGCTCCTGCTGTTCCTCTCGCACCTGGGCCTGATCAACGGCTTCGCGCGTCTGCTCTGCGGCCACATCATCATCACCGTGCCTTATACGATCCGCGCGACCCTGGCCGGCCTTGCCGGCATCGACCGGTCGCTGACCGAGGCGGCGCTGATCCTGGGCGCGACTGAGCGCCGCGCCTTCTGGGACGTGACGCTGCCGCTCGCCCGCACCAGCATCGTCAGCGGCGCGATCTTCGCCTTCGCCGTGTCCATGGATGACGTGGCGGTCTCGATCATGCTGACCGACGCCAATACCTTCACCCTGCCGGTGGCGCTGATCAGCAGCATGCGGGCCAATTTCGATCTCAGCATCGCCGCGGCCTCCGTCATGCTGATGCTGGTGACCCTGACGCTGATCGTCATCCTCGAGAAATTCGTCGGCCTCAACCGGGTCATCGGCCAGGGCGTTTTTCGGTCGTAGGAGAGCCCATGCCGCCGTCACCCGAAACCGTCATCGAGTTCCGCAACGTCAACAAGCGCTTCGGTGCGACCACCGCGGTCGACAACGTGACGTTCACGGTCGCCGCCGGCGAGACGATCTCGCTGCTCGGGCCTAGCGGTTGCGGCAAGACGACCACCCTGCGCCTCATCTCCGGCTTCGAGGATCCGGACGAAGGCACCATCGAGATCGCCGGCGAATCCATGGTCGGGAAGCGGCCCTATGAGCGCAATGTCGGCCTGCTGTTCCAGCACTACGCGCTCTTTCCCCATATGACGGTAGCGGAGAACGTCGCCTATGGGTTGAAGCATCGCCACTGGCCCAAGGCCGAGATCGGCGACCGTGTCCGCGACATGCTGCGGCTCGTGCAGCTGCAGGGCTTCGAGAGCCGCCGGCCGGGCCAGATGAGCGGCGGCCAGCAGCAGCGCGTGGCGCTCGCCCGCGTGCTGGCGACCAGGCCCAGGCTGGTCCTCCTGGACGAGCCGCTGTCGGCGCTCGACGCCAAGCTTCGCGAGGAACTGCGCCTCGAGCTGAAGCAGATCTTGACCGCCGTCGGCTCGACGACGATCGTCGTCACCCATGACCAGGACGAGGCGATGAGCCTGGCCGACCGCATCGTCATCATGAACCGCGGTCGCATCGAGCAGCAGGGCACGCCCGACGAAATCTATATGGCGCCGCGCTCCGCCTTCGTTGCCGCCTTCATCGGCCGGACCAACTGGTTCCACGGGCGCATCTCCAGCGCGCCGAGCGATGGCTATTTCCGGCTCACAACCGAGGCCGGCACGACGCTGGCGATCCGCGATCCCGGTGCCGTCGGCGACGACAAGCGGAGTATCTGCATCCGGCCGGAGCGGATCGAGCTGGTGGGGGCAGAGTCCGCCGCCGGCAAATCCGGCGACAATGTCCTGCCTGGCCAGGTCGTCGATGTCGTCAACATGGGTGCGGAGCTTCACTACATCATCAACGCCGCCGATGGCCGTATCATGATCGTCGAGCCCAATCGCGAGGGCGCGCGCGTCCGCAAGGGCGACGGCGTCAAGCTGCAATTCCGCGCCGAAGACTGCGTGGTCCTGCCGCAAGACGCCGCTTGAACATGCCGCTCCTGATGCCGGCCGTGAGAAAGCGCAGGCGTGTCGATTACATCGTCCGCAATTGAACTGAGCTTCGGACGACTGCTATTGCGCGCTCGCCCGCCATTACGGCAGAGTCGGCGATCGTTGCAGCGCTCTACTGCTCCCGTGTGGGCGACAAAGGGATCGCCGCCGCGAGAAGCCGCTGCCACCATGCATCAAACTGAATCAAAACCTTCGCAGGAGGCTATGGATCCAATCGGGGTCAGAGTGGGTTTGCCGGCGTCTTGTCGTGGTCATTGCGTTCGAATCGCATGGACGCCTCTTTCTCGCAGTCGTGCCTGTTGCAGCGGGAGTCTACAGCATATGCGGCAGGGATTGCGAAGCCGCGCCAGCTGAACGCCTTCGCCGCCGTGCCGGTGTCTGCGGCACCAAGTTTCCCCGTTCGCCCAGAGTTTCCCGGCGTTCACCGCGGCGCAGGGTACGAGCGGTGCGGCGTCCTCGGAAGGCGATTGACGCTGATGTCACTCACCGCTCGCTCGCGCGCGTAGACTGCTTCGAATCGGTCTCTCAGGGGGTCCTGATGTGCCGGAAGTGCGCAAGGTCATGCCCTTGAAAAACAAGCGCTATTTTTTAATGCATGGGGTTGTTTTGCAGAATCGTGTTTTCCGGCCTCGTCGCCCGATGTTTCACGTGAAACATTTATGCGTAAAAGGGCTGGCCAATCCGCTCGCGCATCGCCGCCATGCCGACCTCGATGTTTCACGTGAAACATTCCTGCGTAAAACAACCGCCGTCCCAGCCCGTCGATGTTTCACGTGAAACGGTTTTCTCCGGAACCGCGCTACAACATGCCGCTTTGTTCCGGCGGCCGGATTGTCGACGTCGCTGTGGTCACGCGCTTCCTGCCCCTTATGGCAGCTCGGCGATGGCGTCGGCGAAGCGCGCGACCTCATCCTCGCCGTTGTAGTAGTGCACGGAGGCGCGCACGACGTCGGGGAGCCGGCGCGCGGTCGCGTCGAGCAGCGTGGAGCGCGGCGACGACGTCACCGTGTTGATCTTGCGCTGGTGCAAGGCGGCGACGATGTCGGCCGCTGCCCGACCTGCCAGCGTGAAGGTGACGATGCCGCAGCGCTGGCGGCCGATGTCCGTGACCGTCACGCCGCGGACGGCGCGCAGCCGCTCGCGCAGGCTCTCCGCCAGCGTCACGACCCGCGCCCCGATCGCGGCCAGGCCCCAGCCGAGGGCGTAGTCGACGGCGGCGCCGAGGCCGAGCTGGGCGGCGACGTTGCTTTCCCAGTTCTCGAACCGGCGCGCATCCGGCCGCAGCTCGTAGCGGTCCGGCGCGACCCAGGTCGCCGCCTGCAGATCGAGAAACGGCGGCTCGAGCCGCTCCAGCACGGCGCGGCGCACATAGAGAAAGCCGCAGCCGCGCGGTCCGCGCAGATACTTGCGGCCGGTGGCCGACAGCATGTCGCAGCCGATGGCGGCGACGTCGATCGGCATCTGTCCGACCGACTGGCAGGCATCGAGCAGATAGAGGATGCCGTGCCGGCGCGCGATGCGCCCGACCTCGGCCGCCGGATTGACGAGGCCGCCATTGGTCGGCACATGCGTGATGGCGATGAGGCGCACGCGCCCGTCGATCATCGTCTCGAGCGCCCCGACGTCGAGCGCCCCGCTGTCGTCGCTCGGCACCACCTCGATGACGGCGCCGGTGCGCCGCGCCACCTGCAGGAACGCGATGTAGTTGCTCGCATACTCCGCCCGTGCCGTGAGGATGCGGTCGCCGGGCCGGAACGGGATCGAGTAGAACGCCATATCCCAGGCCACCGTCGCGTTCTCGACCAGCGCGATCTCCTGGCGCTCGCCGTTGATCAGCCGGGCGATCGAATCGTAGACGGCCTCGCGGCGATCATCGGCGGCGTCGGCCGCCTCGTAGCCGCCGAGGACCGCCTCCTGCTGGAGGTGGCGGAGCTGCGCCTCCAGCACCGGCGTCGGCATCAGCGCGGCGCCGGCGTTGTTGAAATGCAGAACCTCCGAAGCACCTGGCGTGTCGCGGCGGGCGCGCGCCAGATCGATCGTCACGCCGTGCCCCGGCGGCGTTGTTGCGACGGCTGGCCCTCTCCCGCGCTGGCCGGGGCGGCGCCGGGGACCTCCGGCTGCGGGACGGCCGGCGCGCTCGACTTGGGCTGCGGCGGAGGCCCGACCCGTTCCGGCGGCAGCCGGATCGTCACCGTCGTGCCCATGCCCGGCTGGCTCTCGAGGTCGAGCGTCCCGCCATGCAACCGGATCAGCGCCCGGCTGATCGGCAGGCCGAGGCCGGCGCCTTCGTAGCGGCGCGACCAGGAGGCGTCGACCTGCCCGAAGGCCGCCATCGCGCGCGGAACGTCCTGCGGATCGATGCCGATGCCCGTGTCGTAGACGACCATGCGCAGGCCGCGATCGTCGTCGACGGCCATGCGCAGCCCGACCTGTCCCCCCTTCGGCGTGAACTTCACGGCGTTCGACAGCAGGTTGAGCAGGATCTGCTTCAGCGCCCGCCGATCGGCCCGGACCCGCGGCAGGCCATCGCCCGATTCGCAACGGAAGGAGAGCCCGGCCGTCGTCGCGCGTTCCTGCATGATCCGCTCCACCGCAGCGGTCAGGGCGGCGAGGTCGACCTCCTCTTCGTTCAGTTCGGCCTGCCCGGCTTCGATCTTCGAGAGATCGAGGATATCGTTGATGATCGACAGCAGATGGCCGCCGCTATTGTGGATGTCCTGCAAGTACTGCTTGTAGCGTTCGTCGCCGAGCGGGCCATAGGGTTCCGAATACATGATCTCGGAAAATCCGAGGATGGCGTTGAGCGGCGTGCGCAGTTCGTGGCTCATCACGGCGAGGAACTGCGACTTGGCGCGATTGGCATACTCGGCCTCGTCGCGGGCCGTGATCAGCTCGCGGTTCTTGGCCTCGATGATCTCGAGATTGTGCTGGTTCTCGCGCCGCGTCAGGTCGACCTGGCGGATCTGCGAGAGGATGATGAGGGACAACAGTGCCAGCCCCAGGATCGTCGCGCCGACCGGTACGAGCATCCGGCGGATCGTGGCATCGCCCGGCCGCTCCGGCCTCCAGGCCAGCGCGCCCACCAGGTGTCCGTCGACCGTCGTCAGCGGCAGCGAGGTCCGCTCGCCGACGGCGGCGGGGGCGACCAGGGCCAGGCCGTCGATCTTGTATTCGGAGGCGATCTCGTCGATCGCCTGCGGATCCAAGGGGCGGCCGAACAGCAGGAGGCTGCGCGGCTTCTCATTCGGCAACAGCGGGTCACCCTTGGCGACCGTGAGGGCGGCGAGGGCCACGGAGAACAGCTGATCGCCGACCTCGATGATGCCGGTGGCGGGAACCGGCTCGAGCGGCGGTGCCGTGCGCGCGCTCGCGATCAACGGCGGCAGGCCGACGGCCGCGGGGTTCATGATGTCGAGGGCACCGGCTTCCCCCTCGATGAAGGTGAAGGTCTGATGTCCGCCCGCATCGATCACGGTCACCAGTTTCATGCCGATCGAGTCGTAACTCGTGGGGCCGATATGCCCGTAGGCCCAGGCGGCGCTCGGCGTGTCCACGAGGTTGCGGACCGCCTCGGTCCACCAAGCATAATCCTTGACGGAGAGTGCCGTATTGCGTTCGCGGATCTCCAGCGCGACCCGCACCAGCTCGATGGATTTCTCGGCGGCGATGCGATCCTGGCCGCGCGCGGCCGAGATGATCAGGGCGACCACCAGGGCGCCGCCGACGATCAGCAGCGCCAGTAACGCGGTGCCTGCGCGCTGTGCCCGACTCATGCCGGCCAGCGTGATCCAAGGATTGAGCGCCCGTATCGGGGCGCGATAGCGGTTTCCGCTCCGAGGCGGTGCCGCGCGTTCACTATCGATCAACCTATCCGCCCACGCGGCGCCGGACACCGGCGCCGATCACGAGTTTATCGTTGCAGATATAAGACCGATGGCGGCCGGACGCCAGGAAAAGCGGCTGAAGCACGTCTCGATCAAGTGAGATACCCCGCCTCACCATCTCGTTGTCATCCCGGCGCACGCCGGGATCCATAGACGCGGATGGCGATGGAATTGGCTCAATGCCGCCGTCGCCGGTGGTTATGGATTCCGGCTTGCGCCGGAATGACACCATGAGTTGGTGATTTCAGTCGCTCGGGCTGCGCTCTAGCGGGCGGCGATCTGGGAGTCGGGGGAGACGTGCAAGCGCACCGGCCCGGCGCGGCGGAAGCCGAGGCGACCCAGCGGCAGGAGCGGATCAGTGTCATCGGCCTGCGCGAGCGTGCCCGCGGGCAGCGGCGCATCGACGCGGATCAGGCCTGCCAGGCCGAGGGCAGCCGCCTGTTGGCTGCGCAGCTGGTCGAGCGCCAGCAGGTAGCGCTCTCGATCCTGCGCCCAGATCTCCCGCACCTTGCTGCGGTAGCCGCTGTATTGCGCGGGATTCTGCGAGTGATAATAGGCCGCCGCCTTGGCCCAGGAGCCCTGTTCGGCCGCCAGCGTCTTCAGGAACGAGGCCGCATAGGTCACGTTCGTGAGCGGATCGAAGGCGTCCTCCAAGCTGGCGAAGGCGCCGGGATGAGCCTGCAGGTTCACCTGCATGCAGCCGACGTCGATATTCCTGACGCCGCGCGCGCGCAGGCCCTGGACCTCGGCGACGGCGTCGGCCTTGGTCTCCAGGTAGCGCCCGCGGCCCTCGGCCATGACGGTCCAGGGCCAGGCCATCACGATCTGCTTGCCGGCGTGGAAGCGTCCGGACTCGGCCTTCGAAATGGCGCGCAGCAACTGGCGCGGGATGCCTTCCTGGCGCTCGACATGGTTGGTCGCCTTGGCGCACATGGTCCAGGGGTTCTCGGCGCCGGCGTTGTCGCTGGTGTCCGCCCTGGCAGCCGCAGGGGCCGCGAGGATCAGAGCGAAAATCAGGGCAGCGCAGGCCTTCAGAATCATAATCCAGAACCCTTTGTGCAGTGCACAATGAAGTCGCCGACCCGGGAATCGGCGCCTCTTCGGACGGGATTCCGGGACTAAAACAATCATATGGCGGATTTTGGTTGATTATCCGTTAAGGATACTTCATATTGTGCGGCGCAGTACGCTGCGCTGTCTCCCAGACAGTGCGTTACTGCTTACGCCCCTCGGGCGTTTCCTCCCAGAACTTGGGCCGTGCTTGCACGGCCCTTTTTTCTTGCCGAAATCAGCGATCGGGCAGGCTGCTGGCGCCCGGCCCCAAACCGAGTTGCATGAGCACGGTGTCGACCCAGCGTCCGAACTTGAATCCGACCGCCTGCAGGGTGGCGGCATGGCGGAATCCCACCTTCTCATGCAGGCGGATGGAAGGCCGGTTGCCGGAATCGCCGATGATCGCGATCATCTGACGGAATCCGCGATCGCCGGCGCGGCGGATGATCTCGCTGAGCGCGGCTTGGCCGAGTCCGCGCCCGACGTCATCGGGCGCGATGTAAACGGAGTCCTCGACCGTATAGCGGTAAGCCGGCCGGGTGCGATAGGGCCCGGCATAGGCGAAGCCGGCGACGCGGCCGCCGGATTCGACCACCACATAAGGCAGGCCGCGCGCCAGGATGTCGCGGTAGCGGCGCTCGATCTCGGCCGCATCGGGCGGCACTTCCTCGAAGGAAGCCAAGCCGTGCAGCACGTGGTGGGAATAGATGGTCCGGATGATCGCCAGGTCGGCCGGCGCGGCATCGCGGATGACGACGGCTGGTCCGGCGCCGGGCCGGCCGCTCATGCGCGCGCGAACTCCATGGCGACGTCCCCGAGCACGCGCACCAACGTCTTCAGGCGTTCGGCCAGCACGGCGAATCCGGGCCCGCGGGCAATAGCGGATTCGTCCATATAGAGCGCACGGTTGATCTCGATCTGCAGCGCATGGAGCCCGTCGCCGGGCCGGCCGTAGTGCTGCGTCACGAAGCCGCCGGAATAGGGCGTGTTGCGCGCCACCGCATAGCCGAGTTCGCGCAGCGCTCGCTCGGCCCGCGCGATCACCGTCTTGTCGCAGGAGGTGGCGTGACAGTCGCCGAGCACGAAATCGACGCGCGCCCGCCCGGCATCGCGCTCCATCGGGCCGCCGACCGACGGCATGGAGTGGCAGTCGATCAGCAGGCAGCAGCCGAAGCGCGTGCGGGTCGCCGTCAGTACCTGGCGCAGCGCGTCGTGGTAGGGCCGGTAATAGCCGTCGATGCGTCGCTTGGCCTCGGTGAAACGCAGCGGGCGGGCATAGATCTCCTCGCCGTTGGCGACCACCTTGGCGATCGTGCCGAGCCCGGCCGCCACCCGCGGCGAACCGGTGTTGACGAAGGCCGGCAGCTCGTCCTCGAACATCGCGGGGTCCAGCTCGAACGGCTCGCGATTGGGATCGACGAAGGCGCGCGGGAAGCGCGCCCGCACCAAGGGCGCCCCGAAATCGGGCGCGCTGGCGAACAACTCGTCGACGAAGCTGTCTTCCGACCGCCGCAGGGCCGGAAACTGCAGGCGCGATTGCGCGACGAATTCGGGCGGGTAGTCGGCACCGGAATGGGGCGACGCGAAAACCGCCGGCAGGGTCTGCTCTGCCGGCATGATCACATCGACCGCCGGGCGGCTGTGAACCGCGACTTCCGAGAGCGCCGTCATCATCATGCAATTCATAGCAAGATTCTGCCTGATGTCATCGACCAATTGCGGTTTTCCGGTAACCATGTTCCGCCGCGCTGCCATTGACAGGCACCCTAGAATGGCTTCAATGATCCGCTAATAGTTTGCGAGTAGCCTGCGGGGCCGGTCTGCGGGCCGGAAAATCGCAACAGGAAGAGCCATGGCGCGGATACTCGTCGCTGAAGACGACGACAGCATGCGGTCGTTTCTTTCCGGCGCGCTACGGCGCGCCGGCCACACGGTCGAGCCCGCCGCCGACGGCTTCGAGGCGATCACGCTGCTGGCGCGCCAGGAATTCGACCTGCTGCTGGCCGACGTGGTGATGCCCGGCATGGACGGCGTGGAATTGGCCCGTCGCGCCGCCCGCGACCAGCCGGCGCTCAAGGTCATGTTCATCACCGGCTTTGCGGCCGTCGCGCTGCGCGGCCGCAGCGGCATGCCCGGCGATCCCAAGATCCTCTCGAAGCCCTTCCACCTCAAGGATCTGGTGGCGCAGATCGATCAGCTGCTGGGCGCCCGCCCGCTGGCCGGCGCCTGAGCGGTTCCCTGCGGCCTTTCCAGGCCGCGCTTGCAATCCAGGGTTGGCGATGCTAAGTGCCCGTCCGCTGCGGATCGGCGCCGCTCATTGTTCGCCGGTTCGCGATCCCTTCCTTTGCGGGCGCGTAGCTCAGTGGGAGAGCACTACGTTGACATCGTAGGGGTCGCTGGTTCAATCCCAGCCGCGCCCACCATCGAACGCCCGACGGGTATCAGGGGCCGGCGCCTTCGCCTGCAGCCGCTCGATCGCGTCGCTGTCGCTGAAGCGACGCTATCAGCGATGGACTAGGTGGCGAACTTTCCGTCGAAATCGAACGTGACGGCTCGCTGATTGTCATCGGAAGGCATATTCTTGATGACGGTGAGATCCTTGCAATTCTCCACCACGATCACGTTGCCGGATTGCCAATCTTTGAATTCGAGAGACACATAGTCGATGTCCCTGCCTTTTGGGAACAGCATCGTGGCGTAATGCAGTTCCATGAGAAACGTAACCTTCTTCGCCTTGTTCGCATCGACCTCGAATAGTTTTTTCAGTTGATCGACCGAAAGCACCTTTTCGGATTGCCAGCCACTTGCAGAATCTCCGGGATTGACAGCGGAAATCAGGGAGTTGCCGCTGGCTGGTTTCTTGTATTGGTCGCGCCACTTTGCGCTTACCGAGATTCTGAATTTCGGCATGTTTGCCTCCCATTACCCCATGTCAGTCGCGAAGAATAGGCCGCCGGGCGCCTGCCACAACCCTTGTGGCCTGCGACCTAGTAGCGCGCCGCGGTTCCGGCGGCTTGACCCCGGCTGGCCGACGCTTTGTTGCGGGGCGATGCATACTCGCAATCCGACCTGTTTGAATGTGAGCATGTTCACATTGCTGCAGGCCCGTCGCCGCGGTCGCGATCATCGGCGCAGTCTCTGGCTCTGCCGCCCCGGCATCGTCGCGACGTCGGAGATTGGCACTTTCGCAGGCGGCAATGCCATCGGCGACGCCTCGATGAGATCGTCGAGGCCGGTGGTCGTGACGATGCCAGTGAGATCGTGCACCGACGATGTCGACCTGATGACGCTCTAGTGGTTCGATCGCAACGAATGGTTCCCATTCGTTGCGTGAATCGAACCACCAGTCTATTGATCTGGTGGGCTGATTCACCTGACGCTTGGGAACCAAGCGTCAGGATCAGACCACTAGGCCGTCGCCCGTCGGACTGCGGGCCTCGGAAAAAATTCCTGCCCGGTCTTGGGTGCCGGCGTCGTCGGTCGCCGGGAGCGGCTGCCGGGAACGGCCAGCAGGCGGGGCGGCGCCTTCGCCGGCGCGGGCGGTGCGACTTCCTCGCGCAGCCAGCGGACGAATACGCCGACCTTGGGCATCAACGCCTTCGATTCCGGATAGACCACGTAATAGGCGAGCGAGAGCGGCAACGTCATTTCGAACGGCGCCACCACGCGTCCGGCCGCCAGATCGGCCGCCGCGATGGTCGACTTCGCGAGCGCGATTCCCTGGCCCAGAACGGCCGCCTCCAGCACCAGGCCCGACTGGTTGAAGCGCGGTCCGCGCGCGGCGTCGACGCCCTCGACGCCCGCCGCCTTCAGCCACATCTCCCAGGTCGGGCAGGAGGCGTCGTCATCGGGGCTGTCGTCGTGCAGCAGCGTGTGAGCGCGCACGTCCGCGGGCGTCCGCGGCGGGTTCGGCCCCTCCAGCAGCTTCGGACTGCAGACGGGAATGACGGCCTCGCTGATCAGCCGTTCCGACGCGAGCCCGGGATAGCGGCCCGATCCATAGCGGATGGCGACATCGATCTCGCCGCCGGCGAAGTCGACCAGCTGCATCGAGGCGGAGACCCGCACATCGATGTCCGGGTGGATGGCCTTGAACCGCTCGAGCCGCGGGAGCAGCCACTTGCTGGCGAATGACGGCGCCACGCTGACGGTGAGGACGCCGCTGCGGCCGGCGACGCTGATGGTATCGATGGCCGCGGAGAGGCCCTCGAACGCCGTGCGAATGCCGGGCAGGCAGGCCCCGCCGGCCTCGGTCAGCACGAGCTGGCGATTGACGCGCTGGAACAGCTGCACGCCCAGATGGTCCTCCAGCATCTTCACCTGATGGCTGACGGCGGCGGGCGTGACGCCCAGCTCTCCGGCGGCCCTGGTGAAGCTCAGATGGCGCGCGGCTGCCTCGTAGCTGCGCAGGGCGTTGAGTGGGGGCAGGCGGCGAAATGGTTTCATGTGACTCCTCTTTGCGGCAGGAAAAGCAGCAAGACCGTCAACGCTGCGCGTGATCGGCGCAGGCGTCGTCGTGAGCCAATGACAAAAATATGGCTTCGGACGTCCCTCCGAAGCCACGACGCGAGATCCTGCAGGCGAATGCGCTGATTCGTCGTCGCAATCGCGATGTGCGCGGATTTTGGAAGTTGGTGTTCACTTTGGCCCTCATTCGATCTGAGCGCGAGGGCAATAAAATACCCCGGCGCATTCGTGAAATGCCAAAGACCGGGGTTTTCGACTCCCGACCTTTTAGCAACTTGTTTAACGTGGCTGCAAGCCGGTCGGCTCAAATGACCACGGTACGATATTTACGATTGGCGCGATCGAAAGTCAAGCCTCTCGAACGGCGGCCGCGTTCGTGCCGCTTCGCTGCTCATTTTTTCATCAGGCAAGAAAAGGAGGACGGGACCACCGGTATGTCGCGACGGTCCCGTCCCCGAGCGGGAGGCGCAGCAAGGGAGGATTCTGGCCTCCGAGAGGAACGAATTGCGCGAGAGGCTCACTCGCAACGCAACGCGTTCGCCGGCGATATGGGGTCAATGTCGCCTGATCCGCAAACGAGAAAAGCTTGAAGGCCGCTCAAACAATTCTTGCGGGTATCGAGTCACGCACCCTCACCCCCACCCTCTCCCGCTTCGCGGGCGAGGGGGCTCGATCGTGCGACGGCTCAGTCGGTGTCCCCTCTACCGCGAAGCGGGAGAGGGTCAGGGTGAGGGCCTGTGACTCGGTCTTCGCGGCTAATGCACCGCCGCGTACATGATCTTCTCCTCCGTCGCGTCGTCCGGCGAGAGTTCCTCGACGATGCGGCCCTGGCGGCAGACGAGGATGCGGTCGGAGAGGTTCATGATCTCGGGCAGGTAGGAGGAGATCACCACGACGGCGAGGCCGTCGTCGGCGAGCGCGTTGATGAAATGATGGATCTCGGCGATGGCGCCGACATCGACGCCGCGGGTCGGCTCGTCGAAGATCACGATGCGCGGCTTCTGGACCAGGCCCTTGCCGATCACGACCTTCTGCTGGTTGCCGCCCGACAGCTCGATCACCTTGGCGTTGTCGGTGATGGCGCGGATGTTGAGCTTGCCGCTCCATTCGGCCGAGAGGGTCCGCATCTCGCGGCGGCTGACGAAAGTGGCCTTGTCGAGTCCGGCCGCGAGCAGGCCCGAATAGAGATTTTCTGCGATCGACATGGTCTCGAAGAAGCCTTCGGTCTTGCGGTCCTCCGTCACATAGACGATGCCGTCCTTCACCGCCGGCGCCGGCACGCGGTAGCGCACCGGGCGTCCTCGGAGTTCGACGTCGCCGCCGCGCAGGAAGTCGCGCTTGTAGATGCCGGAGACGATCTTGAAGGTCTCCGTGCGGCCGGAGCCGATGAGGCCGAACACGCCGGTGATCTGGCCGTCATAGATCGAGAAGGAGTTGTTGCGGACGAGGTTGCCCATGGAGATGTCCTGCACGCTCAGCACCTTCTCGCCGCGCTGGCGTAGCTGGTTCGTGGTCCGTCGGGCCTTGTAGATCTCCGTCGACAGCGAGCGCCCGACCATGGCGCGGATGACCGTGTCACGGTCGAACGTGGACGTGTCGTTCGTCACCACATGCTCGCCGTCGCGCAGGATGGTGATGCGGTCGGAATGGGCGAGGGCTTCCTCCAGCGCGTGGGAGATGAACACGATGGAGACGCCGCGCTGCTTCAGGCGGCGCATGAGCGCGAAGAAATGCCGCTTCTCCTCCGGCGTGAGCGACGATGTCGGTTCGTCGAAGATCATGACCTCCGCGTTGTGCTTCACCGCGCGGGCGATCTCCACCATCTGCCGCTTGGCGGTGCCGAGCGTGGCGACCGTCGCCGTCGGGTCGACCGGGAAGTTCAGCGACTGCAGGAACTGCTGGGCGGAGATGTAGATCCCGCGCAGGCGGTTGAGGAAACTCTCGCTGCCGAGATAAAGGTTCTGCGCCACCGTCATGGACGGCACCAGGCTGGTCTCCTGGAACACCATGGCGATGCCGGCCTGCAGCGCCTGGGACGGCGTCGCGAACCGCACGGGCTGGCCGCGATGGAGCATGCGCCCGGCGGTCGACTCCACCACGCCGGCCATGATCTTGGTCAGTGTCGACTTGCCGGCGCCGTTCTCGCCCAGCAGCGCGTGGATCTCGCCGGGACGCAGATCGAAGTCGATGTCCTTGATGGCGGGCGCGCCGTGATAGGCCTTGGTGACCTTCTGCATTTCGATGATGGGAGTCACGGCATCACCGAAAGGCCGAGGATGGCGTTGCCGCCCTTCGACGTGACGAGCACGCGCCGATCCTGCTCGATCGCGCTGGTGATCCCGTGGCGCCGGCCGTTGGCGCGGCTGTGGAAGCTGGCGACCGGCCGCAGGGTACGGTCGAGCCGCACCAGCAGGCCGTAGGATCGGCTCGGCGACCACGGCTTGTGGATGCCCATGGTCTTGACGCCGCCGCATTGCAGCGGCTCGAGGAACGCAGCGCCCGATGACAGCGCCGGCGCGATCCAGTGCGCGCGCTCCACCTCGCGCATCATGTCGGCGCGATAGGCGTCCTCCTCGAGGACGAACTCGATCAGCCGGTTGCGCGGTGCGAACAGGCAGAGCCAGGCGCCGCCGTCCGCGCCCGCCGCCAGCCGTGCCGGATAGCCCGGCAGCTTCGTGAGCAACGGCTCGACGCCGCCCTCCGGCAGGATGCGGACCAGCCGATGCCGCCAGCTCTCCGCCACCACCACGCCGCCGCCCGGCGCGTTCGCGAGAACGCCATAGGGAAAGGCGAGATCGCCGGCGAGCCTGCTTGCGCGTCCGGCGGCGAGATCGACGCGCCACACCGAGCCGCTCGCGTTCTTGCTCATGAGATCGACGACCCAGTCGGACGGACGATGGGCGGACGAGCCCTGGCAGACGAGCAGCGTGCCGGCATCGGCGAAGGCGAGCGCGGTCGGGCAGGCGAGGCCGCCGAACGCTGCCGGCGCGAGCGTCTGTCCGTCGACCGCGCCGCCCTTGAGCAGGATGCGGCCGTCGTCGAGGCCGATGGCGATGGTGCCGTCGGCCGAACAGGCCAGCGTACTGACCGGCGCATCGAAGCGCGCGACCGCCGCCGGCCCGCCTTCGCCATAGGCGGGAAGCCTCAAGAGGTCGCTGCCCGTCGAGTAGAAAACCTGCCCGCCGCCGGAGACCAGGTTGTCGGGCGCGGCCACCTCCAGCAGCTCCGCCGCGCTATCGTCGAGCGCCGTGTTCGGCCGGAGCGCGCCGTCCATCGGCGGGATCGTCACCGCCCTGCCGCGGAAATGATCGAGCAGGGAGTCGAGCCTCATGCGGGAGCGCCCCAATAGGAACGCGGTCCCGTCCAGGTCGGGTCGGCGCCGGCGATGCGGTAGCGGCCGACGCGATTGTTGAGGATGCCGCCGATATAGAGATAGCCCTTGTGCTCCCGCATGGACGTGACCATGGGGTGGCTGACTCCCGTGAGGTCGCCGAGCGCCTCGACGATGCGGCCGCTCTCGTCGAACTTCACCACGCCGCCGGTGTTGATGTTCGGGAACAGCCATTCGTCCTGCGGCAGGCTCCGGGTCATGCGCTTGCGCATGCCGGGATGGCGCAGCGCCAGGTCGAAGCTCGGCGTGCGCATGCCGAGCCAGGCCATCCAGTAGGTGCCGTCGGAGGCGCGATTGATGTTGTCGGGATAGCCGGGCATGTCCTTGATGACGCATTCGAGCCGGCCGGCCTTCGGCCCGTCGAACCAGTAGCGGTGCACGCGGCAGGCCCAGGATTCCGCCAGGAACAGCGACTGCCCGTCATGCGCCAGGCAGACGCCGTTGGCATAGCGCAGCTTCTCGAGCACGGTCGTGGTCTTGCCGGTCTTCGGGTCATAGCAGAGCAGGCGGCCGGTCGGTCGGCTCTCGATCGAATCGAGCGCCCATTCATGGGCGTCGTAGCGCGTGGTGGAATCCGTGAAGAAGATCCGCCCGTCGGGCGCGATATCGCAATCGTTGGGATCGCGCAGCCGCGCATCGTCGACGATGGAGGTCAGGGAGCGCTGGGTCTCAGCCGAGAGCTTGGTCACCTCGCCGCTCCTGGAGATGGAATAGAGTCCCATGGCGCCGACGCAGGAGATGAGATTGCCGGCGCGATCGAAGGCGAGGCCGAGCGGGAAACCGCCGGTATGGGCGAAGACCTCCGAGCGTTTGTAGTCCGGGGCGAAGAAGCGGATGATCTCGCCGTGGCGCGTGCCGCAATAGAGGTGATCGTCGCGGTCGAGCGCGACGTCCTCCGGCCCCTCGAGTTCGCCGAGGCCGATGTACTCGGTCTTGGCGAGCCGGTTGTCGAGGGCATAGGGGCTGCCGGAGCCGGGCACGGCGGATTGCGCCTCGCCCATGCGGTGATGGATCGGCGTCACATAGACCTCGTCCAGCACCTTGTGGCGGTTCTTCAGCCAGCGGACGTCGAGCGTCACGGCGACGCCCAGCAGCAGGCCCAGCACCATCTGGTTGGCGCCGGTGCCGAATCCCAGTCGGATGAGTCCGTTGGTCATCACCAGCACGATGATGGCGCCCATGATGCCCTTGGCGATCGAACCGCGCCCGCCGCCGAGGCTGTTGCCGCCGACGACGGCGGCGGTCAGCGCCGCGATCTCCAGGCCGGCGCCGGTTCCCGGCCCCGCGCTGCTCAGGCGGCAGGCGATGAGGAAACCCGCCAGGCCGCAGCAAAGGCCGGAAATCACATAGGTCATGAACACGGTGCGCTTCACGCGGATGCCGGAATTGTAGGCCGAGCGCCGGGAGCCGCCGACCGCGAGAATGTGCCAGCCGGGACGCGAACGGGTCATGACGACATGGGCGATGATCGCGATGACGACGGCGGAGATGACGGCGAGCGAGAAGCCATGCACCGTGCCGTCGCCGATGAAGTCCCAGAGATCCGAGGCCATGGTCGAGGATTGGATCGCCGTGCCGTAGTCGACCACCAGGATGTCGAAGATCGCGCGGCCGATGATCAACGTGACGAGCGTGGTCAGGAATGCGCGCAGACGCATATAGCCGACGAGATAGCCGTTGATGCAGCCGAAGACGAGGCCGGTCGCCATCGCCGCGGCGAAGGCGACCCAGACCGGCTGCTCGAGAATGAGGAAGCTGCCGACCGCGGCGATATTGGCGAGGGCGAAGATCGATCCCACCGAGAGATCGATGCCGCCGCCCAGCATGACGATGGTGAGGCCCGTCACCACGATGGAGAACTCGCCGAGTTGGCGCGTCGAATCGCTCAGGGACGACGGCTTGAAGAAACCGGGAATGGCAGTGCCGAAGGCGGCGATCGTCACCACCAGGGCCAGGAACGGGATGGCGTTGTCGGTCCAGCGCTTGGTCAGGATTTCGCCGATCAGATGATCGGGAATGTAGTTATAGCGCAGGCGGAGAGCCCGCTCTCTCAGGGTCATCGGTCGATCCGGGTAAGACGGCGCAATGCGATGCGCGGTGCCTCAACAGAGTCCCCTCTCCCCTTGTGGGAGAGGGACAGGGTGAGGGGTCTGGCGCCGGCAGGCGCCGAAGAGTCTCTCCTCACATGGCGCGCAGCGACCCGAGCAAGTCTGCTTCGCGCTGCCGCGCGAGTCCCCTCACCCTGTCCCTCTCCCACAAGGGGAGAGGGGACTCTGTAAGACGGCCCTGCGTCAGCACGGATCCGTGTGCATCGGCATGACCTCCGCGTCTCCGCGTCTCCGCGTGCAAAAATACTTCCGTGCTGCGGCATGGACGTCAAATGCGATTGCCCTGCAGGAGAGCGGGAGCGGCCGACGATCAGGCCGGCCGCTCCCGCGTCGAAGGATGCGTCAGAATTGTCCGGCTTGCAGGGCCTTCACGTCCCAGCAGGTATCGGGCTTCAGGTCGGCCTTGGTGGTCGCCTTCTCCAGCGTATAGATGTAGGTCTTCGAGGTTCCCGCCGGCTGGCCGCTCTGCAGCAGGAACTTGATGACCGCGTTCATGTCGCGCGACTGGTGCTGCAGTTCGGTCATGACCACCGCGCCGAAGGTGCCGTCCTGCAGCGCCTTGCAATCGACGGTCTCGCCGCCGCCGGTCGTCACCAGGAACACCTTGCCGTCGAGCTTGGCGTCCTTGATCGCCGCCGTGGCGCCGGTGGCGTCGCCGTCCCAGAAGTCGACGATGCCGCAGATGTCGGGATTCTGCTGCAGCATGGTCGCGGTGACCGTGCGCGAGGTGGTGGGATCCCAGTTGGAGAACGGCTTGGCCACGACCTGGAAGTCGGGATGCTTGACCAGCACCTTCATGATGCCGTTGTACTGATAGATCGAGGAGGCGTTGGCGGCGTCGCCCTGCACCAGGCCGATCTTCTTCGATGAGTTGTCGCCGCAGCCCTTGACGACCGCTTCGGCCTCAAGCTGGCCCAGCCGATCCCAATCGCTGCCGACGAAGGCGTCGGCCGGATAGTTCATGGGGTTGTCGACCAACACCACGTAGATGCCGTCCTTCTGCGCCTTCTTCAGGAGCTTCGAATAGGAGTTGAGATCGGGCGAGTGCACCACCAGCACATCCGGCTTCGGGTCCGAGGAGATCAGGTCGGTGATGGCCTGGGCGCCCGCCGCGTTGTCCCAGTTCGGATCGCGGGTGTCGAATGAGCCGCCCCAGGCCTCGACCTCGCGTTTGAGATAGGCGGCCCAGCCCTGCGCCAGGTCGAAGCCCATCGCCATCGGCACCATCACGACGCGCTTGCCCTTCAGGGCCTGTTGGTAAGCGGCCGGGCCCGGATCGTCCTGCGCCTTTGCCGCGGTGTTGACGGCCAACGCGCCCAGCATCGTCAGGGCGACGGCGGCCAGCATTTTCTTGAGTTTCATGGTTGCTTCCCTTTCCTGTCAGATAGTCCTTGTTTTCGTTTTCGCAGCAGACTTCAGATGTCGCCCTGCTGTGCCGTCTGCTCGTCGCGCGGGTTGAGCAGGCTGTCGACGACGATGGCGATCAGCAGGATCGTCGATTTGATCAGGTTCTGATAGATATTGGAAATGTCCAGGATGGTCATGGCGTTCTGCATGATGCCGATCAAGAGGGCGCCCACGATCACATTGCGCATGCCGCCGCGGCCGCCGGAGAGGCCGACGCCGCCGATCACGACCACCAGGATGATGTCGTAGAGCAGGTTCGAGTTCACCACCCGCACGTTGATGCTGTGCAGGCTGGACGCGGTCAGCACCCCAGCCGACGCGGCGATCAGCGCGGAGATCACATAGCGCAGCACGATCATCGGCCGGACCGGAATGCCCATGTTCCGCGCCGCCAGGAAATTGTCCCCCATCAGGTAGACATAGCGGCCCCATTTGGCGAAGCGAAGGAAGAGGAAGGCAAGGAAGGCGACGCCCGAAAAGAAGAAGACTTCGACCGGGATCGCCACGAGGTGGAAGCGGCCGAGCTGGTCGATCCAATGGTCCGGCGGCACCGGCGTGGCGTCCTGCGCGATCAGCTGGGAGCGGACGAAACCGTAGACGAAGGCGCCGCTGGCGAGCGTCGCGAAGATCGCGGGCACGTCGGCATAGGCGATCATGAAGCCGTTCAGGCAGCCGATGGCGAGCACCCCCGCCAGCGCCAACGGCAGGGCGAGGCTGTCGGGCGTCCCCCGATCCAGCATTTGCAGGTACCAGGCCACGCTCATCGCCATGATGGCGACCGCCGACAGATCGATGCCGCGGCCGATGATCACCAGCGCCATGCCCACGGCCAGGATGCCGAGCACGGAAACGCTGCGCACGATGGCGACCAGATTGTTCGCATCCAGGAAGCCCCGGAGCGTCGTCCCCGCGACGACGAACAGCAGCACCGCCAGGGCGAACACGATGCGCTCCTGGCTCATGTTGCGGATCGAAAAAAGGTCTTTCATGCCTGCCCGCGGTCGTTTCCCCGCACCAGTTTTGACCGGAATTGCGGGTTGAGCAAGCCGCCGCTTATTGTTACCCGCGCGTCGCGTTTCCTCCCCCGCCGACGCAAGGCGTCCCTACAGAGTCCCCTCTCCCCTTGTGGGAGAGGGATAGGGTGAGGGGTCTGGCGCCGGTAGGCGCCGAAGAATCGACTTCCGCATGTTCTCACAGCAGCCCGAGCGAGGTCATTTCGCGCTGCCGCGCGAGCCCCTCACCCTTTCCCTCTCCCGCAAGGGGAGAGGGGACTCTGCAGAACGGCCCTGCGTCAGCGGGCGAAGCTGGCCGGCTGGCGCACGATGCGCAGATAGGGTCGCGCGGTCTTCCAGCCGTTCGGGAAGCGCCGCTCCGCGTCGGCGTCGGCGAGCGACGGCAGGATGATGACGTCGTCGCCCGGCCGCCAATTGACCGGAGTCGCCACCTTCTGGGCATCCGTCAGCTGCAGCGAATCGATGACACGCAGGATCTCGTCAAAGCTGCGCCCCGTGCTCGGCGGGTAGGTGAGCGTGAGCCGGACCGTCTTGTCGGGCGCGATGACGAAGACGGACCGCACGGTGAGCGCCGGGTCGGACTCCGGATGGATCATGCCGTAGAGGGTGGAGACTTTGCGATCGGCATCCGCCAGCAGGGGAAAGTCGATGCCGTGGCCCTGCGTCTCCGCGATGTCGCGCTGCCAGGACCTGTGCGCGTCCAGCGTATCGACGGACAGTCCGATGATCTTGACGCCGCGGCGTTCGAACTCGGGCCTGAGCCTCGCGGCCTCCGCCAGTTCGGTCGTGCAGACCGGCGTGAAGTCCTTCGGGTGCGAGAACAGGACTCCCCACTGATCGGCGAGCCAGCCATGGAAACGGATGGGGCCGTGAGTCGAGTCTTGCGTGAAGTCGGGGGCGATGTCGCCGAGCAGAACGCTCATCTGCGGTCTCCTTCGGATGTTGCGGATTGGGCCGATAGTGAGAGCGCAGCCGCACCGAAGCACGCGACAAATTCTACGGCTGCTCCCTAGATTTTTTCGCTTCCCTCTCGAGCGAGGCGATTGCCCGTGATGGCTCGGGCGTGAGCGAAAGATTTCTTGTCACGCGGAGCCGCGGAGGAGGCTGATAGTGTCGCGCCTTCAAGCGAGCCTCCTATCGCTTGCATAACCAAGGTGCGTCCTTCGACAAGCTCAGTCCACATGTCCATGGGAGAGGGTTGAGGTGAGCGGTCCTGGCGCATGCAATGACGGG
>Ga0137403_10002707_pt1 | contig 21554 bp, 15 predicted proteins | sample CZOMad2_1_16fung_FD_122057 | JGI IMG/M metagenome (GOLD analysis project Ga0137403, IMG submission 122057) | Vadose zone soil fungal communities from Angelo Coast Range Reserve, California, USA - CZOMad2_1_16fungal (Hybrid Assembly) | ecosystem: Environmental > Terrestrial > Soil > Vadose zone...
AGGAGCAGGAGTTCGTTCACAACGCTTTCGTTCGTACGGAAGCGAATGGAATCGCCGAAGAATCCGGTTACTGTGCAGAATTCGCAGCCATAGGGGCAGCCCCGGCCAGACTCGACGGGAATGATGCGGAACGAACCCCAACCAGCGCCGAGTTTCTTCATCATCGGCGTTAGGGCTTTGGGGATGAGATTGAACTGCTTGAGGTTGATCTTGTCCCAGGGGATGATGGGGTATTCCTTGAGCGAGGGCTTGCGTTCCTTGCCGGCGGCGTCCACGGGTGCGTAGATGGGTTTGAGCTGGCCGCCGACGGCGTCGGCTACGATTTCCGGCCAGGTTTCGTCGGCTTCGCCCAGAGCGACGGCGTTGCAATGCTCGAGGGCTTCGTCGGCCATTTCGGTGACGTGGGGGCCGCCCATGACTACAGGGACACCGGTGGCACGGATGGCGTCGGCTACGCGATAGGCTTTTGCGACCATGCGGGTCATGGCACCGATGCCGACGAGGCCGACATTTTGTTCCTGGACATAACGCGCCAAGGCAGCCTCATCCATGGGCTGGGCGTTGCCGTCGATGAGGAGGACTTCGTGCTCGGCTGGCGTCAGTGACTGGAGGAGGAACATCCAGAGGTGAGGCATGAAGTTGCGGGTGACGCCGTTGTCGGGATTGTAGAGCAGGATTCGCATAGGCTCCCTCTATCTACTTATTATCGGCTTCTGTACGCCAGAGTACATAGCGACTGAGACGCTAGTTCGTGCTCGCCCAGGCGGGAGGCGACCGAACTCAATCGCGATGTATCTTGGTCACGGCTACAACGCCGTCGTTAGAAGGGCTTGGTACTTCGTCGGAGACTGTGCTAAGCCGAAAGGCTTAGCTCCGAAACTTTCCCAACTTTCGGGTGGCGGCCCATTAGAGCACATTTCTGGCCAAAATCTGATAATAGGTTGGAAAAAGTAACTCGGAGGGCAGAGTGCCAGCATTTGGGCAGCCGTCGGGGTCGTGGTATCCTTATCGGCGTACCTCGCGGGTTCCGCGCCCTGCCGCCCGGCAAGGCCACCGACAATGAGGATCCCTACCTTCGTTCCTCCTCGCGGGAGCGTGGATGGAGGAGATGCGAGCACACCGGAGGTGTGCGCTCTCTTCGATCCGACGGTTCCCATCGACGATCCGCACACCCCCGGAATCAACTCAAACGGAGGAAATATGAAGCTACAGAAACTTACGCCGAATCTTGTGGTGCGGGACGTGGCGGCCAGCATGGAGTTTTACTGCCGTGTGCTTGGGTTCCAACGCGGGCAGACGGTGCCGGAGCAGGCGCCGTATGTCTTCGGGATTGTGACTCATGGGGCGGTGGAGATATTTTTTAACGACCAGAAAGCGGTGGCGGCGGATCATCCGGCGCTGGGAACGCGTCCAGCGGGAGGAGCGCTGACTTTGTATATCGAAGTGCAGGGCATTGAGGAGTTGTTCCAGAACGTGCAGCAGCACGCCGTGAAAATCACGATGCCGATGAAGGAGCAGTTCTACGGAATGAAGGAGTTTGGCATGGAGGATCCGGAGGGCTGGGAGATTACGTTCGCCGAGAGGATGGCGTGAAGGAAAGTCGTGCCCCTGTTCGCTCGCGCGAACAGGGATGGGGCACGGTGACTGTCCGGTGACTACCACGAATAGTGGACGGTGTAGGTGACAATCTGTTCGCCATCTGGCGGGACAGTTATTGGGAATTCGATGGTTTGGGCATCTTTTTTCGTCCAATCGCGGGACTTGTCTTTGATCTTCCAGTTGTTCCAGCGATAGAGGTGTTCTACGACACGAACCGTAGCTTCTTCTTTCTTGTGGTTGCGGACTTTGACTTCAAAGGTTTCTTCCATCCAATGGGCGTTCGACTCGACATGGTAGTTCGTGCGTCTGCGTTCCCCGTGGAGATCGAAGGAGTTGCCGGTGTAGACGCGGATGGTTTCGTCTTTGGGAGTGTGGTCGATTGAGTTTTCGCCGACGAATTCGAGGTGACCGTCGGTATCGCGGCGATAGAAGCGCAGGCGACCTTTTGGCAGCGGGATGCCGAGGTGGTTGGCTTCGGAGTTCTTGAACTCCTGCATGACCCATATTTTGGAATTGGATGCAGTGCCGTAGTTGGCGTCGTCGCGTGCCTGCTCGGGAGAGTAGTAGCCGTACTGAGCAACTTGTGCGCCGTCGTAAACATAGAGGCGCTGAGCGACGAGGCCGGTGGATCGGACGAACTCAACTTGCTTGGTTTCCTCGTCGCGCAGCGTCGCCGGGCGTTCGAGCGTGTAGAGGTGGAATTCGTCGAAAGTCTTTTCGGTGACGACGGGAGCCATGGCTTCAGCTTCCATCCTCGACGATTTAGCCATGTCGTACATTCGGCCACGGACGGCACCCGGTTCGATCTTATTGACGTCGCCGGCCATGAGCTTGATGTGAGCGTTTTCGAAGGTCTTCCCGCTCTGGTTGCGCATGGTAATCCAGCCGACAAGGTCGATCTGGTTGGTTTGCTGGTTCCCGAGGAGTTTGGTGCCTACATCTGCAGAACCGCCCTTCTTGCTGTCCGAGACGACGAGGTTGTAGTCGGCTTGCCAGCTCATGCCACCACTAACGTAAGAAAGTTCGGCATCGGATTTACCAGGATGGTCGGTGCGCAGGAGCCAGCTCAGGGTAGGCTTCAAGATGGAGTCTTCGGTAAGCGCTGGAAACAAAGGCTGACCCGGCAGGCCGAAGCGAAGGATGCCTTCAACTTCAATAATGGGCTGCGACGAGCCTGGCTGCGGATACCCGGATTGCTGGCCGTAGTACGCCGAGGTGGGGATATAGCCGCTGCGGATGACTTTGCCATTGACGGTCTCGTCTTTGCCGTTGCGGTTGATAAGGAAGCCGATCGTTTTGCCCTCGTAGAGCGAGAGCAGGAGGTCCTGGGAGACGGGGTCGTTGCGATAGCTTTGTTCAAGGATTTGCAGGGCACGGCCGCTGGCATCGCGCAAGATGACGGAATCTGGTTCGAGATGCGCGGTAGCCCCATTGAAAGTGATGTGGTTAACGCCGGATTCGAGGTCGAGCGGAAGCTTTTCGCGGGCGACGAAGAAATTTTGGTTGTAGATGGTGAGAGCGGTTTCGGAGCGGGAAGCAGAAATGGGTTGCCTGCTTTCACTCTCCTGCGGATGAGCGGCGGGTAACGCGAACGCGAGACAGCAGAGTGTCAGCCTGGCCAGAGGTTTTAGGAATGCGTGCACGATGTTCCCCTTTTGTGGCGGGCTATTTAGAGATGCCCGCCTTCAGGAATAGAACGGAATAAAGCGTGTGTCTTGCATGGCATTTAAGGGGTTACCGGAGTGTCGGGGGTAACCGGGCTTCCTTGTGTTTTGGTCAGGACAACTGAATCCATTGCATTTGCGTCCTCATGCCCCTGAGTTGACGCAGGATGTTCCGGGAACGTTCTGGCGCAGGGAGGGGGACGTGGAGGGAAGGCCCGATTGAGCGATCTTCCGCCGTGTGCTAGCATCGGTGGTTTTGCAGGGGATGTTGCAGGCTGGCCCTGCAATTCTGTCTTGGTTCGGCTGTCGTGGTTGCGTGAAAACTCCGATGCCTGGACGCAGAAGGAGAGCCCCGTGAAAGTGTACGAGAGCGCAAACCTGAGGAACCTGGCCGTCGTCGGCCATGGGCACGCCGGTAAAACCTCCCTGATCTCAGCCATGTTGTACACCGCCGGCGCCACGCCGCGTTTGGGACGCGTCGACGACGGCAGTGCGCCCACCGATCACGACGAAGAAGAGATCGCCCGCAAGATGTCGCTTTCGGTCGGGGCGGCGTTTTCGGAATGGGGCAAAACGAAGATCAATTTGTTGGATACGCCGGGCTTCAGCATGTTTGTGCATGAAGCCAAGATGGTATTGCCCGTGGTGGAAGCGGCGCTGGTTGTAGTGGACGGAGTGGCTGGCGTGGAGGTGGTGACGGAGCGGGTTTGGGGCTATTGCGAGGAGATCAACTTGCCGCGGGTGATTGTGGCCAGCCGCATGGATCGCGAGCGGGCGGATGCTGAACATGTCTTGGAGTCTTTGACCAAGGCGTTCGGGCGTGCAGTCACACCGTTACAGATGGTGATTGGCAAAGAAAAGAGTTTCAAGGGCGTGGTGGATTTAGTCCGCATGAAAGCACGCCTGTATGAATTGGGTGGGAACGGCAAAGGGAAGGAAACGGACATTCCCGAGGACCTGAAAGCGGCTGCGCAGGAAGCGCACGAGCGGTTGGTGGAGTTGGTGGCCGAAGGCAAAGACGAGTTGATGGAAGAGTTCTTCGAGAAGGGGACGATTCCCGAGGAGGATTTGATTCCTGCGCTGCATGAGGCGATTCGCGAGGATCGAATCTTTCCGGTGTTGTTTGCTTCCGGCCTGGGCAATGTGGCGGCCGATGAGGTATTGGATTTTATTGTGGACTATGTGCCAGCTCCCGTGGAGCGCGAAATGGTGTTGGGTGATCCCGGGAGCAATGGGGCTCCGCCGGCGCGCAAGGTTTCGGATGCGGAACCAGCGTCGCTGTATGTGTTCAAAACCGTCTCCGATCCGTTTTCGGGGCGGGTTTCGCATTTCCGGGTATTTTCGGGCGTGTTGAAGAATGACGCGGCAGTGCAGAACTTCGAGCGCAACTCTTCCGAAAAGTTCGCGCATCTTTCGGTGATGCAGGGAAAGACATCTGTGCCGGTGACTGAGTTGCACGCAGGCGATATTGGCGCGGTGGCGAAGTTAAAGGACACTTTGACGGGCGATAGTTTGGGAGATAAAGGCTCGCCCATTCGCTATCCGCACATCCAGCTACCGGAGCCGGCAATTACGTTCGCCGTCGAGCCGAAGAGCCGGGCCGATGAGGACAAGTTGAGCAGCGGGCTGCACAAGCTGATGGAAGAAGATGCGATGCTGCGGTTTTTTCGCGATCCGCAGACGAATGAGTTCCTAATCGCCGGAACGGGGCAGCAGCATATTGAAGTGGCGGTGGCGCGTCTGAAGAAGCGGTATCACGCCGAAGTCATCTTGAAAGCGCCGAAGGTTCCGTATCGAGAAACGATTCGCGGCAAGGCGGACGTACAGGGCCGTCACAAGAAACAGTCCGGCGGTCACGGGCAGTATGGGGATTGCAAGATCAAGATGGAGCCACTGCCACGGGGCGGGCAATTTGAGTTTGTAAACGCCATTTTTGGCGGGGCGATTCCGCGGAATTATATTCCGGCGGTGGAGAAAGGAATTCGCGATACGGCGGCGCGCGGATTCTTGGCAGGGTTTCCGGTCGTGGATTTCCGGGTGACCTTATATGACGGCTCGTATCACGATGTGGATTCGAACGATTTGTCCTTCCAGGTGGCGGGACGCATCGCCTTCCGCAAAGCCATGGAGGTGGCGAAGCCGACGCTGCTGGAGCCGGTGATGGCGGTGGCAATTACGGCACCGGATGAATTTGCGGGCAGTATCATGGGCGACCTGAATTCTCGGCGGGGTCGCATTCAGGGCATGGACAACAAGGGCGGCAACACCATCGTCCGCGCCGAAGTGCCAATGGCGGAAATGCTGACCTACGGCGTGGATTTAACAGCCATGACACAGGGCCGCGGCAGCTTCAACATGGAGATGAACCACTACGACCTGGTGCCGGCGCAGTTGCAGGACAAGATCGTAGAGAAGGCGCGAGCGGCGCGCGGGGATGTAAAGGAAGAGGACGAGTAAACCTTCAGCCCCGCAACAGCGGTTCCGGCCTCCGACGCAGAAGAGAATTGAAAATGTAAATGGCTGCGGGGCTTCTGCGTTTAGCTGCACTCTTGGTAAGGGAAAGCGTTATCCTATTCGCCTTGACCGATCCTCAGTAAATCATGCCAGCCACAGGTTAGTGGCCGTACAAGGGAGAACTTTCATTGATCCGGATTGCCAGAGCACTCTTCGTCGTCCTCGTCTTCGCCTCGATTTTGGCGCTCCCGGTTGTAGCGCTGAGTCAGCAAACTCTGCCGACGAATCCGGCCATCGACCCGGTGACGTCGCAACTTACGGCGCTCACACATCTTCCTGCGGAGGAATGGCGTTACCACGCCGGGGATCTGCCGCACGGCGAAGCCGTAGCGCTCGACGACAGTGCTTGGGAGGTGGTTAAGAAAGACTCTGTCGCTCCGCAGGGTGCGGTGTGGTATCGCAGACTGATCGAGGTTCCCGCAACGCTCAACGGCTATGACCTCACGGGTACGAAGCTTTGGTTCCGCTTTGAGGCCAGTGGCAATGGCCCTATTCCGCAGATTTTGTACTTCAACGGGCGGCGAGTTGCGATGGGCGAAGACCTGGAATCGATTGTCCTGCTCGATCCCGTCAAGCCCGGTGATCGGGTCCTGATTGCGGTCAAACTGCTCCAGACGGTCGACAAGAAACGCTTCGAAGACGCTGAGGTCCGCGTCGAGTTCGCCAGCACGCGGCCTAGTCCGCTGGATTTACTGCAGGAGATCGACGCGGTTTGGGCGCTGACTCCTTCCCTGGGCGGAAAGTCACAAACCGTTCAGGAGGGGTTGGAGCGAGCCGCAAAAGCCGTCGATCTCACCGCGCTTCGAGAAGCAAAGCAGCCTGCCTTTGACGCATCTCTCGAAAAAGCACATGGGCTGCTGCTGGAACTGAAACCAGAAATCCAGGGAACGTCGGTGAACTTGAGCGGTAACGCCCACATCGACGCTGCGTGGCTATGGCCGTGGACCGAAACTGTAGATGTAGTTCGGCGCACGTTCGGCACGGCGTTGCAACTCATGCACGAGTACCCTCAGTACACCTACACGCAATCGGCCGCTGCTTACAACCAGTGGATGTTTGAAAAATATCCGTCCATGCATGAGCAGATTGTGGACCGCGTGAAGGAAGGACGCTGGGAAATGGTGGGCGGCATGTGGGTCGAGCCCGACCTCAACATGCCCGATGGGGAGTCGCTGGTGCGCCAGTTGCTCGTGGGAAAGCGATACTTCAAAGAGAAATTTGGAACGGACGTGCGCATCGGCTGGAATCCGGATTCCTTCGGATACAACTGGCAGTTGCCGCAGATCTACAAGAAATCCGGCATCGACTATTTCGTCACGCAGAAAATGATGTGGAACGACACGAATCAATTGCCTCTGAAGCTCTTCTGGTGGCAATCTCCGGATGGAAGCCGGGTTCTAACGTATTTTCCCCACGATTATGTGAATGAAATTGATCCGGTGCGGATCGCCAGCGATATCGATGTGGCCCGCAAGCGCAATCCCGGCGCGCCCCTCATGTTGCACTTGTACGGCATCGGTGACCACGGCGGCGGCCCGACACGCAGCATGCTCGACACCGGCCTTCACTGGATCAGCCCCGAGCGGGTGATTCCGGAAATGAAGTTCGGCACGGCGCAGAACTTCTTCTCGACGATCGAGACAAAACTCGACACGGAACATGCGCCTGTCTGGAATTACAAGGCGATGGCCGGCGGTGCAGGCGCTCTGCCTCCACCCCCCGATGGCAAACTCAGTTTGCCGGTGTGGAATGACGAGTTGTATTTCGAATATCACCGCGGCGTTATGACGACGCAGTCCAACCACAAGCACAACATGCGGATGAGCGAGGAGCAATTGCTAAACGCGGAGAAGTACTCGTCTCTCGCGTGGCTTTTTGGAGACCCATACCCTCACGCCAGACTGAATGAAGGCTGGCAGAAGGCTCTATTCAACCAGTTTCACGATCTGGCAGCAGGATCCGGGATTGGAATTCTGTATAAGGACTCGCAGCGGGACTTCGACGTGGTTCGCTGGAGCACCGAGGAGGCGACGACTCATGCCCTCGACACGATTTCGTCGCGAGTGAAGACGAGTGTGCCAACCGGCGGAGTCCCTGTAATGGTTGTGAATCCCCTGGCGTGGACGCGGACCGATTTGGCAACCTTCGACGTTCAGTTCCCTTCTGCGCCGAAGACTGGGATCTCCGTCCTGGATACAGTAGGCAAGCCTGTACCGTTTCAGGTGCTCTCCAAGGATAAAGCGACGCACGCTTATCATCTGTTGGCGCGAGTCGATCATGTTCCGTCTCTGGGTTATGAAGTCCTGCGCGTTGTCCCCGGCGCCGCTGCGCCGCCAACCGACTTGAAGGCTGAAGGTTTGACGCTGGAGAATTCCCTGCTACGCGTAGTGGTAGATGCTGCAAGCGGGTGCATCCGAAGTCTCTACGATAAGCGGACTCAGTTCGAATCGATCGCCGCGTCAGGGTGCGGCAATCAGTTGCAGACGTTCCACGACGCCCCGAAGGATTATGACGCATGGAACATCGATGCCGGCTTCGACAAAGAAGTCACGTCACTCGACAAGGCGGATTCGGTGGAACTGGTCGAAAAGGGTCCGGTGCGCGCGACCATCAGGATCACGCATACCTGGCAGAGTTCGAAGTTCGTGCAGGATGTCAGCCTCTATGCAGGTCTTGATCGCGTCGATATCAAGAGCGATATCGACTGGCACGAAACGCACGTACTTTTGAAAGCGGCGTTTCCGTTAGCCGCTTCGGGACCCGCGGCAACTTACGAGATTCCTTATGGATCGATTGAACGTCCCACTACCCGAAACAACAGTTGGGAGGCCGCGAAATTTGAGGTGCCTGCGCTGCGCTGGGCCGATTTGGGAGATGGCAAGCACGGCTTCAGCTTGATCAACGAATCAAAATATGGGTATGACGCGAAGGATAACGTGCTTCGACTCTCACTCTTGCGGTCTCCAACCTGGCCTGACCCGGAGGCTGATCGCGGGCATCATCAATTTACTTACTCCCTCTATCCCCACTCCGGCGACTGGAAGCAGGCTCTCACCGTGCGGCGGGGCTACGAGTTCAACTATCAACTGCGGGCATTCCAGGTAGAGGCGCATGAGGGCAATCTGCCTCCCCAACATTCCTTCGTTAGCGTCACAGGAGACAATGTGGTGCTGACGGCCGTAAAGAAGGCTGAGGACAGCGACTCGCTTCTTCTCCGCTGTTACGAGTGGGCGGGAAAGACTGGGACCGTGAACATACAGCTGCCGGAGGGCGCGAGCGGAGCATCTCTTACTAACTTGATGGAGAAACCTACTGGCGATCAACTCTCGGTGGCGAATCACCAGGTCACTGTGCCGGTGCATCCGTTCGAAATTGTTTCGGTGCGTGTGGATTTCACCCGACCCTAAAACGGAACATGTGAAATTGGCCTTGCCCGGTGAGAACGATCGGCTCTGGTCGAATGGGAGGAGTCCTTGACTATCCCGGGAGAATGGGCGACCCTTAGAAATCACATCAGGGATGTTCGCCGAAGAAGGATGTCTTGTGGAGTCGATTCACTCCTCTCTTACCGGCGCGGCTGTAAGCGGCGATATTGCTGCCACGGATGCGCTATTCAACACTTTGTACTCCGAACTGCACCGGATGGCCAAGAGAGAATTGGCGCGGCGCGGTACGCCTGCGGGTTTGAGTGTAACCACCCTGTTGCATGAAGCCTACCTCGATATGGCTTCTCGGGACGACCCCTCTTTTCCTGATCAGGCGCGTTTCATGGGATATGCCTCGCGTGTAATGCGCGGGCTCATTATCGATCACGCCCGAAGCCGGCACGCTATCAAACGCGGAGGCGAGTTTGTAATCACTTCGCTAGGGACTGACGTCGCCGGTAATACGGCCGACGCGAAAGAACTCTCGATGATCAGCGACGCACTGGATCAACTGGTGGAAGTTGAGCCTGCGCTCGCTGAGGTCGTGGACCTGAAATTCTTCTGTGGCTTCTCTTTTACCGAGATCGCCGCTATGCAAGATCTTTCGGAACGGACCGTACAGCGAAGGTGGGAAAAGGCCCGTATCTACCTGCATCGCACGATCCGCGCCGATTTACCCATTTGAGGAATTGATGGCCACCCTCACGCCCGATGAATGGCTCGCGCTCAGTCCTCGCCTGGACGAGGCGCTCGACATGACGGAAGAAAAACGCTCAGCGTGGCTCCACTCGCTGCGCGACGAAAACCCTGCGCTGGCGGATCAAATAGCAGTGCTTCTTGACGAACATCGTGCTCTCAGTGAAGAGGGGTTCCTTCAGAATCGGACTTTTGAATTGCTGAACCAAACGAGAGCGGTTGGTCAAAACGTGGGTGCCTACACTCTGGTGTCTCAGATTGGCCAAGGCGGGATGGGCAGCGTTTGGCTGGCGGAACGAAACGACGGTCGATTCGAGCGCAAAGTTGCGGTGAAACTGCTCAATATCGCTCTCATGGGAAAAGGGGGCGAGGAGCGCTTCAGGCGTGAAGGCAAGATCCTAGGCCACCTGGTTCATCCCAACATTGCCGAGTTGGTCGATGCCGGGCTCTCTCAGACGGGACAGCCGTATCTTGTCCTCGAGCACATTGAAGGCGATCACATCAATCATTACTGTGACCTGAACAAGCTGGGCATTCGCTCACGGCTGCGCCTCTTCCTGGATGTGTTAGCCGCCGTGGGACACGCACATGCCAGCCTGATTGTGCACCGAGACCTTAAACCCTCGAACATACTGGTGCGTAACGACGGCCAAGTGAAACTGTTGGATTTCGGGATCGCAAAGTTGCTCGAGGGCGATGGACTAGCAGGCGAGGCAACCCAGCTTACGATTGAGGGCGGGCGAGCTATGACGCCAGAATACGCCGCCCCCGAACAGTTACAGAATGAGGCCGTGACGACCGCCACGGACGTGTATGCACTGGGCGTGTTGCTTTACGTTTTACTCACGGGGCAACATCCAGCGGGCCCGGGACCCCGCGCACCCGCGGAACTCATCAAGGCCATCGTAGATGGCGAGCCGACACGCCCATCGGACATTCTCACTCCTACAAGAGGCAACGCGGTGATCACCGCGACCACCGCCGCCGACCGCGCCACCACGCCAGAGAGGCTGCGCCGAGCCCTGCGCGGAGATCTCGACACAATCGTGACGAAAGCGCTGAAGAAAAATCCCGGAGAGCGCTATTCTTCCGTCACGTCGCTCGCCGATGACTTGCGCCGCTTCCTCAGAAACGAGCCAATTAGCGCACGGCCAGATACATTGGCTTATCGTGCGACCAAGTTCGTACGTCGCAACCGCACAACTGTTGCACTGGCATCGATTGCGTTGATAGCGTCGATAGCGGGCTTAGCCGGAACCCTGATCCAGGCAAGCACGGCTAGACTCGAACGGGATTTTGCGTTTCGCCAGCTTGAGCGTACGGAAGCCCTGAATGAGTTTCATGAGTTTCTCCTTTCCGATGCAGCGCCGTCGGGCAAGCCCTTTACCGTCAATGAGCTTCTTGGACGCGCCGAGCATATTGTCGAGCGCCAGCATGCAGCCAACGATCCCAATCGTGTGGTGCTCATGATTTCCATCGGGCGTCAATATCTGGAACAAGATGAGGGAGCGAACTCTCATCGCGTGCTTGAGGAGGCCTATCGACTCTCTCAATCGCTAAGCGATCCATCGATCCGCGCAAAAGCCGCTTGCACCTTGGCAGCCTCGCTGGCTCGGGATGAAGAATTGCCGCGGGCCAAGGCGTTATATCAAGAGGGACTCCGAGCACTCCCCGATGGTTCTCAGTATGCCCTGGCTCGGATCGATTGCCTCCAGAGTGGCGTTGAGGTCGCCGCGGAGACCGGAGAAATCGAGGAAGGAATTGCGCGCGCTCAAGCCGCCCAACAAGTGCTCCGCCAATCGCCTTTCGACACGGAGGCCCTGGAATTGCATCGCTGGACGGATCTGGCGAAGGTCTACAATTCTGCCGGGCGAGATGCGGAGAGTCTCGCGGCTTTCGAGCAGGCTGGGACTCTACTTTCTTCTCTCGGTCGCGATGACACTGGGACCGCGGTTTCCATGTTCAATAATTGGGCCGTCCAGCTAGACCAGATGGGACGCCCCTTGGAAGCGGAGAAAATGTACCGGCGCGCGATCGAACTCAGCCGAGCAGGTCGGACGCAGGAGACGGTATCGCCGGTGGTGCTCTGCAACTATGCTAGAACCTTGCGGCAACTCGACCGCCTCAATGAAGCGGCCGCCGTTGCGGAGCGTGCCTATACGAAAGCGAAGCGTGTCGAACATCAACTGGCTGTCAACCAGTTGTTGCTGGAGCGCGCGAGAATCTACACCGCTCTGCGTGATCCGGCGCGTGCGAGTGCGATGTTAGCTGAAGCGGAACCCAGGCTACGGAGAAGTCTTCCTCCCGGCCACTACGCTTTCGCAACTTTGGCGGCGGCGCAGGCGCTCAACGCATTGGTCAAGGGCGATGTTCCCGCTGCCGTGATGCTCGCGAATCGATCAGTGTCCCTCGACGAAGCAACGATCAAGTCGGGCGGAGAAGGCGGCTATTACCTGCCAACACTTCTTCTGTGCCGATCTGCGGTTATGCTCGAGGGAAAGCACTCGGACCAAGCGGCCACCGATGCCTCGCGAGCCCTAGCCTTGGTGCAGACTGGTGCCGTCCGCGGCACTTTCTCGAGCCTTCAGGGCAACGCCTATCTGGCGCTCGGCCGCGCCCTTCAGGCTCAGGGCAAGCGCGAGGAAGCCCGGGACGCCTTTCGCTCGGCAGCAGAGAATCTCGAACACGCCGTCGGCCGGAACCACCCTGACACTCAGAGAGCCTGGGAAATGAGCGGGCTATAAACCGAAGACAAAATTCATGAGCCGACAGATTTCTTTCCCTGTCGTGTCGTCTTTTGCTTCTCATTTTCGATTCTCATACCAGAGCCCGGCCCCATTCGCCGCAGGATCCGAGCCCCCAGCCGACAGACTGTGCCAGCGCAAGCGGGGCGGCGCGCGAGTGCAAAGGGCACAGAATGATGCGACAGGCCGCTTATTCCAGACACCACCGGAGAATCAGGGGGCGTTATGCATACCGGCCGAACCATCGAAGACTTATTGGAACTCGTGAACCGCGTTGGGATTGTGGTGTGGGGTGATTCTGCAATCTTCTGCCGCGAAGGAGACCCAGGAAAATCCGCCGACGAACTGTCCAAGAGCGATCCCCCTGGCGGAAGCGCTGTGGAGTGGCGAACATGACGTAGAAGTCTGTGACTCCAACTTGGTCGTTGCGCAAAATCCAATCACTGATGTCGGCTTTCCCTTTCCGTTTCCGATGTCTTTGGTAGCCGAGCCGAGAGGCGGGGAGACGGATCTCGGGGGAGCGTCTCCCGCCCAGCGGTCTCAGGGGTCTCGACGCTTTGTAGAACCGATTCGCAACCTGGAGAGACACCATGATCGAAACTGCTGAAGAGCATAAGTCTCGCTTTGCGGCGTACACGGAGGAGAAAGAGGCCATTGCCATGCAGCGGGAAGCACTGCCCACACTCACACGGTTCATCGACCGCGCCTCAGAAAATCGGCTAGAGCGGATGTTCGGGCGGCTCACTCCTGTGCAATGGCACCGCGGTGGCGCCTATTGGATGACGCGTGTCTGGCAGGACGCAAAGCCTTGAGGCAAAATCCATCAAGCCGGAGAAGAACCGCAACCCGCTCATTACTATGGCGTCTCGCATTATGGTGCGTTGCACTCACCGTCGCCGTGTTCTGGGGATGCGCCAGCCCGAGGGCGCCGGTGGAAACCGCAGCCCAGGCTCAGAACCGCAGTTCCTCCACCACTCCTACGCTCGACGGCGTTCGCCGGAAGGACTTTGTCCAATGCGGGGTGACCACCGGTGCTGGCGGGTTCTCCGCGCCCGATGCAAAAGGCGAGTGGCGCGGCATGGACGTCGATATCTGCCGCGCCATCGCCGCTGCAGTGTTGGGAGATGCAACCAAAGTTCGCTTCACGCCTCTGACTGCCGCGCAGCGATTTACCGCGCTTCAATCGGGCGAAATCGATGTGCTCTCGCGCATCACCACCATCACCTTCCAGCGTGACGTCCAGCTCGGGATTGAATTTCCGGCGGTCAATTGGTACGACGGCACGAGTTTCATTGTGCACAAAGCACTCAACATAAAGTCGGCTAAGGAACTCGACGGCGCGACCATCTGCGTGTCACCGGGCACCACCAACGAAGTCGACGTCTCCGATTACTTTCGCAAAAACAATCTCAAGTTTACGCCCGTCGTGATCGAGCGCATGGAAGATGGCACGAACGCCTATTTCGCCGGGCGCTGTGACGCCTTCGCGCAGGACCAGTCCAACCTCGCAGCCGTGCGCGCGCGTGCACCGATACCCTCCGACCACGTGGTGTTGCCCGAGGTCATATCCAAGGCGCCCTATGGTCCCGGCGTCATGCCCAACGATCTGCGCTGGATGGAGATCGTGCGCTGGTCCGTCTACGCCATGATCGATGCCGAGGAGATGGGGCTGAGTTCCAAAACCATCGACCAGGCCCTGACTAGCGACGACCCCAATTTGCAGCGCTTTGTGGGCAAGAGCGGCGGGTTTGGCGCGATGTTGGGAGTCAATTCCGATTGGGCATTCCAAATTGTGAAACAGGTTGGCAACTATGGAGAAAGCTACGATCGCAACATCAAGCCCCTCGGAATTGAGCGCGGCATCAACCGCTTGTGGAAAGACGGCGGCATTCTCTACGTGCCGGATCTGCGGTAATGCCCATTCAACCCAGGCACGAAAGAACTCCGCGGCTGAACCCAAGCGCAACTCGGTCCGCTTTGCGTATCGTCCATGCTAGCGACCGCGCTAGTGAAGCGCAGCAGCGGACCTGGCCAGAGCGGAACCATCGTCTCTGGAATAACCCCCGATTCCGCGCGATCCTCTTGCAGACGATCGTTGTCGCAATTGTGTGTGCGTTTTTCGCGCTGGTTGCGATGCAGACCGCAAGCAATCTCCGTACGCGAAGTATTGCTTCCGGTTTTCATTTTCTCGGCCGTGCCGCGGGATTCGAGATCTCCCCTGGCCCTCTGCCCTATTCATCGCGCGATTCCTACGCACGCGCGCTGGCGGTCGGCCTTGGCAATACGCTTCGTGTTTCTCTGCTTGGCATCTTGCTGGCCACCGCCCTAGGGCTTTTGATCGGTGTCGCGCGTCTCTCCAAAATCTGGGTCATTTCGACCCTGGCGAGTGCTTACGTCGAGATCGTCCGAAATACTCCTCTCCTGTTGCAATTGCTGTTTTGGTATTCCCTTTCACAGGTGCTGCCGTCTCCGGCCCATGCGCTTCGACCTCTGCCCGGGATTTTCCTGTGCGTTCGCGGGCTGTTTGTCCCAAGTCTCACCTGGGACGGTGGCCTTCTCTGGATTGGCGCCGCACTTCTCGCTTTTATGATCCTCATGCTTTTTGTCCTTATACGCTCCCGGCGCCGGCGTGAACAGATGGGCCAAGGCTTGCCAACAACGCGGTTGCTGGTTGGGCTGGCCACTGTTCTGCTGTCGGCCGCGGTCTTGATCGGCCACCCGCGCATCACCGCCGAGCGTCCGGCATTGATGGGTTTCAATTTCCATGGGGGCATGTCGATCTCTCCAGAATTCGCGGCACTTCTCATCGGTCTTTCGACTTATACCGCGGCCTTCATCGGCGAGACGATTCGTGGCGGCATGCTCGCCATTGACCGCGGGCAGACGGAGGCCGCAGCCGCGCTCGGGCTCTCACGAGTCAAAATCCTGCGACTCGTGGTCCTGCCTCAGGCTATTCGCGTGATTGTTCCTCCTACCACCAGCCAGTTCTTGAATCTGACCAAGAACTCCTCGTTGGCCGTTGCCATCGGTTATCCCGACCTGATTTCCATCACTAACACCACGCTCAATCAGACTGGACAGGCCATTGAGGCCATCGCGCTCGCGATGTTCGTCTATCTCGCCATCAGCCTGGCTATCTCTCTGGCCATGAGTCTCTATGGGGATAGGTTGGTCCCACTTCGACCCGCACGGTGCAACCCGTGACAACTGCAACATCCAGCTTCGCTCGGACGCTGCGGCGTGCTCCCATGTTTCGCGATCGCACGAACGCGATCGCTACCGTCGCATTCGTTGCCGGACTCCTCTATTGGTCGTTCCGTTTCTTGAATTGGGCCGTGGTGAATGCAATCTGGGCTCTTCCGCAGGACGCTGGTTCGAACCTTTGCCGGGTGGCTCAGAGAGAAGGAGCCTGCTGGGCGGCCGTTCATGAGCGGTTTCGCTTCATACTTCTGGGAAGCTATCCGTTCGACCAACAATGGCGCCCAACTGTGGCGTCCCTGCTGTTCATTTCGCTTTATGCGGTGAGCACCCTACGCTCCTTTTGGAGACCTTGGCTGCTTGCGCTATGGATAGGAGTTCCCGGCGCCGCGGTCCTTCTCCTTCGCGGAGGGTTCCTGGGGCTCTCTAGAGTGCCGAATGAATTCTGGGGTGGCCTGCCACTGACATTCGTTTTGTCGACCGTCGGCTTCTCGGCCGCCTTCCCCTTGGGCGTGGCACTGGCGCTTGGGCGGCTATCGCGACTGCCAGCGATCCGCGTGCTCTGCGTCGCCTACATCGAAGTCATTCGCGGCGTGCCCATCGTCACATTTCTATTCATGGCGGCGGTGATGTTTCCTTTATTCATGCCGCAGAATTTCACCGTCGACAAATTACTTCGCGCGCAAGTCGCTTTTGTCATGGTGATCGCGGCCTACCTGGCGGAGGTGATTCGCGCCGGGCTCCAGGCCGTACCCAAAGGCCAATATGAAGCCGCTGCGAGCATGGGCCTAACCTTCTGGCCGACGACAATCCTGATCACACTGCCCCAGGCACTGCGCATTACCATCCCGGGGCTGGTCAATACCTTCATCTCCATTTTCAAGGACACGTCGCTCGTTGCGGTTATCGGACTCTTCGATCTTCTAGGAACCGCCAAAGCCGTTCTTGTGGATCCCAAGTGGATTGGCTTTGCCGTCGAAGTCTACTTTTTTGTAGCCTGCGTCTATTTCGTTTTTTCGTTTGCCGTCTCCCAATACAGCCAATACCTCGAGCGGACGTTGACGGCGAGAACGCTTCACTAATCTTGCAAGACAAGGAGTCGCAGGCACATGCTTCATGTCGAAATGCGGTCAGTCAACAAATGGTTCGCCGATTTCCACGTTCTGCGCGACATCAACCTGGAGGTAGCGTCCGGTGAGCGCATCGTTATCTGTGGGCCTTCTGGCTCAGGCAAGTCTACTTTGATCCGCTGCCTCAATCGTCTGGAGGAACATCAGGAGGGAGATATCCTCATCGACGGCGTCGAACTCACCCGCGACTTGAAGAAGATCGACGTGGTACGACGCGAAGTCGGTATGGTCTTCCAGCACTTCAATCTTTTCCCTCATCTCACAATTCTGGAAAATTGCACTCTCGCTCCGATCTGGGTGAAGAAGATGCCAAAACGTGATGCGGACGAACTGGCGATGCACTATCTCGAGCGTGTCAAGATTCCGGAACAGGCCCACAAATACCCTGGCCAACTCTCCGGCGGCCAGCAACAGCGCGTGGCGATTGCTCGGTCACTCTGCATGAATCCGAAGATCATGCTTTTTGACGAGCCAACTTCAGCCCTCGACCCGGAAATGGTCAAGGAGGTACTGGACACGATGGTGTCCCTCGCTGAGGAAGGTATGACCATGCTGTGCGTCACACACGAAATGGGCTTTGCACGCCAGGTAGCGGATCGCGTCATCTTCATGGACGCAGGCCGGATCGTAGAAGTCAACGAACCCAACGCGTTCTTCACCCGCCCGCAGCACGACCGGACCCAGCTCTTTCTCAGCCAAATCCTGCACTAATCGCGCTACCTTGCAATACGTTACCCGCATCCTAATTGAGTGGTTTACGGACGTCGTACTCCCGTAACCTGCGTGATTTGGATGACCCGTATCAGAATGGGTAAGTATGAGTTTCGGCGCAAAGGTCGCTCTGCTGTCGGTGTTCTGGGCCCTGGTCCCGGCGACGGCGGTGGCGACGCATAAGGCTGATAAGGATAGAACTTACAAGACTACCCCTCAAGCCTTTTTGCTCAATGCGAATGAAGGACTATCCGTAATCGGCGCCGCGCTCGAGTCTCGCGGACGCGCCCACGCCAAAGCCGATTGCTCACATCTGGTGAATGCCGTCTATAACCGCGCCGGTTTTCCTTATTCCTACGTCAGTTCGTCGGACCTCTACGCGGGCATCGAAGAATTTCATCGCGTGCAGCGGATTCAACCCGGCGACTTGGTTGTCTGGCCCGGGCACGTCGGGATCGTAATTAATCCAACGCAGAAAACCTTCTTCAGTGCTTTGAGCGCTGGCGCTGGGGTGGAGTCTTATGCGTCGCCTTATTGGAAAGCGCGCGGGACGCCTCGCTTTTATCGTTATGTCAAAGCTCGCGCAACGAGAGAGCGAGAGGAAAAACCGACGACGACTCCAGCCTTGCAGCGCGCTGCCTTGGCTGCGAAGGACGACATCACCACCATGTCCCCAACGGACGCAAGTCTTGCGGACACAGGTCCCACCGAGATTCTGCCGCCGCGTGTACAGCTTATCGATTCGCAGCGGCCAAAACCAGATCAAGTCACGCAGGCGCTGCTGTTGGCGATAGATGCCGATGCAGATAGTCTCCGCAACTCCGATGTATTTAAACTCACCCGCCCTTTGATCGTAGTGAGCAAACTGGAAACCAAGACGGTCAAGATTCACGGTGGAGAGGGAAAGGCTGCCGTGCGTATCACGGCTGCGCTGTCGGTGGGCGCGGACACCGTAAACCTGGAAAAGCAGCAGCAAACACAAACTTGGACTCTTCGACGACGCGACCGAAAGAGCTGGGAGGTGTCGCTCCCTCAAAACGCCATTTACGTGCGTCGCGACGTCGCCGTGCGAGCACTGTCGCACCAGCTTGCCGCGCTAGCAGACGCGGAAGATTCGGCAGCGAATCTACACCAGAAGTCGCAACTCGCGCAGATGTTAAATGCACTTCTTGAGGAGCAGCAGTAAAGCCGGGTAGACCGGAAGGCTACATTACAAAGAAGCAGCTCGGGCTAGATCACCGCGCTACGGCTACTCCCGGTAGCTGCGAATACTTCGTCAACTTCTGCTTTGGCAATCTCCACGAACGCCTTTACGACGATGGGATCGAATTGCGTCCCTTCGCCAGCCCTCAGCCTTTTCACGGCCTCCTCGTGCGGCAGACCCTTGCGGTAGCACCGATTTGAAATCATGGCATCGTAGGCATCGATGACGGAGACGATGCGCGAACCAATCGGAATTTCCTCGCCCTTCAATGTGCCCGGGTATCCGGTTCCATCGAAGCTCTCATGGTGATGCAGCGCGTAGAGACTGGCTCGATCAAGCCCCGCAAACAGACGTAAGATCGACCAGCTATATTCCGGGTGCTTGTTCATCAGAGCCCGTTCTTCGTCCGTCAGCTTCCCTTCCTTCTTGAGGATTGAGTCCGGGACGCCGATTTTCCCAATATCGTGCAGAAGCGCAGCCACTTCGATCTGGTAGAAATCCGCCTCCGGAAGCCGGAGCTGGCGCGCAACGCGGACTGCCCACTCCGCCAAACGCGTGCTGTGGATCCCGGTGTTTAGATCCCGGAGGTCGAGCAACTGGTTGAAGCCGCAGATTACGGACTTGAGGAGCGATTTCTGCTGCTCCTCAAGTTCCTTCACGCGCAGCAGATCCACGATGTTCGATGTCGCGGCCGGCGATGTTTCCGCTAAGCTCAGCATTAGAATCCTCGATCGCCCTCTAACGCAAACCTAAGCTCTTGCGCCAGGCTTGCGTCGCAAGATACGTGTCCAGCCTTCCGTAACCCATCTTCGGATCAGGAATCGGCTGCGTATGGGACAACGCGGTCGCAACCTGAGGCTTGCTGCTTAGAGATAGCAAGTTCAACGGCGTAGTCACAGTCGCCTGCGATACCAGAAGCGCCGCCGTTCCAGAAACGAGAGGCGCGCTGAACGATGTTCCCCATCCGGCGGCGTAGGTACCAAACGGATAGGTCGTCATGACTCCCTCACCAGGTGCCGAAAGCCAAACCGGCGGAGCTCCATAGTTGGAGAAGGTCGACGCGCCGTCACTGTCGCTGGTGGAGGCCACGTCGATGACGCCCTTCAGAGCGGCGGGATAAACCGTAGCCTGCTGCCCGCTGTTTCCTGCAGCGGCCACGCAAACTACTCCGTTCGCAACTGCATAGTTGATGGCGTTCGCCAACTCTTTCGAATACGCGGTGTAATTGAAGCTCATGTTAATAACTTTGGCGCCGTGTCCAACCGCGAAATAAATGGCGCGCAAAATATCAGAGTTGTAGCCGGTTCCGTTCGCCTGGAACGCCTTCAGCGGCATGATTTTCGCTTGTGGCGCGACCAAGTGAATAATTCCCGCAGTCATGGTGCCGTGGCCGAAGGCCTCATATCCGTTTCCATCCAGCACTGCGACCGTGGACTGGTCCAGCACTGCAACGGTCGATTGGCTGACCTGGGCCACTCTATCTCCGTCGAGTACGGCAACGGTGGACTGGCTCACGTCGCTCATCTCTGAGCCGCCCGTTCGGTTGCGCGTGAAATCGTAACCGGTAACGAGAGAACTCTTCAGAACCGGGTGATTGGGATCCACGCCAGTATCGATATCTGCGACGGTAACGCCCGAGCCCGCTGTATTGAACGCCACGTGGGTCGCGTCGGTCCGGATGAGCTGGTTGCCTGGCTGGAAAACGTAGCCATGCCAAACATTGGCGCCGTAGTAGGTGAAGGGCGCCTTGTCGGTTAGATAAGCGGGAACTGCCCCAGCCGTCGCTCCCTGGGTCTGAACGAATTGGTCCGTCTCAATCGTGACGAGCCCGAGCACGGAAATATTCAGCAGGGACGTCACGGGCGCGAGCAGCGACGGAATTTGAATCATGAACAGCTGGCCTTGCGGATCACCAAGCCCAGTCGCGCTGGAGCAGCGGAGGAGGAGGCAAAGGTTGAGAATGCCGTTCAATCCCAAGCTGTCTCTTACAACCAGCCGAGTCTGCGAGGTTTTTGCCGCCGGTTGCGTCTGAGCGGTAACGTTCTGAACGCCAATACACAGCAGCAGCGCAATCGCTAAAAATGCACGGAAGACCTGGGGATGGCTTTCCTCCTGATTAGTTTTGAATAAGTTGATCATCATTGCGTTTCCCTCTTGGAACCGTGGAGCTATTTCGTCTCTTGAGTCTATTGAAAACCTGGACTGCTCACCACTTACACGCGTAATTCGAAGGCTATTACCTTTCAGCCATGCAGGCATGCTCAAATTCCCGATAAGCCTTTTCTTTTTAGCAAGTTACCGGCGATGCCGTAGAGGGGGAGGACGATGGGGTCGGCGACGTCGCGCTTGATCGCAATGCTTAACTGGTTCGTTTCCGCAAATTCGAATTGGAACTCGCCCAGCGAATTGGTGGAGGTTTGCGCTATCGGCTCCTTCCCTTCGTGCAAGCAAATACTCATCCCTTGCGCGCCCTGGCCGCGCCCTTCCCTTTTGAGAACCTGGCCAACCAGAAATGTGCGATCCACCTCCCGCCTCGGCTCCAGACGCAGGTCAATGAAGAACTCGTCCGTCTCGAAGAGGAATTGTGTGGCGGCGATGGAACCTCGTATGCCCGCCGCGATCGGCTGCAAGTTGGAATCGAATAAAAGGCGAACTCCTGAACTCGCTTT
>Ga0137403_10002710_pt1 | contig 21546 bp, 31 predicted proteins | sample CZOMad2_1_16fung_FD_122057 | JGI IMG/M metagenome (GOLD analysis project Ga0137403, IMG submission 122057) | Vadose zone soil fungal communities from Angelo Coast Range Reserve, California, USA - CZOMad2_1_16fungal (Hybrid Assembly) | ecosystem: Environmental > Terrestrial > Soil > Vadose zone...
TGCGTATCCCGCGACTGCCAATGCCGCGTCAGTGGTGGCGACCATCAATGGCGGGGGCACGGCCATCATGGACCCCAACCGAAGCGATTTCGGTTTGGCAGGCACCACCTCGTTCGGAATTCACGCCACGCTCTATTCGGACGGCACGGCCCGGGGGCACATAAATTGCGTTGACCAGGTCGGCAGCACCTCTCCGGGGAACATCTTCGGCGAAGTTACGAGCTGGGAAGGGAACCTCGACGGAAGCATTACCCTGAACGTCGTCGGCAAGCTCGTCGGCTTTCCAGGTGGCCATCCTCAGGACGTGTCGTTCTCCGTGACAATTCTGCGCTTCGGAGGAGCAGGGGTAGGCCAATGGACCCTGTCCGTTTTTGGTGGCACCGCCTGCTTTGAGACCCTGCTCAGCGGGCAGGTTGTCATGCGGCGCTCCTAGGAACGTCAGGCCCCACCCGTAGACGACATTCCCTGGTGCTGCGGCGTCCATGGCCGATGCCGCAGCACCGTGGCGTGCATCCTCCTCAAGAAATGAACGAGCTCTTCCTCGACGGAGACGCTGTCGCGCGCCCGACTATCGTGGGTTGCCCGCACCGTTGGCCTCCACGGAGATTTCCGCCGAATAGAGGTCGTAGGCCAGCCCCTCGAGCACCGCCTGGCGCGGGTCGGGGACGCTGAAGAAGCGCGGCAGCGCCCGCTCCGACAGCCAGCCGAGCTCCGGGCTCGCGGCCAGCACGCGCTCGACCGCTGCTCGGTCGCCGCCGAGGGCGGCGAACTCGACCCGGTCGCGCCAGGGCTCGAGCACGCTGACTGCGACCTCGGCCGCTTCCTCGATCAGGGCCCGCGCCTGCTCCTCCCGCCGCCGGCGGAAGCGGCCGGAGGACGAGCCGCCCTTCTTGTGCCGGCCTTTGACGAAGCGGGAGCCGACCTTCGAGGCGACGAGGCGCTCGCCTTCGAAGACGCCGACGGCGTAGCCGCCGAGCCGGACAAGCAGCGCCGCGACGACGTGGTCGGCCGCCAGCGCCTCGAACAGCGGTTCCAGGCGCACGACCCCGTACTCGCCCGCGTGCGGGAGCCCGAACGGCGGGCGGACGGTGATCACCTCACCGGCGGCCTCGATTCGCACCACGCCGTCTGCGTAGGTCGTCCGCCCTGGCTCGCCTTCGAGCGGCCCCAGGCGCTTGCGGACGTTCTCGCGGCCGACGAAGCGGGGCAACGCGTCAGTCGTCGCGCGCCGCGCCCGCCGCCCGCGCCCACTTCGCGTGGTGCTTCAGCGCCCAGTCCTCGCGCACCCAGCCACGGGTGATCCCGCTCAGCGAATGGCGCGTCGACGGATTCACAAGCGACAGGTAGAGGTGGCCGAGCACGAGGAAGAAAGAGATGTACATCAGCCAGTCGTGGACGACGAGCGCGTTCTGGAGCCGGAAGGCGTGGTTCCGCTCCCCGTACCAGAGGAAGAAGCCGGTGAGCGTGAACAGGAAGGCGAGCGCCGCCGTGATGATCACGTTGAGCTTCTGGCCGGCGTTGAAGCGGCCCTGCGGATTGCCGCGCCGCCGCAGCCAGCCGAGGTCGTCGTCGTCGAAGACGTCGATCTCGCGGGCATCCGCGAGCAAGCGGCGGCGGTCGCCGGCGAGGATGACAAGAGCCAGGGCGGCGAGCCAGGCGAGCGCCGTGTAGACGTGGATGTCCTTCAGCAGCGGCCGCCGGCCGACGAGCTGCGCGAGGCTCGGCAGGTAGAGGCAGAGCCCCGAGCCGAAGAGGACGAAGAAGGCGCTCGCGTGCACCCAGTGCAGCGCGCGCTCGGTCCGGCTGAAGCGCCGCAGCCGGCGGGCGCTAGGAGCTATAGCCATTCGATCGCCCGACCCAGGCGTTCTGGTCGTAGCCGTGCTGCTCCCAGTAGCCGCGGGGCTGCTTGGCGACGAACTCCATCTTCGTCAGCCATTTGACGCCCTTGTAGCCGTACATCTCCGGCAGGATCACGCGGGCCGGCGATCCGTGCGGGCGCGAGAGCGGCTGGCCGCCTAGCTCGAGCGCGAGCATCGCGTCTGGCAGCCGCAGCTGCTCGAGCGTGAGCGAGTCGTCGTAGGGGTGCTCCATCGAGACAAAGCGAACCGCCGTCGCAGAGGGCAGCGGCTGCACGAGGTCGAAAAGCTGTTGAAAGCGCACCCCGCTCCAGTGCACGTTCTTGACCGTCCAGCCGGTGACGCAATGGAAGGTCGAGGTCTGCTCGGCCCGCGGCAGCGCGGTCAGCTGGTCATAGGTCAGCGTCCGCGGCCGCTTGACCAGCCCGCCGATCTCGAGTCGCCAGCTGGAGGGATCGAAGATCGGCATCGAGCCGGAGATCGTGTAGATCCGCCAGCCGTCAACGGGGAAGAGGTTGCCGACGAGCTGGCTCCCGGCCGAGGTCAGCGGCGACAAGAAGTTCGACACCGGCCCGGCCCAGAGCAGGGACGAGGCGCCGCCCGCCACGAGTAGCAGGAACCCGCGTCGGCCGTAGCGGTGTTCTGAGGAGGGCAGCGGATCCGGCACCTACGACCATCTTGCCTGGGCCTGAAACGAAGAGGGCGGCCGTAGCGGCCGCCCTCTTGACATTCGCGCGTCCCGTCCGTCTCTGCGGCCCAGGCGTCCGGTTCGCGCTTTCTGATCTTGGGGGGTCGGCGCGATTCAAGCGCCCCCCTGAAGGGGGTTTCCCCGAGACAACGTTGAAGCGGGGCCCGCCGCCAGGCCCCGCTTCGTTCTCCCGTGAGAGAGCCGCAGTTTGAGTCCTTAAGGCCCCGCCGCAAAGGAGGCCCCTCGGTGTGACTACCGAGGTCGCCCCCGCCGCATCGGGGCGTCTCTCGGTTGCAAACCCACTATCGGGGAGAGGGCCTCGCTTGATCCATCACCCTTTCTCGGTTGACTGCCGCGCTTCACTCCGAAAGGGCTTGGTTGAGCGGTATCTAGTGGTGGCTGGCGATCCAGCGGAGCACGAGTCGAGTCGGACCGAGTGGCTGATGGAGGAGATCGACGCCGCCCACGTCGGCCACAGCCACAAGTCGCTGACGCTCGACACCTATGCTCACGTCCTGATCGACGACTAAGGGAAGAGATGAGGACAATCAGGGCCATCCCTTTGATGGCGCTTGCGGTGGCAGTCGCTGGTTGCGGAGGCGGAGTCTCGAAGCACTACGACGCATCTGAGGTTCGCGGCTGTCTCGTGGACAAGAACCTCTCCATGAAGCCTGCGGATTTGCCCGGCGACGTGTCTCCAGACGGCACCGAAGGAGATCTTGCGGTCGAAGTCGGGGAGAACGAAGTGGACCTCGCGTTTGGAAAAGACTCGAGCGAAGCCAAGAGCAACGCTCAAGCGGAGAACGCTGCGGCCAGAGTCGCCCTCGGCGCCAATGCGGATGACTACGTTCGAACGAAGGGCAATGTCGCCTACTGGGTCACGGCCACGGATACAAGCGCGTTCGACTCAGTAGAGGCCTGCTTGAAGTAGGAACTCTGGTCGCAAAACGCCGCTAGCAGTGCAGCCTGGGTGTGGCCATTGATGACTGAACAGTTAGGAGAAAAGGCAACGCCCAAGGCGGCGACCTCCTGACTGAGGAGCACCGTGGCTCCTGGGAGGAGAGAGAGAGAGAGAGAGAGAGAGAGAGAAGGGGCCGGCGGCCACGGAAGTCTGTCTCAAGAAATCGTCCAAAGGGGATGAGGCGGAGGCGTCGTGGCAAGACTTAACCTGCTGCCATCGAGGAACACGGAGCCGGGACTGCGGTGGGGCTGACGGCAGTCTGGGCAAGCCGTCCCCGGCTCCGTTCTTCGATGTAGCGCGGCCCGGGGGTGGGTCCTGGGTACGTTCGTCCCTATGGAAACAGGGCGTCGCGGAGGCCGCGGCGAGGAGTGAAGTGGTCGCAGGTTGCGGTGCCTCGGATCGGTCCCCGGACCAACCTGCACCCGCCCACGGCGAGCGGGGGGAACATGTATTCGCAACGGGCGCACCTCACCTCGCGTCGGGGAGCGGGTCGGTAGTTCGCCTGTGTCTTGGACAGCCCCCAGATCCTCACGTCATCCGACCTCCTTGGAAGCCGCGCCCTGGTCGTGGCATCGCCTTGCCTGCCTCGCTGCTACTCGGAAATGGTAGTCCGCGCCGCTCTCGGGCGCCGACTACCCACAAGAACAGGGTGGGGCCGGGCGGCGAGCCGAACGCCTTAGCTAGCACGCTCCCCATCCTCGTAGCTCAGCGCAACCTGCACTGAGCGAGCGTGATCTTCGTCAGGCCGGTCGGCTGATCCGCGTTCAGGCCGTTCGCCCGCGAGAGCGCGGCGGCGAACAGCTGGCCCCGAGAAGTGCTCAGCTCATGCTGGCCATCGCCGCCTTAGCCCGTTCCGCCATCTCCTCGGGCGGAACTTCCTCAACGCGGGTGGCGATCTGCCAGGTGTGTCCGAACGGATCGGTCACGCTGCCGAACCGGTCGCCCCAGAACATGGTCTCGACGGGCATGCCGATCGTGCCTCCCGCGTCGACCACCTGCTGGACGACCTCGTCGACGTCCTCGACGTAGACGTACAGGCCGCCGCTGATGCCCCCGAGCTGCTTCGGCGACTTGAACGGGGACTGCGACATCGGGTCGGCGAGCATCAGGATCGAATCTCCGATCTCGAGCTCGGCGTGCGCGATCTTTCCGTCAGGCGTCGGCACACGCTCTCGTTCCTTGGCACCAAACGCCCGTTTGTAGAACTCGATCGCCTGCGCCGCGTCGTCGACCGCAAGGTGCGGGTTGAGGGTGTGGTAGCCCTCAGGAATCGGCTTCGCCGGCATTGGTTTCCCTCCAATCCGGTCGTGGGCGAGGTCGGCTCGATCGTAGCCAGACACTCGCTCGCCGTCGGCCGAATCGACGCAAAGAGCGATCGATTTCCGCTTCGTCGTGCACGGCGGGCTCGCGCGACCGCACGTGCGCGCCGAACGCGGTAAAACAGTGCTTACGCGAGAGAGTCCAGAGGAGGCAAGCAGATGGACGCTCATACAGGCGACAGCATCGTCTTCGAGTCAGAGCGGGTTGGTCAAGCGGCGCATCGTGGCGTGATCGCGGAGGTTCTCCGAGAGCAGCCGCCGCGGTTCCGCGTGCGCTGGGAGGACGGCCACGAGAGCATCGTCGCGCCGGCAGCGGGCGCCGCCCGGATCGAGCCGAAACCGCCCCCGGCTCAGCACTAGCCGCGTGGCCACAGAGGACCTGACGCGGGCACTCGACGAGGCCGGCGCGGCCTACGAGCTCCTCACGCACGCGCACACGGAGTCGGCGCTCGCCGAGGCGCAGGCCCTCGGCCTTTCAGCGGATGACGTCGCCAAGACCCTGATCGTCAAGACTGCCGAGGGGTATCTGCGGGCGGTCGTGCTGGCCTCGTGCCGGCTCGACGAGCGAAAGGTGCGCGATGTCACCGGCGGGAGCAAGAAGGACATTCACCTTGCGGCCGAGGACGACCTTCGGCGCGATTACCCCGACTTCGAGCTCGGGGCGGTGCCGCCGGTCGGAGGGTCGCGGCGCGACGCGGTTATCGTCGACAGCCGCGTCAAGGCGAGGGAATCGGTGGTGCTCGAGGCCGGCTCGCACGAGCAGTCGGTCCGGATCGCGACCGCCGACCTCGTGCGCGCGGCCGGCGCGGCGGTGGCTGACATCTGCCGAGAAGACTGAGGGCCTAGCCGCCGTGCCCGAGGACACCGTGGGGACGGTACGGCTCCTCGAGCCGTGCGATCTCGTCCGGCGATAGCTCGAGCTCGGCGGCCGCCAGCGCGTCTTCGAGGTGCCCGAGCTTCGTCGCGCCGACGATCGGCGCCGTCACGCCCGGCTTGTGCAGGAGCCACGCCAGTGCGACCTGAGCCGGCGGGACGCCGCGCTCCCCGGCCACCTCGTTGAGCCGATCGACGACGTCGAAGTCCTCCGGGCGGCCGTACCACTCGTCCTGGAGCGGATCCGTCTCCGAGCGCCGAGTTCGCCGCTCGCCCTCACGCGTGCGGGTGCCCACCAGGAAGCCGCGCGCGAGCGGGCTCCAGGGAATGATCCCGACGCCCTGGTCGATGCACTGCGGGATCATCTCCCGCTCCTCCTCGCGGTAGATCAGGTTGTAGTGGTTCTGCATCGAGACGAACGGCGTCCAGGAGTTGCGCTCGGCAACCCGCTGGGCCTTTGCGAACTGCCACGCGTACATGCTGCTCGCCCCGATGTAGCGCGCCTTGCCGGACCGGACGACGTCGTGCAGCGCCTCCATCGTCTCCTCGATCGGGGTCTCCGAGTCCCAGCGATGGATCTGGTAGAGGTCGACATACTCCAGCTCCAGCCGCTGCAGGGACGCGTCGATCGCCGAGAGGATGTGCTTGCGCGAGAGGCCGCGTCCGTTCGGGCCCGGCGTCATCGGGAAGTAGACCTTCGTCGCGATGACCAGCTCGTCCCGGCTGAGCAGCTTCCGCAGCAGCCGGCCGGTTGCAACCTCACTCGCGCCCTGCGAGTACATGTCGGCCGTGTCGAAGAAGGTGAAGCCGCCTTCGACGGCGCGGTGGACGATCGGCTCGGCCGCAGCCTCGTCGAGCATCCAGGGCCGGTTGGCGTCGTTGCCGTAGCTCATCATTCCCAGTCCGAGCCGCGAGACGTGCAGGCCGGAGGCGCCGAGCCGGATCTGGTCCATCAGGCCGCCTGGCGGTGGAGGGCGACGCCGGCCATCACGAGCCCGATTCCCGCGAGGTCGACGGCGGTGGGCAGCTGTTGAAGGACGACAACGCCGATCACGGTTGCCGTTGCCGGCAGCAGCGCCACGAAGAGCGCGTACGTGGCCCGAGCCAGCCGCGCCATCGCCAGTTGGTCGAAGACATAAGGGATGACGGACGACGATACGCCCACGCCGATCCCCGCCGCGATCGCCACCGGATCGCCGAGCGCGTGGGCCGCGTCCGCGAAACCGATCGGCGACACGAAGACGAAGGCGAACATCATCGCCGCAGCGAGCCCATCCACCCCGCCCATCGCCGAGCGGCGCGAGACGCGGTGCGCGAGCACGATGTAGGCGGTGAAAAGCGCTGCGTTGGCAAATGCGAAGGCGACGCCGAGCTCCTGACCGCCGAAGCGAACGTGGGTCAGCAGGTAGACACCGAGAGCCGCCGCGAGGACCGCGGCGAGGTTGCGAGACGTGCGGGCGGCGATCAGCGCCAGCGCGATCGGACCGATGAACTCGATCGCGGCCACCGTCGCGAGCGGCAGGCGGTCGATCGAGATGTAGAAGCAGGCGTTCATGAACGCAAAGACCGCGCCGAGCGCGACGATCAGCACCTGCCCGTTGCGGTCGAGGGCCGCGAATCTCCGCCAGGGCCGGCGCCAGAGGGCGAAGACGAGCGCCGCCGAGGCGATTCGCAGCCACGCGACGCCGAGCACGTCGACCCGTGCGAAGAGCAGGACCGCGAACGACGGGCCGAGGTAGTGGAAGATCGCGCTCCCGACGAAGAAGGCCTGCGGCGGGACTGGCTTCACGTAGCTGAGCTGGGCTGTGGTGGCTTCGGCGATGAGGAATTGTCGCCCGCTCGGCCCGAAATGGACATGGACGATCGAAGGCATTAAGCTCGTCTCCAATCAGAAAGGACGGGATTGTGAGTTCGAATGCCGACAATCTTCGGAAGATCGACTCAACCGACCGTAAGATCATCGGCGAGCTGACCACCGACGGCCGCGTCTCGCTTGCCGAGCTCGGGCGGCGCGTCAACTTGTCGTCGCCGGCGGTGGCCGAGCGTGTGCAGCGCCTCGAGCGTGCGGGCGTGATCACCGGTTACCGCGCCGAAATCGATCCGCGCGCCCTTGGCTACCAGCTGACAGCGATCGTCCGGATCAAGCCCGCCCCAGGCCAGCTGCCGCGGATCCCGGAGTTGGCGCTGGAAGTCCCGGAGGTAGGCGAGTGCCATCGCATCACGGGCGAGGACTGTTTCTTCCTCAAGGTTCACCTGCATTCGATCGACGAACTCGGCACGCTGCTCGACCGCTTCCTCGCCTACGGCGAGACGACGACCTCCCTGATCAACGCCTCCCCCATCCCGCGGCGCGACCCGCCGCTCGAGGGCGACGAGTAGCGCAGGCTCACTACTCTTGCTGGCGTGAAGCTCGCAGCCGAGATCATCGTGGTGATCCTGTTCTTCGCCGTGCCGGTGGCAGCCGTCTTCGTCGTCTTCGTCTGGGGAGCGCGGAAGGACGGCGAGGCGGACCGCGCGGTGCAGCGCCGGCTCGGCATCCGCCGGCGGACGAGGCTGGGCAAATGAGCGAGGCCGACGAGGGCCTGTTCGAGGCGTACGAGCGGTTCGAGGCTTATGCGCGCGAGGGTCTCGACTCGCTGCCCCCGGATCTGCGGGCTGAGATGTCGAACGTGGAGATCGTCGTCGAGGACGAGCCGCCCGGAGGCCAGCCGCTGCTCGGCCTCTACCAGGGCATCCCGCTGACGAGACGCGGCAGCTTCTACTCCGGCGCGCTCCCGGACAAGATCACGATCTACCGCGGCCCGCTGGAGCGTCTCTACGGCCGAGATCAAGAGACCCTCCGCCGGCAGGTGAAGCGAGTGGTGCTGCACGAGATCGCGCACCACTTCGGAATCAGCGACGACCGTCTGATCGAGATCGACCGCTACTAGCCCGCGCGACCGGGTGGTGCGTAACGCCTTCAGGGACAGTCCCCGTTGGGGACAGTCCCTACATGGCCAGGGACAGGGTCGGATCACAGCGACAGTACGTAGCGCCTTCAGGGACAGTCCCCAACCGGGGACTGTCCCTACAACCGGTCCGGATACGGACCACAACGAGAGTACGTAGCGCCTTTAGGGACAGTCCCCGTTGGGGACAGTCCCTACATGGACAGGGACCCGGTTGCTCCGAAAAGGGCATTGCTCCGCGGAGGGCCACTGCTACTCTGACAACACGGTCGGCAATCCTGTCGCCCGGTGAGATGAGCTTCTCGTTCCTCCTTCGGGTGTTTCGAGGTAGGCAAATCTCGAACCCATAAGGAGTCGAACAACACATGTCACAGCAGTCTTTCCGCGAGCTCGGCGCGTCACGCCCTGTCGTCGATGCGCTCGCCGCTCGCTCGATCCACCAACCGTTCCGAATCCAGGAGCTCGTCCTGCCCGACGCGCTCGCCGGCCTTGACGTTCTCGCCAAGTCGCCGACCGGCTCAGGCAAGACGCTTGCGTTCGCCGTGCCGATCGTCGAGCGCACGACTACGGACGATCCCCGCCCGTCGGCACTCGTCCTCGTCCCGACCCGCGAGCTCGCCTCGCAGGTGACCGAGGACATCGAGCCGCTCGCGAAGGCGAAGGGGCTCTCGGTGGCCTCCGTCTACGGCGGCAAGCCGATGGGCGCCCAGGCCAAGCGCGCCAAGAAGGCGCACGTCCTCGTCGCCACGCCTGGTCGACTCCAGGATCTCGCCGATCGCCGCATGGTCGATCTCTCGGGCATTCGCATCCTCGTCCTCGACGAGGCCGACCGAATGCTCGACATGGGCTTCCAGCCGCAGGTCGACAAGATCGTCAAGCGCCTGCCGCGGAATCGCCAGACGATGTTCTTCTCGGCCACGCTCGACGGCCGCGTCGGCGAGCTCGCGAGCGCGTACACGAACAGCCCGTCGCGCATCGAGGGCGAGCTCTCGAGCGCCCAGCCCGCCGAGATCGAGCACCAGTTCGTCTCGGTCACCAACGACACGAAGGTCGAGACGCTCGTCGAGCACATCCGTGCTTCCGAGTCGACGCTCGTCTTCGTCAGGACGAAGCGCGGCGCCGACCGCCTCGTGCAGAAGCTCGCCCGCCACGGCGTCACCGCCGCGGCGATGCACGGCGACATGTCGCAGGGCGCGCGCGAGCGGGCACTGTCCCGCTTCGAGTCCGGCAAGGTCGCGACGCTCGTCGCCACCGATGTCGCCGCCCGCGGCCTCGACCTCGACGACGTCACGCACGTGATCAATTTCGACCCGCCGGACGAGGACAAGGGCTACGTCCACCGCACCGGCCGCACAGGCCGAGCCGGCCGCAGCGGCACGGCGATCACCTTCGTCCTTCCCGACCAGCAGGCCGAGACGAGCCGCGTGGCCCGGCGACTGGGTCACCACGAGCAGTTCGAGCAGGCAGGGATGCTCTCCGCTCCCGCCAAGCTTCTGTACACCAGCCGCCGCGGCAGGCGGTCGAAGTGGTAACCCCCACCTAACCAGATGGCGACAACGGCTACACGAAGCGACCTCCGCAACGTCGCGATCGTCGCCCATGTCGATCATGGGAAGACGACGCTCGTCGACGCCCTGCTCTGGCAGGCCGGCTCCTTCCGCGCCAACGAGGACGTGGCCGAGCGGGTCATGGACTCGCTCGACCTCGAGCGCGAGAAGGGGATCACGATCCTGGCCAAGAACACGGCCGTCCAGGTCGGCGATGTAAAGGTGAACATCGTCGACACGCCGGGCCACGCCGACTTCGGCGGCGAGGTCGAGCGCGGGCTGACGATGGTCGACGGCGTCCTGCTGCTCGTCGATGCGAGCGAGGGGCCGCTGCCGCAGACGCGCTTCGTCCTGCGCAAGGCGCTCGAGGCGAAGCTGCCGGTCGTGCTCGTCGTCAACAAGGTCGACCGCTCCGACGCGCGGCCCGAGGCCGTCGTGAACGAGGTCTACGAGCTCTTCCTCGACCTCGACGCCGACGAGTCGCAGATCGAGTTCCCGATCGTCTATGCGAACGCGCGCGAGGGCCGCGCCGGCTTCGCGCCGGACGAGCTCGCCCACGATCTCGGCCCGCTCGTGCAGACGCTGCTGGCGACGGTACCGCCGCCCTCGTACGACCCCGAGCACCCGCTGCAGGCTCTGGTCACCAACCTCGACGCCTCCCCCTACGTCGGCAGGCTCGCCCTGCTACGCATCCAGCACGGGACGATCCGCCGAGGCCAGCAGGTCGCCTGGTGCCGCGCCGACGGCACGATCGAGAACGCACGCGTGACGGAGCTCTACGTGACCGAGGCGCTCGACCGCGTCCCCGCCGAAGAGGCGGGCCCGGGCGAGATCGTTGCGCTCGCCGGCCTGCCGGAGGTGACGATCGGCGAGACGATCGCCGATCCCGACGATCCGCGCCCGCTCCCCGTGACCACGGTCGACGAGCCGGCGCTCGCGATGACGCTCGGGATCAACACCTCGCCGCTGGCGGGCACCGAAGGCGACAAGCTGACGGCAAGCGCACTGATCGGCCGGCTCGAGCAGGAGCTCGTCGGCAACGTCTCGCTGCGCGTCCAGCCAACCGCGCGCCCGGATGTGTGGGAGGTGCAGGGCCGCGGCGAGCTGCAGCTCGCCGTGCTGGTCGAGATCATGCGGCGCGAAGGCTTCGAGCTGACCGTCGGCAAGCCGGAAGTCTTGACCCGCGAGATCGACGGCAAGAAGCACGAGCCGGTCGAGCGAGTCGCGATCGACGTGCCCGAGGACTACATCGGCGTCGTTACTCAGTTGCTGTCGCTGCGCAAGGGCGCGCTGCAGCAGATGGTCAACCACGGCACCGGCTGGGCGCGGATGGAGTATCTGGTGCCGGCGCGCGGCCTGATCGGCTTCCGCACGGAGTTCCTGACCGAGACCCGCGGGACGGGGATCATGCACCACGTCTTCGAGCGCTGGGAGCCCTGGCACGGCGCGTTGCGAACCCGGCCGAGCGGCTCTCTCGTGGCGGATCGCCGAGGCCAGGCGACCGGGTTCGCGATCGCCGCGCTGCAGGAACGAGGTTCGCTGTTCGTCGCCCCGCGCGACGAGCTCTACGAGGGCATGATCGTCGGCGAGAACTCGCGGGCCGAAGATCTCGACGTCAACGCCGCCAAGGAGAAGAAGCTGACGAACATGCGCTCGTCCACCGCGGACGAGCTGGTCCGGCTGATTCCGCCGCGACCGCTGTCGCTGGAGCAGGCGCTCGAGTTCATCCGCGACGACGAGTGCGTCGAGGTGACGCCCAAGAGCATTCGCCTACGGAAGGTTGAGCTCTCCGGCCAGAAGCGGCAGTCGCAGGCGTCAAAGCAAAAGCGCGAGCGGGACGCGGCACCGGCCTAACGCCGGCCGGTCAGTGATCGAAGGCGCCGCCGGCCTTCTTCTTGGCCTTTTTCTCCTGGCGCTTCTCCTTCAGCGTCTTCTGCGGGGCCTTCTTCGCTAGCTGCTTCGGCTTCTGCTGGCCCTTCACGGGGCTCCTCTCGTCGGCTTGCTGAGCTCAATTCAAGCCGAATGGGCGCTTTTCCTCCAGTCGAACCGCTCGACGCTTGACGGTCCTGACGCTATGCTCGATCCATGACGGCGGCACTCGCAGAAGCGGCGAAGACCTTCGAGCAGACGCTCGGTGAGCTCGGCATCACCGGCAAAGAGCGCGAGGTCGATCCCTCGGCGCTTGGGCGCCGGGCCGCCCTGCTCGCGGCCTCGGACGTCGTCTGGCACAAGCACCTCGGACCCATGTACTCCTCGAAGCAGGTGCGCGAGGTGATGGGACGCGGGACGCGGCAGTCGGTCAGCGAGCTCGCCAAGCGGGGCCGCCTGATCGCGCTCCCCGAGGAGGACGGTCGCCTGGCGTTCCCCGCCTTCCAGTTCGGACGCACGGGCAAGCGACTGCCGGCGCTGGAGCGGATCCTCGAGATCTTCAACGGGGCGGTCGAGACGCCGTACACGGTCGCGTCCTGGTTCGTGACGCCCGAGCCGTTGCTGCAGGGGAAGACGCCGGCCGCCTGGCTGCGAGCCGGCCGCCCGGCCGAGCCCGCGCTCGAGGCGGCGTCGCGGTACGCGCAGCGCCTGCGGCGGTAACGCTTGAGCCCGCTCGGGCTGCCGCCCGACGATCTGAGCCGGTTCCCGGCCTTCGGCGTCGACCGCCGTCGCTCCCTCTACCGCATCCACCGCACCGACGCCGGGCCGTGGTGGTTCTCGGGCGACGGCTCCGGGCGCTTCGACCTCCGCGATGGTCGGGGCTCGTGCTACCTCGCCGTCACGCCGGTCGGCGCCTTCATCGAGGTCTTCCGAGTCGCGACCGTGATTCCGGAGGCTGAGGTCGAGGCGCGCTCGCTGAGCAGCCTGGTGCCGCCCACGCGAGCGAGGCTCGCCGACTGCACCGTCAGCGCCGCGCGGAAGTTCGGGATCACCGGCGCGATCCACACGCAGCCGGACTACACGGTGCCTCAGATCTGGGCCGAAGCATTCGCGGCCGCCGGCTTCGGCGGCATCCGCTACCGAGTGAGCCATGACCCGGCGCAGCGCGAGCTCGGCGCCGTCTTGTTCGGGGACGCCGGAGAGCCGTCGCTTCCCGTTCGCAGAACCGAACCTATCCCGGCGAGCGTGATCGAAGCGGCGCGCCAGCGGTTCGGGCTCATTGTCGCGCCCACACCGCGGTAATGAGCGTCACCTACGATCGCGCGATGCGCCCACGGCCGAACCGGCTCGATCGGCTCCCCGAGCAGTACTTCGGAGCGCTGCTCGCGCGCGTCACCGCCGCGGCGGCGCTGGCAGGCGAGGCGATCGTCGATCTCGGGCGCGGGAACCCGGAGACCGGACCGCCGCAACACGTGATCGACACGCTCGCCGAGGCCGCCAACCGGCCGAACGCGCACGGCTACGCGCCGTTTCGCGGGCTGCCGGAGTTGCGCACCGCGATCGCGCATCGCTACGCAACGGTCTACGGCGTCTCGCTCGACCCGGACAGCGAGGTGGCGGTCGTCCCGGGGACGAAGACCGCGATCGTCGAGCTCTCGCTGGCGCTGGCCGAGCGTGGCTCAACCGTGGTGCTCCCCGATCCTTGGTATCCGGACTATCCGTCGGGCCCGGCACTCGCAGGCGCCGCGGTGGCGACCGTGCCGCTCGATCCGCTGGACGACTGGCAGCCCGATTTCTCGCGCGCGCCGCGGGCAGACGTCGCCGCTCTCTATCTGAACTATCCCTCGAACCCCTGCGCAGCGACCGTCCGCGAAGGCACCTTCGAGCGCGCGATCGAGTATGCGCGCGAGACCGATGCGGCCGTCGTCCACGACTTCGCCTACGCCGACCTGCTGTTCGACGGTCGCGCGCCGCACAGCTTTCTCGCGACGCCCGGGGCGAAGGAAGTCGGCGTGGAGATGTTCTCGATGTCGAAGTCGTACGGGATGGCCGGCTGGCGGCTCGGCTTCGTGCTCGGCAACGCGGAGATCGTCGATCGGATCAACCTGCTGAACGACCACTCGCGTGTCGGCATCTTCCGTCCGATCCAAGAAGCCGGCATCGCGGCGCTGACCGGCCCGCAGGACTCGGTCGCCGAACGCGCAGCGACGTACGAACGCCGACGAGACCGAGTGCTCGAGGTCGTCGACGCCGTCTCGGAAGGGACGTTCTACGTCTGGTTCAAGCTCCCGGAAGGCCTGACGAGCGAGCAACTGCTGACCGAGCACCGCCTCGCGCTCGCCCCTGGCGAAGGCTTCGGCCCGAGCGGCGCCGGGTGGGCGCGGATCTCGCTGGCCGTCCAGGACGAGATGCTGGAAGCGGGCCTCGAGCGTTTGCACTCTGCGCTTCCGTGAATTAGGAGGCGCAACGGGACGTAGGACAGAGGGACTGTCCCCGTTAGGGGGCTGTCCCTAAAAGCGACACCGGAGGCGCAACCGGTTGTAGGGACAGTCCCCATCCGGGGACAGTCCCTCGAATCAAACCCTCCTAGTCGACGGTCAGCCTGACCGCACCGTCGTCCTCTAGCGTCCAATGAGGATTGTGAGCGACCTCCCAGGGATGACCGTCCGGGTCGACGAAGACGCCTGAGTAGCCGCCCCAGAACGTCTCCGCCCCGCCCCGCGGGATCGTCGCGCCGGCGGACTCTGCTTCGGCCAAAACCGAGTCGACCTCAGCCGGAGAACGGGCGTTGTACGCAAGCGTGATCCCGCCCCAGCCGCCGGTGTCCTCGACGACCGAGTCCTCGGCAAGCTGCTCGCGGCCCCAGAGCGCGACGATCATGCAGCCCGCCTGGAAGAAGACGACGTCGTCGGCCGGCGCAGCGCCCGATGTCCAGCCGAGCGCTTCGTAGAAACGGCGAGCGCGCTCGAGGTCGCGGACGCCGAGTGTGACGAGGCTCAGACGCTGGTCCACCCCGGTATTTCTAACTAGCGACGAACTTCCGTGCCTCGCGCATGTACTCGGCGCACGTGGTCTCGTCCGCCGGCGTCAGGCCGACCCACTCCCGCATCGGGCGGCCCTTGCCGGCGTCGAAGACGCGGCCCTCGCCGCTCGCGATCAGCTCGGTCACTCGCTCTGCCGGGAGCTTGACCACAAGCTGACCGCGCGTGGTGAAGGCGAAGAACTTCCCGGCCTTCGGGTCGCGAAGACCCGTAGCCGAGAGCATCTTGCCGCGCTCGACGCCCCGGAGGCGCTTCGCGGCGCGGTCGAAGATCGTCTCGACATCAGTACTCGTCATGGCGGCGCACCCAGAAAGCGCCGCGACCGTCTTCGTCGCGGCCCTTCGGGACAAGGTCGAGGTAGTTGTAGGCGGTGTTGACCAGGTCGATGCCGCGCGCATAGGCCGAGTAGGTGTGGAACACGTTGCCGCTCTCGTCCTTGGTGAAGACGCTGGCGCCCTCACGGTTCGGGTTCCTCGGCGCAAGCGTCCCGTAGTTGTAGACAGGGTGGTCTCGCTCCTCTGGGGCGAACCAGACCCCGTAGTCGTGGTTGAAGTCGTTCTCGAACGCCGAGACCCAGGTGAAGCTCCACCCCATCCGCTGCTTGTACGCCTCGATCTTCGAGAGCGGTGCTCGGGAGATCGCGATCATGGTCACGTCCCGTTGCTTCAGATGCTGCACCACCGGCTCGAAGTTGTCGGCCCAGAACGAGCAGACCGGGCAGCCGGCCTCGTCCTCGGGATCGAACATGAAGTGGTAGACGAGCAGCTGGCTGCGACCGTGGAAGAGCGCGGCCAGCGTCTGCTTGCCTTCGGGTCCGTCGAAGACGTACTCCTTCTCGACCGCCTCCCAGGGCAGCGCCTGCCGCTGTCGAGTCAGGTCGTCACGCGCTCGCGTGAACTCCTTCTCCTTGGCAAGCAGCTCCTTGCGCGCCGCAAGCCAGTCGTCGTGAGCGACGACGCTCACATGCCCTCCGGCCCGCGGTCCTCGCCAGGGTCGTCGCCGCGGCCGGCGATGACCAGTCGCGAGAGGTAGTGATCCCAGCCGTGCGCGTGGCTCTGCGCTGCTTCGGAGCTCGGGAGTCCGTAGTGGCGGAACTTCAGGATCGTCCCGTCTCCGCTCGGCTCGAGCTCGAACTCGATCGTGCTCGATCCCACCGGGACCGGGTTCTCCTGGCCGCCCTCGGCCTCCCAGCCGAACGTGTGGACGAGCCTGCGCGGCGGGTCGAGCTCGACGAACTCGCCGCTCGCGATGTGTCCCTGGATCACGTCGACGCGGTACTTCCCGCCGGGGCGCGGGTCGAGCCATGCCTGGCTGCCGAACCAGCGCGCCAGCTTCTCCGGGTCGACGAGGAACTCCCAGACCGTCTCGGGGCTGGCGTCGATCGCGAGCTCCCGCTCGACCGTCGTCTCAGTCGTCGTTTCCACGCTTCTTCTCCTCCTTTTCTGCCTCGCGCTTGAGTGCGCTGAGGCGCTCGTCCCAGAACTCCTCCAGGAACTCCTTCAGCTCGGCGAGCCCTTCCGGGCGGGCCCGGTAGAGCCGCCTTGTGCCGTTGCGTCGCTCGCTCACGAGCCCCGCCTCCTTGAGGACGTTCAGATGCTGGGAAACCGCAGGCCTGGTGATGTCGAAGTGTCCGGCGATCTCGCCTGCCGAGAGCTCGCCGTCGCGGACGAGCGTCAGGATCTGGCGGCGGCGAGGGCCGGCGATCGCTTTCAGTGCGGCTTCCACGGGTGGTTAGTTAAGCAAAAGCTAACGTAAGGCGCAACTTAAATTTGTCGCGGCGGGTCGCCGCTGAATACCGTTGCGTCGATGAGAGAAGACAAGGCTCCGTTTCGGCTCAACGGCGATGTCGCCGAGACGTGGTACCGAATCGAAGGCGACCTCCTCCCGGACGACCCCGATGCGCCCGCCCCACTCGTCACCCTCCACGGCGGCCCAGGCGCGACGCACGACTATCTGCTCGCGCTCGCCGACCTCGCGCAGGACGGGCGCGCGGTCGTCTTCTACGACCAGATCGGCAACGGCCGGAGCTCGCACTACCCGGAGCGCGGCGCGGATTTCTGGACGGTCGACTTGTTCGTCCGCGAGCTCCACAACCTGGTCGACGCGCTCGGAATCGCCGGCCGGCACCATGTCCTCGGCTCCTCGTGGGGCGGCTTTCTAGGGCAGGAATACGCGCTCACGCAACCGCCCGGACTGAAGTCGCTCGTGCTGACGGACACCGCGGCCTCGTTCCCGGACTTCCTGGCCGAGGCCAACCGCTTGCGTTCCGAGCTTCCGCCGGAGGTCGAGGCGACGCTGAAACGACACGAGGAGGCTGGGACGACCGACGATCCCGAGTACGAGGAGGCCTCCATGGTCTTCTACCGGCGTCACCTCTGCCGCCTCGACCCCTGGCCGCCGGAGCTGATCGAGTCGTTCGGGTGGATCGAGAAGGACCCGACCGTCTACCACACGATGAACGGGCCGAGCGAGTTCCACGTGATCGGCTCGATCAGAGACTGGCAGGTCAAGGACCAGCTCGGCGAGATCGACGTCCCGACGCTGCTCACCTCGGGCCGCTACGACGAAGCGACGCCCGCGCTACAGGAGACCCTGCGCGACGGGATCCCGAACAGCGAGTGGGTGCTGTTCGAGGAGTCCTCGCACTCGCCGTTCCTCGAGGAGCGGCAGCGCTACATGCAGGTCCTCGGCCCGTGGCTGGCTCGGCACGACTGAACTTTGTGATCTAGATCAGACGGACAGCGCGCGCCGGGCTCGCCTCGTGACGAATGCGATCGCGAGCGCCAGCAGCGGCACGATGATCTCGAGCGCGTACAGCGCGAGCAGTCCGTACACAAGCAACATCGGTCCCCTCATCCCAGTCGGACAATCGCAGGTCGATATCGCCTTGGCTATAGGCCAAACGGCTCATTTGCAGCCATACCTTCGACTAACGCAGCTCGCGGGCGACCTCGGCGGCGATTCGCCGGGCCAGCTTGTCGGCCCCGCCGCCGCGGCCGCGGCGGTGACGGCGCGGCGGTAGCGGCGGGAGGTCGTCGAGCCGCGGCGCCGGATGGCCGTTCTCGATCCGCAGCCGCTCGATCAGCTCGGAAGCGTCCTCGCGCGTCTCCGGGAACTCCTCGCCGGCCTTCTCGCAGAGCGCGGCTGCCAGCGCATAGATCTGCCGAACCGTCGGTCGCACGGCGTCCAATCCAAGCAGACGCCGTGCGACCGGACTGTGACGAATGTGTGCTTAATCCTCGCGGCGATGCGAGGCGGCGAGCTCCGGGAGCGCCGACTCGTCGATCGCGTCCGGCGGCACGACGGCCACGCGAATCGGCGTCGTCGCCCAGACGGTCGCCGTTCGCTTACCGCCCTCGAGCAGCGCGCGCTCGCCGAGCAGGGCACCGGGGCCGATCTCGGCCACCCGGTCGCCGTTGACCTCGACGTCGACAACGCCGTCGAGCAGCAGGAAGAGCTCCCCGCCCTCCTCGCCCTCGGTCATCAGCGCCTGGCCTTGCTCGAGGTTGCGCCGCTCGAGCTTCTTGCCCTCACGCATGATCGAAGCCGAAAGCTCACGCTCGAGGTCCGACTCGACCGCGGTCGTCAGCGCCGGCGAATCCTCCTCGCCCCACGGCGTGTTCTTGCCGTGCGAGGTCTTGTACCACTCCTCGAAGTCGATCGTCCCCGACTTCTCCACCAGCTTGCCCGCGTCGTCGTAGAGCCAGTGGCGCGGGAACGGGCTCGCTCCCTCGAGGGCGTGCTCGGCCGTGCCGTCAGCGTCGATCGTCAGGGCCAGTGTCGTCCACGCGGAGGCGGACTTGATCCGGAAGAAGGGCTTGCCGATGACCCGCCTCGGAGCGGGCAAGCCCATGTGGCCGCCGGCTGACTGCTTGAACTTGACCCAGCCGTCGCCGACCTCGGGCTCCGCCTGGAGTAGCGGATACTGCACGGCCGGAAACGTCAGCTCGCGTCGCCCGAGCTTGATCCGGGTGACGCCGATGTGGCCGCCGCCCGAGTAACCGTAGAGCGACGGCTTGCCGTCCTCGAACTCGACCCAGGCTCGCAGCTCGTTCGCCTCACGGAAGGCGTCCGACTGGCGAAGCGCCTCGAGGTCGTCGAGCTTGTCCGGCGGCGGGTCGTCGTAGTGGGCGACGCCCATCTCGAACGGCAGCTTCGGCATGCCCGAGATCGCCTCGGACGGAATCCAGGTGATCGACGTTACGGACTTCTCGATTCGCATCGGTGAACCCCTCTCTACCCGCAGATGTCGTTGCACGCAAAACTAAACCCGCAGGCTCTCCGGGTCTAGTCCGAGTGGTCCGCGCTCAGTCGGTCGACGAGCGGCGGCCGCGGAGCATTGCGAACGCGCCGGCGACCGCGGCAACCCCCACCGCGATCAGCGACTTGTTCGGCTTACCGCCCTCGACCGACGGGGTCACGTCACGCGCCTTCTTCTTGCCCGCGCGTTTCGCGACCTTCCAGACCGCCCAGCCCATGACTGCGTTGCGTCTATTGATCACGCTCACGACAGTCGCCTACCCATAACCGCCCATCCTAATCAGGGTAAGAGTCCGGGGCCGGCGGGCGGGCACGGCCCCGGATTGGGACGAGGGCACATCCCGCCTCGTTAGAAGCCGGTCGGTCGAAAAACTTGCAACGAAATCGGGACGGCGATCAGCCGCAGGCTCCGAAGCGCCGCGCGCTGTTCCCGCTGAAAGCGGGCGAAGCTTGCGCACCCCTCACAGCTGCGCAGGTGCGCACGCAGCCGCCGGCGCTCTCGCCAGGAGAGTCTCCCATCGAGGTGGCGCGAGATCGCCCGCCCTGCATGGATGCAGTGCGCCGCAGGCCCCATTGACCTAGAAGATGCTGATTTGCGGGTTTTCTTCCTAGCCTTTAGGGCAGTGTCGGCGGCGGCGGGACCGGAAGCGTCGGCACTGTGACCGTCGCGGACGTGACAGGAGTCGTCACGGTCACGGCAGGCGGAACAGTCGGTACGGTCGGCACTGCAGGCACCGTCGGCACTGCGGGCACCGTCGGCACCGCGGCCACAACGCCGCCGACAGTGGCCGTCGGCGAGGTGGAGACCGCCGAAATGGCGGACGTCCCGCCTACGGGCTGAGCGACCCTGGGGACGCCGCCGATCTCGGACGGGTCGTTGGTGGGCGGGCCGCTGAGCGCGCCGTCTCCGGAGACTGCCCGCAACGGGTGCCGGAAGGCCGAGACGTCGACAGAGCTCTTCGGATTGCCAGACTCCGGCCCGCGTAGGACGTTTGGGGCAAAGAGCCGTGCCTGACCTTGGAGCTGCTGAAGGCGAGACGTCGGCGGATCAGGCGTAGCGACAGCGCTGACCGCCTTGAAACCCAAGCCCCCGACGACGACGCTCGTTGCGACAAGCGCAGCGGCTTTGAGCAGGAGCTGCGAGCCAAGAGCGGTTCCGCCGGCCGCGATGAGGCTCCCGCCGCCGCCGAAGAAGGACCCGAGCGAAGTCGGAACCGGGGCAACACTGAGCGCGCCCGCCAGCGCCTTTCGCCGCTCGCGCAGATTGCCGCGGGCGCGGAAGAGCAGGGCCTCGACCGCCGGCACGCTGAGGCCGAGCACTTCGGCGATCTCTGCGTAGCTGCGATCCTCGACCTCGCGCATCACGATCGCGGCGCGCTGATTGAAGGGCAGCTTCGCAAGCGCACTCAGGAGCACGTCGAGCGAGGGCCTCTCGTCGTCGGGCGCGGCCGGCTCGCCTGCGCGCTCGAGCGGGACCTCTTGCGGCCGACGGCCCGACTGGCGCCAGCGCATTCGGCAAACGTTGTGCGCGATCTTGATCAGCCAGTTGTGCGCCTTCTTGGGCCGCTCGCCCCGCTGGAACGCCCGGTAGGCGTTCAGAAACGTCTGCTGGGTGACGTCCTCCGCGTCCGCGGAACTGCCCAGAACCGCGAGGGCGTACTGGTAGACCTCGGCGACGTGCTCGCGATAGAAGCCCTCGAAGGCAGCGTCGAACGTTTCCTTCTGGCGCCGTGCCCTCGGCGCGAGCTTCAGAGACAGGTTTTTACGACGCCCGCCCGGCGCCGCCCTGGCTGCCTCCATGGTTGGCTAACGACCCACCGGCAGGCATGGATACGCCGCCCGGTTAACAAACGGGTTACGCAGTAGCTTTCGCCCGTTTCCGGATCGGTACGTGGATCGGGCGGCCGAGGGCGACGAGACCCGCTTCCTTGATCGCTTCCGACAACGTCGGGTGAGCAGCCATGCCGTCCGCGACCGTCTCGACGGTCGCCTCGGCGTCGATCGCGACCACGCCCGCCTCGACGAGGTCGGTCACGTGCGGCCCGACCATCACCAGGCCGAGCAGCTCGCCGTAACGCGTCTCGTGGATCGACTTCACCCAGCCCACAGTCTCGTTCTGCATCACGGCGCGCGCGTTCGCGACCCACGGGAACATTCCGGTCGCGACGTCATCGCCATACTGCT
>Ga0137403_10002712_pt1 | contig 21536 bp, 18 predicted proteins | sample CZOMad2_1_16fung_FD_122057 | JGI IMG/M metagenome (GOLD analysis project Ga0137403, IMG submission 122057) | Vadose zone soil fungal communities from Angelo Coast Range Reserve, California, USA - CZOMad2_1_16fungal (Hybrid Assembly) | ecosystem: Environmental > Terrestrial > Soil > Vadose zone...
GGATGCCGGCAGGCAGCAGCCGGCGGTATCCGACCCGGGTGAGGTTCCGAACCAGCGGCACGTCACTGGTTCCCGGCACGAGAAGCCGGATATCCGCCCCGTCGCGGGCGGCGTCCACGAGGCCTTGGAACAGTCGGGGCGGGGGAACCAGGTAGGCGTCCGTGATCCAGAGGCGTTCGACGCTCCCCGCCGCCAGGTACTCGAGGGTGCGATAGGCGCGCTCGCGTCCAGGCTCGCCGACGACGACCCGCACTTCCGCGTCGCCGGCGGGCGCAGCGTCGGTTACTGCATAGTCGGTGTCGGGTGGGGGGCCGGTCAGGTTCCAGGTCCCGAGGAACGCACCATCCAGGGCGTGTGCGGCAGGCCCGACGATCTCGACCGCGGTATCACGCCATGCCGGGATTCCGTGGGTCGGGTCGCCGGCCCATTCGTCGCCGATGCACTGACCGCCGATCACGGCCCGCTCGGCGTCCACCACCAGCACCTTGCGGTGATTGCGGCTCAGATTTGCGAACAGCCGGAGCAGGTGAGGTGGATTGAAGCACCGGGCCTCGACGCCCGCTTGGCGCAGAAACCGCCAATAGCGCCGGCCGGTCGAAAGCGAACCCAGCCAGTCGTACAGTACCCGGACATGTACCCCGGCGCGGGCTCGCGCGGCCAGTCCCTCGGCGAAGCGCCAACCAGTGGGGTCATCGCGGATGATGTAGTTCTCGAGATGGATCCAGCGCTCGGCCGCCGCGATGATAGCGAGCATCACCTCGTAGGTCTCGGGGCCGTCCACCAGAAGGCGAACCCGGTTGCCCGGGATGGGGCGACCGCCGGCCGCGCGGTTGAGCGCGGCCTCGATCGACCGCGCCGCCCGCGACGGCCGCCCGGATGTCATTGGACTCCGAGACCGAGGAGCCGCTCGTGGGGTCGGAGGGCGGTGAGCAGGAAGCCGATGTGCGCGTCGAGCGGCTCCCCGATCTCGGCCGCGCCCTGCTGGATGTCCTCCCGGCTCACGCCCCGGGCAAACGCCTTGTCTTTGAGCTTCTTCTTGACGCTCGACACCTCGAGGTCGGCCAGGCTGCGCGAGGGCCGCACCAGGGCGCAGGCAACCAGAAACCCCGAGAGCTCGTCCACCGCGAAGAGCGCCTTGGCCATTGGCGTATCCCGGGCCACGCCGGTGTAGCTCGCGTGCCCGAGGATCGCCTGCTGCATCGGCTCGGGGAAGCCGGCCGCCGCGAGGATGCGGACCCCTTCGCTGGGGTGCTCGGCGGTCGCCGAGTGGGCGTCGTTGGGAAACCGTTCGTAGTCGAAGTCGTGCAGCAGGCCGGCCAGTCCCCACGCTTCGGGGTCTTCTCCCGCGCGCTCGGCCATCGCGCGCATCGCGAGCTCCACGGCGTACATATGGCGCCGCAACGGTTCGGACGCGGTGTATTCGTGCATGAGCGCCACCGCGCGCTCCCGGGTCCAGGCGTTCACGTCGGTCATGTGAGTAAGGATAAGTGTGAACGGTAAAACGGTGAACGGTAAACGGGGGCTCCGCCTTACATCGGAATCCCCCCGTTCACCGTTCGCTGTTCACCGTTCACTTTGTTCTACGGTCCCGCAAACGGTATGGTGGTCCCGTAGGTCCGATTCACCGCGGAGATCACCGAGTCGGCTATCACCCGGTGGGCGGCGGCGCTCGGATGGACTCCGTCCAAGGTGAAATACGTGCCGAAAAGAACGTTCGGCAGCGGGGTAGCAGCGCCTCCACATGGCCCACCCGGCAAACAGGGAAACGCGGCGATTTTGGGGAACTGGCCCAGCGTGATCGGCTCCGCCTTGGCCGCGAGCAACGTTGGATTGACGTCGAAGTACGCCCAGCCACGCTGCTGGGCCTGGTTGGAGATGTAGTCGTTATAGCCATGCACGGCATTCCGAAGCTTGGCAAACTCGGCGGGCAGCACGACCTCGTTGTCCAGCGAACAGTCGACCGTGGTGGCGGATCCATGAGGTGCCCCCGCGCTCGCCGCCGCGATCTTCCCAACGCCCACAGTCCACGGCACCAGGACGGAGTCGCCCTTGGCAGGTCCGGGCGCGCAATTGTTGCTGACGTCGAAATTCGGAGGGAAGGTCGCCTGTGGGATCCCCTGCGCGGTACAGTTCCCCGTAAACAGGCACCAGTACAGCGCCCCCGGGCTCGCGAACGGAATCGACGCCACGTCGCCCACGCCGAGCACTACGGCTTTCGCGCCGACTCGGGCGATGCTGTCGAGGATGGGCCCATAGTTGGCCTCGAACAGCGCCTCCGGCGTTACCAGCGCCGGATTGCCGGGGTTGCTGCTGTTCGTGAGCGAGCCGAGCACGTCGGTGTTGCCGATCCAGAGGGAGACGAACGTCGGCTGCGCGTCGGTCATCGCCTTGACCTGGGTGCGGCCGCCCAAAATGAACTGGGTAAGCTGATTGGTGCCGCCTGCAGGGCTGTTGTTGTCGCCCACCCCGAACGAGGTGACCCCCGGTACCGCGACGTTGCTGACGTAGGGCAGGGGAGCCCCGTTGCGGAGCGAGCAGTCGGCCGAGCCGGCGCCATCGAGCCGGGTCGGCGGGTTGGTGGAGTTGATCGCGAAAGGAGCCGGGCAGCCGGGCTTGTTGAGCAGCGGAACGAAGAACGGGGCGCCGGCTTGGTGGGCGAACAGGACAGCGTACGACTGGAGCTGCGTGCTGTCGTTGATCCCGGCCGACTGAAAACCGGCGGTGATGCTGTTGCCCATCGACACGTACCGCGTCAGCAAGCCGTTGTTGTTCGAAAGGTCCGGCGCGTTCAGTGTCTCGTCGGAGCGGCAGCCCGTGGCGAGCGGGAGTGCCAGGCCGAGGAACGCCGCGAGGTGGCGAAGGTGCATACGGTCGGCTCTCCCTGATCAGAACTCGTACGAGAGGGTTGCACCGATGAGGTGCGCATGGAACTGATAGAGGCCGTTATTCTGCTGGACGAGGACCGGGCAGGACGACTCGACGGGGGTGCAGCCGGGGTAGCCGACCAGCGGCACCGTTCGTCCGCGGCGGTCGCCCTGGTTGATGTACTGGTATGCCGCATCGACGTGGAAGCCGCTGCCGACCCTGGTTCCAAGGCCCAGCGAGAAGGACGAACGATCGCCCTCCGGCAGGTTCGGGACCACCGCGTAGTCCGCTGCGGCGCCGTTGTGAAGGTACCAGCCGCCCCGCAAGGTCAGCTTCGGGCTCGCCGCGAACTCTCCACCCAACCGAAGATCCCAGACGTCGTGGTTGTCCTGATGCAATACCTCCGAGGGAAGCTTGTCGAACGTGATGGCCACGGAGTCAAACAGCTTCCAGTGGGTGTACTGCAAGTCGCTCAGGAGCGTGAGTCCGGGGACCGGGCGCACGGCGATTCCCCCTACGAACTGGTCGGGCAGGCGAATCGTGGTTGATGCGCTCTGGTTCGTCAGCACGCCCGCGCCGGTGAACTGCGAGGCGACCAGCTGGTCCACCGGTGTGCCGGCCGGGACTCCCGGCAGCGCTGCCGGCACGAGCAGGCCGGTGGGCACCTGCGCGATAGTGACGCTGCCATTCGAGAAGCCGACGCTCTGGCGAGCCAGGTATCGCGCTCCAAGATCGAGCCAGTCCGTCACCTTGATGCCGACGCCGACGTGGAAGCCCAGGTGGGTTTCGTTGGCGCTCAGGTCGGCATCGGCAAAGTCAGTGCCGGTTGCGACGCCGAGATTGGCGAAGGTGACGCCGGGGGCGGCGAGCTGGGTCGACAGATCAACCCGCTGCCTGAGCTCGAGGTGCGCAAAGTTGACGTCCAGCCCGGCACCGATGGAGACTCGCTCGGCAAACTTGATCGCCGCGGTCGGCTGGAGATAGACCGCGCGGATGTCGCTCCGGTAACCCAAGAAGCGAGCCTCCGACGTGGCCGGCCATTCCGTGGTGAGCCCGTAGGGCGCGAAGAGTCCGAGCCCGAGCGCCAAGCGGTTCGTGCCGCCGGGCAGATCGAACCCCTTGACCAGATAGAAGGTCGGCACCGGTCGGACCTTGTCCAACATGTCACTCCGGACGCCGGTCAGATCATTGGTGAAGCCGCCGCGCGGCAGGATCAGGGTCGCGCCGAGACTGATGACGTCGGGAGTCCGGGTGATGTTGGCGGGGTTGAAGAAGATGCTGGAGCCGTCTGCGCAGGGGGAGGCAACGCCGGTCCCGGCCCGCGCCATGACGCATGCGCCTTGTTCGTATACTCCGAAACCTTGCGCGCCGGCTGGGCGGGTCAGAAGAGAAGCTGCAACGGTGAGGAGTGCGCCGTACCGCACCATTGTACGAGTCATGTGACGCCCTCCAAGGAAGGGGCTCGACGGCCGGCTTGGGTCAGTTCTCCTGGTTGAACGACTGGGCGTAGCCCGCGGTCAGGGGAACGCGGATCGCCGGCTCGCCATCGAGCGCGATCTCGAAGGCGAACTGGCCTGGGCGCGGAAGGGGAACGTCGAACACGAGCACGGCACCGGCTTCGACGTCAACGACACCAGCGGGGGGCTCGCCGAACTGCACGGTTCCCTCCCCGCCGAGCAGCTCGTTGCCCGAGTCGTCGACAAACCGGATCCGGATTGCGTGCACGCCGATCTCGGTGCGACGCCCGCGGACTCGCAACACCAGATGGGTCCGCGGGTGAACGGCCGGAAACCCGCCCACCCACACATGCTGAAAGATGCCGAGGACCGAGAGCTTACCCTGCTGATCGATCAGGGCGTAGTCGGCGAGGACTGCGAAATCGACCTGCAGGCTCAGGAGACCCGGATCGAGGTGACGACGTCGTTGCGCTCGATCCGGTTTACGACGTCCATTCCTTGGGTCACCTGCCCAAACACCGTGTGCTCGCCGTCGAGGTGCCGCTGCGGCGAATGACAGATAAAAAACTGGCTCCCGCCGGTATCCTTCCCCGCGTGAGCCATCGAGAGTGTCCCGGCGACGTGCTTGTGAGTGTTGAGGTGGGTCTCGCACTTGATGCGATAGCCCGGCCCGCCGGTACCCACCCGCGGATTATCGGGGTCGCGCGACAACGGGTCGCCAGCCTGGACCATGAAATTGGGAATGACCCGGTGGAAACGAGTTCCGTCGTAGAACCGGTCGTTCGCGAGCTTCTCGAAGTTCGCCACTGTGCCCGGCACTTCGGAGTCGAACAGCTCGGCGGTGATCTGGCCTTTGTTTGTCTCGATTGTGGCCGTTTTAGGCACGAGGATCTCAATCACGGTGAGTTAGGGCCCGATAATCTAACCTCCGGTCTAAGAAAGAGTAACGTCTCCCGCCAAGCCGATTCCGTCGTCGCCGGTGGGCTGCACGTGTCGCCTCGACAAGCGTAGGCGGCAGGGAAGGTGGCCCGATCGACCATGCCCCGGACGGCTGGTGGAAGCGCGCTGTGCGCCACCTGCTCGGCCCGGATCCGCTGCACGATTCGGCGCGGAGCGTACCTCGCCAGCGCCTCCCGGTGCATGGCCGCGGCGCGAGGGTCGTCCGCCAGGCCCACCACCACGAGGTGCGTGGCGGGGCTGAGATGCCAGTCCAGGGCGGACAGGTACGCTGCCATGTGGAGGCCCAGCGGCGAGTCCTGTCGTGCGAATGCGCTCAGCAATTCCGCCCCGTGCTCCCGCCAGCTGGAGTCACCGGTCAATTCTGCCAGCCGTGCCAGCACCGTCCCGGCGACGCCATTGGGGGACGGGGTCGGGGTGTCCTCGACCGGCTTGAGCCTGGCAGGCAACAATCCGTGGCCACGCGCTCCGTCGCTCCGGTCGAACAGTCCTCCATGCTCCGGGTCCCGATACTCCCGCCAGACCCTCGCCATCAGCGCCTGGGACCAGGTCAGCCAGCCGTCGTCCCCCGTGACCTCGTAGGCGTCGAGTGCCGCGGCCGCGGCCTGCACCTGATCATCCAGAAGCCCGGTCAATCCGTCCGGCGTGTGGGCGACGGCGTCGGGCTCTACCGATTCTGTGCGGAGGCGCCGGAGGGTCGTGAGCGCGTGAGCGCCGGCCCACGCATCGTCCAGCACGGCGGACGCGCGAAGCATTGCCGACGCCATCATGGCGTTCCAGTTGGCGTAACGGGTGCGATCGACAAAGGGCGCTTCTCGCCGGCTCCGGGCAGCGCGAAGCTTCTCCTGCGCAGACCGGAGGAGCTCCGTCATCTCCGTGTCGCTCCGGCCCAGCCTCCGGGTCAGCGACGACAGCGTCGCCGGGGTGTGAAGGACGTTCTTCGCGGGATTGTGGTGCATCTCCCCGGCCGTCCCGATGTCATAGTACGCCGCGGCGACCTCGAGCTCGGGCGGCGATAGTGCGGCTGCCGCCTCTTCACGGGTCCAGGTGAAGTAGTCACCATCGTCGTCCAGGCCGACATCGGCGTCCTGGCTGGTGGCGTAACCGCCCTCCGGATCCGATGCGACCTCCCGCACCCACTGAACGATTCCTCGCGCAACGTCCGCGTAGGTCGGGTTGGCCAGCGCGGCGTACGCATCGCAATAGATCCGGAGCAGCTCGGCGTTGTCGTATGCCATCTTTTCGAAATGCGGCACGATCCACTCGGCGTCGACGCTATAGCGGTGGAACCCGCCGCCGAGGTGATCGCGAATGCCTCCGCGAGCCATCCCCTCCAGCGTTCGATCGATGACCGTTCGGAGCTCGGGCAGGGGATCGTTCCACCAGCGGGCGAGCAGGAGCTGGATTGCTCCGGGATGAGGGAACTTCGGCTGGCCTCCGAACCCACCGTTCACGGGATCGGCGACCCGCAGTATCGCGTTGACAGCCCCGTCCAGCAGTCCGGACGTGAGCGATCCGGGCGCGCCCTCGTCCAGGTGACTGTCGACCACTTGCCGGATGGCGAGTGCTTGGGATTCGACTTGCTCACGACGGTTGCGCCAGGCCTCGAGCACGCTCGCCAGCACGGTGCGCAAGCCGGGGCGACCGTACTTGCCATCCGGGGGGAAATACGTCCCGCCGTAGAAGACCTGTCCTTGGGGGGTGAGGAAGGCGGTCAGCGGCCAGCCACCCTGGCGCGTGAGTGCCTGCACCGCGCGTTGGTATCGCGCGTCCACGTCCGGGCGTTCGTCCCGATCCACCTTGACGCATACGAAATGGGCGTTGAGAAACTCGGCGATCGCGGGATCCTCGTACGACTCACCGTCCATCACGTGACACCAGTGACACCAGACCGCACCGATGTCGAGCAGCACCGGCTTGTCCCCGGCGCCTGCAGCGCTGAACGCCTCGTCGCCCCAGGGATACCAGTGGACCGGCTGATGCGCCGCCGACCGCAAATAGGCAGAGCTGGCCGTCACGAGCCGGTTCGTCATTGGCGCACCGCCCGGATTACGAACGCTTCGCGAGCCCAGGAGACGTCGCCGCCCGGGCGCCGGAACGCGGTGAAGAACGCTTCCATCTCGGAGTCCAGTCGCGCCCGGGCGCCGGGATGGAGCCCCTCGTAAGCGGCGGCGACCCGACCGGTGGCCGTGCGGAGGATATGCCAGGCAGCCGCCGCTGAGTCCGCCTGAAATGGCACGTCGATCGGCAGCAGCTCGACCTCCCGAAAGCGCTCGAGCCAGGCGCGCGCTTGCGCCGGGACGCCCCACTGGAAGGGGTCGTGCGCTCCCGGCGGAACGTCGAGATACTGGAGCACCATCTGCTGGTAGGCTCCGACCGAGCCGTTCGGCGGCCAGGCGAGCAGCCCTAATCGGCCGCGTGGCCGGAGCACCCGCGCTGCTTCCGCAGCGGCGAGCGCGGGATCGGGGGCGAACACGAGACCAAAGCTGGAGATCACCACGTCGAACTGCTCGTCCGGGAGTGGAAGGGCCAGGGCGTTGGCGGCGGCAAAATGCGGCCCGGCGGCGCCGGCGATCTCTTCGCGGGCGAGGGCGACCATCTCCCGGGCGAAATCGACGCCCACGACCCGGGAGGCGCCGAGCTGGTGGGCGACGAAGGTCGCGGTGCCGGGGCCACACGCGACATCCAGAACGACATCGCCTGGGCCAATCCCGGCCGCGAGGCAGAGCGTCCGCGCGGCGGGGAGAAAGCCGGGCACGATGTGGCGTCGGTACTCCCGCGCCACCCTGCTCCAGGCCTGCGGGATTCCGGTCAGTGGGCCGCTCATGCTTGAACGGTAATGAAAAAGGGGCGACTTGCGTCGCCCCCGGGTCACAGCTGGCTGCGGCCGTTACTTCTTGCCGTGACTCAACGACCAGACGTACGCCGCAACCTGATTGACCTGTTCGTCGTTGATGTTCGAGCCGCCTCGGGCCGGCATCGGGATGCCGCTCTTCGACTCTTCCTTGGTCACGCCCTTCTTGATGTATGCAGCGATGGCCGGATAGGTCCCATCGCTATGGAGCCATTGGTGATTGACCAGGTTGGTGGTCGGTCCGAGCATGCCCTGCGCGTTCTGGCCGTGGCAGGCATAGCAGTTCCCGGCGCCCGTGAAAACGGCCTTGCCCTTGTCGACCTGATCCTGAGTGACTCCACTCGGGAGCCCCTGCGCCAGCGCCGGCACTGCGGCGAAAAGGCCGAGGGTGACGAGCAGGCCAAGACGTGAACGGATGTCCATCGTGCGAGCTCCCTCTCAAGTGTAACCGAAGACGAGCAGCCGGATCCGCGGCGCGACGGCCGATCCGGAATTATACGGATCAGCCCATCGAGGACAAGCGAGAGCGGGGATGTATCGGCGGCTGAGGGAACCGAGGGGCAACTTGTGGACCGGGGTTGGTGCGACGAGCTAATCTATTGCGACATCTCGTGTTAGCCGTAGTACCTCGGCCGCTGGGTGCGGCGGGCGCGTCACACTGGAGGGGCACTGATCCGGGCTGGACGATCAGTTCCCGGCTGCGGAATGGCCAGCCGTCCGGGAGCTGAGCGCGGGGTTCTTCGGCCGAAAGATGCCCGGATCGTAAGCGCTGCGGGGATTCCACAGGACCCAGGAATCGATCCCGACGTCCTGCGCCGCCCGGATCTGGGCTCGCACTTCGGTGGGTGAGTAGCGAGGCGGCCCTAGAGTAAAGGCCTGAAGGTACGGGCGGATCTCCGCGCTCTTACCAAGCGACGTCGAGCGCCGGAGCCCGTCCTCCAGGGCGCGCTTCACCATCTGATAAGGCTCGCTGTTGGGGTGCCGCACGTTGTAGACGCCGCGGTAGTAGTGGCTGGGGTACACCATCGGGAGCACCACATCCGCGGTGCTGACGAGATCCTCCCAGAGCTGCCCGATCCCCATATCGCCACTCGCAGTCGTGGTGAGACCGAACACATCGATCGTGAAGGGCACGCCGAGACGCTTGGTGCGCTCGCGCAGGATCTTGAGGCCCCGGGTGACTCCCTCTCGTTTGCTCTCACCGGAAGCGCGGGCTGCGAACACCGCGGTTGCCATCCGACGCTCGGGCTCGTCCGGAAACCGCACGTAGTCAAACTGCACCTCAGCGAACCCGAGTCGGACGGCCTCCTCGGCCAACTGCGCGGCATAGACCCAGACGGAATCGTTGAACGCGTCCACCCAGGCGAAATTGAGCCTGTCGTGCCAGAGCCCGCCGCTTACGTGCTGCACCGACCACGCCGGCTTGCGCGACGCGAGAAGGGGATCCTTGGCGACGACGATCCGTGCGATAGGATAGATGCCGTGCTCCAGGAGGAGCCGGATCCGACGCTCGGCGTCCCGGGTGCGGCGCTGGTCGTTGGCCCCGATTTCGGTCGCGGTCGGCACCGAGGAGCGATAGGTGAGATAGCCGGTGTCGTCCTTCACGTCGATCACGAAGGCATTGATCTCCGTCGTGTCGGCCAGCTTCACCAGCTCATCGAATCGGCGCCCGCCGAAGGCCCAGGCATTCACGTAGATGGCGCGAAGAGGCTTGGGCGGATCGATCAAGGGTGGTGCGGGCCAGCTCGGTGATGCGCTGGCTGCCCCCGGCAGGGAGTTCACTGGAGGCAGGGGGCTTCCCAGCTCGTCGCCCCAGCGAGCGGGAGACTGAGCCTCGAGGCCAGAGATCCACAATGCGGTCGCGAGTGCGGCCGTGCAGAACACCAATCGGAGCATGCCTGGTTCCGAGCGTGATCGTGGGTGGTGTTCGCGCCAACTCCCGTTCAGGTGCGGAGTTGGCGCGCACTACGTGCCCGCGAATTACCGGGGATGCTTCCGATTACCGCAAATCAAGGGCCGACGAGCGGCGTTATTTCGATGCGACGATTGATTGCTCGGCCGGTGGCACTGGTATCGGCCGTAAGCGGCTGAGTGGCGCCATAAACCTTGGGCACCAGCCGCTGAGGGGGAATTTTCTTGTGGATGAGATAGGTACGCACGGCCTCGACTCGAAGGCTGGCGAACCGGCGCGAATCGGACTCGGCGCGCGAGCGCGCGGTGTGAGCGCCGATCTCGACTCGAAGCGAGCTATCGGCGGTCAATGCCGCGGCGACGGAGTCGAGGGTGCTGCTCGCTCGCACGCGGAGGCGCGCGCTGCCGGGCGAGAACGCATTGTCCCGCAGGACGAAGACCCGCCGCTCCGTCGGCGCCGGGGCGGGTGCGGCGTTGGGCGCCGGAGGCTTCGGCGGAGGCGCCGCGGGCTTCTGGACCGGCGGAGCCGCGGCCGGTGGCTGGCGGCGGGGCTGCTGCTGCGCTGGAGTCGCCGGGCAGCCCTCCGCGTCGACCGGCGTTCTGGGCGGGGTATCGGGGCAGCGGTCGATCCCGTCGAGCACGCCGTCATTATCGGTGTCGCTCGGGCAGCCGAGCGCGTCGACCGTGGCGCCCTTCGGGGTATCCGGGCAACGGTCGAGCCCGTCGAACACGCCATCGCCATCGCTGTCCGATGGGCATCCGTTGGCATCCACGCCCGCGGCCGCCGGAGTGTTGGGGCACTTGTCGAGGCCATCGGGCACGCCGTCGCCGTCGCTATCGATCGAGCAGCCGTCAGCGTTCACCACGGCGCCGTGAGGAGTTCGGGGACAGCGGTCGAGCCCGTCCGGCACCCCATCGCCATCGCCGTCGGTGGGACACCCCCTCTTGTCCACCAAGGCGCCGCGGGGAGTACCGGGACACTTGTCTGCGCCATCACGGACCCCGTCGCCGTCGGCATCGGTCAGGGTCTGGCTGCCCAGCATCAGGCTGAGGCCGAGATTCCCCCCGAAATTCGAGAACTTGGTATCGCCGCCAATGTTGCGGTTAAACACGCCTTCGGCACGAACCATTACGACCGGCCCGAGCCCGACCCGGAACCCGCCGCCGCCAAGCCACATCGTAGCGGTTCCACAAATGATCCCGGACCCCGACTGGCAATTGCTGCCGTAGGTTATCGACCCCACCCCGGTCTTCAGGTAGATCGAGTTATTTCGCCCAACGATGAAGTTGTAGAGGACCGACCCGGAGATGCTCTTCACGTTCACGCCCGTCGACGCGCTCTTGGTCTTCGGCTTGAGGAACGTGCCCTCGCCCTCGAGCGACAGCTTGAACGGGAGCCAGAAGCCCAGCCGGCCCAAGCCACCGGCCCCGGCCTTGAGGTCTGTGGTGTCGCTAAAGCTCATAGCAGCACCGGCGGCGCCGAGCTCGACGAAGTATCTGCGTTGCGCGGTGGCGAGATGGGGCAGGGCCAGGGAGGCCAGCAAGGCCAGCGCCACACCCCGGAGGGGATTCATGAACAACATAGATACGCGGGCCCAGGGTCGCTGACAAGCGGCCACGCGTCCGGAGAGAGTGCGAGGAGCATCACGGCGCCCCTGGCAAGCCTTCCGATTCACCGCTACGATTCGACCCGACCCCCGCAACCAGCGTAGGAGAGTGAACGTGCGCGTCACCATCGAGTACTGCGTCGTTTGAAACTACCAGCCACGGGCTACCAGTTTGGCGGCCGAGCTGAGCCGGGCGTTTCCGGAGGTCGAGGTGCAGCTGATCCCCTCGTCGGGGGGCCGGTTCGAGGTCACCCAGGATCAGCAATTGGTCTTCTCCAAGGCGGCCACCCGCCGGCACGCGGAGCCGGGAGAAGTGGTGAAACTGATCAAACAGGTGAGAGGTGAGAGGTAGGAAGTAAGAGGTAAGAGGGCACGCCCCTCTCACCTCTCACCCCTTACCTCTCACCCTATCAGTCATGCGAATCGCCATTTCGACCGGCGGCGGGGACGCGCCGGGGCTCAACGCCGTCATCCGGGCCGTCGTACTTTCCGCAGAGCATCGCGGGTGGAAGTGCTACGGGATCCAGCGCGGATACGATGGGCTTCTGGTCTTCAACGGGGTGGTTCCCCTGGGACCCCAGCAGGTGCGGGGAATCACCCACCTCGGCGGGACGATTCTCGGTACCAGCAATCGGGGGAACCCCTTCCGGTACACCAGCCGGGACGCCGAGGGGCGGGAGCTGGAGGCCGACCGTTCAGCGGACCTGGTCGCCGCGTTTCAGGCGAGCGGCTTCGACGCGCTGGTGTCGATCGGAGGCGACGGCAGCCTCACCATCGCATACGAGCTGTGGAAGCAGGGCATTCCCGTCGTGTGCGTCCCGAAGACCATCGACAATGACGTCAGCGGGACCCAGCGAACCTTCGGCTTCGATACGGCGGTGGGAACCGCCACCGATGCGATCGACAAGCTCCATTCGACGGCCGAGAGTCACGACCGGGTAATGGTGGTCGAGGTGATGGGGCGGTATGCCGGGTGGATTGCGCTGTCGAGCGGCGCGTCGGGCAGCGCCGACGTGATCCTGCTGCCCGAGATCCCGTTCGACATCGAGAAGGTGTGCGACAAGATCCGGAACCGGGAAGCGATGGGGCGCCGCTTCAGCATCGTCGTCGCCGCAGAGGGGGCCCGCGCCAAGGACGGTGACATCGTCCTGCTCGAGCGCCGGGGCCCTGGCACATTGGATCGATTGGGTGGCATCGGGAGTCAGGTCGCCCGCGCCATTCAGGAACGCACCGGCAAGGAGGTCCGTACACTGGTGCTGGGCCATCTTCAGCGGGGGGGCACGCCGACGACCTACGACCGGTTGCTCGCGCTCCGCTTCGGTGCGGCGGCCGTGCGGGCGATCGCCGATCGCTGCTTCGGGGTCATGGTCGGGCTCAACGGGCCCACCATCTCCCGGGTTCCCTTGTCGGAGGTCGTGGGTCGGCCCAAGAACGTCCCGCTCGACTCCGACATCATCGCGACCGTCCGCGACCTCGGGATCAGCCTGGGTGACTGAAAGAGGCGCGATGAGCTTCACGGCCGACCCTAGCGCCCGGGAACCCGGTGTGCATACCCGTCGCGACGATGCGGTTGACGTCGTCCACGGGGAGCGCATCGTCGATCCCTATCGGTGGCTGGAGGACGGCGACAGTCCGGAGACACGGGCGTGGACCGCCGAACAGAACGCTCGAACCGCCTCCTATCTCGCTCAGGTCGCGGTCCGCCCGGCTCTTCGCGCTCGGCTCGAGCAATTGCTTGCGATCGGAAGCCTGAGTGCGCCAACGCCGGCCCGGGGCCGTTACTTCTACCAGTACCGGGACGGCCGCCAGAACCAGCCGATCCTGTACGTCCGGGACGGGTCCAACGGGCCGGAGCGGGTCCTGCTGGATCCCAATGGGTTGAATCCGGACGGCACCACCGCTCTGGACTGGTACCATCCCAGCGATGATGGCCGCTTTCTCGCGTACGGATTGTCGGAAGACGGCAACGAAGAGAGTGTCCTCCACGTGTTGGACGTGGATACCGGACGACTGCTGGCCGATCGAATCCCGCACACCCGCGCCGCCGATCTTGCCTGGCTCCCGGATGGAAGCGCGTTCTACTACACCCGATATCCCGCTCCCGGCGAGGTGCCCGAGGGGGAAGAGCACTATCACCGGGCCGTTTTTCACCACCTGCTCGGTACCGATCCGGCCGGCGACCGGCTGGTGTTCCGACCCGCGGTAAAGGAGCACTGGCCGGGAGTGAGTCTGTCGCCCGACGGCCGATGGCTCCTGATCGGCGTGGCACGCACCTTCGATCAAACCGATCTCTATCTGCAGGATCTCCGGGCCGGTACCGCGCCGGTGGCCGTGGCCAAGGACCTGCCGGCTTTGTTCGACGGGCACGTGGTCGAAGATCGCCTGTACATCCGAACCAACCTGCATGCCCCGACCTACGGCCTCTATCTGCTGGAGGCCGAGCGGCCCGAACTGGCAACGGCCCGGGTGCTGGTGCCGCCACGACCTGACGCGGTGCTGGACAGTGCATCGGTCGTGGGTCGCCATCTGGCGCTCACTTACCTGGAGCGGGCCACTTCGCGGCTCCGTCTGGCGTCGCTGGACGGGAGCGGAATGCGGGAGCAGCCCCTTCCCGGCATCGGCAGCATCTTCGGGATCGGTGTCGAATGGGACGGCGATGAGCTGTTCTATGGATTCTCGTCCTATACCGTGCCGCCGAGCGTGTACCGGATCGATCTCGGGACGGGTGAACGGACCCTCTGGCGACGGGTCGACGCCGACATCAATCCCGACCGATACGAGGTCCGTCAGGTCAGTTATTCCTCGCGCGACGGCACAGCTGTCTCGATGTTCGTGGTCCAGCCCCGCGGGCTGAAGCTGAATGGACACAACCCGACCTATCTTACCGGCTACGGCGGGTTCAACATCAGCATGACGCCGGGCTTTTCCCGCTCGCTCTTCCTGTGGCTGGAGCACGGCGGGGTGGTGGCGGTGCCGAATCTCCGGGGCGGGGGCGAGTACGGCGAGACCTGGCATCAGGGCGGGATGCTTGGCAACAAGCAGAACAGCTTCGACGACTTTATCGGGGCCGCCGAATGGCTGACCGCGAACGGCTATACCAGCCCGGACCGGCTCGCGATCGCAGGGGGCTCCAACGGAGGGCTGCTCATGGGCGCCGTGCTGACCCAGCGTCCCGAGCTCTTCCGCGCGGTCGTCGTCCAGGTGCCCCTGCTCGACATGCTTCGGTATCACCTCTTTCTCATCGCGCGCCTCTGGATCCCGGAGTATGGATCGGCGGAGGACCCGGCGCAGTTCGCCTGGCTACGGGCCTACTCGCCGTACCACCAGGTCCGGGATGGCGCAGCCTATCCTGCCGTGCTCCTCGCCACGGCGGAAAGCGACACTCGGGTGGATCCTATGCACGCCCGGAAGATGACCGCGCGACTCCAGGCCGCCACCTCATCAGGCTACCCCGTCCTGCTCCGGCTCGAGGCCAAGGCAGGCCACGGGGCCGGAAAACCGATCGTGAAGGTGCTCGAGGAGTTGACGGATACGTGGAGCTTCGTATTCCAGGAGTTGCGGGTGGACTGACACGAGAGGATCGTTTCATGCCCGATCGCTCAGTTGATATGTCCCGGCCGTCCGAGTGGCTCGCCGTCGTGAGGATTCTCGTAGGCCTCTATTTCGTCAAATCCCTCGTCACCAAGATGTCCCTGGTGCTCGCGGGAGGCGTGATACCGTTGCCGGTCGTGTCGGACCGGTGGCTCAGCGTCATGCCCAAGATCGTGGAGAAGCAGGCCGCGGGAAATCCGCTCGCCTTCTACAAGCAATTCCTGGAGCACACCGTGCTCCCGCACGCCAATCTGTTCGCCCACCTCACCGCCTGCGGCGAAACCGTGGTGGGGCTCGGCCTCACCCTGGGGTTCTGCACCGGCCTCGCCTCCTTGGTCGGGCTCCTCCTGGTCACGAGCTACGGGCTTGCGACACAGTGGCAGTCGTCGGGCCAGCAGGGTTTTCACCTGCTGCTCTTTACGCTGATGGTGACATTCTTCTTTGCCCGGGCAGGCCGGCGTTGGGGGCTGGATGGCATCCTGGCGCGGAAGCCCGGCCGCTTCCTCGCTCGGCGCCCGATCTCCTAACGGACCCTTGCGTTGCTGAGGGCGAGTCTGGAGCGGATGCCGGGGAGGCGGGGCCTGGTGCCTCGCTCCGGCGTGATCGATGCTCACTTCTTACTTGCCGCCGGTGTCGATCAGCACTCCGCAATCCAAGGCTTCCACCAGAATCCACTGCGGTTCCGCGTCGAGTCGGCGGATGGCGTCTGCGAGGGTTGGTCCGGAGGGCGACGGGCAGACGACCAACGCTTTCAGGGGTATGTCTCCCAGGAACCCTGCCGGCTGGTCCCAGGCACGGGCGTATTGGTTGAAGAATTGTGGGACCGTGAACGATTTCCGCTGGGCATAGTAAGCGAACTCGCTGCTCCACCCCCTCCCGAACGCAACGAAGCCGCTGCCCGGGGGTGTATACTGGCGCAGGATCGCTGCAATGGTAAGGACCCGGCTTCGCGGCACCGTGATCTCTTTCCGCTCGACCCGGCCGTAACCAGTCGCGAATGCGTGGAGGTTTGAAGCCACCAGCAGAGACGTGAGCGCAGGAACCACCGCGGGGTGCCGCACAATGCTGGGCACCCAGACCCCGACTGCCAGGGCCAGCGCGGCGATCAGAAACAGCGCGCACGACGACTGATAGTACTCGTGCACAATGTGCAGGTTCATGAATAGCAGCATCGGCAGCATGAACAACGTCAGCGCCGACGCCGTAGCAGCACGCACGCGAACAGGCGTCGGTGCCAGTGCCGCTGCAGCAACAAGCACGGCGCCCAACGCGCCACCGGCGTTCGGGACGATCATCCGATGCCAGACCACGTTCACATAGGTTGACAGTTCCAGCCTCTGTGACAGCGTCCCAAAGTTCCATCCTCTGACCGCGGCCGACGTCAGCTGGGCGCCGAGCGGGTTTCGAGCCTTTACCGCATCGCTGTAGGAGGTCCACGCGGCGGTGATGAGCAGGGGAACACCGAACGCGCTCAGGGCCGTGGCGATCTCCCCGACCTGCGGAATGCGCAGCGCTCCCCGCCGGACCCAATGGAGTAAGTACCCACAGCCGAGCGCGAGAACCACCGGCGCGCCGGTGGTGACCTTTTGCAAACACGCGGCAGTACCGAACAGGGCGCACAGGAACACGGAATTCCAGCGAGGCCGCGGAGTCAGCAAATCCAGAGCGTACGGAATTGCCGCGAACGCAAAGAAGAGCGCCGCGGTCTCGATCATGAACGTGCGTCCCCAAAACAGGTAGAGTGGGCTGGACCACAACAGGGCGCAGAAGACCCAGACGGCCTGGCGCGGCAGCGCGAGACGCTTAGCGATTGCGCTCGCTGGCCACGCGCAGCCCAACAGGAACCCGAAACTGACGAGGCGTCCCACCGGATCGAGCGGCAAGCCGCCCACCTTCGCGATGGCCGCCACCAGCATTTGATACAGCGGGAACTCGAAGGGGATGGCCCAGGGATAGCCGGCTACCGGTGTCTCGTACGCCAGATGCCATCCATCCCGAATCATCCAGAATGCGGTCATCGCCGTCTGCGTCTGGCGAAAACCGTGGGCCTCGAGCAGCGGTTGCCCCATGTGCCGAACCGCGAGCGCGGTGGCGTACAGACCAACGAGTACCGTCACCAGCTTCAGCCAGGCCGACACACCGGGAGGCCCCGGCTCGAGGGCGGGTTTCGACCCGGCGAGGTCCGTCACTGCGCCGGCTTGGCGTGAGTCACGTCCAGCGCCCCCGCGTTGGCGCACACGACTTCCTGGTCGGCGGTGCCATAGGCCAGCGACATCCGCCAAATACCCGAGTCCAGCGTCTGGCTCGGCACGGTCACAGTGAACCCAGGAGCCAAATACGCGTCCGTGTGCCAGAGCGCGATAAGATCCCGCCTCAGCAGTCGGTGCCGAACCGGTACCTCCACTGGTGCGCCATGACTGGGTACGAGGCGCAGCCGCAGGTTTAATGGAACTCGGTGCGCGCGTGGATCGACCGCCCATCCCGTCACGACGATGTCCTCGGTTGCCGTGACGTGCGCCGGCTCCGGCGGCCACGGTTTGCCGTTGATCGTTTCGATGGAACACCCATCCCCCGGCACCGGCTGCTGCTGAGCGGCCGTCACCGCCCTGATGGCGGCGGCCGAGGCGAGCGCGATACCCGTCCCGATTGCCGACAGCCGCCGCATGGGAAACCTTCCCATCGTCAGACAGCCCCACGCTCGGGCCGTCCGGCCGTCGTTCCGATCTCGGGAGCATTGCCGGCTGGAAGTGCCCCTGCCTCGCGGGACTGCTGGATCCGCTCGCGCCGGTAGTCGCCTCGACTGAAATACTTCTCGAGCCACACGTACGTGATGATGAAGAAGTACCTACTTCCCATCTCCGTCAGCTTGAGCTTGGCCGTTCCGGTCCGCCGATTGCGCCAGGTGATTGGCATGGTCGTCCAGGAGTAGCCCCGGACGATTGCCTTGAGGGGGAGCTCCACGGTGAGATTGAAATGCGGCGACAGGAACGGGCGGCAGCCCTCGATGGCCGCCCGCCGGTAGGCCTTGAACGCATTCGTAGTGTCGTTCAGGCGGACGCGAAACACCAGCATGATCAGGCGATTGACGATGCGGTTGAGAACCCGCTTCACCACCGGGTAGTCGATCACGCCGCCGCCCCGGATGAAGCGGCTGCCGAAGACGCAATCCCAGCCCTGGTTGAGCATCCGCCAGTAGGCGGCGACATCGCGGCAGTCGTCCGACTCGTCGGCCATCATGATGACGACGGCGTCGCCGCGGATACGCTCGATCCCGTAGACGATCGCCCGCCCGAAGCCGTGGAGGCCGTCATTACGAAATGGCCGGAGCTCCGGCATCGCGGTGCCGACGTCCTGTAGAATCCGCCACGTGCCGTCCGTGCTCCCGTCGTCGATCACGACGATCTCGTGGGGAACGCCGCTCAGCCGCAGCTCGAGGTGCAGGTGCTCGACCGTCGCGGCGATGCAGCCTTCCTCGTCGCGGGCCGGAATGACAATCGAGAGCAGGGTGAGCGGAGGCGCCTGAGGAGGACCGCGATCAGCCATGGGAAACATCCAGCCAGTCCGGGTTGGCCTCGGCGTGAGCCGCAATCTCCTCGAGGATGGCTTCGCGCGGGGTCGTCGGCGACCAATCCCATTCCTGGCGCGCCAACCGGCTGTCGAGGACGATCCAGGGGATGTCGAAGGAACGCTGCTTTGCCTCTACGGAGACGGCATGCGGTCCGAATCGCTGGGTGCACCACTCACTCAATTGCCTGAGCGAGCACGCCGAGGCGGTGCCGCCGGAGAGGTTCACCACGGGGAGCTTGCCGGCCGGGTTCGTGGTCATCTGGCAGTCGATGAGGGACACGAGGTCGCGCGGATGCAGGCAGTCGCGGACCTGGTGCCCCATCCCGTCGAAGCCGATATAGGCCAGGGGACGCCGCGCGGCCCAACTGTGGATCCAATACGAAAAGATACCTTGATCTGGCCGACCGAATTGGCCGGCGCCGGCCAGCACGCCGCATCGATTGATCCAGACGGGGAATTCGAACGCCGATCCATATTCGAGGGCCAGCTGCTCCGACGCGAGCTTGCTGGCGCCGTAGAGCGATCGCGGAGCGTCGGTGGAGAAGCCTTCTGCCACGCCATGGTCCGAGAGGCCGGGAATCGGCTCGTCCAGCACCGGGCGGAACGCCCCGCCGGCGGCCTCGACGCGCACCCGTGCGAGCTGGGCGATCGAGTAGACTCGGCTCGTGCTCAACAGGATGAATCCTGCTTTGTGGGTCCGGCAGTATTCGAGCATGTTGAGCGTGCCGACGAGGTTGTGCTCGACCAGCTGCCGGGAGCTCGTGCGCCCATCCACCCCCGCGAGCACGCTCGGGTTGGCGGCTGCGTCGATCACCCAATCGACCGCCGGCAGCGATTCAAAGTCACTGGCGAGCCGGATGTCCCGATGGAACATGGTTACGCCGAGCCGGTACAACACCTGCCGGTTGGTCTGGCTGCCGGGCCGGATCAGGTTGTCGAGCCCGTACAGCGTATGGCCGGCCCGCGACTGCACCCAGGCACGGGTGAGTGTCGAGCCGACGAATCCGCACATGCCGGTGATCAGAATTCGCATCGACGTTAAGGCTTGACCGCGATCAGCAGAAACTGCTTGCCGACCCATCGCCACAGGAGCGGCAGCCGCAGATACAGCGACACGATCCGGGGAGGCCAGCGGAACCCGCTCGCCATCGTGTACGGGAGAAACCGGTCCACGCTCCGCTCGACCCGGAACCCGATCAGCTCCAGGCCCTCCTTAAGGGATAGGTCGGTGAGCGGCACAAAGTGATCCCAGAAGTCCCAGTAGGCGCCCGGAAGGTGCTTGATGTTGGGGCCCAGGCAGACGATTCTGCCGCCGGGTCTCAGGCACCGAAACCCCTCCGTCAGCGTCGCCTGCAGGGCTGCTTTGTTGGCCAAGTGCTCGAGAAAGTTGCTGGTGAAGATCGCGTCCAGCGAGTTGTCGTCCAGGTTCCACCGCTGCGAGCAATCCTGGTGGAGGAATGTGACGCCTTCCTCCAGATGATCAGGGCACGACGGGTTCAGGTCCATGCCGAACCTGCGCTGGGCGCGGATCTGGTTCACGAACTCCCCCCAGCCGCAGCCCAGGTCCAGAACCGTGCCGTGTTCCGGCATCAGCGGCTGGAAGAATTCACGAACCAGGATCGCCCACACGCGGCGACGATAATCGCTCCGATCGGCGAAGCGCCGGTCGTAGGTCGCTGTGAGCTCGGTCTGGAGGACGTCGTTCACGCCGTTTTGGTTGTCAACCGTTCGCGCCAGGACGTGACGATCTCCCCGATCGTCGCGTCCAGCGTCTTGGTAATGGCCCACCCGGGATAGTGCTCCTTCATCTGGCGGAGGTCGCTGTAGTAGCAGATGTGGTCGCCGACCCGCGCGACGTCCTTATAGACGTACCGCTGAGACTTGCCGGTGTATCGCTCGACCAGTTGAAACGCCTCGAGGATCGAACAGGAATTGCTCTTGCCACCGCCGAGGTTGTAGACCGCGCCGCGGCGGGGCGCTTCGATGAAGCAGTGAATGAAGCGCGCGACGTCGTACGAGTGGATGTTGTCCCGCACCTGCTTCCCCTTGTAGCCGAAGATGCGGTACTCCAGGCCCTCGACGTTGCACTTGATGAGATAGCTCAGGAAACCGTGCAGTTCGACGCCGGCGTGGTTCGGCCCGGTGAGGCAGCCGCCGCGCAAACAGCAGGTCGGGATGCCGAAGTAGCGGCCGTATTCCTGGACCATGACGTCTGCGGCGACCTTGGACGCGCCAAACAGCGAGTGCGTCGAGTGGTCGATCGGGAAGGTCTCGCCGATGCCGTTGGCATAGGACGGATCGTCGTAGTCCCACCGACTCTCCAGCTCCACGAGCTTGATCGTGTTGGGAGCGTCGCCGTAGACCTTGTTGGTGGACATGTGCACGAACGGCGATTCCGGGCAGGACCGGCGCACCGCTTCGAGCAGGTTCATCGTCCCGACGGCGTTCGTGTCGAAGTCCTCGAACGGGATCGATGCGGCCCGATCATGCGAGGGCTGAGCGGCCGTGTGGATTAGGGCAGAGGGCCGGAGCGTCCGAACCAGTTCCAGGACTCCGGCCCGGTCCCGAATGTCGTATTCGTGGTGTCGGAAGGTCGGCAGCGTTTCCTCCAGCCGCCGCTGGTTCCAGCGGGTGTCACCCTGCTCGCCGAAGAACACTGCCCGCTGGTTGTTGTCGACGCCGTGAACGACATACCCTTCGCCAGCGAAGTACCGGCACACTTCCGAT
>Ga0137403_10002713_pt1 | contig 21534 bp, 14 predicted proteins | sample CZOMad2_1_16fung_FD_122057 | JGI IMG/M metagenome (GOLD analysis project Ga0137403, IMG submission 122057) | Vadose zone soil fungal communities from Angelo Coast Range Reserve, California, USA - CZOMad2_1_16fungal (Hybrid Assembly) | ecosystem: Environmental > Terrestrial > Soil > Vadose zone...
GGCCGCGCTGCTGGCGCAGGCCGGCTTCACCGGGCCGGAGACCGTCTTCGAGGGCGAGCACGGCTTCTATCGCGCCTTTGCCGGCGGCTTCGACGAGGCGCGCCTCGACGAATTGCTCGACAGCCTGGACCAGACCTGGGAGCTCGAGCGGCTCACGTTCAAGCCCTATCCCTGCGGCTCGATCGCGCAACCCTACATGGACTGCGCGCTCCGTGTCCGGGAGGCCCACCGGGTGCGAGCCGACGACATCGTCGAGATCCGCTGCCGAACGGCCGAGGGCCCGGTGCCACGGCTCTGGGAGCCGCTCGCGTCGAAGCACGCGCCGCAGAACGGCTACGCGGCCAAGTTCAGCCTGCCGTATCTTCTTGCGGTGATCCTCACCCGGGGCCGGGCCAGCCTCGCCGAGTTCGAGAACGACGTCGTGAAGGACCCCGAGATCCTCGCGCTTGCGTCGCGGGTGGGCTACGAGCTCGATCCGACCATCGACTACCCCCGCCAGTTCGTCGGCCACGTCCGCGTCCGTCTGAGAGACGGCCGGGTCGTCGAGGAATGGCAGGACCATCCGCGGGGCGGTCCCGACTCTCCGATGAGGCGGGACGAGATCGAGTCGAAGTTCCGCGGCAACGCGAGCCTCGTCATGTCGGACGACCGGGCGTCGCGGCTGATCCGGAGCGTCCAGACGCTCGCCGCGGCACCGAGCCTGCGGAGCCTAGTGGAGTCGCTGACGCTATGAAGGAAGCGTGCGACCGACTTCCTGGGGGTGCGGGAGTGACGCAGAGTCCGACCACCAGTCTCGGCCTCGTGGCCTCTCTCTACCTTATGGAAGCCTCTGGTCTGATGGCGCTGCTGGCGGTGTACAGGAACGGGGACAAGCCGCTCAACATGCTCGTCACCGGTAAGGACCGTCCCTTCTTCCTCGCTGGGCTCCTGGGTGTCCTGGTCTGCAGCGTCTATCTCGTGACCCGCTATCGACGAACTTTCATCGGTCAGCGTCGAAAATTCTGGCTGACGGTGGCGATGAATATAGCGACGGTGGCGCTCGCGTTCCTTACCGGTGAAGCAACCGTCCGGCTGCTGACGTCATCGACGCCATTAGGTCCGGTCGTCCTGAACACGCCCCTGCTTCCCCGAAGCTGGGATGCCGCAGTCGCTCGCAATCGCGAGCTGCTGGAACGAGCGCCCAGTAACATTTCCTATTTCGTTCCTGACGGCTCGTTGGGGTGGACCGTCGGGCCGAGTCGACAGAGCAAGGATGGGCTGTACTTCAGCAGTAGCGAGGGGATCCGGAGTGCGGGCCCGAACGTGAGCTATGCCACACGCTCCGTCATGCATCGGGTTGCTACCGTCGGCGACTCGTTCACGTTCGGATTGGAAGTCCGGTTCGAGGATTCTTGGGCTGCTCGTCTGGAGCAGCTACTGGGGTCACAGGTTCAGGTCCTGAACTTCGGCGTCGACGGCTACGGCGTCGACCAGGCGTACCTGAGGTACTCACGCGACGTGCGCCAGTGGCATCCGGAGCTCGTGCTGTTGGGGTTCATTCGTCACGATCTCTATCGAAGCCTGGTCGTCTACAGCTTTGTCGCCTTTCCCGAGGGGTTTCCATTCGCCAAGCCGCGGTTCGTTGTCGACGCCGGCATGCTGCGTCTGCTGAATGTTCCCTTGCCGAGCCCTCAGGAGATCCTCTCCAGACGCACGATCGCCGATTTGCCCTTCGTCGAATTCGACCCGGGCTATGACCCGGGCGAGTGGGATTGGCACGCGTATCACCGTTCCCGTCTCATCCGGCTCGTGCTGTCGCGGTTTCGCCGCTGGCCAGACCAGAACGTTCGCGCGACAGACCAAGTCGCGACATTCCTCAACGGCGAGATCATCACGTCGTTTGCCAGACTGGCCGAGCGCGAAGGCACAAGACCGCTCGTGGTGTTCTTCCCGGCTCGGAGTGATTTCGGGGCGACTGACCGACGCGTGTGGAATGGCGTTGTGACGACCCTTCGCGCGCGCGGGATCGACTACGTGGACCTAACGCCGTGTGTGAGTGAGCTGGGCGTGTCCGAGCTGTTCATTCAGGGCCGGCCTCATTACTCGCCGAAGGGCAATGCTCGGGTCGCGACGTGCCTGCATTCTCTCGTGCGCGATCGTCTTCTCCGGTGAGATCTCAGTCGAAGTTGAAGAGGTACCCGAACTGTACTCCGACCCGGACCCGATTCTGGTCCACGTCGACCTGCTGTGTCGACGATCCTCCCGTGCGCTGTTGATAGAACGTGTACCCGGCGAAGAGGTTGGCGTATACAAATCCGGGAAGACCCGCAAGGGCAACATCTGGCTGCGCGGGGCACTCGTCGAGGCCGCTCTCGGGGCGACCCGAACGAAGCACAGCGCGGTGGCCGCACGGTATCTGCCGCAGGACGCGGCGCCCAAACGACTACCAGGAGCTCGGGGCCGACTACTACGACCGCCGCCACACCGAGCGCGTCGCCCGCCGGGCCATCCAAACGCTCGAGCAGCAGGGCTACCGGGTCACGCTCGAACGCGTCGCCTGACCCCGGGGCATTTTCTGAGGAAGCTTAGGACTTCGCCAGCGCTCCGACCTCGTCCAGGTAGAGGATGCCGCCGTTCCGGCCTCATGCTGGTCGGTAAGGGGCTGCTGGAGGTCGCGTCACGCCCAAGCACCAGGAGGTCGAGGATCTGGGCGGTTCTTAGGACCGATTCCAACCAATGGTTCTTTGGAGACTCGCGTAAGATTTCCGGAATCTTCGTCAGTTTCTGAACTCGACAACCAGCGTTGCTCCATCCTCATGCTCGTCCGGCGTATCGGAACGTTGAGGGAATTGACACAATCTGTGTGTCTGATCTACACTCACCTAAGAGTCTGAAAGTTTTAGGAAATCTGGAAATTCGGCGTGGGGCCCGCTGGGGAGCATACTCGTAGCGACTGAGATGACCAGCCCACTACTCAGCATTGGGTTGCCGGTCTATAACAGAGAGAAATTCCTGCGCCAGTCATTCGATGCTTTGTTGGACCAGACCTTCACGAACTTCGACCTCATCATCTCGGACAACGCTTCGACCGACGGAACCGAGCAAATCTGCCGCGAGTACGCGCAGCGCGACAGACGAATCCGGTACTATAGAAACCCGTCGAACATAGGCGCGCCCCGGAATTTCAACCGGGCGTTCGAACTATCCTCGACGAAGTACTTCAAGTGGGCAACGAGCGACGACCTCTGCGGACCTCAGTTTCTCGAGTTGGCGCTTGGAGTGCTGGAGCGGGATCCGGCTGTGGCTCTTTGCTACGCAAAGAGTACGACGATCGCCGAAGACGGCTCGCCCATCGAGGACTATGAGGACAATCTGCACCTGATGGAGGCGAACGCGAGCCAGCGCTTCATGCGGTTGCTGAACACCATTGGACTCTGTCACCAGCACCAGGGAGTGGTACGCAGCGCAGCGCTTCGGCAGACGGCAATGCTAAAAGATCACATCTGCTCGGACGTGAATCTAGTGGCAGAGCTGAGCCTTTACGGCAAGTTCTATGAGCTGCCGCAACGGCTCTTCTTTCGCCGCCTGCACCCCGAGGCATCGAGCTGGGCGCGAGCCGACATGACGCGCCAGATCGAGTTCTACGACCCCGCTAAGTCCTATGGCATCGTCCTGCACTGCTTTCGCGAACACGCTACTTACCTGGACGCGATCCGTCGCGCGCCGATCGGGTTTCGGGAGAAGGCTCTACTCTATCGGTACATTCTCCGCCGGCTCGTCCGGAGCCGAAGCCGACTAGCGCGTGAGCTGAGACTGAAAGCCAGAATCCTGGCAGGAAGCCTCACTGAGCGTCGATCCAAGCCTAGCGGTGCGGGCTCAGCGTCCTGAATGAGCGCTCAGCCCGCCCTCTCGGCACCGACGCGAACCGTCGCCGGGCAATGCCGATCCTGTCACGAGCCGGGGCTCGAACTGGTGCTTGACCTTGGTCGCCAGCCGGTTGCGGATTGGCTCCTGCGGCCCGATGCCCCGCCAGAGGCCGAGCACCGGTATCCCCTAGCATTGGTTCTGTGTCAGCGTTGCGTACTCCTCCAGCTAGCGGCTTTCGAGGGCGAAGAGCGAGTGAGAGGGCACGAGCATTGGGGCTCGGTCTCCTCGACTGTGGGCGAGCACGATGCTGCCTGGGCTGAGGAGATGGTCCATGGCCTGGGGCTCGGCCCGACAAGCCTGGTGGTCGAAGCGGATGGAGGCGGAGGAGGTGTGGCACGCGCGTTGGCCGCGCGGGGTGCGCAGGTCCTACCTGCAACAGAGTGCTCGCCGCGCAGCGCCGATGTTGTGATCGCCAACCACAGCCTGGCTCACGCGCGCGAACTCAGCAGGGCGGTGACGGAACTCATTGCGCCGCTCACTGCAGGCGGCACCCTAGCGGTTGAGTTTCACCACGGCGCGCGGCTGCTGACGGATACTCAATTCGATCTGATTTGTCACCCCCACCGCATGTATCTTTCGGTGGCCGCGTTGGTGAAGGTCTTCGCCCAACACGGATTCAGAATCACCGAAGCCACCGAGATTCCAGTGCACGGCGGCTCAGTTCGCGTCTACGCGAGCCGAGGAACTGGGGGCACGCGGGCGACGGTGGAGCAGTTGCTGGCTGCCGAGCGCGCTCTTGGACTCGACGGGGTCTCGGGCCATGCTGGTCTGGCTATCCAGGTGGAGATCATCTCAGCCCAGGTCCGGAACTTTCTCGCGCAGGCGCGGGCCGAAGGCAAAAAGGTCCTGGGCTACGGAGCGCCCTCCCGGGCCAGCACGCTACTCAACCACTGCCAGGTAACGTCGGAGCTCCTCCCGGCGACCGTCGACCGGTCGACTTCAAAGCAAGGCTGGGCGCTGCCGGGGTGTCGTGTGCCGATCTACCCACCGAGCCTCCTAAGAGAGTTGAAGCCTGACTTCGTTCTCATCCTGGCGTGGACACTGGCCGAGGAGATCATGGACCAGATGGCGGAAGTACGCTCCTGGGGCGGTCGGTTCGTCGTGCCGTTACCAGAACTGAAGGTGTTGTCGTGAAGCAACGAGACGTTGTCGTGAAGCAACGAGACAAGGTCAGCGTGGCTGTCTTGGGAACCGGGATGGCAGGCTGCGGCGCGATCCACAGACTTTCGGGCGAGAGCCGGAAGCCGGTCGTCTTCGACAAAGCGCTGTACTTCGGTGGCCATACCGCATCGTTCACACACGAGGGCGGGTACACCTTCGATGAAGGAGGACACGTCTCGTTCACGAAGAACGAGCGGCTGAAGGACCTGTTCGCGAAGAAGGTGGGCGGTGAATTCGAGGTCGTTCACGCCTACATAAACAACTACTGGCGCGGTCACTGGATCAAGCACCCGGCCCAGTGCAACCTTTACGGTCTGCCCGTCGATCTGGTGGCGCGCATCATCGGCGACTTCGTCGATGCGCAGAACGTTTCTCCGATAGAGATCCGCAACTACCACGACTGGCTGCTCTCCGCATACGGTAAGACCTTCGCCCAGACCTTTCCTATCGTCTATGGTCGGCGCTATCACACCACGACGGCTGACAACATGACGACCGACTGGCTCGGTCCGCGCATGTACCGGCCTACCCTCAACGAGGTACTCATCGGGGCCCTTGGCCCGGACACATCCGACGTGCACTACGTCACCGAGTTCCGATACCCGTCTCACGGTGGCTTCCTCTCGTACATACGCCCTTTTGCCGCCGCGGCCGACGTGCGGCTTGGGCACGAACTGGTGCGCATCGACCCGCGGGAGCGACTCCTGTACTTTGCAAACGGCGCCGTGGTCGCTTACGACCAAGTCGTCTCGTCGATTCCCCTACCCGCACTCGTTCCGCTGATCGACGGCACGCCCCGGGACATCCGAGAGGCGTCCCAGCGGCTGGCGTGCACCACATGTGTGATCGTGAACGTCGCCGTCGCCCGGTTGCCCTTGTCCGACGCACACATCACGTATTTCTACGACGAGGACATGTTCTTCACTCGGGTGAATTACCCGCACATGCTCTCTCCCCACAACGTTCCTCCGGGGGCAGGCGCAGTCCAAGCCGAGTGCTATTACTCGAAGAAGTACCGACCCCTCGACCGCGCTCCCGAGGACTGCATCGAGCCGGTGGTGGCGGATTTGCGCCGATGCGGGGTCCTGCGGGAGGACGATAAAATCCTGTTCACGAACGCGCACGTCAACGAGTACGCCAACATCATCTTCGACCTCGAGTATCCGTCGGCGCTGGCCACGGTGCATGGATACCTCGACGACGTAGGCATCCTCTACTGTGGACGCTATGGCGACTGGCGACACCTCTGGACCGACGAGGCCTTCGAGAGCGGGGAACGAGTTGCGGAACGAGCCCTGGAGCGCCTGGGCTCGGCAGTCGGGCGGTGACGCGCGTGCCCCGCCGCTTCCGGTTCATCGTCTCTATGCCTCGACTGAGCGACGGGGTCGGGGTCTGGCGCGCAGCCCTCGGGCGTATCGAGGCGCTGGGCTACTCGACGGTCGCGATCTCGGATCATTTCACCCAGGGCTGGGCCATGGAGCCGCTCGTTACGCTGGCGGCGGCCGCCGGCGAAACCAAGGGCCTGCGTCTCTTGACTATGGTTCTCGGAAACGACTACCGACATCCAGTCCTCGTCCACAAGGCGGCGGCCACGATCGATGTTATCTCGGGCGGGCGAGTCGAGTTGGGTCTGGGTGCCGGCTGGATGCGCTCCGAGTACGAAGCTGCGGGCATGGTCTACGAGTCGCCGAGAACCAGGCGAGAGCGCCTGGAAGAGGCCATCGCGGTGATCCGAGGCCTGTTCGGCCCCGCGCCGCTCGACTTCGACGGGAAGCACTACAGGCTCAGCGGACTCGACGGCCTACCGAAGCCGGTCCAGAAGCCGCACCCCCCTATCGCCGTAGGCGGCGGAGGCCAGCGGATGCTCGAGCTGGCCGGGCGCGTCGCGGACATCGCGGGCGTGTACGCCAACCTCGGGCGCGGTACGCTCGACGTACACCCCGTGCTCGATATGAGCCCCGAGCGTCTGATCGATAAGGTGCAGTTCGTGCGTGACGGGGCCAGATCTGCGGGGCGCGACGCGGCCGACATCGAGCTCGAGCTGAGCCTGCTCCTGTGTCGCGTCGTCCGCTCCGCCGGCGATGCCCAGGGGGTTCTTGACCGAGCGGCGGCCTCGTGGGGTGTGCCGCTACAAACGGTCCGGGAATCTCCGGCTGTTCTCGTCGGTACGGTCGGCCAGTGCACGGAGTTCCTCGTGGAGCGAAGGGAACGCTACGGGTTCAGCTATATCCACGTCGGCAGCGACTTCGAGAATGCCGCGGAGGTGGTTGCCCGGCTCGCTGACCGCTGACCCCACGCTGGGTGGCGCACTGCAGGGATCATGTCCCCTGCTCTCCTTACCGAACGGCAATTGACACCGTGTGCGTAGCTGGTCTAGGATCGCGCGGCGCGGGACGAAGCTCGGGAAGAATCTGGGGATCCGTCCTTCGTGGCGGAGGATTGACAGATTCCCGTGAACCCCCTTCGACGCATTCTTCCGGACCTGTCTCAGTGCGTCTCCTGGCGGCTCGTACTGAGACACATTTGGCTCATTCCTATCCTACTTGCGGCGATTTTCGTCCGCATCTATTGGGTCGCCACGTATACCGCCGTGATCGAAAACGAGGGAGCAGTTTATGCCAGCCTCGCTGAGAACCTGCTCAGCGGCAAGGGCTACGTGGCCGTGCTGGGAACGGGTGAATTCCTCAACTTTCCTCCACTCTACCCGGTCCTCATCGCCAGCATTCTACCCCTGGTCGGAGAAGCCGAACGAGCCGCTCGCTTCATCTCGGTGATCGCCGGCACGCTCGTGACGGTGCCCGCCTATCTCGTCGCATTCACCCTCTACGGTCCAGTGACGGCACGAATCGCTGCCATCCTGATTGCTCTCCACCCGCTTCTTATCGGGTACTCGGCAGCCGTGTACTCGGAAACGACCTATCTCCTATTCCTCATGCTGGGCGTGTATTTCGTGCTGCGGGCGCAGGAGCTTCACGGCCATGGGTCGAGCGCTCTGGCCGGTATCGCCTTCGGCCTGGCTTACCTGGTGCGAGCGGAAGGCCTGATGCTACCAATGACGACCGTGCCGCTCCTGCTCATCGTTAACTGGCGAAGATTTGGTCGAGCCGCTGTGACCTCAGGCATACTGCTCGCGTCCTTCTTGATCGTCGCTGCCCCGTACATCGCGTTCCTTTGGGCCGCGACCGGTACCTTCCGCTTCGAAGCGAAAAGTCCGGTCTTCTTTGTCGTTCTTCGCAGGATGATGTCCGGCTTGAGCTATCTCGAGGCCGCCTATGGTCTCCATAGTGACTTGCAGGAAGCAGGACCTTTCCTCCAGCCGTGGCTGTCCATCGTGCAGTCGACCACGTACACCGTGTCAGACGTTCTGGGGTATCTGGCCGCCACCGGCCGCCGGCACCTGATTGACATTTTCACTACGCTGATGGACCGCCGCTTCGGATCGCCGGTGCTCGCCCTGCTGGTGATCGTGGGCTTACTGCGCAGTTCTTGGGATCGTGCCCGTATCGTCCGTGAGGCCTTTCTATTTGCGGTCTTCGTGTCACTGATCGGCGCTTACCTGATGGTGCAATGGCTGCCCACTCGCTACCTCCTCATGGCTCTCGCGCTCTTGCTTGTCTGGGCGGCTCAAGGAATCCAGGAACTGACCGACTGGGTTTACGGGACTCTGCGGTCTCTTGTGCGCGTAAGGGCTACTGCGCCTATAACGAGTGCCGTCCAAGGGGTTCTCATCGCCGCCCTTCTGCTCGTCGCCCTTACCGTAGCCCCGCAGGAACCGGAACTCGCTGGGGGATTCGCATGGGCGCGAACGACCAAGGAAGCGGGCATGTGGCTTCGGCAGGCTACGCCAGGCCCCAAAGCGATAATGGACGTTGGGTCGGTGTTCACGTTCTACGCCCATGGAACCCACCTCTATCTTCCGTATTGCGACGCCGCAACGGCGCTTCGATACATAGCGAAGGAGAGGCCGGATTACATCGTTCTGTCGAGCCATGCGAGCTCCATACGACCCTATCTAAAAGCCTGGATTGAGACGGGCATTCCTGACACGCGTGCCACGCTTGTTTACTCTCGGCCAGAGGTGGAAGGGGGCATGATCGTCGTGTATCACTGGCAGCCTTGACATGGCCGTTGGCTGCGGGTGGCCCGCCTGCTAGGATCCTGGCGGTATGCTCCTCGGGAAGAAAGTGATCGTCGTCCTGCCGGCGTACAACGCCCAGGCTACCGTCGCCCAGACCTTCAGGGACATCCCGCCCGGGATCGCCGACGACATCCTACTCGTCGACGACGCCAGCTCGGACAAAACCGTCGAGATCGCCCGACAGCTCGGCCTCAAGGTGTACATCCACTCGCGCAATCTTGGGTACGGCGCTAACCAGAAGACGTGCTACACCGAGGCCCTCCGGCACGGCGCCGACATCGTCGTGATGCTCCATCCCGACTACCAGTACGACCCGCGGCTGGTGCCCGCGATGGCGAGCATGATCGCGTCCGGCGTGTATGACGTCGTCCTCGGCTCGCGCATTTTGGGCAACACGACCCGGAGCGGTGGCATGCCGCGATACAAGTATGTCGCGAACCGGGTCCTCACTTTTTTCGAGAATATGATGCTAGGCGTCAAGCTTTCGGAATTCCACACGGGCTATCGGGCGTTCTCGCGCAAGGTGCTAGAGTCCCTGCCGCTCCTCGTGAACTCCGACGACTTCGTCTTCGACAACCAGATGCTCGCCCAGGCTATTGCCTTCCGGTTCAACGTCGGCGAGATTTCCTGTCCGACCCACTACTTTCCAGAGGCGAGTTCAATCAACTTTCGCCGCTCGATCGTCTACGGGTTCGGCGTCCTTCGTGTCAGCGCAACCTACCGGCTCTGGCGGTGGGGACTGCTCCGGTCGCGCACCTTCTCGGAGTCGCCGACCATGCGGCTCGGCCGCGAGTATTACGACAGCCTCGACATTGGCAGGCCCCGCTAATTTAGATATCGGGCGAGGAGACACGCGCACCAGCTACGAGCCAAGAACGTCCCAGCAGCCTTGTCGCCGTGCTTGCCGCGCAACCAGTTCAAGGATCGGCATGAGGCACCAATCGCTCCGCTCCGCAACACTTGTGCTCCAGCGAGACAGCCCGAGTCGGACCCGTCCCTTCACGTTCAGCAGCTCGCGCAGCCCGGCCAGACTGTCATCGGTGCTGATCTCCTCCCACAAGGCCTCGCGACAGCGTCGAGTCCTTTCGTTTGTGAGCGCCGGGGAGCCTGGCGGCATCTCCGGGGGGACATCCCGGTTGCCTGGGTACCGGTAGTACGCGGGCCAGAATTCCCGGAGGCAGGCGCGTTGGAACGCCGTCGCGTGCTTCTCCGTCGAGCGAAAGCTCAGAAGCAACTTCAAGTAGTCCAGGTCCAGGTATGGACAGACAGGAACATGGCCGGGAGGCAGGAGCTGTTGGGACCAGAGGGAGGTGTTTCGACGCTGGCGGAGCAGGAGGAACGCGAGCTCTCCGAGGTTTTCTCTAGGAGCCCAGGCGTGGAGGTAGTCCCTCAGGTCTGCACGCAGATCCGACACTGATGGCCATCGGTCGCGAGAGAGGACCGAGTCGAAGCCCGGGGTGATCGCGTGAGTGGCAATCGCCTCCGCCTCGTCCTCGGACGAGCGGGACTCGACTCCGAGGCCCGTCAGCACCTGCCAGCCTACCGGATTGCCGAGGATGTCCCCAACGATCCCGTCGAAGAACAGGCTGGGGTGCGCCGGGAGCCGGCGCCTGAGATGCAGGAACCAGGTGTGATCCCTTGTCTCGCTATCTACCAGGAGGCGCCGCGCCCGATCGTCCGCCACGTACTGATCCACCCCACCCGGCTCAACGACCGTGTGCCGGAACCCAAACCCGCGGGCCATCTCGCTGGCGAACCGGCCGTCAAGGTCGCGGTAGTCCCTCTGGAAGATCCGCTTGGTGATGGCCTGGAAGTCCACCCGACGATGGACGAGCGCGGCAAGGATGCGCCGGCTGTCGAAACCGCTGCTGAGCGGCAGGGTGATCCCGCCGCCCGCAAGACCGAGGCACCGGTTCATGGCCTGTTGGAAGACTTCCTCGACCTCACCTACGGCTCCGGGCTCGACGGGCCGAGTCCCGCCCGGGAGTCGGTCGAAGTCGAACCAGTGCAGCTGATGCTGGCCGTCGCGGGAGAAGCGGATCGCGTGCCCGCCCGGAACCCGGCGCACCTCCTCGGACAGGCTCCGATCGCCGACGATCCACGAGGCCTGGACCAGGGACCGCCAGGCGAGCAGGTCGGGCCGGTCGCCGCGCGTGGCCAGATACCTCGGGTTCGTCGAAAAGAGGACGAGGTCACCGAGCGTGCGGTAATAGAGAGGGCCCATACCGAGCACGTCGGTGCTTAGCGTCAGCGTGTTCCCGCCCGCCCCGATCACGGCCGCGGAGAAAACGCCGTTGTGCTCGGCGTGCGAGCGTGCCTCCCAGTATGTGAGCACTTCGTCGGCGGGCGAGTACGAGTGCAAGTGGGGCAGGACGTAACCGCGAAATGCAACGGCAATCGACCGCGCCGCTCCACCATGGACCAGGCCGGTGCCCGGCGGGTGCAACGGCGATGCCGCGCTCGCCAGGAACCAGTTAGGGCCGCGCCGCTCGACTCGCGCGGGTGGCGTGCCTTCCCATTCCACGTAGAGCGACCCGCTAGGGTGCCAGGCTCCCAGGAAGAAGTTGTCGCACTCGCTAGCAGGCAAGTCGCCCGGCCAACAAAGGCGGACGCGTGCCTGCGACCCCGCCAAGGGCTGGCGGGCACCCCCCGGAAAGGGAACGGGCGCTAATTTAGGCGGTGAGGCGCTCGGCATAAGTCACGTGGCGGATCACCGCGGGGACGAGTCCGGGGAAGCGGTACCGGCGATACGCGTAATCAGCGACGTTAGCACTCGTCAACAGCATCGGGTAGAGCCTTAGCTTGCTGTTCGTGGTCATCGCCACCTCGCCGCACTGGATTCGCGAGTCCCCGCCAGGGAACGGGCGGAAACAGATCGTGGCATTGGTTGCCCGCTGGGTCATGTGCACCCCGGGGATCAGCGGCGCCAGGAGCCCGTCGGAGGCGTCGATGACCTCCGCATACCGCCGTGTTCGGTCCTGGGCCTCGCGCTCGTCGCACAGCCGTCCGAGGAATCGCGCGACGTTCTCGTGTTGCTTTCGCGTCAGGGCGATCGGGCCAGACCAGGTCGCGGCCCGCGCCCGCTCGAGATCCGCCGCCGAGAAGTGCTCCGACTCGACCAGCACGTCGATGAGTGGGTTCAGCCCGACGCTGCGGATCAGCTCACGCAACGCCGCGCAGTACCCGAGCGTCCGGGCCACGGGGATGTCGTTGACGAGGAGGGCGCACAGATTGTCGACAACGAGAGTGAATCGCACGCCGACGGGATAGAGGCGACTGACCCTCGCCGCGAACTTCGCCGCCTGGCTCAGCACGAAGAGCTCGGCGAGCCCCACGTCGAACGACACGGCCTCGCTGCCGGGCCGGATGCTCGCGTGGTAGCCACCGCCGATGTCGTAGTAGAAGCCAAGGGGTTCTCGGCGGCGCACCGAAGCCGCCAGGAGCTCGAGGACGGGTTCGCGATAGGTCGCCACCCTGGCCTTGCTCAAATAGCAGAAGTCGCGGCCAGTGAGGACGTCGAAGACACGTTCCGGCACCGTTGCGAGGTCTATGGCCCCGGCATCGGCCGCGGCCGGTCCCGGAAACCCGGACATCAATCGCTCCAGGTACGCATTCAGTTGTTCGTCCACCGTTTGCCGTTCCACTTCAAGCGTGTCATGTCCAATCAAGAGACGCTCCAGAGGGTGAGCATCAGGCTGGTGCTCGTCTCTGCCGGAGCAGGTTCGCTGTATCCACCAGCGTTGCCCGGCCGAACGCGAGCATGGCTGCCAGGTACACCGCCGCGCCGACCACCACGAGCGTAACCAGATGAAGCAGAGCGTTCGGGAGCACGTGCTCGGTGTGGACGCCGACGGCGGCCACCGCCCCCATCATGAGCACGCCACCGAATAGCGAGCGGCCGATGCGAGCCAGCAACGCCCTGGGCGTCGTCCCGAGAGCGTGGGACGAGCTGGCAACCGTCGCGAGGAAATAGACGGGGTAGACGAGGAGCCACGCGAGGCTCAGCCCAGCGAGGCCCCAGCCGCTCCCGACAACGAACCCTGCGATCATCAGCGCCGAACCCAGCGCAACGTTCCGCAGGCTGAGGTCGGGCCGCCCGACGGCTTTGAGCGCCGACAGGATGATCCCGCTGACCATCCCCAGCGGCAGGATGAGGCTGTACGTCTGGAGCGGGAGGGCGGCGGGGACCCACCGCTCTCCGAGCGCGACCTTGATCAGATCGGGCGCCAGCACCGCCATTCCGAACAGCGCCGGGCAGGACAGCACGGTCAGCGCGTTGATGCCCAGGAGCAGGCTCCGCCCCACCCGCTCGCGGTCGGCCTGGATGCGCGCGAACGCCGGGAACATGACCTCCTGGATGACGGGGGAGATCTTCTGCGCGGGGAGCGACGCGAGGTGCTTTCCGACGACGTAGAACCCGAGCGCTTCGGCCCCGATCAGCTTGCTGGCGATGACGATGTCGGCCTGGGAGTAGACATACCAGAGAATCCGCTCGAGGCTGACGGTGCCCCCGAACGTCAGGAATTCCCGCATACCGCGCGTGGAGAAGATCGGCGGCCTCACGAAGGGCGACAGCATGTTGACGATGGCGGTGCGGACGACGGTGAAGCTCAGAGCTCCCGCGGCCAGCGCCCAGACGCCGTGGCCCAAGAGGGCCAGCGTGAGCGTCGTGGCGGCGGCGGTCAGCGTCGCCGCGACCTCGGCGGTCATGAGCTTCTGGAACGCCATGTGGCGCTCTAGCAGGGCTCGGGGAATCACACCGAGGGCCGAGGCCAGGAAGTTGAATGCGAGCAGCCTCACGAGCGGCACTAACTCCTCGGACGCGTAGAGCCAGCCGACTGCGGGCGCGGCCACGAGGAGGACGCCGAACAGGGCCGTCTTGATAGTCAGCACGATCCCGAACGCCTTCCGGAGCGATGTCTCGTCGAGCTCCCGCGCCCGGGTGATCATCGAACCCAGTCCGACCTCGTCGAAGAGGGCGCACGCGGCGATGAAGACCATCGCGAGTGCCATGAGCGCGTAGTCGGCGGGCGCGAGGATCCGAATCACCCAGAGTGTTATGAGCCAGCTGAGCAGCTGCCCGGCGAACCGGCCGCCGGCCGCCCAGTACAGCGCGCTCAGGACGCTCGGCTGACGGCCCACAGTGTGCATCTCCCCGGAAATGTCCATGCTCAAAGGCGAATCGCCGCTCGCATCCGATCGGTGACCGGATTCAGGCGCAAGGGAGGTTCACACTCTTCCGTTGTGCTAGGTTCGCCATAGTTCTCGTCATAGTCCGTCATAGTCCGTTCATCACAACACTGACCTGAGACTGGCGCCCCTAAAATCTACCCCAACACCGACGCGGAAACCACCTGTAAATATGGGTAGGCGCGCCGATTTTACTTAACGTTTTCTGGAACTTCCGAATCACCTTCGAGCAACCGCGCTGCTGGAATTGACACCGGGCTAGACCTGTCGGCAACGGCCAACCTGCGCGAGAGGCCGTGCGCGACCCAGCGCGCGCGGAGTGGCCCTTGAGATAAAAGCGCGCCGCTAGGCGTGAGCCATTTCGAACTCGAGCAGCGCGGCGAGCTCGGGGTGGATACGAAAGAACTGGGTACCCTCCGACGCCGCGCTTTTTCGTCCGGGTGGGACCTGGCCGGTCTCGAGAATCGGCCTCACCAGGTCGCCGAGCAGCATCACCTGAGCGCGGTCCACAGCGTTGCGCATCTCCGAGACGCTGCGGCACGCAGTGGTGTCGACTGGACGCACACACAGGATGTCGCCCGTGTCGATACCACTATCAATCCAGTGCACACTGCACCCGACCGGATCCCCGTTGAATCGCGCCCATTCAGCGACGTTCATCCCGCGGTAGTACGGAAGGATCCCCATGTGTGCATTGATGGTCCCGAGCGTGGGGACGGCCAGGAGCGGGGCCCGAAGAATACCTGCGCCGGCATGAATCGCCAGGTCGGGCCTGAGCCTCCGCACGACCTCCACAACCGCGGGGTCGTTGAGAGTGGTGACCGTGGTGAACGCGATCCCGCTCCTCCGGCAAAAATCGAGCGCTCCCGGAAGGCGATCCGATGATGCCGCCATATCATTCGACCGAGGCCGACGCATCAACCGGCGGAACGCCCAGCCGAAACCTTCCTCCCGGATGCGGTGCCGCACCCGTTCGAGCATGGGCTCATGGACGTGGAGTTCCACGACGACGTGATCCGGCCTGAAGTCCCAGGACGACCAACATTGGACCATTTGCGCGACTTTCTTGGAATCCTCAGCCGCGTACATGAGCACCCTGGGCCGGGTCGGGGCTTGAGGGCCGCAAGCCAGGGGCACGGATACAGGAACGTCGTCTGGGAGCTCCCATCGACTCTGAGGTCGTCGAGCAAGAGCCGCTCGAGCCGCCGCCTTGGCGAGGAGGGCGTCGATGAAGAACTTCGCCGCCCAGTTGGGTATTCCCATGTAGATGTAATCGCCCCAGATCGGGTCAGACCCTGGAACGCCTCCACGGATGGCAGGGTTGGCGCTCGCCATCGGTTGGGCGCGCTTGACGAGATCGATCGCTTTGAACGCCGCATTGAGGTAGCGCGGGTCTGGATCGATCTTGTAGAGGTCGAACCACAAGAGGGCGATTTGCGCATTGCCGGTGAGGCATGCATAGTTCGCTACGCCCTGCCACCTATGATTCAGGACCCCTGGCATCCAGCGGGAGATTTCGAGACGGCGTAGCAATGCCTGCGCGGATTTGCGAACGACGTCGATGCCGTCCGCGCGGCCCAGGACAGTCGCGGTCCGTAGCACGCCCGCCAGGGTATAGGCGATAGTGTGACTGAAGGCACGGCGCGCTTGATGGTCTGGGGCATCGAACCCGCAGAGGTCGATCCACCCCGTGTCGGTATCGCACTGTCGGAGCACCCAGTCCAGGTGGCGCTCGGCCGCCGTCAGCAGCCGATGGTCTCCGAGATAGCGACCCAAGTCCGCCAGCCAGCAGGTCGCGTGAGCACTGTATGTCGTGGCAACATTGAGGTAGCAATGGCGACGAAACGCCCCATCGGCGTCCTGGACCGAGACCACCCAGTCCGCCGCGCGCCGTGCAGCGTCGAGAGCACCCTCGTCCCCGGTCGCGGCGTGCCAACTCATCAGACCATGGATGATCTGAGCGGTGTTGAAGACCGACGGTTCCGTGGAATTCTCGGCACGCTCCATACCAGGGAAGGCGCCGCTCGGCAGCTGTACCGCGAGAAGGAACTCGACGGCGCGCCGAGCAGATTCCAGGTAGCTCTGATCGTCGAGCTCTCGAGCGAGCGCGATGAGTGTTGGCACGATGTAGCCGGTAGTTTCCGGGTACGAGGATGACCAGCCGCCTCGCAGCCGATAGCGCCCGCAGATACCGCCGTCGCCTGTCACGCGTTGGGCTTGCTGCAGCCAGGCGGCTGCCGCCAAGAGGTGATCACGATCGAGGTAGTTGCGCTGCCGGCCAAAAGACTGGTGCAGGAGGAGCGCTAGGTGGGACGGCTTCCACGCTGCGCCATCACGCGTGTACCGTGCGAGCGTACGTAGTCCTGAGCCTGCTGTCATGGAGCGATTGTGCTGTTCTCCGACCGGGGAGCCGTTTTACTCACCGATCAGCTGCCGGATCGGCGTCGCTGGATTGCCCGCGACTAGCGTGTTGGGTGCCACGGACTTCGTGACGACCGAGCCCGCGGCGACCACCGAGTTGTCGCCGATCGTGACGCCGCGCATGATGATGCAGCGAACCGGCCGCCGGCCGCCCAGTATACAGCGCGCTCAGGACGCTCGGCTGACCGCCCACAGTGTGCATCTCCCCGGGAATGTCCATGCTCAAAGGCGAATCGCTGCTCGCATCCGATCGGTGACCGGATTCAGGCGCAAGGGAGGTTCACACTCTTTCGTTGTGCTGGGTTCGCCAAGTTCGCCATAGTTCCCATAAATAGTATGTCGACTAGTATGTCGACCTGAGAATGGCGGCCTCTAGAATCTACCTCAGCATCGATGCGGGAACTAGAGGCAAAAATAGGCAGGCACGCCGATTTCCCTTCACGTTTTCCGGAACTTCCGCATCACCTTCGAGCAACCGCGCTGCTGGAATTGACACCATGTTTGCCTCTGATCTAAACTCGCCCAGCAAACGGCGCAATTCGAGGAAGTAACGAAACCCGTCGCTTTGCGACGACCTGCCGAAGGCTGTCCTGTCGCCCCATCGGAGGGAGCGCTACGGCACCCTATAAGCTCAGCTACGTAAAGACGCTGGTCGCAGCCTCGGCGGTTGCTCTGGGTGTGTTCGTGATCGCGCTCTTCACCACACCCCCTGGATTTGGAATCGTGCGGCTCCCCATCGTGCTGGTCGAATGGAGCGTGACCTTGCTCACCGGGTGCGTTGCGATGGGCGCGCTGTTCGCTCTTTATCGGGACCAGCTTCGTACCGACGGCAGAATGGATCTCTTCGACGCGCTGAATGAAGGTCGATCCGAAAAGACCCTGGCAAATGCGAACCGCGACCTCGGGATCCGTCTGCGACGCGCGTGCCGACGCATCCTGGGAGGGCGGTGGCTGCTGGTCGGCGACATCGTCGAGATCCGCTCTCTCGACGAGATCCGGATGACGCTCGATCAGTCCGGCTGCCTCGACGGGCTGCCCTTCATGCCGGAGATGGCGAAATTTTGTGGTCGTCGGGCTCTGGTGTTCAGATGTGCAGACAAGATCTACGACTACGGCAGAAGCAAGACGTTGAGGCGGGTCAAGGACGCTGTGCTGCTCGTGGGCCTTCGTTGCGACGGGAGCGCTCACGGCGGGTGCCAGGCATCGTGCTATCTGCTGTGGAAAACGCCCTGGCTAAGACCTGTCGGCAACGGCCAACCTGCGCGAGAGGCCGTGCGCGACCCAGCGCGCGCGGAGTGGCCCGAGAGTATACCGAGCACCGGCCGATACATCTGCCAGTACACTCAACTCGTAGCGGCATCGATATCGATGAGGAAGTGGGACATCAGGCAGGACTTGCGGCCGGCCCTTGCCGGCAACGTCACGCTTGGCGCGTTCGCTGTCGCGATCTTGACGCGCCTGTTCAATGTCGTTCAGGCCGCGCGGAGGGGCGCGGGCTATCCAGGCTGGGGGGTCGCGACGGGACACAGTGTCCGCTCGACCGCGCGGGATCTCGCTCCAGGCGACACAGTCCGAGTCCTTGCCATGGAGGACATCGCACCTACTCTGAACGAGAAGGGACGGAACCGGGGTCTGTGGTTCGATCGCGACATGGTAAGACACTGCGGGCGGCGCTATACCGTCTTGAGGAAAGTCGAGCGGATCATCGACGACGCGACCGGCCAGATGCAGGAGATGAAGACGCCTTGCGTGGTGCTCGATGGGGCGGAGGCCTCCGGAGAGTTCCTGCGGTTCTGTGCGCAAGCCGAATACCCGTTCTGGCGAGAAGTATGGCTGTCACGAGAGCTGGATGGGGGGCGCGTACGAACAGGTGGTAGCGGGTGATCGGTCCCATTCTCAGGAAGATCAGTGGTCATACGCTGGTCTACTCCAGCGGATCGCTTGCGAGTGGGGCGATCAGCTTTCTGATGGTCCCTTTCTACACGCGCTTCCTCGCTCCAGCCGATTATGGACTTCTCGAGCTGCTCGATCTGACGACGTTCGTTATCGCATCGGTCGTGGGGCTTGGACTCAGCGTGGCGATCTTTCGGTTCTACTATGAGCAGCAGACGGAGGCACTGCGTCACGAGGTAATCAGCACTGCGCTGTTGTTCGGCATCTCCCTCGGTGGGATCGTGTACGTCATCTTGTTCGTCTCGAGCCCCGGCATCTCGTCCATTGTCTTCAAGACGGATCGGTACACCTCGTATTTCAGGCTTGCTTTTGTGGCTTTGTGCCTCGACTCCGTTGGGGAGATCGCGCTCTCGTATGTCCGCTCAAAGCAGCAATCTCTCCGGGTGACGCTCTTCTCTTTGGCGCGCCTCTCGACCGGGCTGGCGCTGAGCGTCTACTTCATCGGGGTTGAGCGCCTTGGCGTATTGGGCGCCCTGTATAGCGGGCTCATAGCCAGCAGCGTGATCACGACGGTGCTGGTCGCGACGAGTCTCCGGGAGGTGGGGTTTCGCTTCTCGAGGCAAAGGCTCGGCGCCATGCTGCGCTATGGCATCCCGCTGATTCCGGTGACGCTCGGCCTCTTCGTGCTGAACTTCTCGGATCGCTTTTTCCTGCAGCACTACGCGAACCTCAGTGAAGTCGGTGTCTATTCCCTGGGATACAAGTTCGGCATGGTGAGCGGGGCATTGATCACGACGCCCTTCCTGCAGTTCTGGTCCGCCTACATGTACGAAGTGGTCGAGCGCCCCGACGGCCGCGAGCTGATCGCGCGCCTTCAGGTGTATTTCACCCTCGTGCTCATCACGTTCACACTGGCACTCTCGCTGCTGAGCGGAGAACTACTGAGGGTGCTGTCGCCTCCCGAGTACTGGGACGCAGCGCGCATGGTGCCGCTCGTCGGGCTGGCGTACGTCTTCATGGGGCTGAGCCACTTCTTTCGCGTGGGTCTGTACTACACCAAGGAAACGAAGTACCTGGGCTACGCGGTCGGCGGCTGTGCTCTCCTCAACCTTCCTTTGAACCTGATGCTCATCCCACCGCTTGGAGCCATGGGCGCCGCGTTGGCCACGCTGGTCTCGTTCGCCGTCCTCGCCGTCGCGGTCCTCGTGGCGTCTCACCGCATCTTTCCGATTCGATACCACTACGGACGTCTCTTCAAGCTGATCTTCGTAGCCATCGTGGTCTATGGCGCGGCCGAACTCGTTCGCCCTCGACCTCTCGTGCCCGCAGTCGCCGTCGACCTGCTGCTTCTGGCGAGCTTCCCGGTTCTCCTTTTCATGCTCGCGTTCTACGAAACCGCGGAGATCAAGAAGATGCGAGAGCTCGTGCACCTCGCCACGCAGCGCCTGGGACTGAGCGCGAGGTCATCGTAATCGTCCGTTCGCGTTTGTTCTCGATCCTCTGGCTCGCAGTGATTCTGGGAGTGACGCTCGTTCCGCTCGAGGGCACCCAGGAGACGCCCCCGATCTTCTGCGTGCTATGCGGCGACGGAGCCGTCGCCGACGGCGTCTTGAATGTGGGCCTCTTCCTGCCGCTGGGGGCGGCCCTGACGATCGGGGGCTCGCGCCCGCTGCGCGCACTGGCGCTGGGGGCCGTGCTTTCCTTCGGAGTCGAGACCGCTCAGTTCGTGATTCCCGGACGCGATCCGAGCCTCTCGGACCTCGTGTTCAATACGCTGGGAACAGCGCTCGGCGTGGCCCTCGCCCGTTCCACCGCCCTGTGGTGGTGGCCTCGCCCGCGCATGGCCGGCATTCTCAGTATCGCCGGAGCGCTGAGCGCGGCGTCCGTCCTCGCCTCGACCGGTTTCCTGCTGCGTCCGTCGTTCCCGGAGGATACGTACTACGGAGGCTGGACCCCGCGCTTCGGTCATCTGGAATGGTACGGTGGGCGAGTACTCGAGGCGTCGCTCGGCGGGCTGGAGGTACCACCTGGCGTCCTCGCGCGCTCGCTTCAAGTGCGCCAGGAGCTTCTCTCGGGTGCCCCGATCCACGTGCGGGCCCGCGCTGGCCCGCGGCCCTCGGGCCTCGCGCCCGTGTTCACCATCCACGACGCGCACCAGCGCGAGATCCTGCTTCTCGGTATCGACGGAGACGACCTCGTCTACCGGTATCGCCCGCGCGCACTCGCCTGCCGTCTCCAGGCACCCGAGATCCGGGTCCGCGGCGCGATGCGCGGGATCGTGTGGCGTGATCCCGTATCCATCGTCGTCCGTCCGACCGGCTCCGGGTACTGCGTCCGCGTGAATACGACCGAGCACTGCGGCCTCGGCTTCACCGTCGGGGCTGGGTGGGCCTTGCTCTTGGGCAGCCCGCCTGGTTCTCTCTGGCTTCAGCCCGCGCTCAATCCAGGCTGGCTTGCTGCCCTCTTCTTCCCAATCGGCCGGTGGGCGCGGTTCAGTTGGGCATTTGCGGCGTCTGTCGCGCTGTCGTTAGGTGGTCTGCTGGTCCTGCCGTCGTTCGTTGGCCTCCTGCCAACTCCGGCGACGGAGCTCGTGGGCGCGCTCGCCGGATCCCTCGCGGGCTGGACAAGCAGAAAGGCAGGAGAATCACATTTGAGAACGAATTGAACGATGCCGAAGTGACGGCGCCTTGACACCCTCTGCCCGCCGACGGACGCCCTGTCGCGTCCAGCAGGTCAAGATTCGCGATGAATTACCGGAGGATCTGTCGGCCAGGACCCCGGCACAACTGTTGCAGTTAACCCGCCACGTGGAGCGCTCACAAAGG
>Ga0137403_10002714_pt1 | contig 21533 bp, 25 predicted proteins | sample CZOMad2_1_16fung_FD_122057 | JGI IMG/M metagenome (GOLD analysis project Ga0137403, IMG submission 122057) | Vadose zone soil fungal communities from Angelo Coast Range Reserve, California, USA - CZOMad2_1_16fungal (Hybrid Assembly) | ecosystem: Environmental > Terrestrial > Soil > Vadose zone...
CCGGCCGGTACGCGCAGGGGCTCGTCAATCAGGGGTGGAAGGACTCGGGCAACGCGATCCTCGACGCCGACGGCGCCCTGCCGGAGCCGCCGATCGCGCCGTGCGAGGTGCAAGCGTACTGCTATCGCGCGTGGCGGCAGACGGCCGCGCTCCTGCGCGCGCTCGGCGACGCCGCGCGCGCGGAAGACCTGGAAGCGCGCGCGACGGCGCTGCGCGAGCGCTTCGAGCGTGACTTCTGGTCGGAGGAGCTCGGCTGCTACGTGCTCGCGCGGCAGGCGGGCGGCCGGCCCGTCGCGCAGATCGCCTCCAACGCGGGCCAGGTGCTCTGGGGCGGTATCGCGGCGCGGGAGCGCGCCGCGCGCGTGGCCGCGCGTCTGCTGGCCGACGACATGTTCTCCGGCTGGGGCATTCGCACGCTGTCCAGCGCGAGCATCGCCTACAACCCGATCAGCTACCACCTCGGCAGCGTGTGGCCGCACGACAACGGGCTGATCGCGGCCGGCTTCTGCCGCTACGATCAGGACGACGCCGCGCTGCGCGTGTTCAACGCACTCTACGAGGCGGCGACCGCGTTCTGCCACTACCGGCTGCCGGAGCTGTACGCCGGCTACGCGCGCAGCGACTCCGAGGCGCGCCCGGTGAGCTATCCCGTCGCGTGCAGCCCGCAGGCGTGGGCGGCCGGCGCGATCCCGCATGCGCTATGGAACCTGCTCGGCCTGCGCGCCGCCGCCCTCGAGCATCGGCTCGACGTCGTCCGGCCGCGGTTGCCCGCGTGGCTCGAGTGGCTCGAGATACGCGACCTGCGCGTCGGCGACGCTCGCGCCGACCTGCGCTTCGATCGGCGCGCCGACGGGCGCGCGGAGGTCGCGGCCGAGGTGCGCGCCGGCCGCCTGACGGTGACGCCGACGGAGACGTCGCCCCCGGCGGATTTCACGGTCGCCGCCGCGGCCTGATCAGCCCTCCCGCTCGGCCCGTTCCGCGCGCCGAAAGGCACGCCGCATCTGGCGTTCCAGCGTGCCGGGCGGGGTCGTCGGGCCCCCGCGCTCGACAATCCTGTAAATGATTTCGGGGCCCCGTCCGTCGAACCTTGCGGATCGCATCCAACAGTTCGACCTCAACAGGGAGGATCGCATGACACGTGCACAGCGTACGATCGGCCTGATCGCGGCCGCGCTCCTGCTGGCCGTCACCGCGGTGACGACGCAGGCGCAGCCGCAGTTCGCCGGCACCTGGACCATGGACCCCGCGCAGAGCCAGTTCCCGGCGCGTGAAGGCGGTCACGGGCACAAGGCGCCGGATGGGTCGCAGAGCCAGGCACCGAAGCAACCGCCCGCCGTGAAGCTTCTCGTCGAGCAGAACGGCGTCAACATCAAGGTGACGCGCTCGACGGCGCGCGACAATCGAGAGCGCTCGTACAGCCAGTCGTTCGTCGCCGACGGCTCGGAGCGGACGGAGCAGGGCCATCGCGGCTCGACCACCGTCACGAAGGCCACGCTCGGTGGCGATCGCCTCGTGACCACGTCCACGACGACGATGCCGGGCAAGGACGGCGGTGAGGCGAAGACGTTCTCGCGTGAGTCGACCTGGACGCTGTCGCCCGACGGGCGCACGCTCACCATCGACACGGTGATGCACACGCCTCACGGCGACAAGACGATGAAGACGGTCTACCTGAAGAGCTAGACGCGACATCGAGGAGCGCCACGGGTTTCCCGCGGCGCTCCGAGCGTTGGGGGTGGGGGGCCATTTCGGGGCCCCCCACTTTATCGAACAGCTAGTCTCCGCCCATTTCGGGGCGTCCCTCGTCGACCCACGGGCTCTTCATCTCCGGCGGCTCTTTGAAGCCGGGGTCGTACCGCCGGCCGATCGCAGGGGCGCCCCGGAGCGGGCGCACGTCACGCATCTTCCGTGACACCTTCGCGGGATCGGCCTTCTTGACCACTCGCTTCCCGGGTCTGGCCATGGTCGGGGCTGATGCGATGATCGTGCCGCCGACTTTCGCGGTCATTCTCTCGCCGCCCGTATATAAAGAGGAACGAATGGATGCCGCGACGGTGGGGGCGCTTTGCGCGCTGGGATCGGCGATGGCGTGGTCGGTGACGAGCCTGATGGTCAGCGCGCTTTCGCCCGGCATCGGCACCTTCACGATCAACGCCGCGCGCACGACGCTCACGGCGGTCATGGTGGTCGGCTGGATGCTGGTGGCCGGCGGCCTCGAGGTGGTCCGCACCCTGTCCATGGGCAGCCTCGCGCTGCTCGCCGTCTCCATCGTGCTGGCCATCGCCATCGGCGACACGATCTTCTTCGAGAGCTCGCGGCGACTCGGCCTCGGCCGCGCCATGACCATCTCGATGAGCTACCCGGTGGTGGCGGCGTCGCTCGCGGCGCTGCTCCTGGGCGAGCGGCTCACGGCGCCGATCGTCGTCGGCGGTCTCATCACGCTCGCCGGCATCGTCCTCATCGTGCTGGCCCGCGTGGAGCCGCGGGGCGAGCCGCGGCCGTGGCGCGGCGTCGTCGAAGCCCTGCTGGCCGCGGTGGCGTGGGGCGTGTCGGTGGTGGCGCTGCGCGTGCCGCTCGACGAGATCGATCCGGTGAGCGCGCAGGCGGTGCGGCTGCCCGTGGGCGCGCTGCTGCTGTGGGTCACCCCGTGGGCGCTGCGCGGGCTGCCGGGGCTGGTGCGCGGCGGCTGGCCGCTCTTCGGTCAGCTGCTGGCGCTGGCCGCGTTGACCGCGGTCAGCTCGGTGATGTACGGCGCGTCCGTCAAGTACGCCGGCGTCGCGGTGGCCACCGTGCTCTCGTCCACGGCGCCGCTGTTCGCGGTGCCGCTCGGCATCGTCTTTCTCGGCGAGCGGCTGCCGGTGCTGGCGATGATCGGCGCTGCGGTGACGGTGGCGGGAATCGTGGTGCTGCGTCTCTGAGTCGTCGTCGTCTCACGTGGTCGTGATCGAGCTCGCGCGCTGCGCAGGAGACGATCGTGCGCACGCGGCGCTCGTTCGAGACTTGCGGCGCGGTCGCGACGCGCGCGAAACATCCCGCGGCGTGGCCGCGCCTCCAGGCGCGGCGCGCCAGCGACGCCACCAGACGACACAGCTCCCACGGATCGACCGGCTTGAGGACATGCTGGTGAAAGCCGGCCTTCAGCAAGCGCTGGCGATCGTCGCGGCTGCCGTGCGCCGTCACCGCGATCGCCGGGGTGTCGGCGCCCCACGGCAGCGCGCGAACACGCTCGATCAGCCAGAAGGCGTTCTCGCCCTCCGTGCCGAGATCGGTGAGGAGGACGTCGGGCCGGATGGCTTCGAGCGCCCCGAGGGCGCTCCGGGCGGAGGCGGCGGCGCTGACCAGGGCCGCCGCGTACTCGAAGACGGTTTTCATGAGCTCGCGGGACTCGGGGTCGTCGACGACGAGCAAGACGTGAACGCCCCGAAGAGACGCTTGCTCCTCGAAGCTCTCCTCCGGCATGTGCCCCCACAGACGCGAAAGAATTGCGGCGCCCAGAGGTGCAAAGGGATTGCCAGTGAATCAGCCTGGTGGGTGGGATCGGAACCGCGGGCGTCTCGTTGGGACGAGGTCTGCCCAACCAGGGGAAGGAAGTCAGTGCCGCGGCGGCCGGCGTCAGACGATCCGGCCGAGGCGGCTGCGCGAACGACGGCTGAGCGCGAACGTCGCGTTCGGGATCGCGCGCGTGACGAGGGCGTGCTTCCGGCAAGATTTGCAGGTCCACCGATCGCGCAGGATTGCCGAAGACTTCGCGATGGTCGCGACGACCGTGCGAGCCTCCGCAGCCGTGATTCCGAGTGCCCTCCCCAAGCAGTCGTCGCAAAAGTCGGCGCTCTCGTGGAGGATCAGGAATCCCTTGGCGCGAGCTACGAGATCCATGACTCTGGTCTGTTGCCCGGCAAAGCGTGTGCCGGGTGCTTGCATTCGGGCGACGGTGGGACTACACAGGACGTCACGCACGGAGGCCGCCATGAGTCAGGCCGCCCGCCCGCCGCACCCGCTCGTGAGGAGGACACCATGGGACTGCTGAGTGACCGGGAGCTCGCCGGCCTGCTGCCGGCGGAGACCCACGCCTTCGCCGGACCGATCCCGACGCAGAGCGTGTCGAGCGACGAGTTCATGCCGACGCCGCAGACGCGGCGGCAGCGTCGCGTAGAGGCGCGTGTGAAGGAGCTGGGCGACGCGCTGGCGAAGCGGCACGGGATGACGCGCCGGCGCTTCCTGACCACGGCGTCGGGCATGGCCGCCGCGTTCCTGGCCATGAACGAGGTCTACGGCGCGCTGTACGACGTGAGCGTGGCGGAGGCGCAGGCGCCGGGGATGGCGAAGGAGCGCGCGGACGCGCTCAGCAAGCAGTTCGTGATGGACTGCCACACGCACTTCCTGCGCGACGACACGCGGATCATGACGTTCGTGCGGCAGCGCCAGGCGGTGGGCAAGGCGGGCTGGAACAAGGCGCTGGCCGACAAGGAGCAAACCATCGAGGACCTCAAGTTCGTGAACTACTACAAGGAGGTGTTCCTCGACAGCGATACCAAGGTCGCGCTGATCTCCGGCGCGCCGTCGGAGGTCCCGCAAGACTGGTTCCTCACCAACGAAATGAAGGCGGAGGCGCGCGCGCGGGTGAACAAGGACGCGGGCTCGCGCCGCATGCTGAGTCACGCGATCTTCACCCCGGGCTATCCCGGCTGGATGGAGCAAGTCGATCACGCGCTCCGCGACCTCAAGCCGGACTCGTTCAAGGGCTACACGATCGGCGACAACACCAGCAAGAACCTCAGCAAGCACCCGTGGCGGATGGACGACGACAAGCTCGTCTATCCGTTCTACGAGAAGCTGCTCAGGGCGGGCTACGACAAGGTCTGCGTCCACAAGGGCCTCTTCCCGCCCTCCGTCGAGCAGCAGTTCCCTCATCTGCTCGCGTACTCCGACGTGCGCGACGTGGGGAAGGCCGCCAAAGACTGGCCGAAGATGAACTTCATCATCTATCACGGCGGCTACCGCTTCGCGGGCGGCGGCAAGGTCGAGGACGCCTGGACGCAGTTCGAGAAGACGGGGCGCATCGAGTGGGTGACCGACCTTGCCGACATCCCGTCGAAGTACGGCGTGACCAACGTCTACGCCGACGTCGGACAGCTCTTCGCCCAGACCACCATCGCGGAGCCGCGCGTGTCGGCGGCGATGATGGGGATGCTGATCCGCGGCCTCGGCGCCGACCGCGTCGTGTGGGGCACCGACGCCATCTGGACGGGCTCGCCCCAGTGGCAGATCGAGGCGCTGCGACGCCTCGAGATTCCCGAGGAGATGCAGAAGCAGTACGGCTTCAAGCCGCTCGGGGCCGCCGACGGCCCGGTGAAGAGCGCGATCCTCGGCGAGACCAACGCGCGGCTGTACAAGTACGAGCGTCGCGCCGCGCTGGCCACCGACCGCATGGCCGCGCTGAAGACGGAGTACGAGCAGGCGGGCGGCCGGCGGAGCAACCTGCGCTACGGTTACGTGGTGCGGTCGCGGGGCTGACGGGCGCGCGCCAGATTCGCGTACCAGGCGCCGGACAGCACGAAGCGCGGAAACGTGACCCACTGCTCGACCACGAAGCGGCTCACGAAGTCCGCGCCGCCATCGAACGGCGTCGGCGCCTCCGCCTCGCGCCGGTGGCCGCGGCCCTGGAGCACGAGCGCGACGACCATCGCCGCGACCGCGATCACCGCCGCCGTCACCGACCGTCCGAGCACCGCGCCGAGCAGGACGAGCGTCGCCAGCTGGAACAGCGGCACCGCGACGATGTGGATCAGCAGATTGCCGCGGTCGCGGTGCTTGGCGACGTAGTCGCTCCACTGCCAGGCGAGCAGGTTCGGGCGGACCACTAGAACCGGCGGCGGCCGCCCAAGGCGCGCTTGCGCAGGCGGAGCGACTTGGGCGTGACCTCGAGCAGCTCGTCCTCGCGGATCCACTCCAGGCACTGCTCGAGGTTCATGATCCGCGGCGGGGTCAGCCTGATGCTCTCGTCGGCCGACGACGCGCGCATGTTCGTCAGCTTCTTCTCCTTGGTGATGTTCACGTCGAGGTCGTTGTCGCGCGAGTTCTCGCCGACGATCTGCCCTTCGTAGACGGGCTCGCCCGGTGCCAGGAACATCACGCCGCGGGCCTGGAGGTTGTCGATGGCATAGCCGGTGGTGCGGCCGGCGCGATCCGCCACGAGCGCCCCGTTCTGGCGGTGTGGAATATCGCCCTGCCACTCGTCGTAGCCATCGAACAGGTGGTTCAGCAGGCCTGTTCCGCGCGTGTCGGTCAGGAATTCCGTCCGATAGCCGATCAGGCCGCGCGAGGGCAACCGGTATTCGAGCCGCACGCGCCCGGTCCCGTGGTTGACCATCTTCGTCATGGCGCCCTTGCGCGGCGCGATCTTCTGGGTCACCGCGCCGATGAACTCCTCGGGAACGTCGATGACGAGGTGCTCCATCGGCTCGAGCGTCCGGCCGCCTTCCTGGTGGGTGATGATCTCGGGCTTGCCGACCTCGACCTCGTAGCCTTCACGCCGCATGATCTCGATGAGGATGGCGAGCTGCAGCTCGCCGCGGCCGGAGACGCGGAAGGTGTCGGGCGAGTCCGTCTCCTCCACGAGGATCCCCGGGTTCAGCTTGCGCTCCTTCATGAGGCGCTCGCGGAGCTGCGGCGAGGTGACGAAGCGGCCTTCCTTGCCGGCGAACGGCGAGATGTTGGACGAGAACAGCATCGAGACCGTCGGCTCGTCGATGCGGATGAGGGGCAGCGCCACGGGATTCTCGATCGGCGCCACCGTCTCCCCGATGTCGATGGTGTCGATGCCGGCGATGGCCACGATCGCTCCCGCGCTCGCTTCCTTGACCTCGATGCGCTTGAGGCCTTCGTAGCCGTACAGCACGGTCACCTTCGCCTGCTCGAGGGTGCCGTCGCGATGCATCACCGAGACGCGATCGGCCTGTCGCACCGTGCCGTTCACGATGCGCCCGATGACGAGCCGCCCGACATAGTCGTCCCAATCCATCATGGTGACGCGGAACTGCAAGCCCACGGCCGGATCGAAGCGCGGCGGCGGGACGGTCTTCAAGATGGTCTCGAAGAGCGGCTCGAGGGTGGTGCTCTCGACCTTCAGATCCGTGGTCGCGGTACCCGTCCGCGCGTTGGTGTAGAGGACGGGGAATTCGAGCTGATCCTCGGAGGCGTCGAGGTCGATGAAGAGGTCGTAAACCTCGTCGAGCACCTCCGCCGCGCGCGCGTCGCTGCGGTCGATCTTGTTGATGACGACGATCGGCGGCAGTCCCGCCTCCAGCGCTTTCTTGAGCACGAAGCGCGTCTGGGGCAGGGGCCCCTCGGCGGCGTCCACGAGCAGCAGCACGCCGTCCACCAGCGTCAGCGTGCGCTCCACCTCGGAGCCGAAATCGGCGTGGCCGGGCGTGTCCACGATGTTGATGTGGACGTCCCGGTAGTTCACGGCCGTGTTCTTGGCCATGATCGTGATGCCCTTCTCGCGCTCCAGATCCATGGAGTCCATGATCCGCTCCGCGACGGCCTGGTTCTCGCGGAAGAGCCCGGACTGCCAGAGCATGGCGTCCACGAGCGTGGTCTTGCCGTGGTCGACGTGGGCGATGATCGCTATGTTACGAATGCTTTCGCGCTGCTGCATCACTCCACTGTACCATGTCGACGTGCGGTGTCCGCGCTGCGGGGGTCAGAGCGTGCGACGCAGCTCGCGGGTCGGCGCGTTCGAGCGACTGATCAGCAGCCTCTACGTCTATCCGTTCCGCTGCCAGCGCTGCACCCACCGCTTCCACGCCCTCAACTGGGGCCACCGCTACCCGCGTCCCAAGGGCGAGCACCGCGACTACGAGCGCGTGGTGGTCCGGCTGCCCGCGCGGCTCACGGCGGGGACGGAGACCGCGGACGCCGAGACCACTGACCTGTCGGTCAGCGGCTGCGCGGTGCGGACGGACGCGCGCTTCCCGCCGGGCACGGAGGTGCGGTTCAGCGTCCAGCTGGGCGGCAGCGGCCGGACGGTGGAGATCGCCGAGGCGGTGGTGCGCGCCACCAACGAGGGCCGCGTCAGCCTGCAGTTCGTCCACGTCGGCGTCGAAGAGCAGCAGCGGCTCGCGGAGTACATCCAAAATGTGGCATTGCCGATCGGCGCCGGCCGCCCTCGCCGCCGGCTGTCGTTCCCGATCGAGGTGGTGCTGGTGGCCGTCGCCGGCCTGCTCGTGATCTTCCTGATCCTGTCGATGGTCACGCGCATCGGTGTCACCGTGCGGTGAGGCCGCCGCTGTTATAATGGTCGGCGCTTTGTCGCGCCTCCGAACGCTTCGCATGGTTCGTGCTCTGCTCGTCATCGGCGCCGTCGCCCTGGCGCCCGCACTCGCGTGGGCCCAGGACAAGCCCGCCGCCAAGACGCCGCGCGCGGTCATCACGCTCGCGAAGGGCGGCGAGATCGTGCTGGAGTTCTTTCCACAAGACGCGCCCAAGCACGTGCAGAACTTTCTCGCGCTGGCGAAGAAGGGCTTCTACGACGGCCAGCGCGTGCACCGTGTGGAGCCCAGGTTCGTCGTCCAGTTCGGTGACCCGCAAACGAAGACGCTGCCCCTCGACGACGACCGCGTCGGCGGCGGCGGCCCCGGCTACACCCTGAAGGCCGAGTTCAACAGCCGCACATTCGAGCGCGGGGTGCTCGGCATGGCCCGCAGCGACGATCCCGACTCCGCGGGCAGCCAGGTGTACGTCATGCTCGGTCCGGCGCCCTTTCTGAACGGCAAGTACACCGCGTTCGGGCAGGTGACCAAGGGAATGGACGTCGTGGACACGATTCGCGTCGGCGACCGGATCAAGTCGATCAAGGTGGTGCCATGAAGCAGACAGGAGTCATCACGCTCGAGAACGGCAACGAGATCCGCCTCGAATTCTTCGCGCAGGACGCGCCGAAGACCGTCGAGAACTTCCTCACGCTGGCGAAGAAGGGCTTCTACAACGGCCTGACGTTCCACCGCGTCGTGCCCGGCTTCGTCGTGCAGGGCGGATGCCCGAAGGGCAGCGGCACCGGCGGTCCGGGCTACACCATTCCCGCCGAGTTCAACGCGAACAAGCACGTGCGCGGCTCGCTGGCCATGGCGCGCAGCCAGGACCCGGACTCTGCGGGCTCGCAGTTCTACATCACCTACGGCGCGCAGCCGCACCTCGACAACAGCTACACGGTCTTCGGCAAGATCACGAGCGGCATGGAGCACGTGGACCGCATCCGGCAGGGTGACAAGATGAAGTCGGTCACCATCAGCGAGGAATAGCGGTGGCCTGGTCGGTCCTGCTGCGCGGCGGTACGGTGATCGACGGCACCGGAACGCCGGGCCGGCGCGCCGACGTCGCCGTCGAGGGCGAGCGCATCGTCGCCGTCGCCCCGAGCCTGGCCGGCGCCGCCGACCGCGTGCTCGACGTCGCCGGTCGCGTGGTCGCGCCCGGCTTCATCGACATGCACTCGCACTCCGACCTGTTCTACTTCGGCTGCCCATCGGCGGAGTCCAAGATCCGCCAGGGCGTGACGACGGAAGTCGTCGGCATGTGCTCGTTCTCCCAGGCCCCCATCCGCCCCGACCAGCACGCGCTCGTGGAGGGGTGGGTGGGGGGCATCGGGATGACCCCGGATCTGAAGTGGGAGACGTTCGGCCAGTACCTCGACGCGCTGCGGAGCGTGCGGCCGTCGGTCAACGTCGTGCACCTCGTCGGCCACGGTGCGCTGCGCATCGCGGCCATGGGCTTCGAGGCGCGCCCGGCCGGCGCCGACGACCTGCGCGCGATGGAACGCCTGCTCGGCGACGCCATGGACGCCGGCGCGTGGGGCTTCTCCACCGGCCTCGTCTACCCGCCCAGCGCGTACGCGAACACGCAGGAGCTGATCGCGCTGGCGCGCTCGATGCGCTCGCGTCACGGCTTCTACTTCTCGCACGTGCGCGGCGAATCGGCGATGCTGCTCGACTCCATCGCCGAGGCCATCCGGATCGGCGACGAGGGCGGGGTGCCGGCACAGATCGCGCACGTCAAAGCCTCCGGACGCGAGAACTGGTCCAAGCTCGAGGGCGCGCTCGGCCTGATCGACGACGCGCGCCGCCGCGGCATCGACGTCGCGGGCGACGTCTACCCGTACAACGCCGGCAGCACGAAGATGGACAACCTCATGCCGGCCTGGGCCCACGAGGGCGGCATGGGGAAGCTGCTCGAGCGTCTGGCCGACCGTGCGACGCGCAAGCGCATCACCGACGAGTGTCTCGTGGACGGCGAGCGCTGGGGCACCGTCTCGCAGGGCGGCGTCGGCTTCGACCAGATCTTCGTCGCCGCGTGCCGTCGTCGCGAGCTGGAAGGCCTGAACCTCGCGCAGATCGCCACGCAGACCGGCCGCGGCCCCGCCGAGACGCTGATGGACCTCCTGCTCGAGGAGAAGTGCGCGGTCGGCATGGTGTCGTTCTCGCAGTCGCTCGAGAACGTCGCCAAGGTGCTGGCGCACCCGGCGCTGATGATCGGCTCGGACTCGATCCCGCTCTTCGAGGGCGAGGGCGACAAGCCCGGCAAGCCGCACCCGCGCTCCTACGGCACGTTCCCGCGCGTGCTCAGCGAGTACGCGCGCGAGCGGAAGCTGTTCTCGCTCGAGACGGCCGTGCACAAGATGACGGGCATGCCCGCGCAGCGCCTGGGCCTGCGGGACCGCGGCGTGGTGCGCGAGGGCGCCGTCGCCGACCTCGCCGTCTTCGACGCGGCCACGGTGAAGGACGAGTCCACCTATCCGGACCCGCATCGCTATCCGAGCGGCATTCCCTACGTGATCGTGAACGGCCGCGTCGCGGTCGACGGTGGCCGCCTCGTCGGTCCGGGCGCCGGGCGCGTGCTGGCCCCGCCGCGCTGACGCTCGTCGCGCGCCGTCTCGGGTCTACATCCCCCCGCCGCCGCCTCCGCCGCGCGGGACCCAGTCGAAGTTCAGCACGCCGACCCGCGCCGACGCGGTGCCCGGCGGCAGGGGCGCACGGAAGAACGAGCGGCCTCGGGGCGGCACGTCGAGCGGTACGTAGACAACGCGCGTCTCGAGCAGCCGTCCCGCGGTGTCGAGCGCCTCGACGCTCAGCCGCACCCGCGTGGCGTGGGCGTCGTAGACGTTGTAGACGTAGCCCTCGAGCTGCGGCCCGCTGCGTCCCGCCGACACCGCTGACTCGATGCGGAAGTAGCGCGTCTCGGGCGTGCCCGCGCCGAAGCCCGAATCCTGCGCGCCGGCGCCGGCGGCCGTCATCAGTGTGAGCGCGATCGCTGCCAGCGTGACACGGTTGTGGCTCATCGTCGCCTCCTGGCTGGGACGCTCTTCACAGGGCTCGCACCATACCTTTAGACTCCGAGGCCCCCATGCGCGGTTCCGGCGTTACACTGCGGGCACTCGATTGCGAGCCCGGGGGCCGTTGGACGGCCGAGGGCGAGACGGAGGCCGATCCATGCTGGATCTCGGGCTGACAGGCAAGGTGGCGATCGTGACGGGCGGCAGCGCGGGCCTCGGCCGGGCGGCGGCGATGCGGCTGGCGCGCGAGGGTACGCGCGTGAGCATCTGCGCGCGCCGCAAGGAGGTGCTGGAGCGCACAGCCGGGGAGATCCGTCAGGCGGGCGGCGACGTGCTCGCGATTCCCGCCGACGTGACGCGCGCCGAGGACGTGGAGGCGGTGGTGAAGGCGACGACGGAGCGCTTCGGCGGCGTCGACATCCTGCTGAACAACGCCGGCACCTCCGCGGCGGCCGCGTTCATGGACGTCGACGACCGCACGTGGCAGACGGACATCGAACTCAAGCTGATGGCCGCCATCCGCTTCTGCCGCCTGACGATCCCGATCATGCAGAAGCGCGGCGGCGGCGTGATCATCAACGTCACCACCGTCGGCGGCAAGGCGCCCGCGGCGCGCGCGGTGCCGACGGCCGTGACGCGCGCGGCCGGCATCAACCTCACCAAGGGACTCGCCTCCGAGTACGCATCGGCGGGCATCCGCGTGAACACGATCTGCCTCGGGCTCGTGAAGAGCGAGCAGTGGGAGCGGCGCGCCAAGGGTGGCGACGTCGAGGCCGTCTATCGCGAGGGTGCCAAGCGCGTACCCATCGGCCGCATGGGCGAGGCCGAGGAGTTCGGCGACCTCGTCGCCTTCCTCGTCTCGGCCCGCGCCGCCTTCATCACGGGCACCGCGGTCAACTTCGACGGCGGGATGTCGGCCGTGGTGTGACGATTGCGCGTCGCCGCGACGTCCGGCCGCGGCGGCGCATCCAAAGCAGCATGGATACCCTCAGCCTGGCGCGGTTCGACCGGATGCTCGAGCTGCCGAGCGGCGAGCGCGTGCGCATCCGGCCGATCCGTCCCGAGGACGAGCCCCGCCTCTCCGAGCTCTACGACCGCTCCGGCCGCGACACGCGCTACCAGCGCTTCTTCACCGTCATGCGCCGCCTGCCTCCGGATTGGGCACGCTTCCTCGCCAACGTGGACTACGACCGGCGCTTCGCGCTGGTCGTGGAGGATCTCACGGCGCCATCGACCTCGCTGATCGGCGTCGCGCGATACGAGCCGGTCGGGGAGGGCGTCGCCGAGGTCGCCTTCGTCGTGGAGGACCGCTGGCAGGGCAAGGGGCTGGGCACGCTGCTCATCACGGAGCTCTTTCGCGCCGCTGCGGAGAACGGGATCACGCGCTTCCGCGCGTTCGTCCTCGCCGACAACCGCCGCATGCTCGCGCTCTTCGCACGCCACGCCGACGTGCTGGAGCGGCGGCTCGAGCAGGGCGTGGTCGAGCTGACGCTGGCGCCGAAGGACTACCGGCCGCGCACCGTCATCACGGGGCAGTGAGCGGTCGCCACCACGCGGCCGGCCACGGAGCCCAGAAAGAATCGCGCGACGCCGCTGCGGCCGTGCGTGCCGACGACGATCAGGCCCGCGCGGCGCCCCCGGGCCGTTCGCACGATGCGATCTGCCGGCACGCCCTCGATCAACAGCCCGCGCGCCCTCACCCGGGCGCGGCGGGCCTTGGCCACGAGCGTGTCGAGTCGGCGCTGCGCGGAGGCCCGCTGCGAGCGGAGCAGCGTGTCCCAGACCTGCGGCGTGACGTAGGCGTCGGCGACCAGCGGCGCGGGCGGGCTCAGCACGTGCAGCAGTAGCAGTTCCGCGCGATCGCGCCGGGCCCACTCCACGGCCTTGGTGAAGGCCGCGCCGGAGGCCGGAGAGAAATCGGTGGCGTGCAGGATGCGACTCACGTCGACAGCGTACCCTTTCACGGGCGCCCTGAATTATGCTTTTGGAGGCATAATACGCGCGTGGCACGCATCGCCGCCGCCCTCCTCGTCGTCGCGCTCGGCATCGCCACCGCCGCCGCGCAGGGGCCGCCGTCCCGCACGGTCATCCTGTCGACGACGACCAGCACCCAGGACTCCGGCCTGCTCGACGTGCTGGTGCCGACCTTCGAGCGGCAGACCGGCCTCACGGTGAAGACGGTGTCGGTCGGCACCGGCCAGGCGCTGGCCCTCGCCGCGCGCGGCGAGGCCGACGTCGTCCTCGTCCACGCGCCGGCCCTCGAGCGGAAATACGTCGAGGAGGGCAAGCTCACGAACCGCCGCCTCGTCATGGTCAACGACTTCGTCGTGGTCGGGCCCGAGAGCGATCCGGCGAGGATCAGCGGCGAGACGCGCGCGGCCGGTGCGCTGGCGAGGATCGCCGACGCCGGCGCGCGCTTCGTCTCGCGCGGCGACAGGTCCGGCACCCACGTCCTCGAGCTGTCGCTCTGGAAGCAGGCGGGCGTCACGCCCGCCGCTCCCTGGTACATCGAATCCGGTCAGGGCATGGGCGCCACGCTCGGCCTGGCCGACGACCGGCGCGCCTACACGCTCAGCGATCGCGCCACCTACCTCGCGTTCGGCCGGCGCCTGGCGCTCAAGGTCCTCGTCGAGGGTGACCGCGCGCTGCTCAACGTCTACTCCGTGCTGGAGGTCAATCCCGCCAACGGGCCGCGCGTCAACGCGGCCGGCGGCAAGGCCTTCGCCGATTTCATGCTGGCGCCCGAGACCCAGGCGACGATCAAGGCCTTCGGCGTCGACAGGTTCGGCCAGCCCCTGTTCGTCCCCATCGCCGGCCGGGGGAGTCAAGAGGGGGACGTTAGTCCCCCTCTCAAGTAAATGGGAGAAGGACGGTAGTCCGTGGACCTGCTCGTCGCCGGCGTGCGCGAAGCGCTCCGGCTCCTCCTCAGCGGCGATGCCGACGTCTTCGCCATCCTGTGGCTCTCGCTCCAGGTCTCCGGACTGGCCACGCTGATCTCGCTCGCGCTGGGCGTTCCCGCCGGCGCCGCGCTGGCGCTGCTGCGCTTCCCCGGCCGCACGCTCGTCGTCTCCGCCGTGAACACCGGCATGGGCCTGCCTCCGGTCGTCGTCGGCCTGTTCGTCACGCTGCTCTTGTGGCGGAGCGGGCCGCTCGGCGGGTGGGAGATCCTCTACACGCCGGCCGCCATCGTGCTCGCCCAGGCCGTGATCGCGGCGCCGATCGTCATGGGCATCACGCTGGCGGCCGTGCAGAACGTCCCCGAGAAGTTCCGGCTGCAGCTGGTGGCGCTCGGCGCCTCGCGCCCGCAGATGGTCGGCGTGGTGCTGCGCGAGGCGCGGCTGCCGATGCTGGCCGCGGTCATGGCGGGCTTCGGCGGCATCATCTCCGAGATCGGCGCCTCGATGATGGTCGGCGGCAACATCAAGGGCCAGACGCGCACGCTCACCACGGCGATGGTGCTCGAGACCGGGAAGGGCAACTTCGAGGTTGCCATCGCGCTCTCGCTCCTGTTGCTCGTCCTCGTGTTCGGCGTCAACTGGGCGTTGACGGCGGTCCAGCAGCGCCGGGTCTGGTGAGCGCGCGGGAGCGGACGCGACGCGCGCCGTGCCACAATGTGGGCGATGACCCGACGGCTTTCGATCGTCATCGGCCTGCTGGCGTGGCTGAGCGTGCCCGCCGGCGCGCAGGTCACTGAGGTCGCGGTCTTCGGCGCCTCGGATCTCGCGCTGGCGTTCAAGGAGATCGTTCCGAAGTTCGAGCGGGCGCTGAGCGTCAAGGTGACGTTGGTGCTCGGCTCCACGGGAATGCTGGCCAAGCAGATCGAGCACGGCGCGCCCGCCGACGTCTTCTTCGCCGCCGATCAGACATTCATCGAAGATCTCGCCGGCAAGGGCGTGGTGATCCCGGAGACACGGGCGCTCTACGCGCAGGGCCGGCTCGTGCTGGCGACCGCGCGCAGCGCCGGACCGAAACTGACCGATCTGCGCCAATTGAGCGAGCCGCGGATCCGCCACGTCGCGGTCGCCAATCCCGCGCACGCGCCGTATGGCCGCGCCGCCGAGCAGGCGCTACGCGCTGTCGGCGTGTGGGATGAGCTGCGGCCCAAGCTCGTGTACGGCGAGAACATCCGGCATGCGCTGCAGTTCATGGAGAGCGGCGCCGCCGAGGCCGGGCTGATCGCGCTGTCGCTGGCCAACGTGCCGGCGATCGACTACGTCACGGTCGACCGCGCGCTGCACGCCCCGCTGAATCAATCGGTGGCCGTCGTGCGACGCAGCCGGCGACCCGAGCTGGGACTGGCCTTCATCCAGTTCGTCAACGGTGCGGAAGGGCGCGTGGTCATGAAGCGCTTCGGCTTCCTCCTGCCCGGGGAGTTCTGAGCCGATGGATTTTTTTCCGATCGCGCTCTCGGCCCGCGTCTCGGTCACGGCCACCGCCCTCACGATGCTCACCGGCATTCCGCTCGCGTGGGCCCTGGCCCGCCGGCAGTTCCCGGGCCGGCGTCTCCTGGACGCCCTCGTCGTCAGCCCGCTCGTCCTGCCGCCAACCGTGCTCGGCTACTACCTGCTCGTCGTCATCGGCAGTCGGGGGCCCGTCGGGCGGCTTCTCGACGGGCTGGGTGTGTCACTCGCTTTCACGTGGCGCGCCGCCGTCATTGCCGCGTGGCTAGGGTCCATCCCGCTCCTCATCAAGGCGGCCCAGGCGGGGTTCGACGGCGTCGACGTCCGGCTCGAGCAGGCAGCGCGTACCCTGGGACGAACGGAGTGGAGCGTCTTCTGGTCCGTGACGCTGCCGCTCGCGTGGCGCTCCATCACCGCCGGCATCGTGCTCGCCTTCTGCCGCGCGTTCGGCGACTTCGGGATCACGCTGATGGTGGCCGGCAGCATCCCCGGCCGGACGCAAACGCTGCCGCTGGCCATCTACGATCACGTGCAGGCCAACGAGATGGCCCAGGCCAACGTGCTCTCCCTCGTAGCAGTGGTGATGGTCGTCCTACTCCTCATCGGCGTCGGCCGGCTCGCGCGTCTCCGGTACTGATGGCGCTCCTCGACATCCGTCTGCGCAAGCGGCTGCCCGGCTTCGAGCTCGACGTCGCCTGGACGAGCGAGGCATCCGTGACGACGCTGTTCGGGCCTTCGGGAGCGGGCAAAACCGTCACCCTCGACTGCATCGCCGGCCTGCTCACGGCCGATGCGGGCCGCGTCGCCGTCGGCGGCCGCGTCCTCTTCGACGCCGCCGCCGGCATCGACGTTCGGCCGCGCTCGCGGCAGCTCGGCTACGTCTTCCAGGGCTATGCGCTCTTCCCGCACCTGAGCGTCCTCGACAATGTCGCCTTTGGGCTGCGCGCGCTGCCGCGGCGCGAGCGCCACGCCCGGGCCCGCACGGTCCTCGAGCGCATCGGCCTGGCCGGATTCGAGCGCCGTCATCCCGGCGATCTTTCGGGGGGCCAGCGACAGCGCGTGGCGCTGGGACGCGCGCTGGCCACGGAGCCCGCGCTGCTCTTGCTCGACGAGCCCTTCTCGGCGCTGGACGCGCCGCTGCGTCATGCGCTGCGGGAAGACCTCGCCCGGGTGCTCGCGGACTGGGGCACGGCTGCGGTGCTCGTCACTCACGACTTCACCGAGGCCTATCGCCTGGGCGATCGCATCGTCGTCTACGACGCCGGCCGCGTCGTGCAGTCGGCGCCGCGCTCCGAGCTGCTCTGGCAGCCCGCCTCGGAGTCGGTCGCGCGCATCATGGGCATCCGCAACGTGCTGCACGGCACCGTGGTGAAGGCCACGCCCGATCGCATCCAGATCCGGTGGCGCGGCCAGCTCCTGGAGGCCGTGAACTCGCCGAGCCGCTCGTACCTGCCGCCCGCCGACAGCGCGATCGCGTTCTTCATCCGCCCCGAGTACGTGCGCCTGATCCGCAAGGACCGCGGCGCCGCCGATCCCTCGCACCACATGAACCTCATGGAGGGCGTGGTCGTCGGCGAGGAGGACTTCGGCACCACGTGGAGCCTTCGCATTCGGCTCGACGCGCGCGGCGTGCCCGCGCAGGGCGACCACGACCTCGAAGTCGAGGTTCCGCACCTCGTCTACGAGATCCTCGAGATCGACCGCGACCGCCGCTGGCAGTTCTCGATCCATCGCGGCTCGATCCACGTGCTTCCCGCGTGAGTGTTCCGGCCGTGCTGGCGCTGCGCGAGGTGCGGCGCCGCTACTCGAACGGCTATGCCCTCGACGTCCCCTCGCTCGATGTGCGCGCGGGCGAGGTCCTCGGCGTCATCGGGCCCAACGGAAGTGGCAAGTCGACGCTCCTGCGCATCCTCGGGCTGCTGGAGCGGCCCGACGAGGGTCAGGTGCTGTTCGGCAGCCGCGTGGTCGACGCGGGCGACGCGCTCGCCGAGCGGCGGCGGATGGCCACGGTGTTCCAGGAGCCGCTGCTCGCCGACGCGAGCGTCGCCGACAACGCCGGCCTCGGCCTCCGCTTCCGCGGGGTGCCGGCCGCCGAGACCGCGGCGCGGGTGGCGCGCTGGCTCGAGCGCCTCGGCGTGGTCGCGCTGGCCGCGCGCGCCGCGCGCACGCTCTCCGGCGGCGAGGCGCAGCGCGTGGCCCTGGCCCGCGCGCTCGTGCTCCAGCCGGAGGTGCTGCTGCTCGACGAGCCGTTCTCGGGGCTCGACGCGCCGACGCGGGCCGTCCTGGTGGCCGATCTCGGCGCCATCCTGCGCGCCGACCGCGTCACCACCGTGCTGGTGACCCACGAGCGCGGCGAGGCGCAGGCGCTGGCCGACCGCGTGGCCGTGCTCATGGCCGGCCGGCTGCACCAGCTGGACGACACCGCGCGCGTCTTCTACGCCCCGGTCTCGGAGGAGGTCGCGCGCTTCGTCGGCGTCGAGACGCTCGTGACCGGGCACGTGATCGGTCGCGAGGCCGGGGTGACCGCCGTCGAGGTCGGCGGCCGGGTGCTCGAGGTGGCGGCGGAGGCGGCGGCCGGTGCCCGGGTGCGCGTCGGCATCCGGCCGGAGGATGTCACTTTGACCGTGGCCGACGGCGCGCGCGTCGCGTCGAGCGCCCGCAACGCGCTGGACGGCACCGTCACTCGCGTGAGCGCCTCCACCCACGCGACCCTCGTGATCGTGGACGTCGGGTTCCCGCTCGTGGCGGCGGTGACCGCGCGCTCGGTGAACGAGCTCGGGCTGCGCCCCGGCGCGCGCGTGCGCGCCGTCTTCAAGGCCAGCGCCGCGCACCTGATACCCACGTGACCGCCTGCCGGCGGGGCCGCTTGACTCCCCGCCGACACGGGGAGTATAAGGAAAGCACCCGAAACCAGAGTGAACACTTGGACGGGGGTCGGTATCGACGATGAAGCGTAACGAGCCAGCGGTCATGCCTCCGCTGGCTTTGTTTGTTTTACACCGCCGTGCCCTCCCAGACGCAGAAGGAGGTCCTGCATGACCCAGGAGAACCTCATCGAGCGACTGATGGTCGAGAACGATGAGTTCCGCCGTCTCCGGTCGGAGCATCAGAGCTACGAGCAGGAACTGGAGACGCTGCGTGGAACCGCGCCGCTCTCGACGGACCAACAGTGGCGGATGAGCGAGCTCAAGAAGTTGAAGCTGATGGCGAAGGACCGGATGGAGTCGATCATCCGGCACGCGCGCCCAGGCGTCAGCGCCTGACGCGTCGGCGCCCCATTCGGCCGCGGAAGACCGCCGGCGACGGCGGCTTCCGCGGCCTTTCGCATCTCTCCCCCCGTGGTGCCGCCCGCATGGTGGACGTGTCGGCGAAGCCCGAGACCGCCCGCGAGGCCGTCGCCCGCGCGATCATCAAGATGAAGCCCGCGACCCTGAGCGCCGTGCGGCGGGGCAACGCCCCCAAGGGCGACGTGCTCGGCACCGCGCGCACCGCCGGCATCCTGGCCGCCAAGCGCACCTCGGAGCTGATCCCGCTCTGCCATCCGCTGCGGCTGACGAACGTCGACGTCACGTTCGACGACCGCCGCGGCAACGGCACCCTCGGCGTCGAGGCGCGCGTGCGCACCGTCGACAAGACCGGCGTCGAGATGGAAGCGCTCACGGCGGTGACGGTGGCGGCGCTGACGGTCTACGACATGGTGAAGGCGCTCGAGAAGGGCGTCACCATCGCGCGCGTCGAGCTGGTCGAGAAGTCCGGCGGCAGGTCCGGTCACTGGCGGCGGTAGACTACTTGTCGTGAAGACCGCGCTCGTCCACTCCGAGGCCGCCGACCGCTTCGACTACGGGCGCGAGCACCCGCTGCGCATGGAGCGATTGCCGCTGACGTGGCGGCTGATGCGTGCCTACGGGCTCACGACGCTGCCCAACGCGCGCGTCGTCGCGCCCGAACCGGCCGCCGAGACGGACATCGCGCGCTACCACACGCGCGAGTATCTCGATGTTCTCAAGCGCGCCGATACCGGCGTGGACCCGGCCGACGGCGCCCTCTACGGCCTCGGGCTCGGAGACAATCCCGTGTTCCGCGGGCTGTGGGAGGTGGCCCAGCTCGTGGCCGCCGGCTCGCTCACGGCCGCGGATCTCGTCGCGCGCGGTCAGGTCGACCGCGCCTTCCACTTCGCCGGCGGTCTGCACCATGCCTTCCCGGACCGCGCCTCCGGCTTCTGCTACGTCAACGACGCCGTGCTGGCGATTCTCCGGCTCCGCGAGCACGGGCTGCGCGTGGCGTACGTGGACATCGACGCGCACCACGGCGACGGCGTGCAGCACGCGTTCTACGCCGACCCGAACGTGATGACGATCTCCACGCACGAGCGGGGAGAACGCTTGTTTCCCGGCACCGGCTTCGTGCGCGAGAAGGGCGAGGGGGCGGGCGTCGGCTTCTCGGTCAACCTCCCGCTCGAGGCCTACACCGACACCGCCGTGTACCTGCCGGCCTTCGAGGCGGTGGTGCCGCCGCTGATCGAGCGCTTCAAGCCCGACGTGATCGTGGCCCAGCTGGGCGTGGACGCGCACCGCACCGACCCGCTCACGCACCTGGCGCTCGACGTCCAGGGCTTCGGCCGCGCGGTGCAGCGCATCGCCGCCCTGGCCCCGAAGCTCGTCGCGCTCGGCGGCGGCGGCTACGATCTGCGCAACGTCCCGCGGATGTGGACGCTGGCGTGGGCGGTGCTCAACGGCATCGAGCTGGCGCCGACGCTGCCCGACGCGTTCGCCGACGACCTGCGTCGCTACGGCTTCACATCACGCTCGCTCTGGGACGACGCGGTCGAGGTGCCGGCCGAGCTCAAGCGCGCCGTGAGCGAGTACGCGGATCGCCGGGTCGAAGAAGTGCAGAAGACCATCTTCCCCGTTCACGACCTCTAGCCCCCGAGCTTCGTCGCCAGCTCCTCGAAGTCGTTGACCACCAGGTCCACCTTCGGATCGGCCGGCAGGTCGTTCTTCGGCTTGTCGCCGAACTCGCGCGGGCGATTCACGTACGCCGTCAGCAATCCGCAGCCGCGCGCCGCCTGGAGGTCGGAGTAGTGCGCAGCCACCATCATCGTCTCCGCCGGGCGGAGTCCGAGCAGGCCGGCCGCGCCCAGGTAGGTCTCGGGCTTCGGCTTGTAGGCGCGGTACAGCTCGCACGAGAGGTTCACGTCCCACGGCAGCCCCGCGTGCTTGGCCATGTTCGTCAGCAGCGCGAAGTTGCCGTTGGACAGCGGCCCGATGACGAAGCGGCGCTTGAGCCGCGTGAGCCCGGCCACCGTGTCGGGCCACGGGTTCAGCCGGTGCCAGACGCGGTTCAGGTGATCGCGCGCGGCCTCGTCGAGCTTGTCGAGGCCGAAGGACGGCGCCAGCGCGTCGAGCGACTCGCGGTGCAGCACGTCGAGGATCGTCCACGGCCGGCGGCCCGAGCGGACCTCGTCCAGCGCCGGCTGGTAGCGTCCCCGCCAGGCGTCGGCCAGCGCCGGCCAGTCGACCGCGGTGTTCCAGCGCGCGTCGAGCGTCCGGCCCTCGGCGATGATGCTGCCGCGCCAGTCCACGCACGTGCCGAAGACGTCGAAGACGAGGGCTTTGGGCGTCAGGGGTGGCATGCGGACATGCTACAGTGGCGGGGATTCGGAGGTCCACCGTGCGCGGAGTGTTGATCACGTTCGAGGGCGTCGAGGGATCGGGCAAGTCGACCCAGATCCGACGCCTCGAGCGCTGGCTGCGGCGCGAAGGCTACCGGCCGGAGACGACGTCCGAGCCCGACGGGACCGCGCTCGG